>Ga0164308_10001551_pt1 | contig 12214 bp, 13 predicted proteins | sample Whisoiple_246_MG_FD_109983 | JGI IMG/M metagenome (GOLD analysis project Ga0164308, IMG submission 109983) | Soil microbial communities amended with fresh organic matter from upstate New York, USA - Whitman soil sample_246_MG | ecosystem: Environmental > Terrestrial > Soil > Unclassified >... | reverse complement strand
GGATGTCTCGACCAGGGCGTCCCGGTTGGCCTGGGCCTCGAAATGATCCTTCGCCTCGGTGATCGGCAGTTCGGTGTCGGCGACGATGAGCTCGAGCACCTTCTGGGGGAACCCGAGGGGCGTGTTGATCCCCGTGCCCACGGCGGTGCCGCCGAGGGGCACCTCGGCGACGCGGGGGAGGACGGCCTGCACGCGCTCGATGCCGAGCCGGATCTGTCGCGCGTACCCGCCGAACTCCTGGCCGAGCGTGACGGGCGTCGCGTCCATGAGGTGGGTGCGGCCGGACTTCACGACGGTCTTCCACTCCTCGGCCTTCGCCTCGAGCGCGACGGCGAGGTGGTCGAGCGCCGGGATCAGGTCGTCGATGAGCTCCTGCGTCACGGCGATGTGCACCGAGGTCGGGAAGACGTCGTTCGAGGACTGCGAGGCGTTGACGTGATCGTTGGGGTGGACGGTGTCGCCGAGGTCGCGCGTGGCGAGCGTCGCGAGCACCTCGTTCATGTTCATGTTCGACGACGTGCCCGAGCCTGTCTGGTAGACGTCGATCGGGAACTGGTCGGCGTACTCGCCCGCGATGATGCGGTCCGCTGCGCGGCCGATCGCGTCCGCGATGCGCGCGTCGAGGGTTCCGAGCTCCTTGTTGGCGAGGGCCGCGGCCTTCTTGATGCGCGCGAGGGCAACGATCTGCGCCGGGTCGAGAGGGTCGCCCGAGATGGGGAAGTTCTCGACGGCGCGCTGCGTCTGGGCCGCGTAGAGCGCGTTCCTGGGAACGCGCACCTCGCCCATGGTGTCGCGCTCGATGCGGTACTCGGTCTGATCGATGTCGGTCACGTCTTCGTCCTCCACGGTCCGGATGGGGCTGTTCGCCGTGGCGGGGCGATGAGGTGCCGCCGCCCCGCCACGGGCTTGGGATCGGTGTCAGGCGGCGCCGGCAGCGGCTGAAGCGGCTGCGGTGTCGGCGCCGGCGTCGGGTGCGTCGTCGCCGGCGTTGCCGACGATGATGCTCGGCACTGCCGCGCCCTCCGCCAAGCGGTAGTTGGCGCCGACGATCGCGAGGCGGCCTTCGGCGACGGCGTCGCTGATGAGCTCCGACGAGTGCAGGAGCTCGGCGACGGTGTCTTTCAGGTGCTCGCGGCCCACGATCTCGGCGTCGACGTCGAGGCTGCCGTCGCCGGCCTGGATGACGCGGCGGACGGCCGGCACGATGGGCGCGATCTGGCGCCAGATGTTCGGCGGGAGTGCCGGGGCATCCGTCTGCGTGCTGTCGATGGCGGCGCGGACGGCGCCGCACGCGTCGTGGCCGAGCACGATGATGAGCGGGACCTCGAGCACCGCGACGGCGTACTCGAGGCTCCCGATGACGGAGTTGGAGATGACCTGGCCCGCGTTGCGGATCACGAAGAGGTCGCCGAGCCCTTCATCGAAGATGATCTCCGCCGCCAGACGCGAGTCCGAGCAGCCGAAGAGGGCTGCACGCGGGCGCTGGCCCTCGGCCAGCTCGTGGCGTCGTTCGACGTTCTGGCGGGGATGCCGCGGCTCGCCTGCGACGAAGCGCGCGTTGCCCTCCACCATCTCGCGCCACACCTTGCGAGGGGTTCGGGTCTCTTCGCTCATGGGGCCTCCTCGGCGGTAGGTCGGACGCGCGTCGGTCATCGCGCGTCCTGGGTGGTCTTGGCGCGAGCCGCGCTGCGGGGTTTCGCGTGGGTCATCGGGATCCCTCCGCGGCGAGGGCGCGCACCTGGTCGGCCACGGCGCGGGCGGCCGTCTCGGCCGTCTTCTCGTCCGTCGCGCCGTAGATCATGACGGTGTCGTCGCCGGCCTGCGTGCTGAGCGCGATGGAGACGTTGCCGGCGCGAGCGGGGTCGGGGATGTCGTAGACCGTCCAGTCGACGCCGCCGATCTTCGTGCTGCCCGACGCGTCGGCGCCCTTGAGGACGCGCGTCGGCCAGGCGGCGTCGGCGTCGAAGCCCTGCGCGATGCGGAGATAGCCGGACGCCTCGCTCGGGACGTAGACGATCGTCCAGGCCGCGACCGAGTCGCCCTCCATGCGGGCGCTGTTGGCGCGCCACGTGTCGGGGACGACGGGCACGATGACGGTGCGGCCCTCCGACGACGAGACCTGCTGCGCGACGGCGGCGACATCGACGGGCTCGGGCGCGGGGACCGAACCGCGCGGGACGGCGAAGACGATGACGAGCACGACCGCGAGGGTCGCCAGCAGGGCGGCGACGAGGTTGCGGGTGTTCTGGCTCGACCGGTAGGCGGCCGAGAAGGCGGCTTTGCGCTCGGCGGTCTCTTCCGGCGTCTCGGGGCGGCCGAGCTCGGCGACGACGCGGGGGGCCCTGGCCATCAGGCCTCCGCGGCGGTGGTCGCGCCGCTTCCGCCGTTGGCGCCGCTTCCCGCGGTCGTGGCCGACGTGCGCGCGGCATCGAGCCGGCGCTTGGCGCCCAGGAGCCACTCCTCGCACCGCTCGGCGAGGGCCTCGCCGCGCTCCCAGAGGGCGAGCGACTGCTCGAGGGTGGGAGCGCCCTGCTCGAGCTCGGCGACGACGCGCACGAGTTCGTCGCGGGCCTGTTCGAACGACAGCGTCGCGACGTCTGACTGTCCCACGCTCGACACGCTCATGCCTTCCATCCTAGAACCGGCTCCGCAGGGGCATCCGACGCGCGTGCCGAGGGTGGAGGCCGAGTACAGGCGACGGTCGGCCGGCGCCGCCCGGGGTGGAAGTCCAGACCGGGTCAGCCGCCGGCGCGGTCGTCGGCGCCGCTCTCGGCGATCTCGCCCTCCGAGCGGGCGGCGAACGAGCCGCGCCCGACGGTCACGACCACTCCGGCTCCGCTCGGCGCCTGCGACGCGTCGCGCACGATGACGCCGTCGCTCAGGTGCGCGATGGCGTACCCGCGCGCGAGGGTCGATGCGGGGGAGAGGGCACGGAGCGTCGCGCGGAGCTCGGCCGCCCGGCGGGTCTGCGCCTCCAGCGCGCGGTCGATGATGTCGCGACCGCGCGCCGCGAGCAGCCAGAGGTGCTGCGACCGCGACTCGAGCATCGACTCGGGCACGCGCAGAGCCGGCCGCGAGCGCAGCTGCTCGAGCTGCGCGATGTCGTGCTGCAGGCGGTGGGTGAGGCGCATCGTGAGGCGCGAGCGCAGCTGCGCGACGATCGCGCGCTGCTCCGCGACATCCGGAACCACTCGTTTGGCGGCGTCGGTCGGCGTCGAGGCCCGGAGGTCGGCGACGTCGTCGAGGAGGGGGTGGTCGTTCTCGTGCCCGATGGCGCTGACGACGGGAGTGGATGCCGCGGCCACGGCCCGCACGAGCCGCTCGTCGCTGAAGCCCAGCAGCGTCTGCGGGTCGCCGCCGCCGCGCGCGATGACGATGACGTCGACGTCGGGGGCGGCATCCAGCGCCTTCAGCGCCGCGATAGTCTCGGGGACGCAGCGATCTCCCTGCACGGCGGCGTACTTGGTGAGGAAGCGCACCTGGGGCCAGCGGAGCTCGGCGTTGCGGTGGACGTCCTTCTCGGCATCCGAGTTCTCACCCGTGATGAGACCGATCGTGTGCGGGAGGAAGGGAAGGGGCTTCTTGCGCGCCGGATCGAAGAGGCCCTCCGAGCGCAGCTGCGCCCGAAGGCGCTCGAGCCGCTCGAGCTGATCGCCGAGGCCGACGTGCCGCATCGCGGAGACGGTGAAGCTGAAATCGCCCTGCTTGACGAAGTAGTCGGCTTTGACGCACGCGATGACGTGGTCGCCGACCTTGAGGTCGCCCGGCACGCGCTGCAGGGTCTTCGACCACAGTCGGAAGGAGATGAGCGAATCGGAGCCGAGGTCTTTCAGGCGCCCGAAGACGTTGCCGCCGCGGAGGTTCCACGACGTGATCTCGCCCTCGACCCAGACGAAGCCCCACTTCTCGATGAATCCGCGGATCGTCTCGTTGAGCCGCGACACCGACGTGGGCGCCTGCGGACTGGACTCGCGCGGGTGCACGGAATCCGCCGGCGGTGCTTCGCCGGGCGCGGTCTCGGGCTGGAACGTCGTCATTCGTGCACATCCTGCATGAGTGGTTCCGCGGGCGGTGCTTCGCCGGGCGCGGTCTGGGGCTGGAACGTCGTCATCACAGTCACCACGCCTGGAACGTCGTCATGCCGGGTCACCGGGCTGGAACGGGGTCATGAGATTCCTCCATCGGCGGACGCCCAGGCCGCGTGCGGTCGCCGCCGATAGGATCGAAGAGTGAGTTCGTCCCCTACGGTTTCCGCGGTCCGCATGCCCGTCCCGCGCGTCCCGCGGAGGCGCGAGCGCCTCAAGGATATCCCGGTCGACGGACAGAAGCGGGTGCTCCTGGCCTCGCCCCGCGGCTACTGCGCAGGCGTCGACCGCGCCGTCATCGCGGTCGAGAAGGCCCTCGAGCGGTTCGGCGCCCCGGTGTACGTACGCAAGCAGATCGTGCACAACATCCACGTCGTGTCGGAGCTCGAGGAGAAGGGCGCCGTCTTCGTCGAGGAGGTCGACGAGGTGCCCGAAGGGGCCCACGTCGTGTTCAGCGCGCACGGAGTGTCGCCGGCGGTCGTGAACGCGGCATCCGATCGAGGACTCCAGGCGATCGACGCGACCTGCCCGCTCGTGACCAAGGTGCACCGCGAGGCGGTGCGCTTCGCGCGCGACGACTTCGAGATCCTCCTCATCGGCCACCTCGGCCACGAAGAGGTCGAGGGCACCGCGGGCGAGGCGCCCGATCACGTCACGATCGTCAATTCGCCCGACGAGGCCGACACGGTGGTCGTGAAGGATCCGTCGAAGGTCGTCTGGCTCTCGCAGACGACGCTCTCGGTCGACGAGACGATGGAGACGGTGCGCCGGCTGCGCATGCGGTTCCCCGAGCTTCAGGACCCGCCGTCGGACGACATCTGCTACGCGACGCAGAACCGCCAGGTCGCGATCAAGAAGGTCGCGAAGGACGCCGATCTCGTCATCGTCGTGGGCTCTGCCAACTCGTCCAACAGCGTGCGGCTCGTCGAGGTCGCGCTCGAGCACGGCGCGAAGGCCGCATACCGCGTCGACTACGCCGACGAGGTCGAGCAGGCGTGGCTCGAGGGCGTCGAGACGGTCGGTGTGACGTCGGGGGCCTCCGTGCCCGAGGTGCTCGTGCAGGAGGTGCTGGCAGACCTCGCAGGCGCGGGCTACCGCGATGTCGAAGAGGTGCGCACGGCGGAGGAAGACCTCATGTTCTCGCTCCCCAAGGAGCTGCGGACGGATGCCGCGGGCCGCCGCGGCGGACGGACGCGGTCGTGAGCGGCGACTCGTCGCAGCCCGATCGTCCGCGCCCCGCCTACGGCGAGTACGCGACGCCCGAAGAGCAGCGCGCCCGGATCCAGCAGCCCGATGCGACGTGGGCGCTCGATACCGGTCAGGCCCTCGACGAGACCGTCGCGCCGCACGGGGCGCCCGGGGTGCCGGGGGTGCCGGCGGCGCCGGGCACGCAGCGCTGGCCCGTCGACACGTCGGCCGAGGCAGTGCGCTCGGGACGCAACATCGACCGGGTGGTGACGCTGTCGCTCCTCGTCGTCGGCGCGTTCAACGTCGTCTTCACGGCCGTCTCGTACTTCAACCTGCCGGCGCTCGCCGATCAGGCGATGAAGATCATCGGGATCCCCGGGAGCTTCACGAACTTCGACGCCGCGCGCCTGTGGGGTCCGATCGCGGCGATCGTGCTGATCGCCGGATTCCTCCTCACCGCCTTCTTCGCGTGGCGCCGGGTGAACAAGGGCAAGCTCGCCTGGTGGATCCCTCTCGTGGGCGCGGTCGTCACCTACGTGTTCGTGTACATCTGCCTCGCGGTGCCGCTCCTGGGCGATCCGGCCTTCCTCGAGTACGCCACGAACCCCCGCTGAGAACCCCTGCCGGGAACCCCCGCTGAGAACCGTCGCTGACGAACGAAGCATCGGGGCTCATACTCGTACTGCGCGCGCTGCGCAGGCGGTGAACCTTCCGGGGCGCGCCCTCGTGGTCTCCTTCGAGGAGGTGTGCGATGCCACCCGACGACGACGCGCGTCTGACCGCGCTGTACGACGCGCATGCGGCGCCCGTCTGGCGATACGTCGTGACGCTCACCGGCGATCGCGCCGGTGCCGACGACGTCGTGCAGGAGACGCTGCTTCGTGCCTGGCGCACGCCGAAGATCCTGGCGCAGGATCCGTCCACGACGCGCGCCTGGATGATCACGGTCGCGCGCCGCATCGTCATCGACGAGGCGCGGAGCGCGCGTCGACGGCATGAGCGCACGGTGGCAGAGCTCCCCGAGGCCTCGGTCGGCGACAACACCGACGCGCTGTTCGAGGCGATCCTCATCCAGGAGGCCCTCGCGGCGCTCTCGGTCGATCATCGCGCCGTGATCATCAAGGCGTACTATCGCGGGCTCAGCATCGCGCAGACCGCGGCGGAACTCGGCATCCCCGAGGGAACCGTCAAATCACGTCTTCACTATGGACTTCGCGCGCTGCGGCTCGCGCTTCAGGAGAGGGGGGTGACCCGATGAACGCCGACCACACGCACTTCGCGCAGTGGGACGCGGCCTACGTGCTGGGTGCGCTCTCGCCGAGCGATCGGCGCGACTTCGAGGGTCACCTCGACGAGTGCGCGGACTGCCGGCATGCGATCGCCGAGCTCGCCCCCACCGTCGGCCTGCTCTCGCGGATCTCCGCGGAGGATGCCGAGAGCGTCGATGCCGCGAGCGTCGACGCGGTTGTCGCCGGCGAGGACGGGACGGATGCCGCGGGTGCTGCGAACGCGGCGGGTGCTGCGAATGCGGCGAGGGATGTCGATGCCGTCGCGGTCATCTCGCTCGCCCGGGAGCGGTCGCGGCGCCGGCGGCGCCTGCGCGTCGTGGCACTCGTCGCAGCTGCCGTGCTGGTCGTCGCCGCGGTCGCGGTGCCGCTCTCGGTGGCGACGTTCCTGCCGCGTCCGACCGAGTCGTTCGCCCTCGAGTCGACGAGCGGGGTCCCGCTCGAGGCCCAGGTGGCGCTGACGTCGGTGGCGTGGGGAACGCGGATCGAGCTCAACTGCCGGTACCCGGAGGATGACCAGTCCGACGCGCCCGCGGACGGCTGGACCTACGCGCTGACCGTCGTCGACAGCGCCGGCGAGGCATCGGACGTGTCGACGTGGCGGTCGAAGCCGGGCGCGAACGCGCGCCTGCAGGCAGGGACGGCGCTCGATCTCTCCGACATCCGCAGCATCGAGATCCGCACGGCGTCGGGGAAGGTCCTGATGTCGTACGAGCTTCCGCCGTCGTGATCCAGCGCTGCGGCGCGTCGAGTCCGCCGCGTACCGAGCGGGGGTTCCGTTCCGCGCGGCGACGTGCGGATGACGCTCCGCGCCAGGGTGACCCTCCCCGCCTAGGATGACGGGATGCCTCGACTCCTTGCCGTCTGCGTCGTGCACGAGCTCCGCGCGGACTCCGGCAACGGCGTGACCGCGATCGACAAGCGTCCGGTGCCGGGCCCCGTGCGGGTGCGGGCCTTCGGCGCGTACGGCGACGTGCAGGCCGACCGCAAGCACCACGGCGGCCTCGACAAGGCGCTCTACGCCTACTCGGAGGAGGACGCGACCTTCTGGGAGCGTGAGCTCGGGCGCCCGATTCCGCCCGGCTACTTCGGCGAGAATCTGCGCACGGAGGGTCTCGATGTCAACGCCGCGCGCATCGGTGAGCGGTGGCGCATCGGATCGCGTGTCGAGGTGGAGATCACGATGCCGCGGACGCCCTGCGGCACCTTCGCCCGCCGCCTCGGCGGGGAGTTCCAGCGCGGCTGGGTCAAGCGCTTCTCGGCCGAGCGGCGCCTCGGCCCGTACCTGCGCGTCGTGCGGACGGGCACGATCCAGGCAGGCGACGAGATCGTCGTGATCCCCGCGCCCGCAGGTTCCCCCGGTCTCCTCGACGGTTACCGCGATCCCGAGTAACCATTCGGGGCGCACGCGCCTGGTCGCAGAGACGACGGATGCCTCGGCCGGTGGGGCCGAGGCATCCGTCGTCGTAGAGATCCGGGGAGGAGGTCAGCTCTTGGACTGGCCGTACGACCCGAGCTGCTTCGTCGCCTCGACGACGCGGGCGGCCATCGCCGACTCGGCGATCTTGCCCCACGCGCGGGGGTCGTAGGCCTTCTTGTTGCCCACTTCGCCGTCGACCTTGAGGACGCCGTCGTAGTTCTGGAACATGAAGCCGGCGACGGCGCGGGTGAACGCGTACTGCGTGTCGGTGTCGATGTTCATCTTCACGACGCCGTTGGCGACGGCCGTCGCGATCTCCTGGTCGGACGAGCCGCTGCCGCCGTGGAAGACGAGGTCGAGGGGCTTGGGTCCGGTGCCGAACTGGGCGGCGATGCCTTCCTGGATCTCGCCGAGCAGCTCGGGCTTGAGCTTGACGTTGCCGGGCTTGTAGACGCCGTGCACGTTGCCGAAGGTGAGGGCGGCGATCCACCGACCCTGGTCGCCGAGGCCGAGCGCCTCCACGGCCTTGGCCACATCGGCCGTGGTCGTGTAGAGCGCGTCGTTCGAGCCCTCGTGCTTGACGCCGTCCTCCTCGCCGCCCACGACGCCGATCTCGACCTCGAGGATCGCGTTGATCGCCTTGAGGCGGGGGAGGAGCTGCTTCGCGATCTCGATGTTCTCGTCGAGGGGTACGGCCGACCCGTCCCACATGTGCGACTGGAAGATGGGGTTGCGGCCGGCCTTGACCTCTTCCTCCGACGCGGCGATGAGCGGGAGGACGAAGTCCTCGAGCGCGGGCTTGGGGCAGTGGTCGGTGTGCAGCGCGATCGTGATCGGGTAGTTCTTGGCGACCTCGGTCGCGAACTTCGCGAAGGCGATCGCGCCGGTCGCGCGGCCCTTGACGGTGTGACCGGCGAAGTAGTCGGCGCCACCGGTCGTGACCTGGATGATGCCGTCGGACCCGGCTTCGGTGAGGCCCTGCAAGATCGCGTTGATCGACTGCGAGCTCGCCGCGTTGATCGCGGGGTATGCGAAGCCACCGGCCTTCGCGCGATCCAGCATCTCGGCGTACTGCTCTGGGGTGGCGACGGGCATGCCAGCTCCTTGCTCGGGGGACGTTCACGGCAACTCTAGCGAAGCGCCTGGACGGCTCGGGATGCCGCGTCCCGCCCGGTCGGCGTCATCGGCCGCCGAACCGGCGACCCGGGTCGGGTGGGTGCTCGTCGGCGGTGCGTCGGGCGTTCGGGCGTTCGTCCTTCCCAGGATGAAAGATTCGCCATTCCTTCACGCGCGTGGGGCCGAAATCTTCGAAGCGGCCTGACGGCGCGGGTCTAGGCTGACGCCATGGTGAGCCTGACCGACGACATGAGCCCTCTCCACCCCGACCGCAACCTCGCTCTCGAGCTGGTGCGGGCCACGGAGGCGGCAGCCATCCGCGCCGTGCCCTTCATCGGGCGCGGGCGGAAGGAGCATGCCGACGGCGCCGCCGTGGACGCGATGCGGGCCTTCTTGACGACCGTCAACTTCGACGGCGTCATCGTGATCGGCGAGGGCGAGAAGGACAACGCGCCGATGCTCTACAACGGCGAGTCGGTCGGCAACGGCCGCGGGCCGCGGTGCGACATCGCCGTCGATCCCATCGACGGCACGACGCTGACCGCCGAGGGTCGCAACAACGCCCTCTCCGTCATCGCCGTGTCGGACCGCGGAACGATGCTCGATGCATCGTCGGTCTTCTACATGGACAAGCTCGTCACCGGTCCGGCAGGCGTCGGCGTCGTCGACATCCGTCTTCCCATCGCCGAGAACATCCGCCTCCTCGCCAAGGCGCTCGGCAAGCCCGTCGACGAGCTCGTCGTGTCGGTGCTGAACCGGCCGCGTCATGCTCAGCTCATCCAGGAGATCCGCGATGCGGGGGCCGGCACGCGGCTCATGTCGGACGGCGACGTCGCCGGCGGCATCAACGCCGCTCGCCACAACGCCCGTACCGACATGTGCGTCGGGGTCGGCGGCAGCCCCGAGGGCATCGTGACGGCGTGTGCGATCAAGGCGCTCGGCGGCCACATCCAGGGCCGGCTGTGGCCTCGCGACGATGACGAGAAGCAGAAGGGCATCGACGCGGGTCTGAAGCTCGACGACTTCGTCTACGAGGCCGACGATCTCGTGACGGGGAAGAACACGCTCTTCGTCGCCACCGGCGTCACCAATGGGGAGCTCGTGGGCGGCGTGCGTCGCGACGGCGATTGGATCTACACCGAGAGCGTCGTGCTGCGCGGCGCCTCCGGAACGCTTCGACGCATCACGTCGGAGCACCTGACGTCGAAGTGGCTCTGACCTCAGCGGCTCTCGGTCTCGGTCTCGGTCTCGCTCTCGCGAGTCGCGCGGACCTTCCCTCCTCGCCGCGACGTGAACGATGCGGGACCGTGGCCCAGTCGTTGTCAAGCCTCCACGAGTGCCCAGGGTCGGTCTGGCAGAATGGTGAAGGCGTCGAACGGCGCCGACGCACGTCGAAGGGATGCCGATGACCGTGCAGACGACGGGTCCGCAGACCGGAGCCCAAGCCGTTATCAAGGACGCGACCGACCCTGCCCGCCGCCCCGATGTCTTCTTCCGGGTGCGTCGCGATGAGGGTCACCAGGTCTCGGCCTGGTGGATGATCGGAGCGTTCGTCGTCGTGTCGGCCGGCGTCATCGCGCTCATGAGCCTCGTTCCCGGCGGAGCGTGATCGTTCGCGGGTAGCCCCGCACCGTCTTCTCCGAGGCTCGCTTCGCCGACCCCCGTCGCTGTGCGAGCGCCGGGCCGGATCAGTCGGTGGCGATCCGGTCTCGCAGGTCGCCCACGTCGGCTCCGAGATCGAGGTCGACAGGAGATCCGTCGTCATCGGGGCCGAGGGTCTCGAGCAGCTCGGGCGCGGTCATGTGGCGCGGAGTGCGTTCGATCGCGGCGGGAGAAGCGAGCGCGTCGAGCTTCGTCTCGTCGATGCCGGGGAAGCGGCGGGCGGAGACCAGCACGCGGGACTCGAGGGTTCCGGTGAACTTGTTGTAGCTGTCGACCGTGCGCTCGATCGCGCGGCGCAGATCGTCGGCGTGCGCGGCGAGCCCGCCGAGGCGCTCGTAGAGCTGGTTGCCCAGGTCGAAGAGCAGGCGCGCCTCGCTCGAGACGTCTTGCTGCGTCCACGTGTAGGCGACGGTCTTGAGGACGGCCCAGAGGTTGACCGGCGAGGCGAGCGCGACGCGCCTCCCGAAGGCGTAGTCGAGGAGAGCCGGGTCTTCCTCGAGAGCCGCCGCGAGCAGCGACTCGGACGGCACGAAACAGACGACGAACTCGGGACTGGACGACAGCCCGGCCCAGTACGCCTTCTTCGCGAGCGCATCCACGTGCCCGCGAACCGCCTTGACGTGCTTGTCGAGCAGCGTCTTGCGGCGGGCGCCCTCGGCGCCCTGGGCAGTGACGGGAATGGCGCTCGCTTCGAGGTACGCATCGAGGGGCACTTTGGCGTCGACTGCCAGCGCCTTGTCGCCCGGGAGGCGGATGACCATGTCGGGGCGGCCGGCTCCGGCATCCGTCACGATCGACGTCTGCGTCTCGAAATCGACGTACCGCGTGAGACCGGCCGCTTCGACGACGCGTCGCAGCTGCGTCTCGCCCCAGACGCCACGCGTGCTCCCGGAGCGCAGGGCGCTCGCGAGGGATTCGGTCGTCGCACGGAGCGCCTCGTCGGACTCCCGCGAGCTGCGCAGCTGCTCGGCGAGGGCGCCGAACTGCTCCTGACGGTCGCGCTCGAGGGCGTCGACCTTCTGCTGCATCGTGTGCAGCGTCTCGCTGACCGGCGCGAGAGCGCGCAGCACTGCGTGCTCACGGCGCTCGCGCTCCTCACGCGCCGCCTGGTCGGCCCGAGCCTGGCCCGCGAGTTCGCGATACAGCAGGTGCTGGTGGTCGAGCTGCGCCTGCACACCGGACCGCGCCGCCTCGGATGCCGCGAGCCGCGCGTGCAGCTCGCCCCGATCATGGCCGGCGCGCGTGGTGCCGCGCGCGACTCCCGCGAACCACCCGGCGAACAGGCCGGCCGCGAGACTGCCGATCACGAGGATCGAGACGAGGAGTGCATCCATGTGAGAAGGATGACGGATGCCTCCGACACCCGCGCGCATCGGCGCGACGATCGGGCATCCTGCGTGGTGACCGACCGGGCGCGCCGCCGCGCTCGCGCGACCCCGCGCCCCCGCGCCCCGGCG
>Ga0164308_10001549_pt1 | contig 12218 bp, 8 predicted proteins | sample Whisoiple_246_MG_FD_109983 | JGI IMG/M metagenome (GOLD analysis project Ga0164308, IMG submission 109983) | Soil microbial communities amended with fresh organic matter from upstate New York, USA - Whitman soil sample_246_MG | ecosystem: Environmental > Terrestrial > Soil > Unclassified >... | reverse complement strand
CGTTCAATCTTCTTCCTACGCTGAACGCGTGAATCAAGTTCGCCAGCGGCCCCTGCCTGGTTCGAGCAATGCGCGGTTACTCAAAGTTTGCTCACGCCGCGCCGAACTCTTTGCCGCGGCGAATGCGAGCATCTCTGAACTATTCATCTCAGTACGCAATTCCGCGGCGGTCAGGGCTTCCCACCTCGACGACCGCTGTTGGAGTCCGAACTCGGAGTACCCGCAAATATGTCGCGTCAACTTCAGATTGTTCTTACGAACTCCCTTTGGATCTCCATGCTGGTCGTTTGCGCTGCTTGCACGGCAGGTTGTGGTGCTGCATCCGACGACTTCGACGAAGTGGGCGCTGGAAGCTCGTTTGGGGGCGGCTCTTCCTCGGCAGCGGGCACGACGGCAGTTGGCGGTGGCGGCTCAGTTGCTAGCGGCGGCCAATTCGCGAGCTCCGGCGGCTCAGGCACCGGCTTCGGGAGCGGCGGAAGTTTTCAATCGGCCGGTGCAGGCAGCCAGTTGGGCGGTAGCGCCGGGACGCTCGCGACCGGAGGCACGAGCGGCTCGGGCGGGGGAAGGTTCAACTTCGGCGGCTCAGGCGACGGGAAGTTCGGCTCGGGTGGTTCGGGCGGCGCAAAGTCGGGCTCAGGCGGCTCCAGCGGCTCGGGCGGCGCAAAGTCGGGTTCTGGCGGTTCCGGAGGTGGCAAGTCCGGTTCTGCAGGTTCGGGCGGTTCGGGCGGCTCCGCGCCCACTTGGACCGAGATTTACACGAAGTATCTGAGCAACGCCCAATACTCCTCGAACTGCAACGGCGCCAATTGCCACAATCCGGGCAAGGCAAAGGGTTATGACTTCTCGACGCAGGCGAACGGTTACGCGAGCGTCAAATCGAAGACGTCGCAGTTCGTTTCGGTGTTGTCGAGCGGTTCGATGCCACAGGGCAAACCGAAAATGCCCGCGGCCGATCTGGCAGTCATCAAAGCTTGGGTTGCCGCGGGCGCGATGAACAACTGACGCGAGCCCCGGAGCAAAAACGACGAGCTGGCCACGGCGTCAGAAGCTCGGTACGGCAATGGTCTGGGTCTTGATGTCGGCGTACGGGGCCTCGAGCCCCGCCATGGCCATCACCGACTGCGGGTTCGCGGCTGGCGTGTCGGTGATGACGTTGGTTCCCGCGTGGTTTTGCGCGACTCCCGAGGGCGCATTGACCATCGCGTTGTGAGCGATGGTGTAGCCCGAGGTCTGCTCGTCGAGATAGATGCCCAGGCTACCGTAGTCAGCCCACTGACTCGTTTGGTAGTCGTGCAGGTAGTTGTAAAGCATCTGCGAGTTCGGCTGTTGGTTCGAGAGCGTATAGATGCCTGCGCCGTCGGCCAGGATCTGAACGGCGTGGTGAATGTCGTTGTTGTTGATCTTGTTGCTCGCCATCGCGTTCACGGTATCGGTCCAGCCGTAGCCGACCGAAATGGCGGTGTAGTTCGTGTAGGCGACCTCGTTGTGCTCGATATCCAAAAGCTTGGGATAGCCCGCCGCGATGCCGGTACCGCCCTGAAATTCAGTAGTCACGTGGTGGATGTAGTTATCCTTGATCGTGTCATTCGTGCAGATCTCGTTCTTGTCGCTCGGGTTATACGGCACGTGGTACTCGGTCGTGTCGCTCCCGGCGAACTTGCCGATCGAGATGCCGTTGCCCGCAATGTCCGTCACCACGTTCCCGATGATGAGATCGTCGTGGGTGCCAGAGACGAAGTCGAGTCCCGTTGCTCCCATCTGGGTGAAGACGTTCCGTTCGAAACGAACGTGATTGGCATTCATCACGCTCACGCCCGCAGGCGGTCGACCAATCGTTTGCTTGTTATCGCTGGTCGCAGTCAGGTTGTACTGCCCCGCCTGCGCGTCACAGAATCCGAACTGGCTCGGGCGTAGGAACGTCGAATGGGCAAACGTGATCCCTTGAAACCAGAGATAGCCGGCCTGCGCGGCGGTGCTCGTGCCGTTGATGCTCACGACTGTTTCGAGCATCGGCGCGACCACCGTCGCCTTGGTCATGTCCTCCCCCGACCTCGGCTTGTAGTAAACGACGTTCTCTGCCTCGTCGAGGTACCACTCGCCAGCTTGATCGAGAAATTCGCGCGCGTTTTCGAAGTAATACACGTGCTTCGTGAAGCCGCCGAACTGCCCGCCCAGGTGCGGATACGGTCGCACGAAGACGATGCCTGCCTCGGGACTTTGGATCTTCAAGTACGCCGTCGCACCTGAAGTCGTGAGCGACGCCAAGCGAAGGGTGTTGTCGCCCCAGCCGGTCACCACGTGCATCTCGACCTTGTTGAGGTTGTTCCAAGTGCCGACCTCCGACGCCGCCACCTGAATGTTCTGCGCGGTGTTGTCCGAGCCCGTGAGCCGATTGAAGGCGAAGGCACCGTTCGCTCCCAGGTTCGGGCTGCGCGCGCGGATCGCCTTGACCCCGTTGACGTAGAGTTGCCGGAAGCGCGTCGTGATGCCACTCGCGGAGTAAAAGCCATTGCCCGCGCTCGATGCCGTCCAGCCCGTAATTGGCTGCCCACCGGTGATGATCGGTCGCTCGCTCTCGTAGGCCACGTACTTGACGTAGAACCCGTTCTTGCCCGAGTCCGCATTGGCGAAGGTGAGCGTGCTCGTCTGTGGATAGGTCCCCCCGCGTAGGTAGACCGTGATGTCGGAGGTCTGGTTGGCGATCATTGCGCGCACCACGTCGCGCGCCTTGACCAATGTCTTCAGCGGCTGTGCCAGAGTACCTGGGTTCGTATCGTCGCCGTTGGGCGCAACGAAGATTGCACCCGCGCTCCCTGTGCCCGCGCTCCCTCCGCTGCCGCCGCTCGCGCCCCCGACACCACCCGCGCCTGCGCCCACTGAGCCCGCGGCGCCGGTCGACCCAGCGCCTCCGCCGTCCGCGCCACCGCTACCCGTCCCTCCCGCGACCGTTCCGCCCGTCCCTCCCGCGACCGTTCCGCCCGTCCCTCCCGCGACCGTTCCGCCCGTCCCTCCCGCACCGCCCAAGGCGCTCCCTCCACCGCCAGGACCGCCCATCCCGGCGCCGCCCTGCGAGCCTCCGCCCGAGCCGCCGGCTTGCTTCGCTCCTGCGGCTCCAGGTTGGCCGGCGCTGCCGCCTGTCATTCCGGTCGTCCCGTCGGATCCGCATCCCGCGAGCGCGAAAGTCAGGCCGACGATCGCGAAGCGGCAGCGCAGACCAGAAAAGGCCGTGATTTCGTGCACTCTCTTACTGTCCTCAACGAAGCCCGCTTGTCAGAACATTCGGGCCCGCCTGCGGGGCGAAAGTTCGAGCGCGTCCGGCCATCGCAGGAGCAGAGCGACACCCATGAGGCTCAACCAATGACTATTAGCTCGATGGCTGCCCCGGTGTATCCCCTACTACAGGCCAATGGCCGAAGCTGCCGCCTCGAAGCAACTCGAAGGAGAAGTGCCATGCCGCTCGTCCGTGAAATCGCAGAAGTGATTCGAATGCTCGCAGAGGTGGTCAAGAGCACCCGTGACATCGTGGATGCAGTCAACGATGGTCGCAAGTTCTTGGCAGCGCAGTACCCACAAGCCAAGGGTGATTTCAGCGAGCTACTGCGCCAGATGGAGCAGGCGGTCGTCGGCTTGGTCGACGTCACCAAAGTGATCAGTGGATTTCGCTTCGTCTCCGACGCAGGAGCGAGCAATAGCGCGGCGGCCACTTTCGACCTCGTGCGATTCAACGACTATGTCATCGCACAAAAATCGGACATCGCGACGTTGAGGAATCGGATTCGCGAGCTCAAGGCCGATTGCGAGAAGGTGCGCGCGCTCAGGGACAAACTCGATGCGATGAGCGGAACCCGCTCGTGGGGTTCCCTCTTCGGGCTGTTTGGCGAGAAGGCGCGCTACCGCTCAGTGGAACTCGCGAGCGCGCTCAGCAATTTCTATGCGGATGACCAGCGCATGATCAGCCTATTCGAGCAAACTCTGGACCTCGCCCTGCATGCGATGGAGGAGGTCGGGCAGGCACTCGGTCCGCCGGGCCAAGCCAACCCCGCCAATGTGCCGGTGGCTGCGCAGATTTTGGGCATCTACGCGGTGAGCTTCGACAAGCCTCAAAAAGAGCTTCACGCCCTGGCCGATGTTTTGAGTGCCGCCCGGACGGCTCTAACCGTCGCCTAGCCGCAAGAATGCCCTGATAAGTAGCGCGGACAGCGACCGGCGCTAGGATGCTGATCAAGGCAACTCTTTTGATCAAGCAGCAGATTGGGCTTTGGTGGGTTTGGGGCTCGGCGGGACTGTTCGTCGTTGCGGCCACGGCTTGCGGCGGGACGACGAGCGTCGGGCCAGCGGGCTCAGCGGGCTCAGCCAATTCAGCGGGTGGCAGCGCAGTCGGAGCGAATGCAGGCGCTGCCGGATCGGCGCCGACCGGCGAAAATGGCTGTGGCAGCCCAAGCGGGCTAACGGCCGCAAACTTTGCTAGTCGGGTCGCGACGATGTTTTGCGAGACCCTGCAGCCATGCTGCGAGGCCGCAGCATTTACTTTCGACCGAGCCGCCTGTGAGACCTACATCAGTCGCGACTTTGACGGGGAACTCACGCGCGGAGGGAGTGGCGCTGAGTTCGATTGTGCCGCCGGTCAACGTTGCTTTGACGAGCTCGCATCGGCGATTCGCGGCTGCAGCCGGTTCGACAAGGGCCAGTTGCCGGATTGCAATCATTTGCTCGTGGGCACCTTACCCGTCGGCGAGGCGTGCACGAGTCACGAGGAGTGCGCGGGGCCCATTGATGTCTACGCCTCGTGTCGGACCGATGCGAGCGGCAAGGGCACGTGCGCTCTCGAGCCGTCCAGCCCACACGGACTCGAGGGTGCCGCGTGCGGCGCCAGTTGCAACCCGTACGGAGAATGCACGCTCGGGAGCAGCCAGCCATCGCCCGATGTCGCTTGCTACGAAAGCGACGGGCTGTATTGCGCAGCGGGTCAGTGCGCACCCATTGCCGCGGTCGAAGGTCCCTGCTGGTCGCCGTCGGGCTGTCCTGCGGGGGCGCTCTGTTTGGACAGTCGGGGCTACGGGCAATCCGGACAGGCTGAGGTGCCCGGACAGTGCATCGTACCGCCTGCGAACGGTCGGCTCGCTACGCCTGCCCTGTGCGTCGGCAAATGGGACTCCAGTCAGAATTGAACGCAGGCGCCGAACCACGCGCCTGCCCACGCTTCAGTCAAAACCAAGCCCGACGTTGTAGCCGTCCTCGATGATGTGCTCGGCGCTGCTGAACGGGAGCAGCGCAATGCCCGCGGCATTGACCTTTCGTGACACGGCGTCGCCTGCTGGGCGCTCGCGCTCCGGACATGCGCCCGCTCGCGCCGGCCAAAGATGCCGACCCGAAAGCCGACAGAGCAGCCCTCGTTTTGATCTGCGGGTCTGGATTTCTGATATCGTGTCTCGCCGTGCGGGTCCACGATCCAAGCCTCGTCGATGACGAACCCTCGCGCCTCGCGCAGAGCGAGCGCCGTCAGAGCACGCCGAACTTTCTGCGCGGAGGCGGTGAGATGGGGGCCCTCATGCGCGCGACGCGCTGGGAAGAGACGGCGCTCGGCCCCGTGGAGAGTTGGTCACCTGCGCTTCGAACGATGGTGGGCGTTCTGCTCGGCAACCGCTTTCCAATGGTCATCCTCTGGGGGCCGAATTTCATCCAGCTCTACAACGATGCGTATCGTGTGATTTTGGGTGACAAGCATCCGCGCTCGCTGGGGCAAGCCTGCGCGGAGTGTTGGGCCGAGATTTGGCCGATCATCAGCCCGATGATCGAGGCGCCGTTCCGCGGCGAACCGGGGACCGGGGCCGATGACCTGACGTTGGGCATCGACCGCCGCGGGTTCATCGAAGAGTGCCACTTCAAGTGCGCCTACAGCCCCATCCCCGATGACACGGTGAGCTGGCCAACGGGGATCGGCGGGGTGCTCACGCCCGCTGCTGAGACGACCGACAAAGTGTACGTAGAGCGACAGCTGCGAGCGCTGCGGGAGCTCGCCACGCAGACGGCCAATGAAAAGAGCGCCGAGCAGGCGTGTCGGGCTGCCGCTTCGACGTTGAGCGGCGCAACGCGTGACGTCCCTTTCGCGCTATTTTATCTGAGCGATCGCGCGGGCGAGCCAGCGCGGCTGGTGGGCGCCTATGGATTCGATCGCGCCGATCGAATCTCCTCCGCGGAGTGGCCCAGCGTGGAACAGGGTCCGGTGGTCATCGATGATCTGTCTCGCTTCCGCGAACATCTCCCGCTGAGCGAGTGGAACGCCCGTCCGACGCGGGCGATCGTGATGCCGTTGGCCTCGCCGGATCAACAGCAGGGCTATGGGTTTCTGGTCGCCGGGACGAGCCCGCATCGCATTTTCGACGAGGACTATCGCGGATTTTTCGAGCTCGCGGCCGTGCAGGTCGTGACGGCAATCCGCAACGCGCGCGCGTTCGAGACCGAGCGCCTGCGCGCAGAAGCGCTGGCTGCGCTCGACAAAGCCAAGACTGCCTTCTTCAGCAACGTCAGCCACGAGTTTCGCACTCCGCTCACGCTCATGCTCGGACCCATCGAGGAAGGGCTTCAAGATCTAGAACAGCCATTGCCGCCGCGCCAACGCGAGCGCCAAGAACTCGTGCATCGGAGCTCACTGCGGCTGCTCAAGCTGGTCAACTCGCTCTTGGATTTCAGCCGCATCGAGGCGGGTCGCAGGCAAGCGCGGTATCAGCCCACCGATATCGCTGCCTTCACGGCGGATCTGGCGAGCTCCTTTCGCTCGCTCGTCGAAAAGGCCGGACTCACGCTCACCGTCGAATGTCCGTCACTTGCCCAGCCGGTCTATGTAGACCGAGAGATGTACGAAAAGATCGTACTCAACCTGCTCTCGAACGCTTTCAAGTTCACGCTCGCTGGCACGATTCGAGTTTCGATTTCGACGCAGGGTGAGCGCGCGCGACTCACCGTGGCCGATACCGGGGTAGGCATTCCAGAATCCGAGTTACCACACCTGTTCGAGCGCTTTCATCGAGTCCACGGCGCAAGCGGGCGCAGCTACGAAGGCAGTGGAATCGGGCTCGCGCTGGTGCAAGAGCTGGTGAAGCTGCACGGCGGGGAGGTCTCCGTCAGCAGCCGCTTGGCGCAGGGCAGTGTGTTCACGGTCTCGTTGCCGCTCGGCTCGACGCACCTCGACCCCGAAGGCGTGGAAACGAGCTCGAGCTTCGCGTCCACGCGACTCGGACCCGAACCATTCATCAATGAGGCCTCTCAGTGGCTGAAGCGCGATGGTGATGCCGCCCATGCTCCAGGTGCGGCATCGCTGAACGCGGCTACGTCAGCAGACTCCGCAACGAGCGCCGCGGGTCGCATTCTGCTGTGCGATGACAACGCAGATATCAGGCGCTACGTGTGCCAGTTGCTCGTCGCGCAAGGCTGGCACGTGCAAGCCGTGGAGAACGGCGACGCAGCGCTGCGTCTGCTGAAGGCGAAGAAGTTCGACCTCGTGTTGGCGGACGTCATGATGCCCAAACTGGACGGCTTTGGCCTCGTGCGCGCGCTGCGGAGCGACGACGAAACGCGACTGCTACCGGTGATTCTGCTGTCAGCGCGCGCTGGCGAAGAAGCGCGAGTCGAAGGGCTGGACGCCGGGGCGGACGACTATCTGGTCAAGCCTTTTGCGGCGCGAGAGCTGGTCGCTCGGGTCCGTGCTCACCTGAGCGCAGCGAGTGAGCGAAAGCAGGCCGCGCGTGTGGCCGAAGTTGCCCGCAAAACGGCGGAAGACGAAGGCCAGCGCAAGGACGAGTTTTTGGCCATGCTCTCGCATGAGCTCCGAACTCCTATGGCCACCATCAGCATGGCCTTGGGCATGCTCGAGCGCACGGCGGGAGATCCGCTAGCGACCGCCAGACATCGAGAGACGATGCGGCGCCAGATGGCCAATCTGGCGCGTCTCGTCGACGACCTACTGGACGTTTCGCGGATCAGGCGCGGTCAGATCGAGCTGAAGAAGCAGCCAGTGGACCTGGCCACCGTCGTACAAAACGCGCTGACCTCCGCCCGGTCCACGATCGATGCCCGAGCGCATCGCCTATTCGTGACCGTCGAGTCCGGCGATTATCGACTCGATGGCGATGAGATGCGGCTCGAGCAAATCGTAGTGAATTTGCTGGTCAACGCTGCCAAATACACCGAAAAAGGCGGCAACATCTGGGTCACTCTTTCTCGCGAAGCCGCTTCTCGCGAAGCCGCGGGCGAAGCAACCCAGGCGTTGTTGAGTGTGCGCGATTCGGGGCGCGGCATCCCCGTCGAAATGCTGGACCAGGTGTTCGATCTGTTCGTGCAAGTATCGCCAGCCCTCGATCGTAGCTCGGGCGGCCTAGGCTTGGGACTGACCCTGGTCAAACGCCTGATCGAAATGCACGACGGTCACGTGGTCGCGCGCAGCGAGGGGCTAGGCAAAGGCAGCGAGATCCTCGTCCGCCTCCCCCTGCGGACACGCCTCCAGCCGCCCGCAGCATCGAACAGCGCGCCGCAGCTTGCCTCTGGCACCACGAGCGCAAAGAAACGCATCCTCGTCGTGGAAGACTCCGACGAGTATCGCCAAATCTTGCAAGAAACGCTGGAAGACCTGGGCCATGAAGTGTTCGTGGCGAGGGACGGCCTGACCGGGGCCGCACGCATCCTGGAGCTGCTACCAGACCTGGCCTTGGTAGACCTCGGCCTTCCCGGCCTCGACGGCTACGAACTCGCGCGGCGCGTCCGTTCCACTGAACAGGGCGCGGAACTCTGCCTCGTCGCGCTGAGCGGCTACGGCAGCGAGAGTGACAAGAGTGAGGCCCAACGCGCGGGGTACGATCGCCACCTCACCAAGCCGATCAGCCTCGATGAGCTGTCGCACGTGATCGCTTCGACGTCAGGCAGTCGTTCGCGCTCGACATCGCGCTGAAAGCTCCGTCCGGCGTAAACGGCTTCTGCAGGTAGGGGATGGTTGCTTCGAGAGCGCCGTGCCGCACACGCTCGCCAAGCTCAGCTGCGCTACCAGCCAACCATGGTGATCACGCCGCTGCCATCGCCTGCAGCCGCGGAGCGGGTCTTCGAGTCCAGTGCGATCGCCCAGATCTCCGAGGATGCGACCTGTGCACTAGCGAGCGTTTCAGCTTTCGCGAGATCCCAAATCCAAACCCTCCCCTCGCTCGACCCCGCCACAGCCTGACCACCGCTGCTCGCGAATGCCGTGATCTGACCCTTGATTGCGCCGCGAAACGTCTTCCAAGAAGTTGCTACCTCGTGCACCTCCACGCAACTCTCGCCCGCGGTGACGACGTGCTCTTCGTCTAGAAACTGCAGTGCAACCGGATCGGGCGTGCTCCAGAACTCGCTCACGATCTGAAAGCCCGGCACGCGGAAAACGCGCACGATTCCGCCGAGCAGTGCAGCGGCAACGCGATCGCCGCGTGGGTTGATCGCCACTGCCCGGATGTCCTTGTCTACCTTTTGCCGAAAGATGCGACTGGAGCTTGGCTCGCGCACGATCAGCTCGGACGGATGTCTGCTGGCGCTCAGCAGGCGGGAGCCGTTGGCGGAGAATTCCAGTGCGGTCTGCTCGCCGAAACGCAGCGTGGCCAGGTCCCGCTGCTCCTTGCGATCCCAAACCTCACCGCCAATTGCGAGGTAGCGGCCATCGGAACTGTACGCAGCAACTCCGCCAGCGTACAGCTTGTGGCTGTAGGCGATTGCGCGTGTGGCCCAATTCCATTCGTTGAAAAGTCCGGTCGCTGTGACCGTCATCACGCGTTCTGAGGCCACGAAATCGGCTAAAATTAAGGGCCCTTGAGAGGGTATGCTGAAGACTAGGTCTGGCTCCGAATTGGGCAGTGACCAGACACTGAGTTCGTCGCGACCGGAAAGGCCGAGCAGCGCGCGGCCGCTCGCATCGAGCGCCACCAGTGACACGAATTTTCCGGCAGCGTGCACGCGCTCCACGATGCGTGCGGGCCTTCCCTGATCCGGTTGACACGCGCCGAGCAGCGCGAACGTGAACGTGAACGCGCGCCACAACCGCGAACCGGGGCTACTTCGCCGACACGAAGCCATAGAAAAACTCGAGAAACCCGCTCACCGTCAGATCCGTCTGATTTTGGCCGATGTCCCGGTTCGGGTCACCCCAAGTGCTGACGCTGAACTCGACGCTCGCATCTTGCAAAGCCTCCGAGTCGTTCACCTTTGCGCCGAGCTTGGTAAGGTTCGTCGCCAACGAGCCATTGATACTGATGTGCGAACTCAGCAGCACCCAATGGTCAGGAATGATCTTGCCGCCCTCCTCTCCGGTGAGGACGTTCGCGCCGATAAACAGGCACACCTTGTGGCCAGCGCAGAACTTCTGATGAGCTTGGACGAGCGTGAGCAAGTCTTTGTTTAGATAGACGTTCGTCCGATTGAGGACATCTTGGAACTTCCAGCTGTTCTTGAACCAGCCCGCGAGGCCGGAGGGCATCGTAATGCCACCGGCCGCTACGCTCGTGGCGTCGTAGTCCAAGAATACATTACTCGAATCTCGTAAACTCGCGAGCGACACCCAATCCACCGCGGAGATTGCCCTGCGACGATTCGATGGGCCGCTCGAGCCGCCGGGCGGAACCTTGAAACTCTTGCAGTCGGAGCCAGGCTTCACTTCCAGCCCGCCCACCTTGGCCTGACCTTTTTCATAGAGATCGATCACGAACTGCGCGTAGGTTTCGGGCGTTTTTTGCAGCAGCGCGTACAGGAAGCAGGCCGGCCCGCACAGGCTCGAGTCGCGTTGGTTAATGAGCGAGGGTGAATTAATGTGGTCCATCAGATCCATTGCAAAAGACGCACGGTCCACGCCAACCAATGAACGCCGCCGGCCCCGTCCGAGCGGCGAACTTTTGAACCAACGCGAGCTGCCCCGAAACTCACCACGCGACGATAGCGCTTCCCGAGTTCGAGCGTAAGGGTCCGCGCTGCCCGCTTTACGCGTTCGGGAAATCCAGGCTCCTTTCGGCAAATGTGAGTTGGCTCGGGGGGCCACTGAATTTTGGTCACGGCCGGTTGAGATGCGGGCGGCGGCGCGTTCGAACCGGCGTGCCCGCCAAGCCGAAATTGGGGACCTTGCCAGAGCGGAGGAACTCGGCGCGAGCCCAGTGTCGTTAAATCGCTCGGGATCCGCGGTGTGATGCACCGCATTGCGATCGTGTTACGATTACTCACAGTGAACGTGGTGCGTTGGACTCAGCTCGGTATGCTCGCCACGCTCGGCGCGGTCGCGTGCGGCGGAGAGTCGCGGAGCGCTGACGAAGGCGGCGCTGGCCGCGGAGTTTCGGCAGGCGCGGGCAGCGCGAACGCTGCCGCGGCTTGTGATGACGTGGCGAAACCGAGCAATCCCGCCTGCACGAAGAGCTGCGCCTTCCAAGGCGAGCACAGGGAGGTGATCTGTGTCGACGGCGCATGGTCCTGCTATCCCGATCAGGTGCCCGTGTGGGAGTGCTCGCCGGACAGCTGCAATCTGATCGGTGACCACGAGTGCTGTGGAGCCGACGGACACTCGACGCCGGCTACGTGTACAGCGGCGGGTTCGGTCGAGCCATGTCCGGACGGCACTATCGACATGGCCCCTGGACAACTATGCGTCACGAAGGCGGAGACGGTGACATCCTGCTATTCGCTCGACCAGCAGCCCTGCAAAAACCTGGGCGACCACTGCGGGCTGATTCGGAAGTGCAGCGTAGCGTGCGAGTGTACGGACTCAGCGGACGGTCCGCACTGGAGCTGCGTCACGCCAGTTTGCTGATTGGGCGCACAAACGAAAGCCCTGGGCCCCACGACGTGGAGCCCAGGGCCTTCAACATACCCAGACAGAAGCATAGCGCCGCGTGGGAGGAACGCGCCGCTACACCAAGATCTTTAGAGCGAGCTCAGCCGCCCGCGCGGCGCTGAAACGCTGGCACGTCCCAGTCCGATTCCATGCTGCTCGACGGGAACGTGATCCGCTCGCGCACCGGCAAGGACATCTGCGCTTCACGCGCGGCGCCTGCGGTGTTCGCGATCGACGGCGCCTGCGGACGGCGCGTGGAGTACGCGGGGACCGGCGATTCGATGCGCGGGGCTTGCGATTGGCGGGGCGTGGGGACCACGCTGTCGCGCATTTCCGGGCGGACCACGGTGGCGCGGCGCGAGGCTTCGACCGGCATTTCTTCGTTCGCGTG
>Ga0164308_10001548_pt1 | contig 12228 bp, 10 predicted proteins | sample Whisoiple_246_MG_FD_109983 | JGI IMG/M metagenome (GOLD analysis project Ga0164308, IMG submission 109983) | Soil microbial communities amended with fresh organic matter from upstate New York, USA - Whitman soil sample_246_MG | ecosystem: Environmental > Terrestrial > Soil > Unclassified >... | reverse complement strand
GCGCTCAGCTTTGAACTCCTTCCGCCGAAGTTCAAGGCCGAGGGATCAAAGCTTGGCATGGCGCATTGGGGTAGCAAGGGCACTACCAGAAAGTGTGAGTCCATGACCCAAGACTCGTCTTTGGCCCTTCGCCGTGCCCTAATCGTCGAGGATGAGTTCCTGATCGCCCTCGACCTGGAAGCTGACCTGTGCGCGCTGGGTTTCAACGTTTGCGATCTAGCCGCGAACGCGGATAAAGCCCGTTACCTAGCCATGAGCAATCAACCCGACGTTGTTTTGATGGATGTAAATCTTGAGGGAGGCCGCGAAGGCATAGAGGCTGCGCGGTGGCTTCGAGAAGTATGCGAGACAGCTGTCGTCTTCGTCACCTCGTACAATGATGACGATACCGTAGAGCGCATTCATCAACAGGTGCCGGGAGCGCCGGTTCTAGCAAAGCCGGTCTACCGTAAGACCCTTGCTGGTGCCGTGGCGGCGGCCACCAAGCACTGCCCCATTGGCCGGCAGCACGGATGAAGCTCTAAGTAAACCGTGGTCGCTGACAACTCTGTTTCACAGACGAAGGCCGTGAGCGCAAAAAAAGATATCAGTCCCTCGGGGAACTCCTTATGCGTTGTGGCGTTGTGCGTCGGGAATAGGTGCGCCCTATCGGGAGGACTCTCTCTTGGGGTACCGTTGGCGGTGGGGGTTCTTAATTCCCTCCAAATCCCTGCAAAGTTCTGAAGTGAGTAGGCTGGATCCGTGGCTCATGGGTGCGGCCGCCGCGCCCGTGCCGAAATCATCACACAAAGACCGCCCGCCTCTCCACATCGCGCCCCATTGTTCCGGTTCACTTTTTGGCTCGTCTAGGAGGTGACACATGCCCCCGACCACCGAGGCGAACGAACAACCTAATCCAAGTGTCCTTGGGGACCCCTTGCCTGCCGATGCCCTGTCGAATGGGCTGAATGGTGGCTCTGATTCCGCACTCCGCGAACTACTGCACGCGCTTCAAGCTGTGCGCGTGGGGGATTTTTCGGTGCGCATGGCCGGCGACGGGGTCGGACTCAATGGCAAAATTTCCGACGCCTTCAACGAGATAGTCGCCGCCAATCAACGCATGGCGCAAGAGCTCGAGCGAGTGGGTCAGGCGGTGGGCCGCGAAGGCAAGATCAGGCACCGGGTCACACTCGGGCTCCCGAGCGGCGCCTGGGGCGAGATGGAACTCTCCGTAAACGCACTGATCGATGATTTGCTTTGGCCTACAACCGAAATGACCCGGACCATCCGAGCCGTGGCGCGAGGAGACTTGCAGCAAACCGTTCGCCTCGATGTTGATGGCCAACCGCTGATGGGCGAGTTCTTGCAGTCGGCCATAATCGTCAACGCCATGATCAAGCAACTCGCCGTTTTCACCTCCGAGGTGACGCGTGTCGCTCGCGAGGTCGGCAGCGAAGGCAAGCTTGGCGGCCAAGCCGAAGTTCATGGAGTGACGGGCGTCTGGAAGGACTTGACCGACAGTGTCAACTCCATGGCGAGCAACCTGACTGCCCAGGTGCGCAACATTGCCGATGTGGCAACCGCCATTGCGAGTGGCAATCTGGCGAAGAAAATCACCGTCAATGTCAGCGGCGAGATTCTTCAGCTGAAAGAGACGATCAACACGATGGTGGATCAGCTCAACGCCTTTACTGGCGAGGTAACGCGCGTAGCTCGCGAGGTTGGCACTGAGGGCAAGCTTGGCGGTCAGGCGACGGTCCCCGGCATTGCAGGCACCTGGAAAGACCTCACCGACAGCGTCAATTCCATGGCGAGCAATTTGACCGCGCAGGTGCGCAATATTGCGGAAGTTTCGACCGCTATCGCCACCGGCGACCTTTCCAAAAAGATCACTGTTGACGTGCGCGGCGAGATACTGGAGCTCAAGGACACCATCAACACCATGGTCGATCAGCTTAACGCCTTTGCCGGCGAGGTGACGCGCGTCGCCCGCGAGGTCGGCACGGAAGGCAAGCTTGGCGGCCAGGCGTTGGTGCGCGGAGTGGCCGGTACCTGGAAAGACCTCACTGATAGCGTCAACTCCATGGCGAGCAACCTGACCGGCCAGGTGCGTAACATCGCTGAGGTGGCGACGGCGGTCGCGCTCGGTGACCTTTCCAAGAAGATCACGGTGAACGTAAGCGGCGAAATCCTGCAGCTGAAGGAAACCATCAATACGATGGTGGACCAACTCAATGCTTTTGCGGCCGAAGTGACGCGCGTCGCCCGCGAAGTTGGTACCGACGGCAAGCTCGGCGGGCAGGCCGAAGTGCCCGGCGTCGCCGGCACGTGGAAGGACCTGACCGACAGCGTCAATTCCATGGCCGGAAACTTGACGGCGCAGGTGCGCAACATCGCCGAGGTGGCGACCGCCATCGCCGACGGAGACCTGTCGCGAAAAATCACCGTGGATGTGCGGGGCGAGATTCTGCGGCTTAAAGAGACCATCAACACAATGGTCGACCAGCTCAATGCTTTTGCCGCCGAGGTGACCCGTGTGGCACGCGAGGTGGGAACGGAAGGCAGGCTCGGCGGCCAGGCAAACGTGCCGGGCGTCGCCGGCACGTGGAAGGATCTGACCGACAGCGTCAATTCGATGGCCGGAAACTTGACGGCGCAAGTCCGCAACATCGCCGAGGTGACTACGGCGGTGGCGCGCGGCGACCTCTCGCGTAAGATCACCGTGGACGTGAAGGGCGAGATTCTCGAGCAGAAGAACACCATCAACACCATGGTCGATCAGCTCAACGCCTTCGCCTCCGAGGTCACGCGCGTGGCCCGCGAAGTTGGCACCGAAGGCAAGCTCGGCGGCCAAGCGCAAGTGCCGGAGGTTGCAGGTACGTGGAAGGACCTCACCGACAACGTGAACTTCATGGCCTCGAATCTCACGGCGCAGGTGCGAAACATCGCCGAAGTTGCCACCGCAATTGCAGGCGGCGACCTCTCCAAGAAGATCACAGTGGACGTACGCGGCGAGATCCTGCTCTTGAAAGAGACGCTCAACACCATGGTCGAGCAACTTCGTTCCTTCGCCGGCGAAGTAACGCGGGTGGCGCGCGAGGTTGGTACCGACGGGCGATTGGGCGGTCAAGCTGTGGTGCCAGGTGTTGCTGGCACTTGGAAGGATTTGACCGACAACGTCAACCTGCTTGCCGGCAACTTGACCACACAGGTCCGCAACATTGCCGAGGTGACCACAGCGGTGGCGCGCGGCGACCTCTCGCGCAAGATCACCGTGGATGTGAAGGGCGAGATTCTCGAGTTGAAGAACACCATCAACACTATGGTGGATCAGCTCAACGCCTTTGCTTCCGAAGTTACCCGCGTCGCCCGCGAGGTCGGCACCGAAGGCAAACTCGGGGGCCAGGCCCAAGTGTCAGGCGTGGCGGGAACCTGGAAGGATCTCACCGACACGGTCAATGTCATGGCGGCAAATCTCACCGAGCAGGTACGCGGAATTGTGAAAGTGGTTACGGCGGTCGCCAACGGCGACCTCAAACAAAACCTGACGGTGAAATCGAAGGGCGAAGTGGCGGCGCTCGCCGAAACCATCAACAACATGACAGATACCCTCGCTATCTTCGCCGACCAGGTGACGACCGTGGCGCGCGAGGTGGGGGTGGAGGGTCGACTAGGTGGTCAGGCCGAGGTGCCGGGTGCGGCCGGTACTTGGAAAGACCTGACGGGGAACGTCAATTTGCTGGCCGCCAATCTGACGACGCAGGTGCGCGCAATCGCCGAGGTCGCAACCGCCGTCACCAAGGGTGACTTGACGCGGTCTATCCAGGTCGATGCCCGCGGCGAGGTGGCTGAGCTAAAGGACAACATCAATACGATGATCGATAACTTGCGGCTCACCACCGACCACAATACCGAGCAGGATTGGCTTAAGACAAATCTCGCCAAATTCACCAATATGCTGCAGGGCCAGCGCGATCTCGGCACTGTTGGCCGCTTGTTGTTGAGCGAATTGACCCAGCTTGTCGATGCCCAGCTCGGCGTCATATATCAGGTGGAGAGCGAAGACGCGCCGAGCCTGCGGTTGCTTTCGGCCTATGCAGACGACGGCACCGACGCTCATCCTCGGCGTATAAGGATCGGCGAGGGCCAAATCGGGCAGTGCGCTGCCGACAAGCGTAGGCTGCTGATCACCGATTTGCCGCCGCATGCCGTATCGATCGGTTCGGCGCTTTTTAAGGTTGTTCCACGCAACGTCATCGTCCTGCCTGTGCAGTTCGAAAATCAGGTGAAGGCGGTCATCGAGCTTGCTTCGGTAAGCGAGTTCACAGACTTGCAGATCGCGTTTCTCGAGCAGCTGACGAGCGGCATCGGCATCGTGCTCAACAGCATCGAGGCCACGATGCAGACCGAAGGACTGCTCGAGCAATCGCAGCAGCTCGCCGGGGAGCTGCAAGCTCAACAAACGGAATTACAGCAAACGAACGAGCAGCTCGGGCAGAAGGCGCAGCAGCTCGCAGAGCGCAATGTTGAAGTTGAGCGAAAAAACCAGGAGATCGAGCAAGCGCGGCGTGCTCTCGAAGAGCAGGCAACCGAGCTGTCGTTGACGTCAAAATACAAGTCCGAGTTCCTGGCGAACATGTCCCATGAGCTGCGCACGCCGCTAAACAGCATCCTGATTCTCGGACAGCAGCTCGCCGACAACCCTGATGGAAATCTCAACTCTAAGCAGGTTGAGTTCGCTCGCACCATTCACGGGGCGGGTACCGATCTGCTCAATCTGATCAGTGATATTCTCGACCTCTCCAAGATCGAGTCCGGTACGGTTACAGTCGAAGCCCAGGAAATTGCATTCACGAGCTTGCTTGACGCTGTAGGTCGCCCATTCCGCCACGAAGCCGAAGCACGCGGATTGTCCTTCGACGTTTATACTAGCCCGGACCTTGCACGGACCATCACCACGGATTCAAAGCGCCTGCAGCAGGTGCTCAAGAACCTCCTCTCCAACGCCTTCAAGTTTACCGAGCAGGGCGGCGTCTGGCTAAAGGTGTCGCCGGCTACGGCCGGTTGGAGCGCCGGACATCCGATTCTCGATCAGGCCCATGACGTCGTCGCCTTCGAAGTGTCCGATTCCGGCATCGGCATTCCCATCGATAAACAGAAGATCATCTTCGAGGCGTTTCAGCAGGCCGACGCTAGCACTAACCGCAAGTATGGGGGCACAGGCCTTGGTCTCGCCATCAGCCGTGAGCTGTCGAATTTGCTCGGCGGTGAGATTCACCTCCGCAGCACCCCTTCCATGGGCAGCAACTTCACGCTCTACTTGCCATTGCACTATGCGGGTCCCTCCCTCGCCATTCGTTCGGCGTCGGTCAGCGCGCCTCCCCCGCAGGCAGCGCTTCCAGTTGGTCCGACCGAGCGCGCCGTGCAACCGTTTAAGGACGATCGGACGGAGATTGAGCCGAGCGACCCCGTGTTGTTGATCGTCGAGGACGATCCTCACTACGCTCGCATCATTCTGGAGCTGGCTCGCGACAAGGGCTTCAAGGCGCTGATCGCTGCGCGTGGTATCGATGCGCTCGCTCTCGCCGAAGAGTTTCGGCCGACGGCCGTCTCACTCGACGTCTTCCTCCCCGACATGCTCGGCTGGACCGTGCTAAGCCAGCTTAAGCAGAATCCGCTGACGCGACACATCCCCGTGCAGATCATTACACTCGACGAGGATCGCCAGCACGGGCTGGCGCGCGGCGCCTTCTCCTTTGTAACTAAGCCGACGACGACCGCAGGTGTTGAGGCTGCGCTCTCAAGAATCAAGGAGTATACCGCTCCTCGTCGCAAGCGACTGCTCGTTGCGGAAGATAACGCGGCCGAGCGCATGAGCATCGTCGAGCTGCTGGCTGGCGACGACATCGAAATCGTCACGGCCGACACGGGAGCGGAAGCTCTCAGCATCCTGCGCGAAAGCCCGTGCGATTGCGCGGTGCTCGATCTCCGCTTGCCGGACATGTCTGGCTTCGAGGTGTTGGAGCAGCTCAGCGCCGATGCGGTGTTGAGCGACGTCCCGGTGGTGGTCTTCACCGGACGCGAACTGTCGGCCGAGGAAGACGCAAGGCTTCACACCATGGCTCGCAGCATCGTGGTCAAAGGCGTGGAATCTCCCGAGCGCCTGCTCGACGAGACCTCGCTCTTTCTCCACCGTGTGGTGACCGACCTGTCGCCCGAAAAGCAGCAGATGCTTGAGCGGTTGAATCGCTCCGACGAAGACCTTGTTGGCAAAATTGCTCTGCTCGTGGACGACGATGCCCGTAACATTTTCGCACTCAGCAGCATGCTCGAGCGCCGCGGAATGAAGGTGCTCACAGCCACGACCGGCCGCGAGGCGATCGGTCTTGCGCAATTGACGCCAGATCTCGCGATCGTGCTCATGGACATCATGATGCCCGAGATGGACGGCTATCAAACGATAGCCGCCATACGCGAGGATCCCGCTTTCCGCCGGCTGCCCATCATCGCGCTTACGGCGAAGGCAATGAAGGGAGACCGCGAGAAATGTCTCGAGGCCGGGGCCTCGGAGTATCTCGCCAAACCCGTGAACACCGAGCAATTGCTGTCAGCCATGCGAAACTGGCTGCATCGATAAGAGCGCAAGCAATGACTGGCTCCGACCGAGTAAATGTCCTGCTGGTCGACGACCAGCCAGCGAAGCTCCTGAGCTATGAGGTAATCCTTGAGGGGCTTGGCGAGAACTTGATCAGGGCGTCGTCGGCCACGGATGCACTTGAACATCTGCTCAAAACCGAAATCGCAGTAGTTCTCGTGGATGTCTGCATGCCGGGGTTCGACGGATTCGAGCTTGCCGCCATGATTCGCGAACACCCTCGCTGCCAGCGAACCGCGATCATTTTCATCTCCGCCATTCATCTGGCTGATGTTGACCTGATGCGCGGCTACCAGATGGGAGCAGTGGACTATGTGCCGGTCCCGATCATCCCCGATTTGCTGCGTGCCAAGGTCAAGGTCTTTGTTGAGCTTTACCGCAAGACCAAGCAGCTCGAGCAATTGAATAGCGAGCTGGAACAGCGTGTGGCCGAGAGGACGGCCGAGCTGCAGTCGTATGCGGGGCGGCTGTTGCAAAGCGAGCATCGCCGGAACTTGGCTTTAGCCGCGGGCAAAATGGGCTCCTGGGACTGGGATCTCATTAATGGCGACTGCATGTGGGACGAGGGTCAATGCCGCATCTTTGGGGTCGATCCGAGGACTTTCAAGGCGACGCTCGAAAGCATCAAAACCTTGCTGGAAGCAGACGATTGGGAGCGGTTGCAACAGGCATGGATTGCAGCGCGAGAGAATGGGGGTGCTTATGAGACTGAATTTCGTGTGCGCCGACCGAACGGGGAGCTGCGTTGGTGTCTGGGCACTGCCGCGGCGAGCGTAGATGCCTTAAACCATATGGTACGCGTCAGCGGCGTCACGATAGATATCACCGACCGGAAGCAGGCCGAGGACCGCCAAGAGTTCCTTGCCCGCGAGGTCGACCATCGAGCACGTAACGTGCTGGCCGTGGTGCAGTCGGTGTTTCATCTGACGAAAGCGGAAACTATCGAGGACTTTGCATCAGCAGTGGAAGGCCGAATTAGCGCCCTCGCGCGCGCGCATATGTTGTTGTCGGAATGCCGATGGGAAGGCGCCGACTTGCGACGACTGCTGGACGAAGAGCTGGATCCCTACCGGACGGGCGAAGTCGAGCGTATCGTAACAGGCGGACCGGATGTGTTGCTTGAGCCCCGTCTCGCACAAACCATTGCATTAGCCATACACGAGCTCGCGACGAATGCCGCAAAGTACGGTTCTCTAACGGCGGCTTCTGGCAAAGTAAGTTTGAGCTGGGCGATCGAGCGCAATAGTTTGGCAGTGGAGTGGGCGGAAGCGGGGGGGCCAGCGGTTCGAGTTCCGGCGACTCAAGGTTATGGAACCAGAGTCATCAAGGGGAGCATCGAGCAACTTGGCGGTCTAGCAGAGTTCGATTGGCGTCGAGACGGCTTGCGGTGCACCCTATCTGTACCTCTCTCCAGGAGAGGGAGGCTTCTACGCAGCAACTCTGCCCAACAGCCCAGAGCCAAAACGCAGTCACGACTGAGTGCTGGCAACCGAGTCTTGCTTGTCGAAGACGAATCCCTGGTGGCGATGATGATGGGAGAAGTCCTGACGGAGCTTGGATTTAGTGTGATTGGTCCATGCGCTACGGCCGCTGAGGCGACGGCAACCATTGGCAGCACTGATGTGAGTGCCGCCATTCTCGACGTAAACCTCGACGGAGAACTTGTTTATCCGGTGGCTGATCTTCTGGCAGCGCTAGACATTCCTTTCGCGTTTATTACTGGCTACGGCGAGGAGAGCCTGAGTCCGCGCTTCTCGGACGTCCCGGTGCTTCAAAAGCCAATCGACAGACAGGCACTACAAGATCTCTTCGTCGTCGGCCGAGGGGCTTCTTCGGGATGCTGAGCGAGACGGGCATCAACTAGCAGCCACGCCAGCAGAACCAGGCGCGAAATCAGCAGCTAATCAAGCTTGAACTTATCCGCTGCGAGGCAGGCGCAGGGGAACGAAGCGATACCACGAGCGTTGTTCATGACGACGAGAGCGCTGCCGCCTGTTGAGGCTCGGCATGAAACGCCCGCTGCAGCTTTGCCTAATTGGTGCTGCCGTATCCCTGATTGCTACGCTGCATCTGCCCCGTGCATTAAACCTTGAGGGTGACGGTGCGATGAGCACGGCGATCACTAGGAATGCGCGTCCCCCATCACCCGAAATGGCGACCCTTCGAGATGTGCAGGATGAGGTCCATTCGGTCGTAGTCGATATGCCGCAAGTCATATCGTTGGCCTACGCTGACCCGGAGACCTGGAGTAGTCTACCCACGTGGCCTGAACCGGATGATCAACCTCCGGCAACACTTGTGTTACAGGTAGCCATGACGAATTGAGGTCGAGCTCGAAGGTTCGGCGTTCTCACCGGTTTGTACCGTCGCCAGTAGGCATGATCTCCTCGGCTACATCGCTGATGAAGCTGTCCGCCGAGCATTGACCGAGCTATGTCCGTTAATGGCACTTTTTTTCGGACATCCCACACGCACTAACGAATGTCCGCTGTTGGGGTAAAGCGGACATGACTCGAGCGGCCGTTGTGTCGGCTAATGACCCAACTCGGACATCGACTAAATCGCCTCGGACAATCTCATTGAATGCGTTGTTAGTCGCTTACCGCCGCCATCCGTTCGGCGAGTGTCATATGCTGCACTGACGTGCTCGGCAGCGTCACCACCTTGCCTGAGTGGCTCTCTTCAAACTCGATGACCTTATGGACCATCATGAGCAAGGATTTCAGATCCGCGATCCTAACATCACGCTCTCTTTGCAATTGTTGAGCTATCATTTCAAACTGTGCGTAAGCCGTTTTGATTTGCTCTTGGTAAGTTTTGGCACGCTCTTCCAGGTCACCACGGATATCGCGCATATCTCTCCCCCTCGTGCGGCCGGCCTGTAAGGGTCGGCTCGTAAAGCCGTCAATGCGAGGACAGGTTGTTGGTTCCCAGGCATGAGCTCTCCCCTGACTTTTTATAGAGAGTGGCACCAGCGACACAGCCCCGGCCCACATGCTGTTGGTGATCGAATCGGCGTCCCCAAGCCTTTTCTAATTGCTGCCAGCGTCTCGGCGTCGCTGGTCTTTAGGGGGCTCGAGCAGCCGAATTGTCCCACCGAGAAACAGGATAGCGCCGAGCATGATCAAGGGGGCAGCGATTAAGTACACCTCAAAAGTCGAAAGGTTTGAGAGCCACTGATTCATCGTCACTCACTACCCGCGCTCAATTTTCGTTTTCTGCTTAATCGCAGACTTGGCCGCTTTGCCCCCGCCCATATGGCCAAGCTGCTCCTCGCTGACGCGCTCAAGTTCGGCTTGCGTCTTTTCGAGCTTGGCATCCTTCTGGCCAAGGTCGGCTTCTCGCCCAGTACGCCGGATCTTGCCGGACAATTTTTGCCTAATCTTCATTGGACAGACTCCAGTGCAGCGAACTGGAGGAGCCCGGCCGCTTGGATGCAAAGTCCGGGACTTCTCCGAGCCGATGCTCACAGGCCGAACGACAGCTGAACTTTGCATGGGGGAACGTGGGGCAACCGCCGCCGGCCGTACAATCAACGAAGCACATCGAAGCAGGTTCCGAAGGGAGGGAAACTCTCCCTAAAGGAAGGGTTCTGCCGCTAGATTTGATCTGCGCACAGTTAACCGAAGCGGCGCGTTGTGCTATTTTTTTGGTGCCGGCCACGGCAGAGGCCAGCGTCGTTTCCCAACCTCGGAAGCCCCGGTGCTTGGGGGCTTCTTTTGAGAAACTCGGCTGCGGCATCGAGCAACCGGGTCTCCCTCAGCGAGATTCGCTGATTGCGGCAGCCAATGAAGTAACTCTGGGAGGAGTCGCCAACCTGGCCCGCCGACAATGACTCAACCCCCATAAGCTGACACTCGTTGCAGAAGGCGGCGGTGGCAACAATTCCGGTGGCGGTAATGGACCGGCTGCTGGCGGTGGACCGACAGGCGGCCACACCAACAGCGGTCCGAGCGGGCATGTCGCCACTGGCCAAGACAATGGTGGACCAAAGGGTCACCAAGGCATGGCTAACAATCGCGGCGACGATCGGCTTTCGACGCGCGATCATGACCGCGACCATGGACGAACTGCCTCGCGCGATAATGACAATCGTGACAACGGTCATCGTGACCATCGTCACGGACGTTTCGTCAACGGTGTGTGGGTCTGGTACAGCGCCCCGTATGCTTATAACGACTGCAGCTGGCTAAGGCATCGCGCCATTGCCACCGGCAGCCCTTATTGGTGGTCGCGCTATCATGAATGCGCGTATTAAGCGCTAAGGGGCGTCGGCTTCGGTCGGCGCCCTTTTCGTACCCATCAGTTGCAGCCCTGCCACGGCAGAGGCAGCGGAAATTTGGTACCGTTGAGTGTTGGCGCGCATCGGCCAGCCTTTGAGCCATCACGACAAGAGCCCCGGTGCAGGCGTGCGCCGGGGCTTCTTCTTTTAACGAGACGACTGCTCGACATAGGGGAACACATCATGTCAGCCGAAACTCTTTTGATCATTTTGTTTGTGGGTCTCGTCGCAGGATGGCTCGCTGGGCAAATCGTCCGGGGAACAGGTTTTGGTTTGGTTGCCGACATCGCAATCGGCATCGTTGGTGCTTTGATAGGAAGCTGGCTGCTGCCGCACCTTGGAATCCATCTCGGCTCAGGAATCGTGCCGGCAATTATAGGTGCCACGATTGGTGCGATAGTCCTTCTTCTTATTCTCCGACTCGCATATCGACGAGGTCGTTGGTAATCGCTTCTTGTCGGGGGTGCAGGTGTTTCCCGCACGCCCTCCGACTCGTCTGGCAATGGTGTATTGGGACGGCGCGCTGTCAGTAACAGACCCAAACCCAGCCGCCAGGGACGACTCGCCAACAAGGACCAACGCCATAGGCCCACCATCGACCGTGCCACCAATGCCGATGGCCGTGCCCACGCCAATTGCGACCAGGCCAATTGGCGTGCCCATGCCGATGGACTGAGCGGCCATGCCAGTGGCCTCCACGGTGACCGGCATGACCGTGACCGACATGCAATTAACGAGCGTGACCGCCATGACCATGGCCACACCGCCGTGTTTGGCGAAGGTCTCCGAGGGCAGCATCAACGCGGCCAGAAGTCCTAGGACTAGGGGAATGTTGCGGAGCATCTTGTTACCTTCCTGTAGTGACCCCCGCTTCCGATTTAACCCGCGATAGGATCGGGTGTTCCTGCCCCGGAGATCCCCTAGGAGGTAACAATGAAATGGATGCTTTTCGTATTGGTTTTTGGTTCTTATCCGGTCGAAACGAACCTTCTGTTCGATAACCTCGATGCATGTCTGAAGGCCGAACAGACTATGCGGAGAGAATATGCTCGGGCCTACAGCGAGAGCGCTTGGGATACTGCAAACCAGTCGAGCGATCTCTCAACGATGAGCCGTTATGGGCAGAAAACCACCGCAACGTGCATTCCGCACGGGTAGAGGTCCGGCGTCGTTGGGTCGCGCGTGTGCGACCCTGAAGCTCAAAGGGACCGGGTCTCTCAGGAACTCGTATTCAAGTTTACGGTTCTCCTACAAACGCGCTTATCGAACCAAGGAGAGAATCTCATGAAAATGCATCTACTCGTCGGAGCGG
>Ga0164308_10001547_pt1 | contig 12236 bp, 11 predicted proteins | sample Whisoiple_246_MG_FD_109983 | JGI IMG/M metagenome (GOLD analysis project Ga0164308, IMG submission 109983) | Soil microbial communities amended with fresh organic matter from upstate New York, USA - Whitman soil sample_246_MG | ecosystem: Environmental > Terrestrial > Soil > Unclassified >... | reverse complement strand
GGCATCGGCCTCGTGCTGTCCCAGATCGAGGTGTCGTCGACGCAGTGGTTCGTCTTCCAGGGGACCCCCGACGACGCTCGCACGCTGCTCATCGCGATCTCCAGCACCCTGGCGACCGTGATCGCGCTGGTCCTGGGCCTGACCGTCGTCGCGCTGCAGCTGGCATCGACGCAGTTCTCACCACGGTTGTTGCGCAACTTCCTACGAGACCGCACCAACCAGGTCGTGCTCAGCGTCTTCGTCGCGACCTTCACCTACAGCACGGCCGGCCTGTTCACCGTCGGGGTCTCGGCGGGGCAGCGGGTCGAGGACTACCCACGCCTCGCGGTCAGCTTCGCACTGGCCCTGCTGTTCGTCAGCCTGCTCATGCTGGTGTTCTTCGTGCACCACCTCGCGCACTCGATCCAGATCGACGAGGTGATGCGGGGCGTGGAACGCAGCACGCTCCGGGTGATCGAGCACGACCTGCCCTCGCAGGGAGTGAGCGGCGAGCCGGCACCGGCGCCGCCCACCTGGGCCGTCGCGGTGCCGGCCTACCAGTCGGGGTGGGTCCAGACGATGCGCCCTGACGTGCTCCTTGCACTGGTGCGGGAGCACGACCTGGTCGCGGTGGTGTCCACCATGGTGGGCGAGTTCGTCGTGGAGGGAGCGCCGCTGGTGTGGGTGTGGGCACCATCGCCGGAGGCCACTGCACCGGACCCGGCGAGCTTCCACGAGACGCTGCGCGTGGCGATCAGGGTGGGCTACGAGCGCACTGCCGAACAGGACGTGGCGTTCGGCGTGCGGCAGCTCGCCGACATCGCCGTCAAGGCGCTGTCGCCCGCCATCAACGACCCGTACACGGCGATCCAGGCACTCGAGCACCTGGGCGTCCTCCTCGCGAAGCTGGTGCGCCGGCCGCTCGGCAACCAGCACCTGAACGACGACGCCGGCACGACCCGAGTCGTCGTCCCCGGCCGGGACCTGTCCTACTACCTCGACCTGGCCACCGGCCAGATCCGCCGGTACGGCTGCTCCGAGCCTCGGGTCGACCGGGCCCTGCTGCGGGTGCTCGCCACCACCGGCAGCTTCTGCCACGACCCGGACGACCGGGTGCTCATCGCCCGGCACGTGCAGCTCGTCCTGGAGGACGCCGAGCGGACCATCCCACAACCTGCCGACCTGGCGCTGGTCAGCTCTCACGCCGCCCGCGTCATCCGACAGCTCGACGCATCGGCGTGATGGCCCGCCGCCCGGCGTCCTGACCGCGCGGCGGAGCACTCAGCCGAAGTCCATGCCTTCGAGGTCGGCCGTGGGCGTGATGTCCGGGAGCTTGAGCATCCGGAAGGAGTTCCCGAACCCGAGCAGTGATGCCAGGAGCGGGATGAGAAGGGCAACCTGGAGGGAGCGGTTGCGCGCCTCGTCGTTGATCTCCAGCACGGCCGCCTCGACCTCGGGTGGCTGGCCGACGATCTGCTTCGCCAGGGCGGTGTTGCTCATGACCTCGGCGTCGTCCTCCAGGGCCGCGGCGACCTGTTGCTGCTGCGCCGGCGGGATGACGGTGCTGCTCTCGGTCAGGTTGGTGAAGCTGAACGAGAGGGCGGCGAGCATCAGCCCGCCGGCCATCGCCAACCCGAACGACAGGCCGAACGACCCCGCGGCGGAGTTCACCCCCGCGGCCTCGCTGATCCGCTCCTCCTCGATCGGGGCCAGGGTGTAGTTGTTCAGCTGGGACACCAGCAGGCCCAGGCCGCACCCGGTGATGACCAGCGGGATCACCAGGTACCAGCCGCTGTCCACGCGCGGCACCAACGGGATGATGATCGCCACCCCGGCTGTCGCCAGCAGGAAGCCGATGCGGATGACCGCCGCGGACCGCCGCTTCCCGGCACGCCTTCCGGCGATGACGGCCGCGGCGAACATCGTGAGCGACAGGGGGGCCAGGGAGAGCCCGGCCTCCATGGCGTTGTACTCGAGGGTCATCTGCAGGAAGAGCGGCAGCGCGATCATCGCGCCACCCAGGGTGACCTGCTGCAGCAGCTGGCCCGAGACGCCGGTGGTGAAGTGAGCTGACCGGAACAGGTCGGGGTCCAGGAGGGTGACCCGGTTCTGGCGCTTGCGGCCGACCAGCCAGCGGGCCAGGGACACCAGGGCGACGGCACCGACGGCCATCAGCAGGAGGACGAACTCCCCGCCTTCCTGCCAGACCAGGATGCCCAGGACCACGCCGCCCATGCCCACCACGGACAGCAGGGCACCGACGACGTCGACCTCCCGGGACCCGGTGTACTCCACGTCCTTGACCAGGCGGATCTGGCTCAGGACGACGGCGATGATGACGACCTCGAGGGCGAACCCGACCCGCCAGGACAGGTAGGTGGTGACGAAGCCGCCGAGCAGCGGGCCGACCGCTGCGGCGATGGCGGCGGCGGCGCCGATCAGGGCGTACGCCTGCTTCTGCGCGGCGCCGGCGAAGTTGCCGTGGACCAGGGACTGCATCGCGGGGAGCAGCAAGGACGCCCCCAGGCCGCCGATCACCGCCCAGAAGATCACGACAGCGGTCAGGCTCTGGGCCAACGTCATGGCCAGGGCCCCGACCGCGTAGGCGAGCAGCCCCAGGACGTAGGCCCGCTTACGCCCGATCAGGTCACCGACCTTGCTGTTGATCAGGATGAATGCCGCCGACACCAGGGCCTCCAGGGCGATCGCCGACTGCACCCCGCTGGCGGTGGTGTCCAGGTCGTCGACGACCGCCGAGATGGACACGTTCATCAGGGAGGTGTCGACGACCAGGACGAACATGGCCATCGAGAGCAGCACCATCAGGCGCTTGCTGCCCTGCTCCACCGGCTCGGCCGCGGGTGTCTGGTGAGTGGTCATGTGGTGCCCTTCCGTTGTCGGCAACCAGCCAGCGACGAGTCCCGCGAGGTCATCACACAGGACCACCGCGAGGAGATGGCGTGCTGGCCGCCTCTGACGAGAGGCTAGGGCCAACCGCATCCCCCGGCATCACCCCCGGCGTATGAGCCGGACCCCTGCTGGGTCGTCAGGGCGGCCCCTGGCGTGCCGGAGGGCGGTGGCCCGCCAGCGACCCGGTCGGTTCCCGATCGGCCGGTGCGCCGCAGTTCCCGAGCACCGACACCACATGGAAGGACCACCAGATGACCACCAGCACGGAGAACCCGGATGCCGGACAGGGCCCGGTGCTGCTCGACATCGGCGGCGACGTCGGTGCGCTGATCGTGTCGATGCCCGTCGAGGCCGAGGGTCTCGAGGTCGGGATCCGCCCCAGGGGCGCCACCGCGCTCAAGGGCACCGGCGAGGCCGCCGACCCCGCAGCGCGGGCGCACGGGCGCGGGCACACGCACGGGCCACGCGCACGGTACGAAGGAGCAGCACGACCACGGTCCTGCCCGGTTCCCGCACGTCGCCGTCGTCGGCCGCCGCGCACCCGGTGGGGTGCAGTACTCCCTCGTCCACCCCTCCCTCGTGGCAGGCGACTACGAGCTGTGCCCGATCCCCGGCGACGACATCATGGTGACGGCGACCGTGGTCGGCGGGAGGGTCACGCAGGTCGAGTCCGGGGAAGGGACGCTGCGCATCCGGCAACCGGGCTGAGAAGAAACTTCGATACTTGATGTCGAAGACCGTGACGGCCGTTCGACGTAGGTGCACGAAGCAACTTCCCGTCAAGCAGTAGGAGTGATCGAGATGCCGCGTTTCATGGGGTTCGTGAGGATGGAAGAGGGCATCGGCACGCCGCCGCAGGCGCTGTTCGACGCGATGGACGCCCACATCGGTGAGCGGGCCGCGAAGGGCGTGTTCCTCGACGGAGGCGGCCTGTACGGAACCGAGGACGCCGTGAACTTCGTGGTCCGTCAGGGCGAGGTCAGCCGGGTCGACGGCCCGTACGCCGAGGCCAAGGAGGTCGTCGGCGGCTGGGCCATCATGAAGTACGACAGCCTCGAGGAGGCCATCGCCGACCAGCGGGAGTTCGCCGAGCTGCACGCCAGGCACTGGCCCGAGGTCACCGTGGTCTCGACCCTGCGCCAGATCTCCGACGGCCCGGAGGCCCCCGGCGCCTGACCGGGGCTCACTACGCTGGCCGGGTGCCGGCAGAGATCAGTGCGGATGCCTCTCACGAGGTGATCGTCGCGACGTGGCGGGCCGAGTCGGCCCGCCTCGTCGGCGCCCTCACCCGGATGACCCGCGACCTGGACCTCGCTGAGGACCTGGCGCAGGACGCACTCGTGGCCGCGCTGGAGCAGTGGCCCACGAGCGGGGTCCCCGACAACCCGTCCGCGTGGCTGATGGCCATCGCGAAGCGGCGCGGCATCGACCACTTCCGGCGCGCCGACGCCCTTCGCCGCAAGACCGCCGAGCTCGCACGTGCCCACGGTGGAGAGGAGGCGACGATGCCCGACCTCGACGACCAGGTCGACCACATCGAGGACGACGTCCTGCGCCTCATCTTCCTGTCCTGCCATCCCGCCCTGACGCCCGAGTCCCGGGCCGCCCTGACGCTGCGCCTGGTCGGCGGACTCACCACCGCCGAGATCGCTCGGGGGTTCCTGGCCTCGGAGTCCTCGATGGGCCAGCGCATCTCGCGCGCGAAGAAGACGCTGTCCACGGCGCACGCCGAGTTCGAGCTCCCCACCGGGGCTGAGCGGGCCAGGCGGGTCGACGACGTGATGGCCGTGATCTACCTGATCTTCAACGAGGGATACACCGCCACCACCGGCCCGGACTGGATGCGCCCGGACCTCGCGAACGAGGCGATGCGGCTCGCTCGGATGCTGGTCGACTTCGCTCCCGACGAGGTCGAGGTGCTCGGGCTCCAGGCGCTGCTGGAGATCCAGGGTTCGAGGATGCCCGCCCGGCTCGACGAACGAGGGGTGCCGGTGCTGCTGGAGTCGCAGGACCGCACCCGCTGGGACCCGATGCTGATCCGCCGCGGGCTGGCCGCCCTGCAGCGGGCCGAGCAGCTCGCCGCGCGAGGGCAACCGGTCGGGAAGTACTTCCTGCAGGCCTCGATCGCCGCCCAGCACGCCCGCGCCGAGCGCGCGGAGGACACGAACTGGCGGCGGATCGCCGCGCTGTACGACGTCCTCGCCCGTGCGGCACCGGGACCGGTCGTCGAGGTGAACCGGGCGGTCGCGCACGGGCGGGCGTTCGGCCCCGACGCGGGGCTGGCGGTGCTGGCGGACGTGGACGCCGGCGGGCTCGGCGACTCGGCACTGCTGCCGAGTGTGCGTGGAGACCTGCTCGAACGAGCGGGGCTGAATGCCCAGGCGGCCGAGGCGTTCGCGGAGGCGGCGGCGCGCACCGCCAACGAGAGCGAACGTGCAGTCCTGCTACGTCGGGCGGAGGAGAACCTGACGTCCGGGTCGCCCGCTACAGCGGACTGACGGTGAAGCGGCCGGCGTCCTCGACGATCAGCACCCCGGCCCCCTTCGCCAGCGGCTCGACCGTCTGACCCGTGAGGCCCGCCACGGCGGCCTCGTTCGTCGGGCTGTGGCCGACGACCAGGGCTCGACCGCCGTCCGGAAGGGCCTCGACGATCCGTCGCAGTGCTGCGCCCAGGAGTCGTTCCTCGTGTTCGACCAGGTCCGGGTCGACCTGTCGAATCCGTTCGACCGTGGCTCCCCTGCCCGCGGCCCGGGCCGCGGACCGCCAGCGGTCCTCGACCGTCGAGCGCAGGGCCGTCACCTGCGACAGGGGTGCGTCGTCCTGCCCGGCGGCGTGGCGCAGGATGGTGAGCATCTGTGTGGCGCGGGCGGCGCCGGAGGAGACGAACGCGGCATACGGCGGCTGCACTCCGTCGTGGCCGATCGCCTCCGCGTCGGCCACGCCCTGGGCGGTCAGCTCGTCGCCCTCGTTGTCGGTGTGCCGACGCAGCTCGACGTAACGCATCCCCCATCGTCGGCACTGCACCGGGAGGTGCGCAACCCGTGCGGGGGCGAGCTGCTCAGCTGCTCGGTTCTGCGCGGCGGAGCAGGTCTGCCCGGGTGCGAGGCATGGCGCTCGACCCGCCGGGTCCGGGCCTGACCGCCAGGACCTGGTTGACGCCGAGGCGGTTGGACTGGAAGGCCAGCGCCGAGCCGGCCATGTACAGCCGCCACACCCGGGCGCGGCCGGGGCTGGAGAGCGCGACGGCCCGGTCCCAGTTGTCCTCCAGGTTGTGCACCCACGCACGGAGCGTGTCCGCGTAGTGCTCGCGCAACGACTCCACGTCGCGCACCTCGAACCCTGCCGACTCGAGCTCGTCGACCATCGTCGACATCGGCTGCAGCTCACCGTCGGGGAAGACGTAGCGGTCGATGAACGAGGTCTTGTCGCCCCTCGGGTCACCGGGCGGGCCCGGCCTGCGGGAGATCGCGTGGTTGAGCAGCCGCCCGCCCGGGGCCAGCTGGGTGTGGAGCCGTGCTGCGTAGTCGCCCAGCTGCGACAGCCCGACGTGCTCGGCCATCCCGACGCTGGCGATCGCGTCGTACGGCCCGTCGCGAACGTCGCGGTAGTCCTGCACCCGGATCTCCACCCGGTCGGCCAGACCCATCGAGGCGACGGACGCGCGAGCGTAGGCGGCCTGTTCCTCGGAGAGCGTGACCCCCACGGCGTCGACCCCGTACTCGCGGGCGGCGTGGATGACGAGGGCTCCCCAGCCGCACCCGACGTCCAGCAACCGCATCCCGGGCGCCAGCCCCAGCTTGCGGGCCACGAGGTCGAGCTTCGCGCGCTGCGCGTCCTCGAGCGTGTACGCGGCCGAGGGCTCCTGCTCGAAGTAGGCGCAGGAGTACACCATCGACGGGCCCAGCACCAGCTCGTAGAACTCGTTGCCGACGTCGTAGTGGTGGGTGACCGCCTTCGCGTCCCGCGCCTTGGCGTGCCGCCGGCCGGACAGCCGGATCTCCTCCGCGGGCGGCCGCGGTGGAGGCCCCAGCGCGCCGAGGCGCACCACGGCGCGGGCCACGGCGGCCCGGGTGTCCGGCCCCACACTCACCCCCGGTCCGCGTTCGGGGTCGGCCAGCGCGTTCAGCCGGGTCAACCCGTCGAGCAGGTCCCCGTCGATCTCGACGTCCCCGGAGACGTACGCGCGGGCGAACCCCAGCTCGTTCGGTGCCCAGATCAGCCGGCGCAGCGCCCGCCGGGTGGTGAACCTGACGACCACGTCGGCGTCCGCCGGCCCGATCGAGCTGCCGTCCCAGCAGTCGACGCGCAGCGGCAGGTCGGTTCCCAGTGCGGAGTCGACCAAGGGTCGCAGGGCCGTGGCCGCGTTCATCTTCCGTCCTCCTGGTGGTTCGAAGTGCAACGTACCTCCGGCCCCCGCGGGAGAGGGGTTACGGTGCAGGCCATTGGATCCGGGCGGGGACGAGACTCCGTCCGCCGACCTCCGACCCCGCCACCACACGAAGGACCCGGGGATGACCTGGACGGGCCGCCCGCATGTCGCCCGACATCGTCTGACTGCAGAGCCGTGCTCCGCGGCGGTGGGTGGCGTAGCGTCCGGGAATGCGCAGCTTCCTGGTCACGGATGAGGTCCGCTCCTACGCCGTCGCCCACGGATCGTGGCGCCCCGACGCGGTGGTGCGTGGGCTCCAGGCCGAGACGGCCGCCCTCGGGGACGTGGCAGGCATGCAGATCGGTGACGACGAGGGACAGCTGCTGACCATGTTCGCCCGGCTGACCGGAGCACGCCGGGCCGTCGAGGTGGGCACGTTCACCGGGTACTCGAGCCTGTGCATCGCCCGGGGACTTGCGCAGGGGGGTTCACTGCTGTGCTGCGACGTCAGTGAGGAGTGGACCGAGATCGGCCGGCGTGCCTGGGCCGCCGCCGGCCTGGCCGACCGGATCGAGCTGCGGATCGGCCCGGCGCTGGACACCCTGAAGGCGCTGCCCGCGACGGCAGACATCGACCTGGTCTTCATCGACGCGGACAAGCCCGGCTACGCCGCCTACTGGGCCGAGCTCGTGCCGCGGGTCCGCCCCGGGGGGCTGCTCCTCGTCGACAACGTCCTGTGGAGCGGCGAGATCATCGATCCCGAGGTCTCGGACGCGAACACCTCCGCGTTGCGCGCCTTCAACGACCTGGTGGCCTCGGACGATCGCGTCGACACCGTGGTCCTGACCGCCTTCGACGGCCTGACCATCGCACGACGACGGTGACGGCGCCGGTACGGCTGAGACGGGCCGTGCGGGCGGTCATCCTGGCCGACGACGACCACGTCCTGCTGTGCCGCTTCAGCTTTCCGCACCCGGCCGTCCCGAGCGGCGCCACGGTCGTCTGGGCGGCCCCCGGCGGCGGCATCGAGCCCGGTGAGCCACCACTGGCGGCACTTCGCCGCGAGCTGCACGAGGAGACCGGGCTCCACCTCGACGCCGACCCGCCTCACGTCTGGCACCAGGAGGTCGTCGAGCCCGGCCACGCGGACGGCTACGACGGCGTGGTCAACGACTACTTCCTCGTGCGCACCGCGCGCTTCGACCCGCGCGGCGCCCTGTCCGACGACGACCTGGCCGCCGAGCACATCAGCGGGATGAAGTGGTGGCGGCACGCGGACATCGCCGAGTACGGCGGAACCGACCTGTTCTCACCGCGTGACCTCGCCACACCGCTGGCGGCGTTGGTCGCCGGTGACGTCCCGGACACCCTGGTGATGCTCGGCCTGTGAGCTCCCAGGGGCGTTCGGCCGACCGCAGATCTGACCCTCGTGCCCGTTGTGTCCGCGTGACCGGCGTGCTTCAGTGGACAGCACGGATGGTGTTGCCCCGGACCCGGTGACGTCGAACAGACGATCAGGGAAGCGCGATGGCACCAGGACAGCAGGCAGCCGGCCCGGCGGGTACCACCGCCACCGCGTCGACGAGGCCGAAACGCGTTCGCGCGCAGAGTGACTACGCGGCCCTGGCCGGGCGGCTCGCGGCCGCCGGCCTCATGCGACGGCGCACCGGCTACTACGTGGCGCTCCTCCTCGCCCTCGTCGCGGCCCTGACCTGCGTCGCGATGCTCTTCACGGTGCTCGGCGACTCGTGGTGGCAGCTGGCCACGGCAGTGCTCCTGGCGTTCACGCTCGCCCAGTTCGGCTTCCTCGGACACGACGCCGCACACCAACAGGTGCTGTCGTCCTCGCGAGGCAACTCCTGGTTCGCCCGGGTCGTCTCGACGGGCGTCGTGGGGCTGAGCTACGGCTGGTGGACCCACAAGCACAGCCGACACCACAGCGCCCCGAACCAGGTGGGGCGAGACCCGGACATCGAACCCGGCGCGCTCGTGTTCACCCCCGAGGACGCCACGCGGCGATCTCGCCCGGGCCGGTGGCTCACCGCTCACCAGGGTGTGCTGTTCTTCCCCTACCTGTTGCTCGAGGGCCTCAACCTGCACGTGGCCAGCCTGCGAGTGCTCGCCACCCGTCCCGACCTCCCGTGGCGCCGCCTCGAGGCGGGAATCCTGGTCGTGCGGCTCGGTGGCTACCTGGCCGTCGTGGTCGTCGTGCTGTCCCCGGCCAAGGCGGTGGCGTTCCTTGCCGTGCAGCTCGCCCTCTTCGGCCTCTTCCTCGGCGGAGCCTTCGCGCCGAACCACAAGGGGATGCCGATCGTGCCGCGGGACGTGCGGGTGGACTTCCTGCGGCGCCAGGTCCTCATGTCGCGCAACATCCGCGGAGGCGTCATCGTGAACGTCCTCATGGGAGGCCTGAACTACCAGATCGAGCACCACCTGTTCCCGAGCATGCCGCGTGCCTCCTTGTCGCGCGCACGACCGATCGTGCAGGCCTTCTGTCGCGAGAAGGAGGTCAGGTACACCGAGACGTCCTTGGTGAGCTCGTACGCGATCGTGGTCCGCTACCTGAACGCGGTGGGGATGGCGCAGAGCGACCCGTTCACCTGCCCGCTGGTCCAGACGTTCCGGAACTAGGTGACGGCGGGCGTGGTTCGGGTCGGCCGGATGCACCCTGAAACGTGGGCGCGGGGTGCGGATTCCTTGAGGTTCGTGCGCTCGGAGCCCACCATGAGGGCCATGGGTGTCATCGAGTTCGAGATCGAACGAAGCATCGCCGCACCGATCCAGGACGTCTTCGCTCGCCTGGCCGACATCGAGGGCCACAACGAGTGGATGCCGAGCAAGGGCAGCATCCTGGCGCGGACACAGCAGACGTCGCCGGGGACTCCCGGGCTCGGAACGACCTACCTGGACAAGACGTCGTTCGGCTCGACACCCGGGGAGATCGTGGAGTTCGAGCCACCCCACCTGCTCGTCTACCACTGGTGGAACAGGTCCGGGGGCGGTCGGCTCCAGACGGAGGGCTGGCCCGGCTACCGGCTGGTGGCGCACGGCGACGACGAGACCTTGGTCCGCCACCACGCGAAGCTGGTCACGTACGGCCTCTACCGAGCGGCGGGCCCGATGCTTGGAAGGGTCGCGAAGAGGGAACGCACCGCAACCATGGAGGCGCTCGCGGCATCCTTCGGAACCAGCAGCTAGGGGCCCGGTGGGCTCTCGACCCCCGGAGACGAGTGGTTCCGATGGGGCTCTTCCTCGACGGTCCCGCGTCGCTCACACTGTGCAGGTGAGTGCCGACCAGGTTGCCGACGTCGACGAGGCCGGTGACGGAACTGTCCGGTGCTGGTGCTGTGGCGCGCGGGCTGCCCCCACGCGCGCGGTGCGGCTCGGCGAGCACCCGGAGGTGCACCTCTGCCTGGGCTGCGCGCACTTCGTGCACCAGCAGGCGTGGGGGATCGAGGACGAGGAGAAGGCCGGCCCTGCATCGGTCCTCCGCGAGCGTGTCCGCGCGCTTCGTGCCCTGGTCATCCGTCGAGGCTGGCACGACAACCGTTTCGTCGGGGGCCGGCTTCGCTGGCTCGGCAAGCACCTTCCGTAGCCATGGAGATCGAGCGGCTCTACGCCACCCCCGACGGGCTGCGCGGCGTCCCGGCCCTGCGGGACCTCCGCCAGGCGACCAAGCAGGCCGCGGAGACGATCTGACCTGGTGTCCACTGATCCGTTTGGAGGAAGGGCCGGCATGCCGCTGACGAGGGAGCTCGGGTCGACGGGCATCGAGGTGACGCGCCTGTGCGCAGGCGCGGCCGCATGGAGCTCACCCGACCACCCGCACGGCGGCAGCGACCCGGCCGAGTCGGCCGACCTCGCCGACGCGCTCTTCCGCGGCGAGGTGGTGCGCTACCTCGACACCTCGAACAACTACGGGTACGGCGAGAGCGAGCGGCGCATCGGCCGCGCGATCCGCGCCGCGGGCGGCATCCCGGCCGGGTTCGTCCTGCAGACCAAGGCGGACCGCGACATGGCGACCGGCGACTTCTCCGGACCCCGGATGCGCGAGTCGATCGCCGAGAGCCTGGACCGCCTCGGACTCACCCACCTGCCGATCGTCTTCCTCCACGATCCCGAGAACACCACGTGGGAGCGGGCCATGGCCGCCGACGGGCCGGTGGCGGCACTCGTCGCCGCCCGCGACGACGGCCTGATCGGGCACCTCGGCCTGTCGGGCGGACCCGTCGACCTGCTGGGACGCTTCCTCGAGACGGGCCACTTCGAGGCAGTCATCACCCACAACCGGTACACCCTGGTCGACCGCAGCGCGGACCCGCTGCTCGACCTCGCCGCCGCCCAGGGGATCGGCGTCCTCAACGCGGCACCGTACGGCGGCGGCATGCTGACCCGCTGGCCCGTCGACCGCAGCCGGTACGCGTACGGCCAGGGTGCGGCTCCCCTGATCGACGCGGCGAACGAGATGGGCAGGTTGTGCGCCGACGCGGGCGTGCCGTTCGCCGCCGCCGCCCTGCAGTTCTCGACCCGAGACCCGCGGATCACCTCGACGATCGTCGGGATGCGCACGGTCGGCGACCTCGAGGCGTCGATCCAGCTCGACCAGACCGAGATCCCGGAGGAGCTCTGGGACGCCCTGCTCGCCGTCCCGCTCGACCCCTCGACCTGGCAGGACGCCGACCGCCCCGCGCAGAGCCGTTCCTAGAGGTCCCCGAGCAGCCACCGCGCCGATCGCGACACCAGCGTCGCCCGCGCGGGGCTGAGGTACGACCGCTCGTCGTGGCCCAGAGCGTCGTAGACGACTCGCGCGCCGCCGTAGTCGTGGGTCCACAGCAGTGGATGCCGCGCGCCGTCGTGTTCGTGCCACGCCAGCCCGCGCACCTCCGGTGAGACCCGCATCCACGAGTAGCGCTCGTCGTTCACCTCGAAGTCCGCGACGCCGGTCACGATCGGGTGGGCGTCGGTGTCGACCTCGATG
>Ga0164308_10001545_pt1 | contig 12249 bp, 11 predicted proteins | sample Whisoiple_246_MG_FD_109983 | JGI IMG/M metagenome (GOLD analysis project Ga0164308, IMG submission 109983) | Soil microbial communities amended with fresh organic matter from upstate New York, USA - Whitman soil sample_246_MG | ecosystem: Environmental > Terrestrial > Soil > Unclassified >... | reverse complement strand
TGGTGGTCCCTTCAAGGACAATTGGGGCCTATCGGCGATGCGCGCGCGCAGCGTGCTCTTGCTGCTGACCACGCCCGCGGACAAGAAGGGCGGCGGCTTGAACACAGCAAACTGGAGCGCAGCAGGCTACGCCGACACCGACCCAGTAGCTCCCAACGACACCGAAGAGGGTCGCAAGAAGAATCGCCGCGTCGAGCTCGTCTTGCAGCCCAACGTGGAAGAGATGCTCAACCTGAAGAGCCTCGCGACCGCCAAATAGTCGCCGTTCGGGCCGCTTTTCCGCTGATTTCCCAAGGATGACCATGCGCGCCGCCACGATCGACATCGGAACCAACTCGGTTCTGCTGCTCGTCGCCGATTCCGAGGGCGGCGCGCTCAGCCCAGTGCTCGAGCGCGCCACGGTGACGCGCTTGGGCGAGGGCGTCGATCGCAATCGCCGCCTGCTCGACTCGGCCTGCGAGCGAACGCTCGCTTGCTTGACCGACTACGCGGCGGAGCTGAGCAAGCTCGGAGTGGATCGTTTGGACGCCGTTGGCACCAGCGCGATGCGCGACGCGGTCGGCGGGCAAGAGTTCGTCGCGCGCGCGGCCGCGATCTTGGGTGTCGCGCCGCGCGTGATCGACGGCAACGAAGAGGCGCGCTTGACCTTCGCGGGCGCGCTCTCGGGTTTGTCGCAAACTGGCAAAGTCACGGTGTTCGACATCGGAGGCGGCAGCACCGAAATCATCGTCGGCAGTTCGAGCGCGAGCGAGCGTCGAATTGCCGCGGCGATCAGTTTGGACATCGGCAGCGTGCGCTTGTTCGAGCGACACGTGCAGAGTGATCCACCAAGCGCCGAAGAGCTGCGCAGCGTCCAGCGCGACATCGCGCTCGCGCTCGCAGACGCGCCCAAGCCTGAACCGGGCGCGACTTTGGTCGGCGTCGCCGGCACGATCACGCAACTCGCGGCGCTCGAACTCGAACTCGTGCGATACGATTCGACGCGCGTACACGGTTACACGCTGACACGCAGCGCCGTCGATCGCCTCCTAACCCACTTGGCATCACTCACGCTCGCGCAACGCCGTGTATTGCCCGGTATGGAGCCCGCGCGCGCCGATGTGCTCGTCGTGGGGAGCGCGATCGCTCAGGCGGTGCTAGAGTGGTCAGGTGCAGCGGAACTCGTCGTCTCGGATCGCGGAGTGCGTTGGGGTCTCGCTGAAGAGCTCGCCGCTAACAGCGGCCGCGCCAGCTGATTATCCCACTGCTACTGGATCGCCGTGCTGTCGCACCGCGATCGCCGAAACGCTGAGCACCTGCACAGCGAGCGCGAGCCCCTACCTTTGAATCCCTCGAAAATCTCTGCGCGCGGCGCAAACCGCGCTGCCATGCAAGTTTTCGGAGACGATTTCTTGACAGATCGGGTTCGGCATTCTACAGTGCCGCCCCTGGCGATTCCTAACTTCTGGTTGGGAATTACGGTAGTCCGGAGCCGGAAACCCTCGCGTTACCGTGTCTCTCGTATACCTCGCTGGAATGAAGTTTATGCCCAACCCGTTCAGTCCGCGTCCAAAACCATCCCGCGTGACACGGAGCGGTGCGTAGCTGCTTAAGACACGAGCTTTCTGATCATTCGGTTGCGGGATGGCGACTCCATGGTGAGCGCGCCGCCCGGTAGTTAAGCGTCAAAGGAGACGTTCATGCAGTCCAGCCCGGAAGTTGAGTTCAAGGTCGGCGACAAAGCAGTGTACCCCGCCCAGGGTGTCGCAGAGGTGATCAGCATCGATGAGAAAGACATCGCTGGCACGCGGCAACGCTTCTATGTCCTCCGCATCTTGGACACCGATCGCAAGATCATGGTTCCTGTGTCGAACGCGAACGCCGTCGGCCTGCGTCAGGTCATCAGCGAGCAGGAAATTCGCGAAATCTTCGACATCTTGAAGGAACGGACGATCGGCTTCGACACCCAGACCTGGAATCGTCGTTACCGCGGCTTCATGGACAAGATCAAAACCGGCTCCATCTACGACGTGGCCGAAGTTTTGCGCGATCTCTACCGCCTCAAGGCCAACAAGCAGCTCTCCTTCGGCGAGCGCCGCATGCTCGACACCGCGCGCACCCTGATCGTGAAAGAAATCGCGATCGCCCGCGCCCAGACCGAAGAAAACGTCCGCAACGAGATCGAATCGATCTTCTTCGCGAACTGATTCTCAGTCACGAGCAGCCGAACGCGCGTCCCTACCCGGGGCGCGCGTTTTGCGTTTTGTATTGCTGAGCGCCCGCTGACGCGCGCGCGCACACCGCTGGTGCGCGGGGCGGCGCGCCCGATGGTCGTATCGGCGCGGCTTCGGCCGACCTCGGCGAGTGGTCACGCTCTGGCGCCACTTCGAGCCGAAGCGCTCGTGGGCGTGCACCCCGACCTGTGCGAGACGACCTGTGCGAGACGACCTGTGCGAGACGACCGAATGTCATCCCCGGGAGAGCTTGCCGACTCGACCGCGACGGGAACCGCGGCGCCCGTGAGGTGCGTGGCGGGATCGCGACCGCCCCCCAACCATCGACGCGCAACGAAGTCGCCAGCGCGCTCAGGACCGCTTGCCGTGACGATCTGAGACGGCATGCACGCTGGAAAATATACTGCGCGTGCACAGTATATTTTCAGTGGAGGAAGGGGCGTTTCCCCGGGCTGATCGTCCCGTAGCGATGCCGCAAAAGTTCGCTGCGAAGACGCGGCCGGATCAGCGGGCTCGGTGACGGACGGGCGTTACGTCCCGTCCGGACGGCGTTGGATCGGCGGGAGCGGCGGAAGCTCGAGCACGACCCGCCAGTGGCCGTCTTCGCGCACGCATTTGACGGTCTGGCGTTGGCTGGACGCGGATTCGCCGGTGACGGTGACTTCGGACCAATCACCGTCGGTGCGCGCGGTCATTTTTTTCGGGCGATAGGCGAGCGAAAAATGCGAGGGCGCGATCATCTCTTCGGGCGCGATTTCGCGGCCGGCGACCGCGCTGGCACGCTTGGCCCGTTCGGCCAAGTTTCTGCGCGCATCCACCCATAAGAGCTCGTAGGCGAGGCGCGCCGAGCGCGGATCACCGTGCACACGTTGCATGCGATCCACGAACTCTCGCACGACGCGCTCGGGGCTCGAGTCGTTCGCCTCGGCCTCGCAGCCCGTTTGTGCGAAGCCGAGCGAGATGGACACGACCAGCGCGGCGGTCAGCCGCTTTGCCGGGGTGCGTCGTGCAAGCTCGCTCATCGCAGCTTCACGTACCCGGCGCGCCCGGCGACCGCAAGTGCGCGCGAAAGTTTGGCCCACGCGCGGCGCCCCAAATACGATCTCGAAACGATGCGAAGTGACTTATGCACGGTGCGCCTTTCGTGGGCCGGAAAACGTGAACCGGCTCGGGCGGAAGCAGCGGAGCTGTGCGTCGAAAAGCCTGGAACGCATGGCTTCGAGCTGGTTTCCGGCGACAATTTGCGGGCGCTGCACGCGCTCGCGCGGCGGCCACAGCGTTTCGCCCTCGCCTATTTGGATCCGCCGTTCCTGACCGGACGCGAACACGCGGAGGTCGGGCGACAGCGCAATGCAAAGGGCGAGATCGTGCGCACGCTCACACCGGCTTTCGACGACCGTTGGGACAGCTTGGAGGCGTACCTGAGCGCGCTCGCCGACCGCTTGGTCGCCGCGCGCGAGCTCTTGCGCGAAGACGGCTGTTTGGTGCTGCACGTCGATCCCAAAACGAGCCACTACGCCAAGGTGCTGTGCGACGAGATTTTCGGGCCGCGCGCGTTCGCCAGTGAAATCGTGTGGCGCTATCGGCGCTGGCCGGCAAAGACCAAGAATTTTCAGCGCGTGCACGACGTGCTGCTGCGTTACGTCAAAAACCCCGACGTTTTGCCGCGTTTTCGCCAGCTGTACGAGCCGCTCGCGGCCTCCACACTGGCCACTTGGGGCGACAAGAAGCAGCGCGCGGTGGTCGACGACGCGGGCCGGCGCCGCTGTTCGAGTAGCACTCCGGAGAAAACCGCCGGCGCGCCCATGGGCGACGTCTGGGAAATCAGCATCGTGGCGCCAGTCGCCAAGGAGCGCACCGGCTATCCGACACAGAAGCCGGAAGCGCTCTTGCAGCGGCTGATCGAGGCGTGCAGCGAACCCGGCGACGCAATTTTGGACCCGTACCTTGGCAGCGGCACCACGCTATCGGTGGCGGCGCGCTTGGGTCGGATTGGCACCGGCATCGACGCCAACCCGCGCGCCTTGCACATCGCGCGGCAACGGCTCTCGGCGATGGGCGTGAGCTGCGGCGAAGCGAACGTGAGTCGCCCTGCCGAAGCGCGCGCCCCGCGCTCCAGCCGAAAGCTGCGCGTTGCCTGAGTTTCGGCGAGAGCCGAGCGCCGAAAGCGACTAAGCTCGCCCGCGATGTTTTGGCGTGATTCGACGGCGCGGCTCGGCGCGCTCACTCTGCTGCTGAGCGCTTCAGCCGTATTCGGCGCGGACGCAAAGCCGGTGGGACACGTGGGCTCGGAAGCGATCACCGAGGACGCCTTGCTGCGCCGGCTGCGGAAGATCCCCGACTTTCAGCGCCACGCGCTCGGGGAAACGCCGGAGAAGTTGAAGCGCCAAGTGCTCGAGACTTGGCTCGTCCCCGAGCTCCTGTATGCCCAAGAGGCCGAGCGACTGAAGCTCGAGCAGCGGCCGAGCGTACAAAATCGAAAGCGCGAGCTCTTGCGCGAGGCAATCGAGCGCGCGTTGCGCGCGGAGACCGCCAGCAAGAACCCGGTCACCCCGGCCGAGATCGAGGCTTATTTCGAGGCCAACCGCAGTCGCTTCGAGACCCCACGGCGAATTCACGTGTGGCGCATCCTGACCGACGACGAAGCGCTCGCCCAAAAGATCCTGCGCGAATCCAAAGGCGTGGACGGGCTCAAACAGTGGAGCCAATTCGCACGCGACAACTCGCTCGATAAAGCGACGCACCTGCGCAACGGCGACCTGGGCTTCATCCACGCGGATGGCAATACGGACACGCCCACACTGCGCGTCGACCCCGCGCTGTTCGCCGCTGCGGATCGGCTCGCGGACGGTGAGCTTGCTGCCGAGCCGCTGAAAGAGGGCTCACATTTCGCGGTAATTTGGCGGCGTGGGAGCATGAAGGCGAGCAATCGCACGCTCGCGCAGGAAACCGGTTCGATCCGCCAGGTGCTCGAACGAAAGCGGTTGGAGCAAGCGCGTGACGAACTGCTCGCCTCGCTCGAGAGCAAGTACGTCTCGGCGCGCAATGAGGCGTTGCTCGAGACGTTCAAGTTCACCGCGGAAGGAGTGCCCGAGCGTCCCGCGTCCTCGGCGCGCCCGGCGCACGCCGCGCCCGCGGGTTCGAGCGTGCCCGCGGCCAGCTCCAGCACTCGCGACGAGCGTTAGCGCTCTGGCTTCGTCTCCGGCAGCGCGTAGCCGAATTGCTTCAAAACACCACGAAAAGTGCGATCTTCGTCGCGCGCGCGCTGCTGGTAGACCAAAAACTTCTCGCCTTCGCCGCGCGTGGCGGCGTCGGCCGCGCGCTCGTAATTTTCGAGCACCAAGAGCAGGTGCGGGTGTGCTTGCACCACTTCTTTCGGCACGAGCATCCCTTTGGCGGCTTCGAGCCGCGCGTTGGCGAGCTTGTGGATCAGGTCCGCCAGCTCTTTGTCGCCGATGTGCGTGCGCAGGTAGTCGCCTTCTTTGCTGGCTTGGCTCAACAGCAGCGCCGCGCTGTTCAGGTACGTACCGGCCCACGCTTGGTTCGTAAGCAGCAGCGCGCCCAGCAAGGTGAGGGACGCGCTGAACGCTCGTCGAGCGAGCAAGGCGCTCATTGTGGCTCGGCCGCTTCTGCCGTTCCTGCCGTTAAATCGGCCAGTTGCAGCGCGGTGGCGGCCGCAGCGCGCTCGGCCGCGCGCTTCGAGCTGCCGGAGCCCTCGGCCAGACGTCGTTCACCTTGGCGCACGCCCACCTTGAACCAACGCTTGTGCGCCGGGCCTCCAGTTTCGATCAACTCGTAGGTCGGCGCGCCACCGCCGATGGCTTGCAACCGCTCTTGCAGCTCGCTCTTCGGGTCGCGCGTGCCGTCGTTCTCCAACGCTTTGAGTTCGTCGGCCACGATGTGCTCGCAAGCCGCGCGCGCCGCTTGCAAGCCGACGTCCAAGTATACCGCGGCAATCAAGGCTTCGACGGCGTCCGCGAGCACGTTGGTGCTTTCGCGCAGGCCTGCGGTGCTCGCGCCGCGTCCGAGGTGGAGGACCTGCGCCAAGTCCACCTTGCGAGCCCAGGCCGCGAGCGCCTCGGCGTTGACCAGTTGCGCGCGCATGCGGGTCAGCGCCCCTTCATCGGCTTGTGGGAAGCGGGCGCACAGCTGCTCACTCACGCAGAAACCCAGCACGGAATCGCCCAGGAACTCGAGCCGCTGGTTGTGCCGCGAGCTGCGCTGCTCGTTGGCGAAGCTGGGATGGGTCAGCGCTTCCTCCAAATGAGGCGCGTCCGCGGGTAGGCCCAGGAGTTCGGCGAGGCGTTCGGTCATCGGGACATTCGGGTGCTCGCACGGCGAGCCCACGGTTGGGTCAATTAAGTGAGCGGATGCCGGATTGGGCAACCCAAAGCCGACATTGACACAGTGCGTCATAGGGCAAGTGCTGCAGATCAGGGGGATTGGCGCCTTGAATTCGCAGCTTTCGGACCTGAGACGGCGCGAAGCGGGCTCGCCCAGCGCGGAATACCCATGTCAATGCCGAGCCATGGTTGGAGCTCACGCGCACGACCGACGCCGTGCATGACGGAAGCCGCAGCGCGGGCTTGTGCTCGCAAAAATGGGGCAGGTGTGTGTTGCCGTGCAGCGCGGAAACAGTTCCGGGGCGCGGGTTGCGTGGCTGGATCGCGAGCGCCCACCAAAACCAACGTGCGAGCTGCATGCGCTATGCTTCGCTCGTGGCGCGGCTCTTGGCTTGTCCCTTCTGTAGGTCGCTGTTCGCCAGCGCAGAGGGGCGTCAATGTCCGGAATGCGGCGTGAAGCTGGTGCCGATGGAGACTCTGCCTGAGTCGCTCGACGCACAGGCGGAAGAGCTCGCCGCGGGCGAGTTGGTGTTGCCGGAGCAGCGCGTTTTTCCCTGGAATTACTTCGGGCGCGGACGCGGCGCGTTGCTGCTGATTGCGCTGCTGGGTTTGGGGTTGTTCTTTGCGCCGTGGGTCGAGTTGCGCATGCCCGAGTTTTCGGTGCGGAGCGGCTTCGACTTGGCGCGGGGTCGGGCAGGCTGGTTGTGGGGCGGCGCGGCGGGCTGGTTCATCACGCTGCCGCTGGTTTGGACTCGGCGCACGATTCAGCGGTTGCGCGGTATTCGGCTCGTGACGGCTTTGTTCGCAGCGATGACGCTGATCGAAGCCGGGATGTTGCTGTCGACGCCGCCGCAGGCGCGCCACGGGGTACCGCTGGAAATCGTGTGGCGTTGGGGGATTTATGCGAGTCTCGTGACGAGCGTTGCTGGCGTCGTGGCGGCCATTCGACTCGGCGGAACCTTGCGAGATCTGCCGCGAATCGTCACTGATATCGCGAGTCCCGATCCGAGGCAGACGAGCTCCGGCGAGACCTTGCACTGAGCATGCCCACCGCGCGCCATGGCTTTCTCTGGTAAATCTTCGCCGAGCCGCGATTCGCGTGCTAGCTCGATAGCAATGGGAGCCAGCGTCGATGCGCGGTCGAAGGGCCGCACTGTTCGCGACGACTCGGCCTTCGATCTGATCGAGGTGCCGGCGACGGTGGTGTGCGCCGGCTGCGGCGACCCGGCGTGCTCCGGTTGCGTGATCGAGCAAACCAACCAATCTGGCGTCGTAGCGATCATTCCCTGGGAGCGGCCGGGGCTCGGATTTTGGCGGCGGCTTTGGCAGACCTCGACTTTGGCCACCTTGCACGCGCGCACCTTCTTCAGCGCGCTGCCTGAGGGCGAAGTTTCGACCGCGCTGTCGTTCGCCTTGGTTTGTGAAGCGATCGCCGTGAGTGGCCTCGGGCTGGGTGGCGCGCTGATCGCGCTGTTGATCCTCCCGGCGTTGCCGGGCCTGATGTGGGACGATCCCGCGCTGCGCAGCACGATTGTGCGTGGCACCGCGGCTGGGATGGTGATGCTGGTATTCGCCATGGTGTCGCTACACGCGATCCACGGCGTGGCGCTCGACGCGGCGGCCCGGCGCTACGGTGGCCGCCGTTTCGGGCGCGGTCTGCGCTTCGGGCTGTATGCGTGCGGCTGGGATTTGATCACCTTGCCGCTCGGTCTGCTGATCACGGCGCTGAGCAGCGGCTTTGCCGCAGCGCGCAGCGCGGTGCCGCTCGGTTTGACCGCGCCCGCTCAAGCGTCCGAAGCTTTTTTGGTCGGCATGCACGGTTTGAGCCCGGAAACCGCGCGGTTGGCCGCGCGTCGCGCAGCGTATTTCACGATCGCGCCGGTGCTCGTGACGCTCGCGATTGGCGTATTCGTAGTCGCCGCGGCGCTGCGCGGCTGAACGCCGCTCGCGGGCTCAGAACATCGCGCCGAGTTCGAGCACGAACGTCGACTGCCGTGGCTCGCCCTGCAGCTCGCTCTTATTTTGGCCTGAGTTCGCGTCGGACGGGCTCAACAGGTCGGTGATCACCTGCGCGCCGGCGAGCAGCATTTCGTAGCGATAATTCAGCCCGAACAGCAGCCGTTGCCGGTGAACGCGGACGGGCTCGAAGACCACGTTGTTGTTGAAGTCACGCGGGCTCCCGCCGCGGCACACCTGCTGTCCGTCGTAAACGTAGCTCACGCTGCCATCCGGGTTGGTGTGAGTCTTGGCGGGGTCTGGGTTGCCCGGCACATTTTGGCCCGCATAGTTGCAGGCGCCTTGTGCGCTGGTGCCCGGAGTCAGATCGATCAAGCCAGAATCCCCGAAGATCCACAGGTATTGATAGCCGAGCCACGGCGTCAGCACGGACGTATCCGCGATCACCAGCGGCTTCGAGATTTGCACGTCGAGCCCGACGGTCGTGAGCTGCAACTGCGGAGTGCCGGTGATCGTGCGCACTCCGCTGCCCACCGCGACATCGGGCAAAATGCCGAGCACGCCGGTGCGAAAGCCTTCCAGCAGCGCCAAGCGCACGTCCGCGCCGCCGTTGATCAGGCTGCTTTGAGGCAAGAAGCCGACGACGCCGGTGATCTCGAGCCCGTAGCCGAAGCCTTTGCGCAGCTTGACCGCGTATTGCTGCAGCACGGAAGCTGGGCTTTGGTTGCTAGTTGCGGCCTGTTTCGTCGAGGGGTCGACCGCACCTTGTGTACCGCGCTTCCAATAGTCAGCGTCACTCGCGAGGGTGGTGTAGCTGGCTTCGAACGCGACGTTGAAGCCGCCGAAGCCGGTGGTCCGCGCAGCGTGCATGGCCGACGGAGCGAGCGCAAAGCCGAGCTGATTGACCAAGCGCTTGAATGCGACGTTGTCGGGGCGACAATCCTGCGCGCTCGTCGGCTCGAAACGCCCCGTGCCATCCGCACTCAGACAGCTGCCACCGTTCGCTACCAAGCGCTCGAGCGCCAAATCCATTGGCTCCGCTTGCGCAGTCAGTGACGCACCGAACAGCAGTGAACCAACTGCGAAGCCGAGAAAGCGAGCGCTCATCATGAACGGACCGATGGCCGTTCGGGCGAGGCTACTTGCCGCTCGGGATTTGCGTCAAGCAGCGCGCCGCGACTGCGTGAAGGCCTCGCGGGCCGGGCCCTGGGCCGTTAGACTCACGCCGCTTGTCCGACTTGCCGTCCCAATCCGACTTTTACCTACGCACACGCGCCGTCCCACGGCCTTTTCACATCGTGCTGGTCGAGCCCGAAATTCCGCCCAACACGGGCAACGTGGCGCGGCTCTGTGCAGCCACGTTGTGCCCGCTGCACCTGGTCGGCAAATTGGGGTTTCGGATCGACGAGCACGCGGTGCGTCGCGCTGGCCTCGACTACTGGCACTTGGTCGAGGTCCTGCAGCACGAGACTCTGCTGGACGCCGAGCAGAGCGTGGCGTCCTACAGCCCCGGACGCACGCCCAAGTCCTGGTTCTTCAGCGGCCATGCGCGACGCAGCTATCTGGACGCCGACTTCGAGCTCGGCGACGCGCTGGTCTTCGGCAAAGAGAGCGTGGGCTTACCGCGCGAGCTGCTCGAGGAGCGCGGCGAGCAGGTGATCGGTATCCCAATGCCCGGCCACGTGCGGTCCCACAATCTGGCCAATTCGGTTTCGATCGCGGTCTACGAAGCCTTGCGGCAAAAGCAGGCGTTGACGCTGATCGACTGAGTCAGCCGCGGTCAGCGCACGCTGACCGCGGGCTCGGCTTGGCGGAAATCCGCGTGCACACTGCGGTTCACGTCACTCAAGATCATCACCTGCGCGCGCAGTGGCGCGCCGAACGTGTCGTTGCGAAATACGATTTGGTACTTTCCGACCGGCACTTTGAGCCCAACCAGTGGGGACTGCGCGGTGCGCTGAAAGCCGGGGCCAGTGACTTCGACCAGCGCGCGCGGATCGGCGGTGATCTTGAGCATTCCGAACTGCTCCGGCTGTGCAGCCGCGGTGGCGCTGCTCGCGCTGGCGCTGCTCGCCGCGCCGCCCGTGGCTGCGTGGACGCGCCGGCCCTCGTCACTCCTTTGGGCCCCGGGAACAGCGCTCGGCGCGGCGCTTGCGGCGCTGGATTTGGCGATGGGTTGCGGTAGCTCCGCGTTCACGACGGCCAGCACCGGCCGAACCGTGGCGACGCTCGCGCTGGGCGGAAGCACCGTACGTGCACTACGACGCGGCACGAAGGCAAACGCTGCGGCGACGACCGAAAGCGAAGCGACTCCGTACAGCCAGCCAGCACCGCGCTTCGGCGTTCGGTTGACCTGGCTCGAAGAAATACCCGACGGATCGGCCACGCTGTCGTCAGCGCGCGACGCCGCGGGCACGGTGGTGAGCGGCCGCGTGCCGGGCATTGGTGGGGTCGCGGGTGGGTCGATCGAAACCACGGGTGGAGTCGATAGCCGGCGCGTCCAAACTTCGACCTCCTCGCGCGCGGCAAATGTCCGAGTCACCGGCGCGCCACCCCCGCTCGACTCGCGTTGCAGCGAGGCTCCCTCGCTCGCGGGCCGAGTGCTCTGCTCGTTCTTGCCCGTGCTTCCCTCCCCGGGCAGCCACGGGCTCGAGGCGCGCCCGCGGCGCCGAGCGCGCCTCACGCGCTCAGCAAGCCTGCGGGCGATGTCCCCGCTGTCCTCACTCTTCAAGAATTCACGCAGCGGCCGAGCCAAGTGCTCGGCCGCGGGTGGGCGTTCGCGCGCATCGAGCGCCACGCTACTCATGATGAGGTCGCGCAGCGGCGCGAGCAACGGCTCTTTCTGATCGATCGCAGGCGGCGCGACGAACAGCGCATGCTCGCTTTCTTGCGGGGTGGCACGCCGAAACGGCGGATAGCCACTCCACGCTTCGATCAACAGCGCACCCACGGCAAACACGTCCGTCGCGGGGGTGAGCTCGGCGCCATGCAGTTGCTCCGGCGGCATATGCCCGGGGGAACCGAACACCTCCGTGCGCGCGCTCGGGTCGCGAGTCACCGGCGCGGCGATGCCGAAATCGATCAAGCGCACCGCCCCTTCGTCGTCGATCAGCACATTTCTCGGGGTCACATCACGATGCACGATGCGCGCGCGCCGATGCGCGTAGTCGAGCGCCCGACAGATCTCCGCGCCGACGTAGGCGCCCTCCAGTGGGCCGAGCGGTCCAGTCTCCGCTAAGACCTCGGAAAGGGTGAGCCCCTCACAGAGCTCCATCGCAATGTAATAAACGCCCTGCTCGACTCCGAGCTCGTAAACCGGCACGATGTTCGGGTGGCTGAGCTCGACCGCGGTCTTCGCTTCTTCCACGAAGCGGGTCACGAACGCGTCGTCGGAGGCCAGCTCCGTTCGGATCTGCTTGACGACGAGGCGCTTCTCGAACCCCACCGCACCGCGTAGGGTAGCGAGGTAAACACGCGCCATGCCTCCCGCAGCGATCTCGCGCTCGAGCACGTATTTGCCGAAGATCTGCGGAAACATCGCTGCCGTACATGTTAGCGCTGCTGCGGCCTTTTGGCTGCTTTCTGGCTGCTCGGCGCCGGAGCCAAGCGAAATCCTGTTGCCTTTGACGGTGCACTCGCTCGCAAGCTGTCCGGTTCCCACCCCAGCGCAGGTGGATTTGCGCGCGCTCGGGGATTTCCCTACCAGCAACGACACGACGCTCACGCTGCCGCTCACT
>Ga0164308_10001544_pt1 | contig 12250 bp, 4 predicted proteins | sample Whisoiple_246_MG_FD_109983 | JGI IMG/M metagenome (GOLD analysis project Ga0164308, IMG submission 109983) | Soil microbial communities amended with fresh organic matter from upstate New York, USA - Whitman soil sample_246_MG | ecosystem: Environmental > Terrestrial > Soil > Unclassified >... | reverse complement strand
GCCCGGCCCGCCTTCGCGGATCAGACAGAACACCTCGAGCGGGCGAAATCTTCGACAAGGTCGACGGCGCGGTTAACGCTCACGGCGGCTGCGGTCATTCGGGTGGCGAGCTCGCGGGCTCGGATGGCATATTCCGGGGCGAGGATCCGGCGCAGGTCCGCGACCAGCGATTCCCGGGTAGTGGCCGTAAAGCGCCGACTGGCGCCCACTTTCAGTCGTTTGAGCTGATTACCCCAGAACGGCTGATCGCCCGCTGTCCAGAGGATCAGCGTGGGGACTCCGGCGCGCAGACTTGCGGCCGTGGTGCCCGATCCACCGTGGTGCACGATCGCGCGGCAAGCGGGAAAGGTCGCCGCGTAATTCACCGGGCCCGCCACCTTGACGTGATCGAAACACGGCACGTCGTTGTAGTCGGTCCATCCGGAGCAAATCAAGGCTCGCTCGCCCAACTCCGCGCAGGCCGCTCCGATCATTTCGACCGTGTCGGCCGGCGATTCGACTGGCATGGAGCCAAAGCCGAAGCAAATTGGCGGTGTTCCCGCGGCAATCCACGAGGCGACCTCGTCATCGGCATCCGTGGTCAACCCCATCGTCAGCGTGCCAACGAAGGGTCGTCTACCATTCCATTTCGCCCATTCGGCGGCCAGCCCGGGGAAGCAAGCCTCGTCGTAGGCCTGGATTTCCAGCGATCCGCGTGCGGCGATCCGTCGCGGCGAGGGAACTCTTGCCTTCGGCAGCCCTAGTTCACGGAGCTGCTCGTCCTCGGCCTTCTTGTTCATGCGCCAACCGAACCACTCGTACACCGTCAGCGCCGAGCGGACCACCCGCGTCGGCAGGATCGGAACGACCTGGCCGTTGGGCCGCACCGGGAAGTAATGCAGCGCGGCCAATGGAATGTCGTGGTACTCAGCGACGTTAAGTGCGACTCCTTGGTACGTGTGCCCGGTGAACAGCAAGTCGGCACCACCGGCCAAGGACGTCAGCGTGCCGCTCATCTCCGCCCAGCCCTGGGCGTATATGTCTTTGATCGCACGCACGATGTTGTTCGGATGCTGAATCTTCATGACGTTGCGGATGAAATCCGAGGCCGCGCTGAGCTGCTCTTGCGAGTCCGGCCCGTACCGGACGGCAGCGAGGCCTGCCGACTCGACGAAGTCCACCATGTTCGGAGCGACGGCCATGTGCACGTCATGGTCGCGGCGCTGCAGTTCCAGACCAACCGCTGCGCACGGCTCGACATCGCCCCGAGTTCCATGGACAGCAAGGACAAACCTCATCGGCGCACCTCAACTTGTCGGAGTGATTCGGCGTCGGACGACATTTCGGATTCTGTCATGTCATCGAGAATGTCTGTGGCCATGCCGGATTGGTCATCCTGCGCGGCGATCGGCCCTGTGCTGCCCTCGTTGTGGGAGTTGCCGCGGCCGTGACTGTGTTGCCCATTGACCGTCTCCGATAGGTCCGGGTAGACCTCGTCAATGATTGGGTCGCCGTCCCTTCGGCGATGTCTCTTGGCCCGCCGCGCACGCTGGCGCCGTGACCAGGCCGCGGGCCACCATCGATACGGCCACCAGTTGGCTCGGCCGACCATGACCGCCATCGCGGGCACGGTCACGGTGCGGACCAAGAATGTATCGAGAAGAATCCCCACGCCTATCACGAAGCCGGCCTGGAGCATCGTGGTGATGCTGGCGAACATCAGACCGAGCATCGAAGCCGCGAAGATGAGCCCCGCCGACGTAATGACGCCGCCGGTCGCGGCCACGGTACGAATCACCCCGATCCGTATGCCGTGGGGCGACTCGTCACGGATCCGGGAGATGAGCAGCAAGTTGTAATCGGCGCCGACCGCCACCAAGAGGATGAAGGTGAGCCCCGGAACACTCCAGTGCAGTTCTTGACCCAAAAGTTCTTGAAACACCAGGACACCCAGGCCAAGCGCCGAAAAGTACGAAATCAACACCGAACCGATGAGATACAGCGGCGCGACGATCGCACGCAGGAGCATCATCATGATCAGCAGCACCATAAGGATGGTGGCAACGACGAAGAATTGGAAGTCGTTGTGGTAGTAGTCGCGGGTGTCTCGAAGGATCGTGGACACCCCGGCCATTGATATCTTCGCGTCGGCCAGGGCGGTGTTCGGTTGGGCGCTGCGTGCTGCGGCTTCGATCGAATTGGTCTGGTCCATCGCAGCCGTGCTGAACGGGTCCAAGGTTGTCTGTACGAGATAACGGACCGAATGCCCGTCTGCCGAAACGAAAGAGGCGGCCGCCTTCTTGAAGGTGTCCTCGGTCAACAGTTGCGGCGGAACGTAAAAGCCTGCCATCGACGGCGCCTGGGCGTCATTTTTCATGGCCAATAGAAATGCCGAGGCGTCACCGAGACCTGAGCCCAGTTGTCTGGTCTGGTCGACGAGGAGTTGCACACCTTCCGCCAATTTCCGGCTACCGTCGGCGAGGGCGTTGGCGCCTTGTTGCAGTTGGGCCAGGCGATTCTGCAGGCCACCAGGCTGGTCCAGCCCCATTTTTTGCACGGCCTCGGTGGCGGTGGTCAGCACGCCGCGGAGACGCGTCACGGTTGCGTCGAGGGTCTGACCGTCCTGCGTCGACTGCAACTCTCGCCCCAGGTCGGCGACCCTGTCGAAACTCCCGTCGTCGCGGGCGGTTACGAGCTGCCGCAATTCCTCACGCGAATTGCGGCACGACGGATCGAGGCCGCAGGTCGGGCTGCCATCAAGTGCCGTCAGCACGGGGCCTGCCCAGTCGAAGCTCTGTCTGAGGTTCGCGAAGTTCAGGCCGATCGCATCGCCGAGCGATCGCATGCCAGCGATGAGCTTTGCCGCGTTGTCGATGTCCTTGAGCGTCTTTTCCCCGCCCATTTGGTCCTCCACCGATGTCAGCGCATCGACCAGGACCGTAACGGTAGCCATGGCCGAAGTGACCTGACCTCTGACCTGCCCAAGGCTGTCGGCGAGGGTGTTGGCACCGTCGGTCAGCGTTGAGGTCTTGGTTATGAGCCTGAATCAGTTGGGAGCCCTCGTTCAGCTTGTTCCCCACCTCACCCGCTTGATACGTCGCCTTCGCTTGTTCGAAAGGCTCTCCAGTCGGGCGGGTGATGCCCCGGACAAGCCCAACGTCGGGCACTTGGCTTACGCGCCTTGCCATCTGCTCGAGGTCGGCGAGGGCTTGCGGTGACCGGAGGTCGTGTGGCGATTGAACGAACAGGAACTGCGGCATCAGCGAGTCCAGCGGGAAATGCCGGGCCATCGCGTTATATCCGATGACGCTCTCGACGTCACCGGGCAGTGTCTTGCGATCGTCGTAGTTATAGCGCACCAAGCTCGCAGAGGAGGCAAGGAAGATGAGCAGTATCAGACTGCCTACCAAATGAAGCGCCGGGCGACGTACGATGCGTATCCCCGAACGACGCCAGAACTGATTGGTGAGAGCGCGTCTCGGCTTGATCCAGCCACGTGGTCCGGCGAGCACGATGATGGCGGGAAGAAGCGTCACCGCGGCAACAAATCCCACAACGATCGAGAGGGAGATCGCCGGGCCCACCGTTGTGAACACCGGCAGTTTCGCAAATATCATCGCGACGAAGGTGACCGCCACGGTGGCGGCCGACGCAGCGATCACTTTGCCGATGGATGTCAGAGCCCTCTTTACGGCTTCCTTCGAATCCATCCCCTGCCGTACGTAGTCGTGGTAGCGGCTGATCAGAAAGACGGCGTAATCCACTCCTGCGCCGATCATTACGACGCTCATGAGGATCAGAGTCTGGGGTGAAATGTGCAGACCCATCTCGGCAAGACTGGCCAACACCCCCTGCGCTGTGCAGAGCGATATGACGATCGTGATCAACGGCAACAGCATGGTGATCACGTTTCGGTAGACGATCAGCAGGATCAGAAGCACCAGGAATGCGGTCCCGAACTCGATCAGATGCAGATCTCGCTCACCGACAGCGGCCATATCGCTGACGGTTGCCGCGGGCCCAGTGACGTTAGCGGTCAGGGTAGAGCGGGCGACCGTCTTCTTGACGATGTCAGCGACACGGTCGTACGCAATGCGGCCTTCGGGTGACCCCATCGCGCCGACGAGGGTGACAGGCAGACTCCAGGCTTTGTTGTCCTTGCTCTGCAGCACCTCCCGCAGGGGCGGAGTTTCGAGGAAGTCCTGCACTGACTTGACGTCGGCGGTGTCCTCTCCCAGCTTGCCGACGAGTGTGCGGTACGTCGCCTCGTCGGCGGGTCCCAGCCCCTGTTCGTTGGTCAGGACGACCAAGACAACATTGTCCGAACCTGTCTCGTGGTAGGCCTGCGTCATCTCCTTGGCCGTGACCATCACGGGGGCGTCGTCGGGCAGCTGGGCTACCTGCTGGCGTGCAGTGATTTCCGCCAATGGCGGAAAAGCCAGCAATGGGCCGACTGCGAGCGCGATCCAGACCGCGATGACGAGCAGGGGCCACCGCACAACCACATTGGCTAGCCGCTGGAAGATGCCTTCGCCGCCGCGGGCTACCCCACTCTTGCCCATCCTCGATGCGCCTCAATCTTCAATCTTCATAGAGAGCCTCAAACGACATTGCGGAGAGGCTCCATCACGTCGTCGCCCTCGGCCACTCGGACGAATACGGACTTCAGAACCTCGACGTAACGGTTCACCGATTCGCGCGCGACCGGATTGTTGGAGAACGACACCATCAGCGAGACCTCATCGAAGAGACGAATCAACGAGGAATAGAGGAAGGCCGGTGTCCTGCCGTCGATATAGGCGGTCACATTCGCTCCCTTCATTGCGGAAGCGACGACAGCTGAAAGCGGAGGAAGACCGGCATCCATGTAGTTCATCATCGTGTACTCCGGGCCATACCTACTCAGCCACGGCGCGAGCTCCAATACGTGATCAAATGGCACGTTCGCGAGGTCCGCGTTGGCATCAAACGAAGCCTGCGTGGCGCGAGCAGTCTCCTCGAATGACGTTGGGTCGATAGGAACGGTGATCGGAACAATACCGGTGAACCAGCCCATCGTCATGTACTCCGCTGGACTCCTGCGCTTGTCGATGGGCGTGAGTCCGTAATATGTGTCCGCGCCGGTCAACTCGTGATGCGCGAGAGCCGCACAGCCGAACAAACCACCGCTGAACCGGATACCCGCCTCCGCGCAGCGCGCTTCGAATTGGGCTGTCTGTTCCGGATCCATGAACTTTTCGACAACCATGTCGCCGCCACAGGGAATCGATTGATCACCAAGTGGCAAGGGGAAGTCCGGTAGGGTTCCACCGTTCTTCTCGGCGAATTCAATCCACTTTCGGACCTGTGGGGAATCCACGCTCAGATCGGACGTGTACTGCCTTTCCCGTACGCAGAAGTCGTCGTGACTGCCAGTCGGCCCCAGCGAAAGCGGTGCTCCGCCAGCCACCAGGGCACGGTACATCGTCACGATCTCTGCGTACAGTGCGGTAATCAACGCCGGGTCGGTGTGGAGGTGATCGACAATCACATAGAAGGCGAAGTGATCTTCGTGCTGGATAACGCCGAAGCTGAAGCAATCCCAATTCAGCGGATCGGGGGTCGACAGTAGTAGTTCGTGCCATTCGGCGGGCGTCATCTGACCGTGTTTGGTCGGAACGAATTCGATATCGCGCGGGGCGGCGATCGTATGGCGAACGATGTTCTTGTGATCTTTGTAGTCGAACCAGCTGCGATACGTTTCATGACGACGAAGATGTGCGTTGATGACGAAACTCATCGTACGGATGTCGCACCACCCGGGTACATCCCATGAACCCATCACTACTCGCGAATAGTCGAACCCACGCTCTGCGAATTCGCAAAAACCACGCAGATGACCCGCTTGCATGTATCCGATCGGCACCGGACTCACGGGCGCTTGCAGGGCTTTCGCGCGCGATGCCGGTGATGCATGCCATGACACGACCGATCCCGAGCCCGGCTCCCAGTTCTCCACTCTCCCGGTGACCAGGCCGACTCCCGCCGATCCACCTCCGATGTACAATCCTTCTCCTTCCCTCGAATACCTGTGGTTCAGAGGACATTTCGACGTCAGGACGGTTTTGAGGCGGCTTGTGGGGACGCCAGCTTTTCGCACAGCAGCCCCGCCAAACCCTGAATGGTGGTGATATCCGCGGACGTGATGTGGATCCCGGTTTCGGACTTGATGTGGGTGCGAAGTTCGAGGTTCCCGAGCGAGTCAAGACCGTATTCGGAGAGGGGCCGGTCCGGGTCGATGGTGCGGCGCAAGATCACGCTAACCTGGTCGGAGATCAAACACCGGAGCCGCATGGGCCACTCGTCCTGCGGCAGCCCGTTCAGCTCGTCGAGCAGTTTACTTGTGTCCATTGAACTTTGGCCGGTGGATTGGAACCGCTCAGCGAACCGGCTGCGTTGCGCGAGAGCGGCGAACCACGGCGTCCCGGTTAGCGGCGCGTATCCGGTGTAGGCGCGGTCGTGGCGCAGCAGCGCCTCAAACGCGTACGCACCCTCGTCAGGAGTGATCACGGTTTCGGCAGCTTCGGCCACCGCCGTGGCACGCCCGATCTCGGCCCAGGCTCCCCAGGCTATCGCCGTAGCCGGAAGGCCCTGAGCCCGTCGCCATTTGGTGAAGGCATCCAGCCAGCTGTTGGCCGCGGCGTACGCACCCTGGCCAGGCGAGCCCACGAGAGCGACCACCGAGGAGAACGAGCAGAACCAATCGAGTGGCTGTGCTGCCGTCGCCGTGTGCAGGTTCCACGCCCCGTTGACTTTCGGAGCCCAGTCGCGCTCGATGAGCTCGTCCGTGATGTTCTCCAGCGTGGCGTCTTCGACCACTGCGGCCGCGTGCAAGACGCCCCGCAACGGAAGTCCCGTGCCAGTCGCCACTGCCACCAACCGCTTCGCAGTTCCGGGAGCAGCGATGTCACCGCACTCGACGACGATGTCGGCACCCATCGCTCGAATGAGATGGATCGTCTCCAGCGCCTTGTCATTTGGTTGTGAGCGGGAGGTCAGCACGATCCGCCCACAGCCGGCCGAGGCCATCTTTTCGGCGAGGAAGAGTCCCAGGCCGCCGAGGCCGCCAGTGATGATGTAGGCGCCGTCGCCGCGGAATACCAGAGCTTGCTCGGGCGGCACGACCACGCAGCTGTGCCCACCACGCGGGATATCCAGCACGACTTTGCCGGTGTGCTGAGCCCCGCCCACGACTCGGATTGCGGTGGCGGCGTCGGCAAGCGGGTAATGAGTGCTTTCCGACATCGGCAGCGACCCATCCGCGGTGAGCCCGTACACATTTTTCAGCAGGCTTTTGACCTGATGTGGGTGACTGACGGACATCAACGCCAAGTCGACGCCGTAGAAGGCGAGGTTGCGACGGAAGGGAAAGAGTCCCAGCTTGGTGTCGCCGTAGATGTCGCGTTTGCCGATCTCGACGAACCGCCCGCCGAGCGCCAACAGTTCCAGCCCGGCACGCTGAGCTGCGCCAGTTACCGAGTTGAGCACGATGTCAACGCCGTATCCGTCGGTGTCACGGCGAATCGCGTCGGCGAACTCGGTGTTGCGCGAGTCGTACACGTGCTCGATACCCATGTCGCGCAACAGTTGTCGACGCTGCTCACTGCCCGCCGTGGCGAAGACCTCCGCTCCCACCGTACGGGCTATCGCGATCGCCGCCTGACCCACTCCACCAGTCGCGGAGTGGATCAGCACCCGATCGCCGCGCCTGATCCTGGCCAGGTCGTGCAGGCCATACCAGGCGGTTGCGTACACCGTGGTCGTCGCAGCCGCCTGGGCGTCGGTCAGCCCCGCCGGCAACTTGACCGCAAGGTTGGCATCGCAGGTGACGAAGGTACTCCAGCACCCGTTGGCGGATAGGCCTCCGACATGGTCACCGACCTTATGGTCTTTCACGCCCGGCCCGACCGCGGTCACCACGCCGGCGAAGTCGGTCCCCATCTCCGGCAGCCGGCCTTCGAAGGTGGGGTACCGACCGAACGCGATGAGGACATCGGCGAAATTGAGGCTGGATGCGGTTACTGCTACTTCGATCTGCCCCGGTCCTGGTGAAACTCGTTCGAACGCAACGAGTTCCATCGACTCGAGGTCACCAGGAGTGCGAATCTGCAGGCGCGCACCGTTGCGCTCGTAATCGACCTCGGCCGTTCGCCGCTCCTCAGCGCGCAGCGGAGCGGCGCTCAGACGCGCCGTGTACCACTGCCCATTTCGCCATGCGGTCTCGTCTTCCTCGGACCGCGCGAGCAGTTGCTGTGCGAGCTGTTCGCCGTCGGTGTACTCGTCAATGTCGATCTGGGTGGCGCGAAGCTGCGGGTGTTCGGTGCCGATCACCCGCATCAAGCCTCGCAGTCCCGGCTGCTCCAGATTGGCTCGCTCGCCGGCCAGCACCGTCTGAGCGTCACTGGTCACGAGGTACAGGCGCGGTTCGCCAGTGAGTTCCGGCAACTCGCGGACGATCCGCACGAGATGACGCACATACTCGCCGCCACGGACCGCAAGTTCGTCGTCCAGGCTGCCGTTTCTCGGACCCGTCACAACGACCACCCCGTCGAATCCATCGGTAGCGAGGTGATCCCGAAGCCGTTCAGCGTTGTTCTGATGGTCTGCACGCTGCGGCCAAGACATCGGCGTGCATTGCGCGCCACTGACTTTCAACGCGTCGGCCAGCTTGGTTGCCACCGCATCTGCGGTCGCAGACGTGCTGATGAGCAGCCAGGCGCCAGGGTGGGCATCCGCCACCTCGGGCAATTCGCGGTGCTCCCAATCGATGGTCAGCAATCGCTCGCCGAGCACGCGATCGCGTTCGCTGGCTTGGGAGACGCCGGTGCCCATCTTGAGGCCACGGACAGTAAGCAGGACTTGCCCATGCTCGTCCAGGACGTCGAGGTCGGACTCGACGCCTGCGGCACCTGCTTCGGTCACCCGCGAATAGCAGTACCGCGCGTTGCGGGTGGGACCGTAGGCGCGTAGCTGACGGACGCCCAGCGGCAACAACATGCCGCCATTGGCGACCTCGCCGACACTGGGGTGAGCGGCCACCGATTGAAAGCATGCATCCAGCAGCGCCGGATGAACGCGGTAGCCGATCTGCTGGGAACGAATCGATGCGGGGAGCGCCACCTCTGCGAGCACGGTCGCGCCACTTCCTTCGGAGGTATACGCGGCGGTCAGACCAGTGAACGCCGGACCGAATCGAATGCCGCGCTTGGCCATCCAATGCCGAATCTGATCCCCTTCAACGCGGCACGGATGTGCCGCCAGCAGTGCGACCATGTCGTGCGCAGGGCGAAGTTCGACGTCCTCGACAGCGTGCAGGACCGCGGTGGCGCGTCGCGCGTGTTCCCCGTCCTCGACGGTGTCCATCACGAATGTGACGACACCGGGGCCCTCCACCGTCGCGATGGCGCCGACCAGTGTCTCCTCGTCCAGCAGCAGCATCTGCTCAAAGTTGATGTCGCGGACTTCAGAGTCCTGGCCGAGCACCGTGCCGGCCGCCGTCAAGGCCATCTCGCAATAGGCCGCCCCAGGAAGCGCGGCGGCGTTGTGTATCTGGTGGTCGTCGAGCCAGGGCTGTGCCGCGGTTCCGACCTCGGCCTGCCAGGCATGACGCTCCGGCTCCTCGTTCAACTGCACATGCGGGCCCATCAAGGGATGCACCGAAACGGTGCGAGCGCCCTGCGCCCGGGAATCCTGACCATCCCGAGACAACAACAGCGGACGGTGCGTCCAGGTCGGGAGCGGCGCGTCCACCAGCCGCCCACCTGGGTACAGCACGGAGAAATCGACCGCAGCCCCTGCGTTGTGAAGATCGGCCAGGAAATCGAGCAGTCCGTGGGGCAGCTCCTGCTCTCGCCGCATGGCAGCGAGGGCAGCCAGCGGGATGCCGATGCCTCGCGCTGTCTGGCCGACGGCGTGGGTGAGCAGAGGATGGGGTGCCAACTCCGCGAAGACGCGGTAGCCGTCCTCCAGCGCAGCCTGCATGGCCGCGGCGAAGCGCACCGTATGACGCAAGTTGTCCACCCAGTAATAGGCATCGCACACCGGGTGCTCTCGCGGGTCGAACGAGGTCGCGGAGTAGTACGGAATCTCCGGTGTCATCGGGTTGAGCTCTGCCAGTACGTCCGTCAGCTCGTCGAGGATCGAATCGACCTGGGGCGAGTGTGATGCGACGTCGACGGCCACCTCGCGTGCCATCACATCGCGCTGTTCCCACGATGCGACGAGATCGCGAACCGTCTGCGTCGCGCCGCCGATCACCGTGGACTCCGGCGAGGCCACCACTGCCACCACCACGTCGCTGACGCGGCGCGATATCAACTCCGAAATCACCTGCGGTGCAGGTAGTTCCACCGAGGCCATCGCTCCGGAACCGGCGACGGTTGACATCAGGCGCGAGCGGCGGCAGATGACGCGAACCCCGTCTTCCAGCGATAGCGCTCCTGCCACGACGGCCGCGGCGGCCTCGCCCATTGAGTGGCCGATCACCGCGCCCGGCTGCACACCGTATGACTTCATCGTGGCCGCCAGCGCGACCTGCATGGTGAATATGGCAGGTTGGATCCGTTCGATGCCTGTGACCGTCTCGAGCGCCGAAATCGCCTCGGTCACCGAGAACCCGGATTCTCGGGCGATCATCGGCTCCGCTTCCGCGACCGTCGCAGCGAATACTGGTTCGGTCGCAAGCAACTCAGCGCCCATCCGGGCCCACTGCGAACCCTGGCCGGAGAACACCCACACCGGTCCGCGGTCGTCCCGTCCGACCGCGGCTTGATATGGAGTTTCACCATCGGCGACCTCCCGCAACCCCTCGGTCAATTCATCGAGGCTGCTGGCCATCACGGCCGTCCGCACTGGGCGGTGCGCTCGACGGCGGGCCAGGGTGTAGCCCAGATCGGACAACGCCACACCGCTCCCCTTTGATTGCAGCCACGCGGCCAGCCGGCCCGAGGTCCGGCGCAGCTCGTCACGGGATGTGGACGACAGCGCGAACAGCAGCGGCCCCATGGGCGCGGATCCCTCGGCCGGTACTTGCTGTCCGCCGTGTTCAGCCGTGGTCTCGGGATGTAGTTCGACAATGGCGTGCACGTTTGTTCCGGACATTCCATTCGACGAGACCGCCGCCCGTCGCGGATGTTGGCCGTTCGTCGGCCATGGCGTGTTCTCCTGCGGCACAAACAGTTTCGTGTCGATTGCGGCAAGGTCGTCAGGCAAACGGGTGAAGTGCAGATTCTGCGGAACGACACCATGCTGCAGCGCGAGGATCGCCTTGACCAGCCCAACCGCTCCGGCGGCCGACTGGGTATGTCCGAGGTTGGTCTTGACCGATCCCAGCGCACAGGGCCCGTCGATGCCGTATACGTTGGCAAGGCTTGCGTATTCGATGGGATCACCCACAGGGGTTCCGGGGCCATGCGCCTCGACCATGCCGACGCTTCGGGGCTCGACGCCCGCCGTAGCCAACGCCTTCCGGTACACCGTGGTCTGCGCGTTCATCGACGGTGTCGTGATCGTCTCGGTGCGGCCGTCCTGATTCGCGGCCGTCCCACGCACTACAGCGAGAATCCGGTCGCCGTCACGCAACGCATCCGGCAACCGCTTGAGCAATACCACTGCACAACCGTCGCCAGATACGAATCCGTCCGCTGCCACGTCGAACGCATGGCACCGTCCGGTGGGAGACAGCATGCCCGCTGCGGACCCGCCCGCGTACCTGCGCGGGTCCATCACCACGTTGGCGCCGCCCGCGAGGACAAGGTCGCTTTCACCGTCGTTCAGGCTGCGACAGGCCATATGAATTGCGAGCAGACCGGATGAGCACGCGGTATCGATCGTCATCGCGGGACCATGGACCCCAAGGGCGTATGCGATCCGCCCGGAGGCGACACTGAAATTGGCGCCGGTGACTCCGTACGGCCCCTCCATCGCGTCCGTGTCGGCGGCCAACAATTGGTAGTCGTTTACCGTCAACCCCACGAACACGCCAGTCAGCGAGCCGGCCAGCGCCTCTGGACTGAAGCCGGCGTGCTCCATGGCCTCCCAAGAGGTTTCGAGCAATAGGCGGTGCTGCGGATCCATCGCGGTCGCCTCCCGCTCGCTGATACCAAAGAAGTCGGAATCGAAGCCGGCGACGTCATCCAGGAATGCACCCCACTTACAGGGCGACCGGCCCGGCACGCCAGGCTCAGGGTCGTAGTGATCGTCGACATCCCATCGGTCGGCGGGAATCTCGGTG
>Ga0164308_10001543_pt1 | contig 12251 bp, 5 predicted proteins | sample Whisoiple_246_MG_FD_109983 | JGI IMG/M metagenome (GOLD analysis project Ga0164308, IMG submission 109983) | Soil microbial communities amended with fresh organic matter from upstate New York, USA - Whitman soil sample_246_MG | ecosystem: Environmental > Terrestrial > Soil > Unclassified >... | reverse complement strand
GCTTGCTGACGCCCTGCCCCCGATGAGCACGATCCTGCAGCAGCTACCGCGTCAGAGCGCGTCTGCCGGCGGTGACATCTCATGGTTCGACGTCGTCGACGCCTCATGGAAGCGCGTCGACAGCTACGAAGCACAGGGCGCATACCGCATCCGCAAGTTCGCCACCCTCGATGTCGTCCGTTCCGCGGAGGACCTGGAGCGAGGAACCTACGCGCGGTGCCCGGTCCAACTCAGCAAGCATCTCGCTGCGCTGATGGACGGCAGGCCGCTGGCCGCCTACGACCCGAACCAGAAACTGTTCATGGTGCCCGTCGGCGCAGAGCTGCCTGGGCTCTACGGACGAGCCCTGACGGCAGCCTCATGCCTGCCACCTGCAGTCGTTCACGGCTCAGGGGCGGTTGCGTACCGGGACGTCCCGGAAGAGCTCGCAGCGCGCGTCTTCGACCTACTCACCCGATAGGACACCGTCAGTGCCATCAGGAACCGGCATGCCAGCCCCCGCAACGGTGGCCACTGCCATCGAAGAGGCCGTTCTCTCTTATATCGACACTGCCTACTGGCTGCGCGACAGAGGCCTGGCAGCAGAGCGTCGCGCGCTGCTCTCCACACCAGGAATCCTGTTTCAGGATCCGCTCATCGAGCCGGTACTCCCCTACCCGAACGTTCGCCCTGCCCTCGACGTTTGCCGTTCGGTCGGCCTCGACGAGGTCGAGGCGGACGTCCTGCTGAAGGGCGTCTTCGGCGATTGGGCCGGCCGCGACATGCTCCTCCGAGAGCATCAGGCCGACGCCCTGACCCTCTCCATGAGCGACAAGTACCCGGTCGTGACGTCCGGCACTGGATCCGGCAAGACCGAGAGCTTCCTGCTCCCGGTGCTCGCGAGGCTCCTGCTCGAGGCCCGCTCTTGGCAAGGCGCCAACCAGCCGAACGCATGGTGGGATTCCCGGCCCGAACGATGGTCACCGACCCGGACCGAACCGCGCGACGCAGCAATCCGCGCCATCGTCCTCTATCCCATGAACGCGCTCGTCGAGGACCAGGTCTCGCGCCTTCGCAGGTCGCTGCGACGGATTGCGGCCCTCGGCGGACCGAATCTGTGGTTCGGCCGATACACGGGCGCGACGCTGGGCGGCACTGCGATGCCCGAACGTGGTCGGCACCGCGATCTCAGCCAGGTCGCGGCCGAGGTCCGAGCGATGGTCACTGAGATCGACGGCGTGAAGGACCTCGGCGAGGATCTGACATCGCAGATGAGCGATCCGCGACAGAACGAGCTCGTCACGCGGTGGGACATGATCCAAACCCCGCCGGACATCCTGATTACCAACTACTCGATGCTGAACGTGATGCTCATGCGCGACCTCGAGCAGCCGATCTTCTCGAAGACTCGCGACTGGTTGCGCGCCGACGGAACCCGGTCCATCTCTCTCGTCGTCGATGAGCTGCATCTCTACCGAGGGACACAGGGCGCCGAGGTCTCGATGATCGTCCGGGCGCTCTGTGATCGTCTCGGCCTCGCACCAGACTCAAGCCAGTTGAAGATAATCGCCACGAGCGCATCGCTCGACGACGATCGCGCCGAGTATCTCGAGCGGTTCTTCGGGACCAGCCGGGATGCATTCGTAACGGTGCCCGGCCGCCCGCGCAGCGTCTCAGCAGACCTTCCGCTCAATGCCAGCGAAGTGAAGACGAGACTCGAGCGTGGCGATCTGACGGGCATTGACGAGGCGATCGCCGTTGCCTGCCGTGACGGCGACCCCGCGCGGGGTCTCCGGGCCACTCCTCTCGGCGAGGTGGCAAGTTGCTTGCTCGATACCGGCGACCGGGGTCTTCTCGCGCAAGTCCTTGAGCGCCTGGGCTCCGCCCCCGGTGAAGGGCAGATCCCATTCCGGAGCCACATGATGGTTCGGACGATGCGCGGCCTGTGGGCGTGCGTTGATCCCCAGTGTCCGGAGGCCGGTGGGGCCAGTTCTGCAGTTGGAAAGCTCCATCCCAGGCCAGCCGGATTCTGTGAATGCGGCGCCCGGGTACTCGAGCTGCTCTACTGCGACCACTGCGGCGACGTCAGCCTCGGTGGCTGGATCGTCGGCGAGGAGGACGGCGGAGCATTTCTCGCGTCAACCCCCGCAAGCGTAGGCGCCGACAGCGACAAGGTCATCTTCCGGCGCGCGGCAAGCAGGTACCTCTGGTACCGACCGGGGCCCCTCCCCCCATCCGCGCACTGGAACCATGCCGGGCCCGGCAGCGTCGACGTCAGGTTCAGCTTCGCCGGCGCGGAAATGAGCCCGAAGCTCGGGTACGTCCGGCCGGCTCCCGCTGCCGAAGCGACGGGGGTGATGCTCGTTCACGCCGGCGCTGGAGAGTGGTCCCCACCTGCACTCCCGTCTCGGTGCCCTTCGTGCGGGCACCACGACGTTCAGCAGCGCTTCCGTCAAGGCATTGTTCGGTCACCAATCCGAGCGCACACCCAAGGCACCGATCAGGCCGCTCAATTGCTGGTTTCCGAGACCACGCGAGCCGTCTCTGCAGACAGGCGCCCCGAGAAGACGATCGTCTTCACTGACAGCCGCGACGACGCTGCAGAGACCGCAATCGGACTTGCGCAGAACGGCTTCGCCGACCTGCTGAGGCAGCTCCTCCAGAAGACGTTCAACGCCGAGAACGACACCGTGCGAATCCTTCGGGACGGACCGAAGCCTGGGGCCCTGAGTTCGAGCGACCTCGTCCGCTGGAGTGCCTTGGGACAGGAGTTCCCCGACGCCATGAGGGCGTACATGCTCGCATCAGCAGGCGCGGCCGACGATGCTGCACTGGCCACCATCGCCGCGTTCGAAGCCGAGAACGCCTCGCTGCGCCGCATCTCGCTGCCGGACCTCATCGCCAGTCTGACTGGGGAACTCCTCGCGCTCGGTGTGCCGCCGGGCGGTCAACGTGCGGTTCTGATGAAGCTCGACGACGGCGAACCGTGGTACCGAGCATTTGACCCCCCGGTACCTGGCGAGTGGACGCCGCTGCCGCCAGGGCCGACTCGCGATCAGTACCAACAGCGATTCCGCCGGTACTTGACCATGGCACTTGGCGATGCGCTTCTCGGCGGCCGCGGCCGTGACATCGAAAGCGCGCTCGTGGCACACCTTGCACCGCGGCCGACCGGAGACGACCTGCTCGACTCCGTGCTGGCATCGACCATCCGGCTTTATGGACGCGCGAACCGGTGGACTCCCGGCCACACGTCTGACGCAGCAAACATGCCGCGGCGGGTCATCGACTTTCTGCGTCGCGCGGCCGCGACGAACTCCGTTGATGCCGACGAGTTGATCGCCCGCGTCACATCCCATCTCCTTCCCGCGATGGACGGCTCGTCACTTGGCTTGGAGAAGGGCGACCTTCCAGTCATCCTCCGTCGCCACGGCAGCGAGGTTTGGGTCTGCTCGAGCTGCTCCACGCGTCACCTTCACGAGTCAGCGGGCACGTGCATCCGGGAGTCATGCGCTGGGACGCTCGAAGCGATCGCCCACGACGTCCTCGCCGAGTTGGACTACTACATTCGGCTGAGTCACCTCGAGCCCAGCCGGCTGGCCGTCGCCGAACTGACGGGACAGACGAGTCCTGCATCCGAGGCGCGCGCCCGGCAACGTCGATTCCGCGGTGCTCTGCTTCCGAAGCCGCGCGAGAACGAGCGCACGACTCCCCTCGATGTCCTCAGCGTGACAACGACCATGGAGGTCGGCATCGACATCGGCAGCCTGAGCTCGACGGTGATGGCCAACATGCCCCCGCAGCGGTTCAACTATCAGCAGCGCGTCGGCCGTGCCGGCCGTGCGAACCAGCCCTTCTCGTACGCCCTGACCCTGTGTCGTGATCGGTCACACGACGACTACTACTTCGTTGAATCGCGGCGGATGACCGGCGACCTACCGCCCCAGCCATTCCTGGATACCAGTCGTCCGCTCATCCTGCGCCGGGTCGCCACAGCCGAGGTGCTTCGTCAGGCCTTCGGGGCGCTGGCGTCCCCTCCGACCGGGCGTTCCTCCGTCCACGGGTCCTTCGGCCAAGTCCACGACTGGCCGACGATCCGAGACGAGATCGCTACCTATCTCGCAACGTCACCAGTCATCACGCCTGTCGTAGGGCGGTTGGCTGCCTACACGGGGGTGGCGAACGCGGATGTCAGCGCGATCAGCGACTGGATTCGAACCGAGCTCGTCAGCGAGATCGATGCCGCGTACGGCGATCCCTTACTTACGCAGACGGATCTGTCTGAAAGGCTCGCCAACGCGGGAGTGCTTCCGATGTTCGGCTTCCCTACACGCGTTCGGACCCTCTATTACGTACCCGGCGCCGGCCGGCGACCCGAAGAGGTCTCTGACCGGCCACTCGGACAAGCCGTGTCCATGTTCTCACCCGGATCGCACGTCACGAAGGACGGCTGGGTGTACACCGCCAACGGCTTCGCTTCCTACACCCGGACCGGCCGAACCAACGCCAATCCGCTCGGACCGTCGACCTTCGTCCGACGCTGCCAGCAATGCACCTTCGCGATCGCCGGCTCGGACGGCGAGCCCACCTCCATCTGCCCCGTCTGCGGCGCCGCGCTCGAACAGACGACGATGCATCAGCCTCTGGGATTCCGCACCGAGGCACAGCGTGATGATCGGCGAGCTGACGAGGAGGTTTCGAGCGCCGCGTCTCGACCGGTGCTCGGCTGGGCGGAGGAGCCGGCAACTCCTACACCCATCGCGGCGATGGACACGTGGATTCTGGACCAAGGCAAGCTGCTGACGATCAACACCAACGGAGGCCGCCTCTTCCAGACCGAACGCCAGCCTGACGGCAGCCACATTGTTCGGGACGATCCAACCCAACCAGGCGGCTTCGGAATCGGCGACATTCGCGTGACCGATGCTCTCATGATCGTCCCAGCCCGTCTCGATATCGAGCGCGGCGTCGTGCCGATCCTCGAGAGGCAGTCAACCAGCGGCCGGGCCGCGCTTTACTCGTTCGCGGAGGCTCTCCGCCGGGGAGTTCAGGCGGAGCTCGATGTCGACCCGAGTGAAGTCACCGTCGGTCTCCAGCCACGTCGAGCGGGCGATGTGGTCACTGCTGGCATCTACGTTGCGGATCAGCTTGAGAACGGAGCCGGCTACGCCTCGGAACTGGGACGGGGCGATCGACTCGTGCGTGTGGTCGCACGGATCGCCGATGACCTAGGCACGATATGGTCCGCTGCCTCACATCAGGGATGCGATTCGTCGTGCCCTGACTGCCTTCGGTCCTACGACAACCGTCACCTCCACCCCATGCTGGACTGGCGTCTCGCCCTCGACATCGCGGAGCTCGCACTCGGTCGCCCAGCCGCTGCTGACCGTTGGGCTTCAGTCAATCGCCGCACCGCTGGGCGGTTCGCTGATGCATTCAGTGACGCGTTGGGGCACATCGAGGTTGGTGAGCAAGCGGGCGTGCCCTTCGTCGCCCATGGTCAACGAGTCATCGGACTCGGGCACCCTCTGTGGCGCCCAGACACTACGTCAGTCACGGCCCCTCGCCAGGCGTTCGTGACATCAATGACTGGGAGCGGACGGATCGCGACCGTCGTGGACGGCCGCCTGGCGGCGGCCTTCCCAGAAAGGATCTTCCGAGAACTTCAGGCATGAAGGCTTTGCAAGGCCGAGGATCCAATCGCGACAGCGCGCGCCGAGCGGTCAGGCACTCGGCTCGCGAGACGTTGGCCCTAGTCGCTCGCAGGCACCTCAATCGACTTGGTATAGATCAGGAAGTTGTCGATGTCCTTCTTCCTGATCATGACCTTGCCCTTGCGGGGCTTGCCGTCCGGCTGTTTGAAGTCCTTCTGGAAGTCCCCCAGGACCACGGCGACGTTCGCTTGATTCACCTCGAGTATCTTCACCCGAACGAACCGCACCGCCTCCTTGAACCTCCCTGCGTAGGAGAGCGGGTCATAGATCGAGCTGCGTCCCACGTGCCCGACCGATCTGCGCCAGTCGTTCCACGCGATGGTCGCCACGTTGTCGTTGTCTCGTCCGTGCCACGTCTCATGCTCGTAGATGACGTACCAGAATCGACCCGTCTCCGAGAGGCAGCGGAAGAAGTCAGCAGCGTCGTTGCCAGGTGAGTCATTGACCGCGATGTTGGACGCCTTGAGGTCGCCATAGTGCTCAAGTACGCCGTGGTTGAGAAAGCGAAGGTCGTAATCGAACTCACCCTTTCGCTTCTCCTTCTGGACCACGACGAGGTCGTGGAGGCCGTTGCGCTCGAGGAACCGGCTTAGACGGAACTCCACGTAGAAGCCCGCCCACTCGTTCTGGAACCTGTCGGGCCACTCGGCAGCGTGCATCTCCTGCACGGCAGTCAGACCGTCAATCCGCGCACCATCGAGGAACGACTCGCTGAAGCGGTCGAAGACCTCGATGTGTGGGTTCTTCTCCTCATAGCCGCGAGTCAGGTAGGTCGCGAACTGGTCGGACCGCACGCTGGTCAGCCGATTTCCGTTCTTGTCCTCGCGCGAGAACTGTCCGAGGGTCTGAGCCTGGAAGAGGTCGTTCGTCGCGACATGTGCGGCCGAGTTGTTGGCCTTTCGCTTGATGTAGGTCGAAGGGTCGAAGTCGACGAAGATCGTCGTGCCGCCGTAGTGGTAGACGCCGATGAAGCGGACCGTCAGGCCGTCGGCACGCCCCCGCTGCTCGATGTCGAGCCAGTAGCGCGGGATCTGGATTCGCTTCTTGAAGGCATCCCAAGGGCGGCCGAGGTGTGTGATCTGCTTCGTCAGGATTACGTGGTCTCGGAAGCGCACGACCGACCTTCCGGCGTAGGGCTCGATCCGGGCTCCGGGGAGAGCATCGAAGAGCAGCTCGCGCTTCCGACTGGGTGACAGCGTCGTGTCGACGTCCTGGATCAGAGTGCCATCCGGCCCGATTTGGTCGACGATCTCGGATCCCATGGCGTCATTAGTACCAGCGGCGAGCACGCTCCTGACGCGGATCGGCGCATGTGGCTTCGGTAGCTGCGTTTTGAACAAGACCGGCATCCTGCGTGCGGATGACGGTGGTGTCGCATATCGCTGACAGGACACGGCACCAGAGATTGACTTCGGCCATGGGAGCGGACCTGGCGGGCGAAGCCTTGCGAACAGCAGCGCTCGCACGGTGGGCATGGCGGAGCGAGATCAACCATCAGGTGGTCAACACCGACATCGATGGCCTGCTCACTGGAGCGCTCCTCCATCACGAGTTCGACTGGCCGATCATCGGCTTTAGCGACACCGCGCACAGTTGGATCGACTCTCGGGTGCCAACGCCGCTCGACCTCAGGGAGACGACGTGGGTCGACCTCGACATGTGCGTGCCAGGGAGTCGGTCGATCAGCCAGCACGTCGTCAGCAACACCGCGGCCGAGGCGGAGCTCGTCACGGCGTTTGCCGAGTCCGTGAACCCGAACCTACTCGTGGGCCGTCACCGACTGGACCGCTACACAGACAAGTATCCCTACGGGACGTTCCAGTGGGTCGCATGGCTGGTTGGCAACGAACTCGGCACCTCGACAGGCGACGCGATCGCGTCTGGTCTCGCATGGATGCCGGACGGCGGTGCATTCAGCCTGAGCAACTTTCGCTCCAACTGCCTCGACTGGGCCATCACCAAGATGCAGGGATCCTCGCTGGCGCCCATTGCGAGCGGTGACGCGGCCACGGCGGTCGAGCACGTCCGGCAGGCGGAGTCATACCTCCGGCGCAAGTCCGGGGTGCTGTCCGGCTGGTCCCGGACGCACCAGTGGTCGATGCCCAGGGGCAGTGTGGGCGGACTGGCCGCGCCATTCGCACACGCCCCGGTTCAGGCGCTCCTCGATGCCATCACTGAGTTCTACGGGTGGAAGCCAGCCGTGATCCCGACCCGCTACAAGCCATTCTCTGCGCTCTGGCAGGCCGGGAGGCAGCCGCCGGGTTGGCCTCATTCAGCGAACCGCCGGCAGGTCGTTTCCGTCGCCGTGACGTCGAGGAACGGCTGGTGCTGGACAGAGAACAAGCCGCCGCTATGAGTCAGTGTTTCGCGGCGAGGACCTCATCAGGCGACAGCGGCGCGGAGAGCACGGCATCGAGGATGCGGCGGCCGGGGGCGCTGCGCTTCAGGAGGTCCTCGTCGCGCAGTACGTGCTCGCGGAGCACGTGCCAGACAGCACCGACGTTGACGCCGTTGCCCATCTGCTTATACGTCGCGGCCGCAGGCTGACCTGCAAAGTCGAACCACTCCGGGAGCCCCTGCATGCGAGCGGTCTCCCGCGGCGACAGCCGCCGCTCACGCGGCCCGATGATCGACGTCTGCGTGATCGCGACGAGCGCAGGCAGGTACGTCGGTCGCTTCGCCCGGATGCCGGAGGGGCGCAGCTGCATCACCGTGTCCCACAGTCGCGGGGTGTCCTGAGCCTGCCATTCCAGCTTGCGACGAGAAGCGGGGAACTTGTCCGTGTAGATGCCCCACTTCTTCGTCCACGGCTTGATCCAGTCCTCGTGCTCGATGAACAGCGCGTAGTTCTTCGCGAGGTGTCCAGCCTTCCATTGGGGCAGGAACGGGTCCGCCTCCATGAGGTCGCGATAATGCGGTTCAGGCCCGAACGCTCGGCGCGCAGCAGAACGCGGTCCCCACACGTCAGTCCATGCGTCTGCCCAGATAGGCATGCCCGGCGGGCGACGCCCGTCCGTCTTCTCGAACCAGGCCTGGACCCATTCGTCCCACGCATCGATCCAGTGGCGCTCCGACTCGGTGAGGTTGCAGCCAGGGACGCTGTGCGCGTCATCAAGCAGCTCCTCAAGATGCCAGGTGCTCGGCTCCCAACCGTCGATCGGCTGGCCGGTGACGATCGGGGGTTCCACGTCGAGGCCATCGGTCAGGCCGTCCGGGTCGTAGGTAGCGGTGATGAACACGCGCTCTCGAACCTGCGGTCGACCACCTCGCTCCGGCGGAAGCAGGTGGGGCGAGAACACAGCCGGGATCTCGGAGACCCGGTAACCCTCGTCACGGAGGGTCTCGATGATGACCTGCCACTCGTGCATGTGGCGAGGCCCGGCGAGGTTACGGACGTTCTCAAGAAGCACGACCTTGGGGCGGCGCTCCTGGATGATGCGAAGGATGTTCCAGTAGAGCGTCCCGCGCGTCTCGTCCATGCCCCTCTGAGCGCCAGACTTCGAGAACGGCTGGCACGGAAAGCCGGCGGCCAGCACCTCGTGTGCCGGGACGTTCATGACGTCCTCGTTGGCGTCCTTGGTGATGTCCCCGAGAGGATCGATCCCCCAGTTTCGGCGGTAGACCTCCGCGGCGTGCCTGTCGACTTCGACCGCATAGACGCACTTGCCACCGAGTGATGACAGTGCGGCGTGAAAGCCTCCGATGCCAGCGAACAGGTCGATGAATCGGAACGCCGGCGATGTCATGCGCACAGCCTAAGGGCCGACGAGCCGTCCACTGCGACGGCGCGCCGTCGAACATGCGTTCGGACGATCCGATGGTTGGTGACCCACCGCCAGGCGCAGCGAGCCGTCTCCAAGATCGCCAGCGACGCGATCTTGATCGCGTCCCAGGCGAGCACGAGCACGACAAGGTTCAGCAGGCCCGAGCCTCCGCTGTGGACCGTCTCCTCCACGGAGTGCATGGCGACGAGCAGGGCGGCAGAGATGACGAAGAGAACGGCAACTGTTCGCCAGCGCGGCTCCTGAGCGCGCACGCGGCGAATGAGGAGATTCGTGGGCGCGTAGACCTGGAGATATCTGCGGACCGCCGCGACGGCGGCGATGACTGGAAGCGTTAGGAAGATCAACATGGGTCCCTCCGGGAGTTGGGACTTCCTCCCTACGCCGACTCCGTGTCTCGTCGCGTGGTGCCAGCTCGTTCCTGTGGAGTGTTGAGCCCCGCAGACGTCTATGGAGCCGAAATGGTGCGGATCTCCATCGCCGACGTGGCCATCTCCCCGGACGCGGGCACCCCCGACCTTGTCGCTCGGATGACAGCAAGAGCACGGTGACGATCCGTCCGCTGGGCCTCGTTCCTCGCTTCACCGCCAACTGGAAGGTCGGAGGTGATCTCGTAGCGATCGCGATATGCAGCGACCGTCGCCGCCGCGTCGAGCCAGGCCTCGCCAACTCGCGCATCACCATGCCTAGGCTCAAGTCGCCGAATCCACGCCTGCCGACTGGCAACTGCATCCTCGGCAAGAGCACGAGCGCGGGACTCGATCAATTCCTTGCGTTGGTCGATCGCCTGTCGGTCCTCGGCTGGCATCGGGCCGAGCGGCTCCGGGATCAGGCCCGCGATCAGTCGTGGACGGAGCCCACAGCCGCGCGGCGGAGTCGCGGCGACCTTGTCGACTCGGTAGCGGAGCACCGCAGCGATGTCGTCGGCGTCGTCGAGACGATGTTGTCCGACGACCCGAGGCAAAAGACGTTCGAGGTCGTGGTGGTACGCCTCGGCGCGTCGTAGTGCCGCCGCGAGCGGGCCGAAGGCTGTCGACTCGACGACCGCGGCATGCTGCTCGGCGGTCAGCCCGGATCGGCTGAGCAGGTCGGCGAAGCGGTCGTGCTGAGCGTCCGCGGCGATCGTCTCGAGTTCGGCGGCGAGGCGGTCAATGCCGCCGTGGAGTTCGTACTCCGCCTCGATGGTCTGCGTCGCCGAGAGGTCGGCGCCGCTGTGCTGGAGGACGCCGTACAGAACCGTTCTTGCCGTCACGTCATCCGCCTCCGGCGTGGAGTGGCTGTCGTCGGGCTGGTCGAGGGCGACGTACGCGATGTTGGACTCGCGGCCGCGGGTCATCGAGACGTAGAGGTTCTCTCGGGTCGTGGATGCGGTCACGACGACGTGCGCCGTGTCGACGGTGACCCCCTGAGCGCGATGCGCGGTGACCGCGTAGCCGAGGTCGACGTGCTCGGCGACGTACTCCGGCGGCAGGACCGCTCGCCCACCGCGGCCATCGAGGCGCTTGACCAGGACAGAGCCGTCGCGCCGGATGTCGGTGACCAGCCAGCGGTCGCCGTTCTTCACCCACCCGCCACACATCGTCCTGATCCGGCGGTCGTTCTGGCGCGTGATCACAACATCGCCCACCGAAGCTCGGCCACCGTCGACCAGGTCGACCTCGCGGTGGTCGACCGCACCGTCCAGGAGCAGCCGCTCGGCCCGGGCGCGTTCGTTGAGCGCGCGGACATCACGCGCCGACTCGGTCACGAGGATGCTGGCGCGTCCGGCGGCACAATCGGCCCGCCAGGCGACGTACGCCGCGTCGACCATCTCCTCGGTGAGACCCTCGCGGATCCGCTTGTGGCGGGCGTACGCCGAGATGACCTGGACGTCACCCCGACTCAGCGCGAGCGAGGCCCCCTTCTCCCAATCGTTGGCGAAACGGTGGATCTCATTCAGCGCCGGGGCATCCGTGCGCCGGTCGACGAGGAGCGCGAAGGCTCCGCCAGCGTCGACGGACTGAAGCTGGTGGGGGTCGCCGACGAGCAGGACCTTGGCGCCCGCGCCGGCTGCGATCCCCGTGAGCCGATCCAGTGTCACGGTGTCGGCGAGGGTCGCCTCGTCGACGATCACCAGCTGACCGCGCCGCAGTTCATTGCGGCCGCGGTCGTACTCATGGAGCCACTTCGAGGTGTTCTCGCAGGCGACACCGAGGTCGTTCGCCAGCGCCTGGGCTGCGGCGGCAGACGGCGCCAGACCGATGACACTCCCCCGCCCATGCTCGCTGATCCAAGCCGCTCGGAGCGCTCTCATCGTGGTGGTCTTGCCGGCCCCTGCGGGCCCGACCAAGAGGTCGATCTGGCGGCCGGAGCGACAGACGCTCTCCACCGCACGCCGCTGCTGAACGGTCAGCGAGACCGTGCCACGGCCGCCTGCTCGACCGGCCCCGACTGACACCCTTGGCGCGGTCAACTTCTCGGCGCGTGCCAACAACCGGTCCTCGGCCTCGAGCACTGCGATGGAGGAGTACTTCTCACCATGCCGTGGGCGGAACCGGCTCGTGCCGTCCTCACGCTGGAACCGGACCGGGCTGACTGCGAGCTCCGGCGGAGTGAGGACGACGGAGCGAGCCTGCGCCGCATCCACGATGAGGCCGAGGACGGCCTCGCGGTCTTCGGGCGTCGCGAACCTCGGATCCATCGTCTGCTTCGCCGCCTCGGCCATCAGGTTCCAGTGCGACCACACCGCCCGCTTCACAGAGACCGCTGCGACCACCTCGGCACCGATCGCCTCGAT
>Ga0164308_10001542_pt1 | contig 12258 bp, 9 predicted proteins | sample Whisoiple_246_MG_FD_109983 | JGI IMG/M metagenome (GOLD analysis project Ga0164308, IMG submission 109983) | Soil microbial communities amended with fresh organic matter from upstate New York, USA - Whitman soil sample_246_MG | ecosystem: Environmental > Terrestrial > Soil > Unclassified >... | reverse complement strand
TCTACCAGCCGCAAATCGTTGCCGCGCTGTGCGCCGCCAAAGCGAAAAATCCTTCGCTTGCGGTCGTGCTGATCGTTCCCGCGGGGCGCCACAACGATAACTCGTTCAGTCAAGACGCTCAGGAGCATGAATACGAGCGATACTTGTCGTGCGGCATCGAAGTCTACGAGTATCAAAATCACTTCAATCATTTGAAGATCGCGGTATTCGACGAGCGATACTCGATTCATGGCTCGACCAACCTGAATTGTCGCAGCCTCGAAGACGACAAAGACTTCGAACTGGTCGTGCTCGTCGACGATCCGCCGTTCGCGCGGATGGTGCTTTCGCGCGTACGCGATGTCGATCGAACTCACTCGCGAAGAATCGGCGAGGCCGACCTTCACGACGGAATGACCGGCCTGCGGCGCCGATTCCGTGACCCACGCACGTTGCTGCTCCTCGAGCGGCGCATGCTGTAATTGCGCCTGGGTCGGCTCGAAGATCGAGCAGTGAACGCGGACAATTTCGTCCTGGCTACCGAGCGGCCCATCGTTTCGATCACTTACGAACTGGAACTGGTTCCAGTCGTGCTAAGCCAGCAGGGCTTTGCAAGGCGGCCAGTGGTCTCGGAGCTACGCCCTCGAGCTCTGAAAAACGCAGCCCTCTCGCCAGGCGCAGCTTCGAAAGATCGCATAGAAATATGGGAGCGCTGCTAGCTTCCCGCGTAGAAAGGTTCTGACTCACCGATGACAACTTCGCTCGTTCACACTTCCCTCACGTCCATCCTCGCGCTGGGCGCGGCTCTGGTCGTCGCGACCGGCTGCAGCTCCGACCCGACGAAGTCTCCCGCTTCGGCAGCTTCGCACTCCAACGCCCAGCCTGATCACAACGCGCCCATCACCGATCCTCCCGTTCCGCCTCCGGTAACCGCCAACCCGCTCAAGGGCGCGAAGCTCTTCGTCGATCCGGAGGCGAGCGTGATGTTGAAGGCGAACTACCTGCGCAAGACGGAGCCGGAAAAAGCCGCGCAGCTCGACAAGATCGCCAAGCAACCGCAGGCCCTTTGGATGGGTGAGTGGAACTCGAACATCTTTCGCGCGGCCCAGCACTTCGTGGATCGCGCGCAGAATGACGGAAGCGTCGCCGTCATCATCGCTTACAACATTCCCCATCGTGACGCGGCGGCAGAAGCGGCAGGCGTCGGTGCCTCGGCCGGCGGTCTCGCCTCGAAGGAAAGTTATCAGCGCTGGATTCGCGACATTTATCAGGGCGTCGGTAGCCGCCCCGTCGCGATCGTCCTCGAACCCGACGCACTACCGGGCATCACGAGCCTGCCCCCCAATCTGCAAGAGGAGCGCTACTTCCTCTTCAACGATGCGGTGAAGGTGCTACGTCAAAACCCGCAAGCCGCCGTCTACATCGACGCCGGTCACGCCAAGTGGGTTCCCGCGAAGGAGATGGCCGAACGTTTGAAGAAGGCCGGCGTCGAGCACGCGAGCGGCTTCTCCCTCAACACCTCGAACTATCGCACGACGGAGGAAAGCGTCGCCTACGGCAAAGAAATCTCCGCGCTGATCGGCGGCAAGCACTTCATCGTCGACACCAGCCGCAACGGCGCGGGCCCTTACGAGGCCGCAAAGAACGAACTCGAGACGTGGTGCAACCCCCCGGGCCGCAAGATCGGCCGCCCACCAACGACCGATACCGGCGAGACCCTCATCGACGGCTACCTCTGGCTCAAGCGCCCGGGTGAGTCCGATGGTGACTGCCAACGCAACGAACCGAAGGCTGGCGTCTTCTGGCTGGAGCAAGCGCTCGAATACACCAAGTGATCCCCTGCAGGTAACGACCCGAGGCAGCGCACCCAGCGCTGCTTCCAGCTCGAGCCCGCACGTCCCCGATGGACGTGCGGGCTTGCCTTTGTTTCACCTCGACTTGGCGGCGCATCGAAACTTCCCCTGCTTTCGGCAACGAGGCAGCCGCCCGTTAAAGCGGGCAAGATCAGAAGCTCGAGATCTTCCTCGCTGGTATTTGGTAAGCGGGCGCAGAACGGCGCGTGCCGGCGCGTAGCTCTTGGGGCGACTCCAAAGCGTTCCAAGCGCGCCGCTGCTCTCCCCCAAACATAATCCGCTACGACGCGCCAACGACGCACTCGGTCGAGGAAAACATACTATGCAAACACAGTGAGTTTTCTGCGCGTTGGAGCGCGGGCCCGCCGCCTGATGAAGATACTGCGCAAACACAGTACCGTGCTGAACGCCTGAGCGCAGCCGCGCCGCTGATGAAGATGCTGTGCAAACACAGTACCGTGCTGAACACCTGAGCGCAGCCGCGCCATTGATGAAGATACTGCGCAAACACAGTACCGTGCTGAACACCTGAGCGCAGCCGCGCCGCTGATGAAGATGCTGTGCAAACACGTGAAAAAGACAGTGTTATCTCTGAGCGATGACGCGGCCGGCGTAACGGCGTAACGAATCGCGGAGCCCGTTTTTTGGGGCGGGCTTGGATGCGGCGGGGCTGAGTGCTTCGACGCCGGCATGTGCTCGCTGGCAACAGAGAGACCTCCCGTTGCGTGCCGCTCACTGCAAGCATTTCCTTCTTGGGGCTCGGACTTACCGTCGCGGCGTTCGACCTTTCCCCAATGCTCGCGTCAAAATTCGATCGTGGCGCGGCAGGTCCTCTCGAACAGGTTGTGGACGCGCACCGCCTGATGGTGTCCGGCGACGCCCGCGGCAAAGATCGTCGTCGTGGCGCCCGGCGACGCCGGCGCCCGGCGACGCCGGCAACCGCCAATCCCTGCAGCACCGCCGCAGCAGACTGCGAGCATACAGGCCCGCTCGAGATCGACGCTCGAGGTCGACGCTCGAGGTTCGACGCCCGGGTTGCGGGGGCGCGGGCGACGAGCCCCTTGACAGAACCTCCTAGTTAAGTAACCTTGTGGTTAAGCAACCAAGAGGTTATATGAGCTCCCCACAAGACAGCCTGAGCGCCACTTTCGCCGCGCTCGCCGATCCCACGCGGCGAGCGATCCTCGCGCGGCTCGCCAAGGGACCGGCCACCGTTTCGGAGCTTGCGGCGCCCTTTGCGATCAGCGGCCCAGCCGTTTCCAAGCATTTGCGCGTCCTCGAGCACGCGCGCCTGATTAGCCGCGGCCGGGAGGCTCAGTGGCGCCCATGCCAGCTGGAAGCGGAGCCATTGCGCGAGGTGGCGAATTGGACCGCTGGGTACCGCCGCTTCTGGGAGAAGAACTTCGATCGGCTCGACGTGTACCTGGAAGAACTGCAGGCCAAGCGCAGGGAAGCGACTGGCAAGGAAAAGGAGAATGCCCGTGCGAAGAAGCGATAGTGACGTGATCGCCGTTGGCGACGAGGTTGTCAGCCGTGTCTTCGCTGCGCCGCGCGACCTCGTCTTCGAGGTCTGGACGCAAGCCGAGCACTTCACGCGCTGGTTTGGCCCTCATGGCGCAGAAGTCGTCTCCTGCGAGATCGATGCGCGGCCTGGAGGAATCATCCGTTTCGGACACCGCTTCGCCGGGGGGCCGACACTCCACGTGAGGGGCACGTACGTCGACGTGGTCCAGGACGAACGCCTTGTCATCACGTTCGGATTCGTCGACGAGCACGAACACCCCGTGGGGCACCCGATGTTCCCCGACTGGCCGCTCGACATGTCGATCGAGATGACGGTCGTCCTCGACGACGTGGGCGACGGAACGCGAGTCCGGGTGGCGCACCGCGTGCTCCCGCCCGCTGCCGCGTCGCACCCGGCGGCGAAGCGCTGGTCTCCTCTCGCTCTCGAAGGGTCGCGGCAAGTGCTCGACCGTCTCGGCGAGCACCTGTCCCTGGTCATCACACGAAAGGAGCATCAAGCATGACGGCAAATCTCGTCTATTTCGTGACGCGGTCTCTCGACGGATACATCGAGGACGATCAGGGCAAAATCGACTGGGCGCCGCCAGACGAAGAGAGGCTACGGTTCGTCAACGACGCGCTGCGTCCGGTCGGCACGCACGTCTACGGCAGGCGAATGTACGAGACGATGCAGGTCTGGACGGAGTTCGGCTCTTCCGCATCCGATCCCCCTTGGGCGCGTGATTTTGCAGGGATCTGGGGAGCGGCGGACAAGATCGTCTATTCGAAGACCCTGACGCAGGTCTCGGCGCCGAGGACGCGGCTCGAGCACACGTTCGACGTCGATGCCATTCGCGAGTTGAAGTTGCGGGCGGCGCGCGACCTGGTGATCAGCGGCCACGAACTGGCGACTCTAGCCTTCAGGGCGGGACTCGTCGACGAAATCAAGCTCTTCATCGCGCCGATCATCCTCGGGGGCGGCAAGAAGGCGCTCCCGGATGGCGTGCGGCTGGGGCTCGAGCTCGTCGATGAACGGCGCTTCGAAGGAAGCGGCATCGTCTACCTTCACTATCGACGACCGACCGCCTGACTCCGCAACGCGCCTCGCCCGGGCTACCGGTCACCTCCCATCGGTCATGACCCGGCAGAAGTGGGCGATGCCATCTCCAGTGTGAACGAGAAAGTCGCGCCTTGATCCGGCGCCGCGTCGGCCCAAATGCGCCCGCCGTGTCGGTTCACGATGCGCTGCACGATGGCAAGTCCGACGCCGGTGCCCTCGAAGTCTTCTTGGCGATGCAAGCGCTGAAAAACGCCGAACAACTTCGAGGAGTAGCTCATATCGAATCCGGTGCCGTTATCGCGCACGTAAAACACCGCGTTGCCTTGCTCGTCTCGATGACAGCCGACCTCGACCCGAGGCGGCGTCCGGTGTCGCGAATACTTGAACGCATTGCTCAGCAAATTCACGAACACCTGTCGCAGGAGCGCGGGATCGGCCTGACACGGAAACAGCTCGTCGACGGTCACCTCGGCTTGCCCCCGGTTCAACTCGAGCAAGCACTGTGCGACCAGCTCGTTGGTATCGACGGGCCTCAGCTTCAGCGGTGTTCGCGCCAAGCGGGAGAAGCTCAAAAGCTCATCGATCAGTTGGCCCATGCGCGCGGCCGCTCCGACGACGGCGCCGAGATAGCGCTGCGCCTCGAGCGGCAGGCTGTCGTTGAAGTCTTCCATCAGCGCGCGAGAGAACCCGCTCATCGCGCGTAGCGGCTCACGCAAATCGTGCGAAACCGAGTAGCTGAAGGCTTCGAGCTCGCGGTTGGCGCTTTCGAGCTCGGCCGTGCGTTCCTGCACCCGCGCCTCGAGTTCCTGGTTGAGTCGCCTGATCTCCTGCTCGGCTCGTTTGCGTTCGGAAATGTCGTTGAGCGTGCCGTGCCAGGTGACGCTGCCATCTGGACCGGGCACCGGCATCGAGTGGCCTTCGATCCAGACCTCCCCTCGCCCAGGAATGACCACGCGCCACTCGTAGCGCCAGGGCGAGAGCGTGCGCGCCGACTTCTCGACGGCCATGCGCACCGCGTCGGCGTCGTCCGGGTGATACATGCGAACCAGCGCCATGCCGTCTTCCGCGAGCTGCTCGGCGCTGAGCCCGAACAGGCGCGTGACGGCCGGACTCACGTACGGAAACGTGACGCGACCGTCCGGCGTCGCCATGACCGAATGCAACATCTGAGGCGAGGCCGCGGCCATCTTCTGGAGACGCAATCGCTCCGCGCTCAGAGCATCGCGCACCTCACGCTGATCGTGGATGTCCGTGTTGGCGCCGAACCACTGCACGATCGCGCCCTGGTCGTCGTACAGCGGAGTGGCGCGGGCCTCGCACCAACGGTAGACCCCATCGTGACGACGAAGCCGAAATTCGGCGCGATATTCCGTGCCTCGCTGGACGGCGTCGCGCCACGTTTCGGCCGCCAGCGCGCGGTCGTCCGGATGGATCGGCTCACCCCATTGGTCGCCCAGCAGGCGCTCTTCAGGCATGCCCACGAACGCGAGCAATTGGCGACTCATGTAGTTGGCGGCGCCCGCGGAGTCGCACGTCCACACCAACTGCGGCAATGATTCGACGATTTGCCGATAGCGAGACTCGCTCTCGTCGCTCATTGGTCGGTCTTCTCCAACGCCAACAAGCGCGTCAAACTAGCGAGGAAAGCGTCAGCGCCGAACGGCTTGCGTAGGATTTCGCGCACACCGAGCGCTCGCAGGCTCTCGACTTGATCGGCGGTGATCGCGCCGGTCATCACCGCTACCGGAACGGCGGAGTTACGAGCGCGGATCGCTCTTACCAAGGAGAGCCCGTCGAGCTTGGGCATGGCCAAATCCGTCACCACCGCCGTGACCTCGCCGGGGTGTTGTTCGAGCGCGGCGAGCGCGGCAAATCCATCCCTGGCTTCGAGGACGCGGTAGCCGCGACGTCGAACGCTCGACTCGAGAACGCGCAAGATGGCCGGACTATCGTCGACCAAGAGCAGCAGCGGTTCGGCCCCGGGCACCTCGCCTCGCGCCTGGCTCTCGACTTCAGGCGCGCGTTGGGCGTGGTGCGCACGCAAATACACGTGAAATTCCGAGCCGGCGCCCAGGTTCGAATCAACCTGAACGAAACCGCCGTGGCTCTCGACCACGCCGAACACCGACGCCAAACCGAGCCCCGTACCTTTGTCCGGAGCTTTCGTGGTGAAGAACGGGTCGAAGATGTTCGCCAAATGTTCGGGGGCAATACCGATACCGGTGTCTTTGATCGAAACCAGCGCGTACGTGCCAGGCTTGCTGCCTGGGTATTTGCCGGCCGTCTCGGCGTCAATCGTCGATCGCCCCAGACGAATCGTCAGCGTTCCGCCATTCGGCATCGCGTCGCGGGCGTTCATGCACAAGTTCATCAACACTTGCTGGATCTGAGTCGGGTCCGCCAACACCGACACGTCTTCCACTCCGGTCTCTACCCGCACGCGCACGTCCTTGGGAAACGTGTCGCGAATGATCGCCGATATTTCGTCGATGGCTGCGCTCAAACGAACCGGCGTTCGATCGCCGCCCGCACCCCGACCGAAGCTGAGCAACTGCTTCAAGACCTTCGCGCTGCGCAGTGCACTGCTCTCGATCGTATCGAGCAAGTCCACCTGTGACGGCTCGCTGATCGTCTCGCGCAAGAGCCCTTCTGCAACCAGGATCGGCAGAATGAAGTTGTTCAGATCGTGCGCCACGCCGGCGGCGAGTCGTCCTAGGCTGTCGAGCCGCTGGGCGCGCAACAGCCGCACCTCGAGCTCGCGTTTCTCCTGCATCAGCCGAGCCCGGTCGAGCGCACTTTGGACGGCGACGGGCAGGCGCGACAGGCGATCTTTCAGCAGATAATCTGCCGCCCCCTCGCGCATCGCGGCGACGGCCAACTCCTCACCGATCGTCCCTGACACCAAAATGAATGGCACCTCGGGATAGCGCGCTTTCAGCATCGACAGCGCCGTCAGCCCATCGAACTGCGGCAGAGCGTGATCGGACAGCACCAAATCGGGCCGCTGTGCGAGTGCCGCGTCGTAGCTCGGCCGGTCGTAGACGCGCCGCGCCTTGAAGCGCAGCCCACCGACGCGCAGCTCACGCTCGACCAATTCGGCGTCCACCGCGCTATCTTCGACGAGCAAGATGTCGAGTAGGTCGCTCACGTCGTCGAGCCGGGCGCAGAGTTCAAGACCAACCAATACAGCCCCAGCTCGGCGATCGCGCTCGTGAAACCATCGAAGTCGACCGGTTTGACGATGTAACTGTTGACGCCGAGCTTGTAACTTTCGACGATGTCTCGCTGCTCGCTGGAGGAGGTCAGCACCACGATCGGGATGGATCGCGTTCTGGGATCCGACTTGACCGCCTTCAACACCTCCAAACCATCGACCTTCGGCAGTTTGAGATCGAGTAACACCAAGCGCGGCTTGTCATCGAGCGATCGTTCGCCGTATCGGTTCCGCGCGAAGAGGAAGTCGAGCGCTTCTTCACCGTCGCGGACGGTCTCGATTCGATTGGCGAGATTGGCCTTCTTCAACGCGCGCAGCGTCAATTCCAAGTCCGTGGTGCTGTCCTCCACCAGCAGGATTTCGATCGGAAGCCCTTGGTTCATTCCGTCCTCTGCAGACAGCCTAACACCCATCGGGCGTGTGCATACGCCGATGAGATTGCCTATCACGAGCTCCGTTGACGCACACAAGTAATAGATTTGATTGAGGAATACGCTTTGGCGCAGCGCCGTCCAAGCAACCTTGGAGAAGGCCGGGCTCCCCCGTCCAGCATCGGTAGCAAAGCGGAGCCCGGTACCCGTTGGGGCTCGAGCGCGCTCTCGACGCAAAGTCGGGTTTTCAAGGTTTTATTCTCGATTGGTGATCGCAAAGGGGCGGTGCTCCCACTCAGGGGGGTACAGATCTAGGTTGCGGCTGAGAGGGTCATGTCGAAGAAGACACCGGTGATGAAAACCGCTGTAAATTTAGCCCTGACGGCAGTGGTTGGGACCTTCGGGCTGCTCGATTGTACGCACGAGAACACGGTCGGGGGCTTGCCCGGGGCCGGTGCGGGCGGCGGAGCCGGCGCAGCGGTTGTCAGTGACTCGCCCGGTGGGGCAGCGTCGGGTGGAGACTCTTCGTCCGGTAACTCGTCGAGCTCGGGCGCTCCATCGCTAGCGGGGACTGCGGGCTCAGGTGGCGCGGCCTCGAGTGGTGATTCAGCGAGCACGGGCTTGGGCGGCCAAGCGGGCGCGGTCACGGATCCTACCGCAGGCTCGAATAGCGGCGGCGGGCCCACGTCCAGCGCAGGCGCGCCCAGCGTGCTCCGCGGCAACGGCGACGGCAGCTTCGGTAGCAAGGTGGACTACCCCATCGGCACGCGCCCCATTGCGCTCGCGCTCGGGGACTTCAACGCCGACAACAAACTCGACGTAGCGGTGACCGATACCGACGCGGACATCGTGAGCGTGCTGCTCGGAAAAGGTGACGGATCCTTCAACCCCAAGGTGGACTACGCCGCTGGTGATGAACCGTTGTCTGTGGCGCTCGGGGACTTCAACGCGGACGGCAAGCTGGACATTGCGACCGCGAACGCAACGGCCGGCACGACGAGCGTGTTATTGGGCAAGGGTGACGGAACCTTTGCTGGCAAGACTGAGTTCGGCACCGCCGGCCGTCCTTATTCGGTAGCAATCGCGGATCTCAACGGCGACGGTAAACTCGATATCGTTACCGCGGACAATGGCTCGAGCAAGCTGAGCGTGCTGCTCGGGAAGGGCGATGGAACTTTCGCCGCCAAGACCGACTACGCAACCGGGACCGAGCCAAATTCAGTGGCAGTTGGCGATCTGAACGGCGATGGCAAGTTGGACCTCGCTGCCACGAGCGTTACCACCGGTACTGTCAGTGTCCTGCTCGGGACGGGCGGAGGAAAGTTCGCCACCGCGGAAGAATTCTCGGTCGGCAGTGGCCCGCAATTATTGACCCTCGGTGACTTGAACGGTGATGGAAAACTCGATGTCGCGACCGCGAGCGCTTACGCCACCGCGGTGAGCGTGCTGCTAGGTGCTGGTGACGGGAGCTTCGCGGTCCACGTCGACTACGAGACGGCGAGCTACCCTATCTCGCTCACCCTGGCGGACTTGAACGACGACGGCAAGCTCGACATCGCGGCGGCGGCGACCTTCGGAAACTCGGTGAGCGTGCTGCTCGGAACCGGCAACGGAGTGCTGTCCGAAAAGAGTGACTACCCAACCGCAACCAACCCGAATTCGGTGGCGCTGGGAGATCTGAACGCAGACGGCGCGCTCGATCTCGTCACCGCCAATTTCGGTGCAGCGTCGATGAGCGTGCTCTTGGGGAAGACGAAGTAACGACGCGAAGGTCGTGACATCGCGCAGGGGGAGAGGGTGAGCGGCCCTTCTGACGGCTCCCCCTCGCGGTCGCATCGAGGTAACCGCAGCTTCGTGGCGCGCGCCGCCGCACCTCCATCGTTTGTGGCTGAACGACCGGCTGATTTGACCTCCCCGCGCTCCTCCAGTACAACGCCTACAGCAGAAAAATTCAGCTCGGGGGTTCGAGCTGGTCGCTCAGGAGTGGACATTGGGGGAAGCGTCTATTTTCGAAATTGCGGTGCAGCTCCATCGGGCGGGGCAACTCGAGCGTGCGGCGCTCCTTTACCGCCGCGTGATCGACCAAACGCCGGAGCACGCCCCCGCGATGTTTTTGCTCGCCATGCTCGCGTTGAGCTCCGATCGACTCGATGAGGCTTGCGCGCTGCTCGAGCGCGCCGTTCACATCGCGCCGGACAGCGCCTTGTTCCTCTCGAATCTCGGCGGCGTCTACGGGCGGCTCGGGCGACAGCGCGAAGCGCTCGCGGTGTTGCTTGCTGCCATCGCCCGCAAGCCGGACTTCGTCGAAGCGGTGTTCAACCTCGCGCGCACGTTCGAGGCACAAGGAGAATTGCTGGCCGCAGCGGAGTGCTATGAACGGGCGCGGGCTCTGGATCCGAGTCAGTCGCAGGCCGCCGAGCGCCTAGCGAACGTGAAGGCCAAGCTGCGCACGCTCGTGGCAGTAGTTCCGAAAGCGCCCAACCCCGAATCAGACATGAGCCCAGCCGAGCTGTTCGCGGCGCTCGGCGCGACACTGCGCACTGGCGGCGCAACGGAGCACGCGGCCTCTTGGTATCGCGCGGCGCTGACGCTCGATCCACAGTCGCCCTACCTGCACACCGCACTCGGCGCGATTCTCGCGGATTCAGGCCATTTCGACGAGGCCATCGTCGAGTTCCAGCGAGCGCTGGAGCTCGACCGAAGCTTCCATCCGGCCCGTGGCTATCTCGACACCGCGCTCAACGAGGCCGGGCGCCACGATGAGACCGAGGCAGTGTACCGCGAAGCGATTAGGCTTCGCCCCGACGACCCCAACGCGCACAGCGTTCTCTTGTTCAACATGCAGTACTGGCCACACGTCGGCGCGAGCGACATTCTTGCCGAAGCCCGAGCGTGGAATGACCGGCATGCGCGCCCGCTCGCGGCCCAAGCCTTGCCCCTGCACAACGATCGCGCGCCGGAGCGCCGGCTACGCATCGGCTACGTGTCCCCCGATTTCAAAGAGCACGCCATGTCGCGGTTCACGATCCCGTTGCTGCGCAACCACGACCACCAACGGTTCGAAATCTTTTGCTATTCGAGCACCGACCAACCGAGCGAAGAGACGGCGATCCTTCGCGGCTACGCGGACGAGTGGCGCGACGTTGCCACGCTCGACGATGCCGCCTTGGCCGAGCTCATTCGCAGTGACCAAATCGATATCTTGATCGATCTCACCATGCATCTGCTCGGCTGCCGCTTGCTGACGTTCGCGCGGCGGCCCGCGCCAATACAAATTTGCTGGCTCGCGTACGCGGGAACCACGGGCCTAGAGACCATGGACTACCGCTTGTCCGACCCGTTTTTGGATCCGATCGATGCCGACACCCGAGTCTATTCGGAAGAGACCCTTCGGCTCCCAGATTCCTTCTGGTGTTACGACCAGCCGACGAATCTCCCCGAGGTGAGTCCGCTGCCGGCGCTCACGAAAGGTCGCATCACGTTCGGGTGCCTGAGTCACTTTCGGAAGATCAACGATGGGGTGCTTCGGCTTTGGGCAAAAGTCTTGAACGCACTGCCCGAATCGCGACTCACGCTCGTGGCACCCGAGAGCAGCGCGCGCACCCGAGTACGCTCGTTCTTCGAAGAAGCAGGCGTAAATCCCGATCGCATCGAATTCGTCGGTCGCTGCTCGCGGCTCGACTATCTGAGCAGGTACCGCGAAATCGATATCTGCCTCGAAACGTTGCCTTACAACGGCCAGACCACGAGCCTCGACGCGCTGTGGATGGGCGTACCGACGGTAACGCTCGTGGGTGAAACCGTGGTCGGCCGCGCCGGCGTGTGCCACGCGATGAACTTGGGCTTACCCGAGTTGATCGCAACGACCGAAGACGAATACGTGCGCGCCGCGAGCTCATTGGCGAGCGACCTGGAGCGTCTGAGTACACTGCGCCAAACCCTGCGCGCGCGCCTCCAGCAATCACCGTTGATGGACGCACCCCGCTTCGCGCGCAATCTCGAGTCAACGTACCGCGACGTTTGGCGGCGTTTCTGCGAAAACGAAGAGACCAAGCGCCGCCTTGGTTGAGTGCGGGTGATGGTCACCAAGAGCAGCGCATGGCGTCGTCGCCTTCGGCGTCACGGGCGTCCGCGTTCGCGCTGCGACGGGAACGCGCGGCGCTGCGCTGGCGGCAAACTGTGGATTTCTCCATGCGCCGCGCTGGGGCGGCTGCGTGCCCCCGATCCAGTCCGTAAAAGTCGCTGCGCTCGACGCAGCGGCGGATGACAGTGCGCTCG
>Ga0164308_10001540_pt1 | contig 12268 bp, 6 predicted proteins | sample Whisoiple_246_MG_FD_109983 | JGI IMG/M metagenome (GOLD analysis project Ga0164308, IMG submission 109983) | Soil microbial communities amended with fresh organic matter from upstate New York, USA - Whitman soil sample_246_MG | ecosystem: Environmental > Terrestrial > Soil > Unclassified >... | reverse complement strand
GGGACGATGGTGGCCAACTGGCCAACCGCGAAGAGGTCGGCCGCCCAGCCGATGCCGTCGCCGCGGGTGATGGTGCCCTGCTGGCTGCCGTTGGTCCCGAAGACCAGCGGGACTGCGCGCGGCCCGATCTGCTTCGTGGGGTCGGCGGCCGTCATCGGGATTCCGGCCGGCGAGCCCTGTGCCCAGACGATGGTGTTGAACACCGGACCCTGGTTCTTCAGACCAGGGCCCGCATCCACGGTGAGCACGTTGTCGGTGACAGCGAGCACGACGTAGTCACCGTCGTTGATGGCGTTCAGCGTGAACAGTACGAGCAGAGACTGACCGAACTCGAACCCGTCGTCGACCCAGCTGCCGCTGGACCTGGTGATGGTCGAGGTGACGCCGCCGTTGCCGTCAGTGGTGCTGGCGAAGGTGAGCCCCGGGTTGCCGCTGTTCGCGTAGCCGGCCTCGATGGTGACGGCGCTGTCGCCGGCCTCGGGGTTGAAGGCACCGACGCCGTCGACGGTCAGGGTGGTGGCGGTGACCGCGCTGACGTGCCAGAAGCCGTCGTTGCTTCGCGAGTTGGACACTCGGATGAAGCTGTCAGCCGTGAAGCCCTCGGTGATCCAGTTGCCGGTCTGGCGGGTGATGGTGCCGGGAACCTGTTCGTTGGCGCCGGGGGTGAAGGTCGGGTACGAGCCCCGAGTCATGGCCGGGGTCAGTCCATTGGTGCTGGCGGCCAGCTTGATCTGGTCGATGTAGTACCTGGCGAACCGCACCGTGCTGGCGTCGACGCTCAGTGTGACGTTGTTGCCGACCAGGATGGCGTTGACCCCGATGGTCAGCGCGCCGGTGGCCACCAGGTCCCGGACCACCGGTTGCACCGCGGTCGGGGTCGGGTTGGTGGAGGCGATCACCGAGAGCGTGAGGTCGCCGTTGGTGGCACTGACCCGTTGGCCGTCGTTGACGGTGATGCTGCCGACGGCGTAGAGCGCGATGGTGCCCGCCGTGACGGTGCCTTCGAGGGTGAGGTTCCCGGCGGTGTTCACGGTCAGGGTCACTGTCGACGGCAGGATGACGGCCAGGAATCGGACCGTCGCCCCACCCGCGTTGAGGGTCATCGAGGTCAGCGGGATGGCGGAGGAGAACCCCTCGTGCTTGACCGAGTCGACGAAGATCTCGGTGGCGGTGGTGCGCACCGTGAGCGTGTCGGTCGGGTCGTCGAAGGTCACCACGATCGCGTTGGGGGTGCCGGTGTTGACGACGGGTTCCAACCCGGCGAACACGATCGCGGTGCCACCGACGGTGATGGTGCCCGAGTCGCGGCCGTCCGGCCGGTAGGTGACCAGGGGCACCACGGCTCCCGGCGCACCATCCGTGCGCAGTGTGTCGAAGCCGCGGGCTCCGCCGTCCACACCGAGGGCGAGCGAACCGGCCGGGCCGACCACGAACAGGTCCTGGTTGTCGGCCGCGCCGACCAGCTGTTCGACTCCGCTGAACGTGAGGGCTCCGACGGTGCCGGCACCGGCGCCGCTGACGTACCAGGTGGTGTCGGCGGCCGGGCCGAGGATCCGGTCGATGCCGGCGCCGCCGCGATACGTCACGGGGATCGCTGCGCCGAGGAAGGCGAAGGTGTTCGTTCCGGTGCCTGACGCCGTGATGCTGAGCTCGGTGACCTGCGAGGCTGTTCGGCGGGACGTGACGCCGTCCACGATGACCACGATGTCTGCCAGGTCGGTGCCGACCGAGACGGTGTGGTTGGTGTTGGGAGCGAGGGCGATCTGCCAGGCGGCCGGTGCCGCCGAGATCAAGCCGGTGATCTGGTCTGCTGTGGTGATGGTGGCGCTGGTCGGGCTTGCGTTCGGGGTCAGGCGGAGGTTGGTGAGCTGGATCGCGACCGGTGGCCCGCGGCTGGCGGTGCTGGTCGGTTGGTTGTCCAGGAGCGCTGCGGCCCCGCCGACCAGGGTGTCGGAGTCGAACGCGATAGTCGTGGAGGCGGATCCGGTCACGCCGTCGACCGAGACCGTGCCGGCGCCCGATGCGCTGCCCGTGATGCCCGAGCGCATCAGGTCCCAGCCGCCGCCGGTCAGGCCGAGGATCACCAACAGGCCGCCGAACGCGGAGGCATCCAGGTCGGTGCCGGTGATGGCGACCGACGGTGCCGCGTTGCCCATCGTCGGCACAAGCTCGAGAGCGCCGGTCACGGAGGTGTCGCCGATGCTCACGGTGCCGGCGTCACTGACCAGCCGCAGTCGTCCGTCGGTGCCGAAGTGCGCGTCGAACGCGCCGCTGACTCCCACCCCAGGAACCGCGGAGCTGACCGTCGCGGTGGGCAGCGAGCCCTGTACGCCGGCGGCGGTGAGGGTCAGGGTGAGCGCCCCGAGCAGGCTCCCGATCAACAGCTGCTGGTTCGCGGAACCGATGGACATCGTTGCCCCGGTCGGTGCGCTGAGGCGCAATTCCCAACCTGTTGCCGAACGCACTGCGGTCACCGTCAGTGACACGCCGCTGATCCGTACTCCGCCCACGACCAGCGCGGCATTGGCGCCGACCAGGCTCGTCGGCGCCGCGGTGTCCAGCGCGGCCGTGAACGTCCCGTCGAAGACAACACCGGCGACCGCGACGGTGAGCGCACCGGTGACGGTGCCGGTCAGCCCAGTGTCTGACAGGTACAGCCGGACCGGGCCGGCGGCGGTGATGGTGGCGATCGGTGCGGCGGCATCTCCGAGCATCAGCTGCGCGCCGGTCAGGTCGAGGGTGGTGGCGGCGCCGCTCCGACCCAAGGTGACGTCGCCGGTCACCTGACGGCCGGTCAGGTTGACGGCGATCAGCGTGCCGGCGGCCACCGGGGTGTTCTTGCCGGAGACGTAGGCGAAGAAGTCGTCGGCAGCAGCCGAGCCCGCCAGCGTGACTGTCATCCCGCCGGGGAGTGCGGCGGGCCTCAGCGAGTACCCGGCCGCCTCGACGACCGGCCTCAGGTAGGCGCCGCCGCCCTGCGCGATGCCGCGGAACGAATCGAAGTCGCCGGAGACCGCGCCGAACGTCAGGAACGGCGAACCGGCGGCAGCTGTTGCGGCGGCGCCCAGGACGCGCAAGGTGCCCGCCAGCTGGGCGTTGCCCACCTGCAGCTGGGACGTCGCGGAACCAACGGCGAAGGTGTCGTCGGCGTCCATCGCCAAGGTCTGGATGCCTGCTGTCCCTGCGGCCCCGTAGGTCGTGGCGCCGGTGCCACCGACCTGACTGACCCCATCGAAGGTGATGGGTGTCCCGGTCGTCGTCGCACTACCGGATCCGGTCCCGGTGAAGGTGACCGTGGAGTTCGGTCCGTCGAGGACTACCCGGTCGGCGCCGCTGCCGCGGAACCACACCGGTCGGTTGACCGATCCCGTGACGACCAACGTGCTGCCGGCCATGGTGCTGCGGATGACGATCGTGGCGATCTGGTTGAGCAGCCGGAACACCGAAGGTGAGGCTGAGTCGGACGAGCTGAGCCATGCCCACACGTCGTCCGCGGACAAGGTCTGGACGCCGGAGAGGTCCACGTGCCACTCGGCCGCCGGCACCGTCACATCAGCTGACGCCGTGGGATCGGCAGGTGTCGTCAGGTCGGCGGACGCGGCCGTCGCAGCGTTTGTCTGGTTGGCGGCGACGACCGTATCGGTCGTCGGAGCAATCGCCGGGTCCGACGGTGCCGTTTCGACGCCTGAGGCCGACCCGTCGACCTGGTTGGCGGGCGGTTGATCGGTGACGGGCTGGTCGGTCAAGGGGGCATCGTCGTTGCCCGATGATCCGCTGCCGGCAGGGTTTGATTCGCACATCTGTACGGCTGGATCGAGCTCGTCGGTGGTCGCGCAGTTCACTGTCGTTTCTGTTCCGGACGAGGTGGCGTCGCTGGTCTGGTCGGCCTCGGCCGCGGGCGCTTCTGAATCGGTCGAGTTCTCGCCTCCGACGGCTGGCTCGCTCTGCTCCGGATTGCTCGAAACCGGCTCAGCGGACGATGTCGACTCGCCTTCGGCGGACACCTCGGAGGAATCGGCGGCAACTGCTGCATCCTCGAACGTCGTGTCAGTTTCGGCTGACGACAGCTGCTCGATCGCGACACTCGCGTCCGGCTCCGGTGGTAGCTCGTCGGCGCTCGCCGACTGCCCGAACAGCACCAGGAAGGCGCCCGCGCAAACCACCCCACCGGCTACCCGTACAGCGATCCCGGCCCACCGGGGCAGCGCCCTTCGCTGAGGGCGAACGACAGCCTGAGGGCGCCGCGGAGCCCAGTGAAACCGGCGGGCAAATGTCGCGGCGAGACTGAAGCACACCACGAGCGTCAGGACGAGAGTGATCACTCAACCTGCCGTTCGCGGGACGCCACGCGTTGGAGGTCAAGCCCGGGTTGGTGGCGACCCGTCCGCCCACCGTCCGGGGTTGGCGACAACGACCATCGCAGCCCCGATCCGGTGATCACAGGATGGGTATACAAGTGGTAGACCTCACACGGCAAGACCCACGGTCCCTAGTCCGGAATGTTCGCACCCCTAGTCATCTCGATGTTTATTCGAGACCTGGACCGCGACGCCGTGACGTTCGACGCCGAACGTGATCTTCTTGTGCGGGCCACTCGTGTGAAACCCCAAGGGACACTGGCAAGGGTCAGCGATTTCGGTCACCCAGCGTGCATCGCAGCAGGACGGACGATCGACCGAATGGTTGCGATGTGGGAAAGCCACATCTCGACGGATACGACCAGGGACAATTCTTAGTTGTGCGAGCAGAATATCCCGCCGTCGACTCGACCCTGGTCGGGCGTACCGACGACCTGGCCGCGCTACGTCGGGCATTCGAACGAGCCGGGTCGGGTCAGGCGCAGGTCGTCGTGATCGAAGGCGAAGCCGGGATGGGCAAATCTGCACTCCTCGAGGCGTTCCTGGACGAGCTGCCAACCGGCTCCGGCAGCTACCAGGTCTGGACGGTCCGCTGCGATGCGTTCGAACAGGACGACGCCTATGGCTCCTTGGGTCTGCTGCTGGGCGAATCGGAGCCGATCGAGTCGTCCACTCTCGCGGCCGGTCGGCTTGTGCTGTCCCGACTCGGGAGGGGACGACGCGACGGAGTGACGGTGCTGGCCGTCGACGACGCGCAGTGGATCGACCGCCCCTCTGCCCAAGCCATCCGCTTTGCCTTGCGGCGCCTGCGCGCGGACAACGTGCTGACCGTGATCACCCGACGTCCCGATTCACCCGACGCCGTCGAACTGCTCAGCGAGGAGCTCGACACTTCGACCACGCTGCTGCGACAGCAACCGCTCGACGCGTCCGCAGTGCGCGACCTCGCCCGCCGGACGAGGCGATGGGAGATCGCGCCGGACGTCGCCAGCAGCCTCATCGCGCGGACGGGCGGGGTGCCGCTGCTGGTCGCCGCGGTGCTGCGCGGTGCTCCAGACCAGAGTTCGCTGGCCACCGACATCCCGGCGACGGTCGAGGCCGCGGCACTCCGAATGCTGGGATCGGTGGACGCGCACACGCGGTCCTTCGTCGAGGCCAGCGCGGTGCTTGCCGAGCCAGCCGATGTCATCGCGGTCGGCCAGGTTGCGGACAGCACAGACCCGTCCTTGGCGCTGGCGACGGCGGTACGCGCCGGTCTGTTGCGATTCCGACCGCCGAACGAGGTCGAGTTCGCGCACGCACTGCTCAGGGATGCCACGTATCGGATCCTGCCGCCCGACCGGCGACTGGCTTTGCATGCACGGGCTGCGGACTGGACCACCGGCGATCGGCGCCTCGCCCATCGCGCTGCCGCGGCTGACCGTCCCGACGCGTTGCTCGCCGCCGATCTGGTGACCGCCGCGGAGACGGCCCGGTCATCCTTGAACTTCGCCCTGGCCGCGACCCACCGGCTGCGGGCTCGCTCCGTCACACCTGATCCCTGTCAACGCGAGCAGTTGCTGCCGGGCGCGCTGATCGACCGGGTCGATGGCCAGGATCTGGCCGGCGCTCGGGACCTCGTCGATCCGGTACGACGGCTCGGCGGTGATGCCCTGCGCAGCCTCGCTCTCGGACTCTTTTCCAGAGAGACCGGGCAGGTCGCCGAAGCACGAGCGCTGTTGCGGGAATCGGTGGACCTTGCGTCGGTCGCCGGAGACCGGTCGACTCGGGAACGAGCAGCGCTCGCTCTGGCCATCCTTCATCTCCGCCTCGGAGAGGGTGACCAGGCGGTGGCCGCGCTCGCTCCGGCTATCGGCAGTGACGACCCGGAAATCGCTGCCGACGCGTTGACGACGAAGAGCATCGGGCTGTACCTGGGCGGGCACCTGCATGAAGCGTTGCGACTGATCGACCCCATTCCGGCCGGCACCGACCAGGCATTCTGGGAGGCGGATCTGCTGGCGGCGCGCGGCATGATGCGGATGTACGCCGGACGTCTTTCCGGCGCACTGACCGACCTGGACGCTGCCATCGGCATGGTCGATCGCTGGCGGCCATCCACCAACCACAGCCGCACCTATGTATTACGGTCCGCCACCCGTTTCCTCACCGGCGACTGGGACGGCTCCGCGGCCGACGCAGCGACCGCTCGCGCGCTGGCCGAAGGAGGCTCGGAGGCCTGGAGCGGCGCGTTGGCATCTGCGGTTGCCGTGGATGTACCCGCGCACCGAGGCCAGTGGACCATCGCTGAAGAGCACCTGGCTACGGCGCAGAACGCCGCGGCAGCTGTCCGGTCGGCACAGATCGCCGGTGCAGTCGCCTGGCACGCCGTGGAGCTCGCCGGCGCCCAGGACGACCACGTCCGGGTACTGAAGACCGTCCAGCCACTGCTCGCCCCCGAACACCTGCCCCGGCTCGGCGCAACCCGGTACCACCGTAGATACATGACCGCGGGAATCTACGCGTGCGTGCGTCTGGGGCGGCTTGCCGAAGCGGACCGCCACCTCGCCGACTACGCCGACCTGATCGACCACTGGCCTGGTGGGGCCGAACCGACCCGCATGGGGTGGCTGCAGGGCCAGTTGGCGGAAGCTCGACACCAGCCACGGGCTGCTGCCCGGCACTACGCGGAAGACCTCGCCGACCCGCACACCTCGGCGGTGCCGTACCTGCACGCACAGCTGTTACACGTCTCGGGGAACCTGCAGCGGACCCTGGGCAATCGGCGGGCCGGAATCGACCAGCTCCTGCATGCCCGCGACATCTTCACCGATCTCCGGGCCATGCCCATGCTGCGCACCTGCGAAGCCGATCTCGCCGTGAGCGGACTGACCAGCGCCGGCCCGACCGATGCCCTCACCCTCACCGAGCGAGAGGAAGACGTCGCCGGGTTGGTTGTCCGTGGCCACACCAACAAAGAGGTGGCCGCGGAACTGTTCCTCACCGAGAAAACCGTCGAGTATCACCTGTCCAAGATCTATTCGAAGCTCGCCGTGGGCAATCGCCAGGAACTGCGGCGGCTACGGACGGTTACGAGATCGGAGAGATCCGGTCGAGGTTGATCCCGTCAGCTGACCCGTTTGGGGACCTTCCATGGGTCGGAATGTCAGAACAAATGCAGCGACAACACCGTCGAGCCAGTCAATGAGCGGGCACCGCGGACACCACCTCATGCTTTCAGCCCGCAACGCACCTGCAGGGTGACTACCATCCTCCGGACACCGAAAGCACGGTGATCCGCCATATTCACCAACAGGTACGGAACGAGGACAACGATGACGTCTGGACCGGTTTACCAACTCCGCGAGCGCAATCTCGGGCTGGACCTGATGCGGGTGACAGAGGCCGCGGCGCTGGCCGCCGGTCGATGGGCCGGCCGCGGGGACAAGGAGGCCGGCGACAAGGCAGCGGTCGATCAGATGCGTCAGATGCTGTCGACCATCTCGATGCGCGGTGTCATCGTCATCGGCGAGGGTGAGAAAGACGAAGCCCCGATGCTGCACAACGGTGAGGAGGTCGGCGACGGAACCGGCGCCGAATGGGACGTCGCCGTCGATCCGGTGGACGGCACCACCCTGCTGGCCAAGGGCATGCCCAACGCGGTCGCGGTGATCGCGCTCGCCGAGCGAGGCACGATGTTCAACCCGAAGGACGTCTTCTATATGGACAAGATCGCCGTCGGCCCGGATGCCGTCGACGCGATCGACATCGAGGCCCCGCCCGGCGTCAACGTCCGCACCGTCGCCCGTGCGCTGGGCAAGAACCCCGACGACATCACCGTCTGCATCCTGGATCGGCCGAGGCACTCCGAACTCGTTCGCAAGGTTCGCGCGACCGGCGCCCGGATCAAGTTCATCTCCGACGGCGACGTCGCCGGCGCGATCATGGCCGCCCGCCCCAATATCGGTGTCGACCTGATGATGGGCGTCGGCGGCACCCCAGAGGGCGTCATCACGGCATGCGCCATGCGCGCATTGGGCGGGGCCATCCAGGCGAAGTTGTGGTTCACCGATGACGAGCAGAAGCAAAGGGCGATCGATGCCGGGCACGACCTCGACCGTGTGCTGGTCACCGAGGACCTGGTCCGCACCGAAAACGTGTTCATGGTCGCTACCGGGATCACCGAAGGGGAGCTGCTCAACGGCGTTCGCTACACGGCAGGCGGCGCGCTGACCGAATCCATCGTGATGCGCGGGAAGAGCGGAACGTTTCGGTCGATCACCGGCGAGCATTCGTTGAAGAAGCTCGCCAAGGTCACCGCCGACTGAAATCGGCGGCGCTGGTTTTTCGCCAGGATCAGGCGTCGCTGGCCGAAGGGGTTCTGCGAGCCGACCCGTGTCGCGGAACTGATTCGTCCGGATGCCGGGTCAGCCGACAGCCTGTAGATGCATCAACGGAATGGTCTCGGCGCGGCGCCTGGGTATCCAGATTCCGTGGGTGGCCAGGACCGACCCCGGAATGGCTGCACCGCGGGCGGGACCGTCCGGATGCACGTTCGGTGCGTACGAGATGCGATCGCTGTCGACGGGACCGACCCACCGGGTGGTGTACCGCCGCTCCGGCTCAAGGCCCGGAAGCCGGACGGCGACCCCGCGATTGTGCGCCGACTCGGCCAACTGGACGTGCGCGATGAGCGCCTCGCTTCGATCCGCCGCGATCACTCCGTTGATCTGTACCGCAGGATCGGACGGGTCGACGCGGATGACGCGGCCGGTGTGCAGCAGCGGCTTGAACCGCTGGAACAGCGAAACCCACTCCTGCAACCTGTCGGGTCGTCCTCGGTTGCCCGGGTGATGTCCCACTCGATCCCGAGAGCGCCGAAAAGTGCAGTGGCGGCGCGGAAATCCAGGGATAACCAGCGGTGGGTCTGGTGCGACGTCGGTGCCGACACGTGGGCGCCCAGCCGCTCCGGCGGGACCAGTTGCCCGGTCCAGCGCTGGATCGACTGGCGCGCCAGTGCGTCCGTCATGTCCGATGTCCAGACACGCTCCGCTCTGTCGAGCACGCCGAGGTCGATCCGGCCGCCGCCGGATGCGCAGGTTTCCCATTGCACGCCTGGGTGCCGTTCCCGCAGATCGTCGAGCAGCCGGTAGAAGCCGAGAGTCTGCTGGTGGACCGCGGGCGCGCCGCTGGTGAGTCCGCTGCCGGCCTCCAGCAACTCACGGTTGTGATCCCATTTCACATAGCCGATCCGGTTGTCCGATAACACGGCGCTGATCTGGTCGAACAGATGGTTGCGCACCTCGTCCCTGGTGAGGTCCAGCACGAGCTGATCCCGTTCCAGCAACGGTTCGCGGGGACCGGCGGCAAGGATCCAATCAGGGTGGGCGCGGTACAGATCCGAGTCACGATTGACCATCGGGTAACTGGCGGAAGCCGCGCAATCCCGGCCGGGTGAGAAGTCCGCGCCAATGCTCGGGCAGCAGCGGCACCATCATCTCGGCGGCGGCGAACGTCACCGCCTCAGCAGCGTTCTCGACAGGTCCGCCGAGCTCCGCGGCAACCCCCACCCAGGCAGTGCGGGGGCAGAAAGTCAGCGGTCTGCTCGAGAATCAGACAGGTGGTGTGGGGTTCGTTCGGGTCCGCGGGGAACAACACCGCCGGACGCTGCTCATTCGGGCTGGGTTGATCGACGACCATTCTTCGGTCCCTTCACGCAGGGTTCTCGGTCGCAGATGATGCTGCGGTATCCGCGAGCAATGCCCGGACAAGCAGCGCTGCAGTCGTGCGCTCCCAGAGTTCTGGCGTCCAGCCGAGGGTGTCCGTTGCGACGATGTAGTTTTCGGCGCTATGGATCAGGAAGGCGAGATCGGCGGCGTCATCTGAGGTGAGCCCCGGCCGAAGTGCCCGGCGATCGACGAGCAGGTCGGCCAGAGCCCGAAATGCGATGCGACGCTGACTCTCGTTGACCTCCCACTGCGCGGCGAGGTCGGGATCGGTGCCGACGGTGCCGCGCACCACGGAGAGCAGAGGGGCCACTCGCTCCAGGATCTCGCGGCCGCCGCTGGTCCAGAGCTCGATCACGCGAACGGGGTCGGGTTCATCGGTCAGCTCTTCGAGCCACGACCGGTCGAGCAGCGCGACCGGCTCGTCGTCGCCGACCGCAGCCACGTCGAGCGCTTCCTTGAGCAGGGTCGCCTTGTTGCCGAAGTGGAAGTAGACGGTCTGCACCGCGACACCGGCGCGCATAGAAACTTGGTCGAGCGTCGTCGTGCCGTACCCCTGGTCGAGGAACAGCTCGGCCGCCGCGGCCACAATCCGCCGCCTGGTCAGTCTTCTCTTCTCGGCCCGGCTGGTTTTTTCCTTGACAGCATCGCTCATTCGCTAGAGACTACTCCAGTGACTCACTAGAGTCTGCTTTAGTGAAAGGAGAAATGATGCCCGATCTCGCCCCCATCCACCACGTGAAGATCCCCGTCAGCAATGTCCGCGCCAGCATCGAGTGGTACGAGCGGGTGCTCGGGTTCGCTGTGACGATCGAGTTCATCGAGGACAACGAGCTCCGTGGGTCGCCGTCACAGCAGCGGACGGCATCAGCCAGCTCGCACTACGGCATGACCCCGAGCGGGCAGCAGCGCTTTCCGGCTTCGACCTGGTCGCCCTGGGCGTCCCGACCCGGGATGGCGTCGGGGCCTGGGCCGACCACCTGGCTGCCATCGACCAACCGCACGGCGGCATTGTCACCGGCCACCACGGGGGCAGCGTTCTCGTCGGTCTGCACGACCCCGACGGGATCGAAATCCGTCTCTACGCCAACTGACTCAGCACCACCTACCACCCACCACCCACCACCCACCGAAAAGGAAGGATCACCATCAATACACAGACTCCGGCGGCTCCGGCGAGCCGATCGTCCTGATCCACGCAGCTGGCTTCGCCGACTGGTTCGTTCCGTTGGAGCGCGAGCCTGCCGTCGCCGGGATGCGGCGGATCCGCGTCACTCGCACCGGCTACTCAGACCCTGCACCCGCCGAGCCGATGATGGTGGCCGATCACGTCGAAGAATGCGCAGATCTGTTGCGCCGCCTCGGGATCGAGGGGGCTCTTGTGCTCGCGCACTCGTCCGGTTGCGTGTTCGCGCTGCAGCTGGCACTCGACCACCCGGACCTGGTCGACGAACTCATCCTCGTCGAGCCGCCGCTGATCGATCCGCTCCTACCGCCGGACGACCGGGCGCCGGTGGCCGCCTTCATCGGTCCCGCACTGGGCGCGGCGGTGGGCGCCGCCTACCAGGGTGACCTGCCCACCGCCTTCGACACGTTCCTGGCCGCGCTCTGCGGACCGCAGTACCGCACTGTGATCGAGTCCGAGCTGGGCCGGGAGGGTCTGGAACGTGCCGAACGGGACTGCGGCTACTGCTTCTTCGGGGAGATACCTTCGCTCGTCGGGTGGGACTTCGACGAGCAGCTGGCGCTCCGGATCGAGCAGCCGGTCCACCTCGTCGCCGGCGGCGACAGCCCACCGTTCACCCATCGCCTGGTGAACCACCTCGCGGCAATGCTCCCCGACGCCCGCATCACGGTCATCCCCGGTCACAACCATCTACTCCCCCTGACCGCCCCCACCGCGCTGGCCGAACTGACCCGGAACCCGGTCGTCACTGCCTGAACGCGGCTGCCGGCTGCTACCCGAGCGTTCCATCGAGTCACGCCCCGCCGACTACGCCTGGCCTCGACACCCGATGTGCACCGACCACCCTGAGCTGGAAATCAAGACCGCCAGCCGGGCGGGCGGACCGCGCCTGTTGGTGACGGGTTGCCCCCCGCCGGCGACAACTCGTCCTCCGTCGCTGTCGGGCTCACCCCGCTGGAGTCCGACGGCGGGAGACCATGAGGAGCAGCGTTCCCACCATCAAGAGTCCGAACGCTGTC
>Ga0164308_10001536_pt1 | contig 12274 bp, 11 predicted proteins | sample Whisoiple_246_MG_FD_109983 | JGI IMG/M metagenome (GOLD analysis project Ga0164308, IMG submission 109983) | Soil microbial communities amended with fresh organic matter from upstate New York, USA - Whitman soil sample_246_MG | ecosystem: Environmental > Terrestrial > Soil > Unclassified >... | reverse complement strand
AAGTCTTGGAAGACCAGATCACGATCTGCCAACAAGATGGAGGCCCACGAGAACTGACCGAACAGGCGCGTGCTTTCCCAGGGCGCAGCGCGAGCGGCCCAGCGCCCCCGTCCGAGCGTGCGCAAACACAAGTCTCCAACCGCGCGCCGCAGGCGCCGCGCGTCCCCCTCACCGCCCCCAGCCCGCGCCCACGCCCCCAGCCCGCGCCCGCGCCCAGCTCAGTTCCGCCTGATAATCTTGTACTCGAGCACCCGGCTCTGCCCGTCCCGCTGAAACGCAACCCTGAGCGCGTCCGACTGCTTCAACGACTCGAAGGCGTCGAACGCCTCAGTCTCGCGTTCGATGGGCAGGTCATTCACACGCGTCACGACGTCGCCTGGCTTCAGATCGACGCCGCTCCAAAAGTCGCTCGGCGATAGATTGACGATGCTCCAGCCACGGAATTGGCCATCGACCAAGCGTGGTTCGACTTCGACGCGCTGGAGAAAGTCCGGGAACCCCCGTTCGATCAGGGCGTTGACGTCCTCCCGGAAGAGGGCGCCTTGCGGGGGACGCGCCGCGAGTGGCTTTTGTGCGGTCGGCGCTTGCGCGCTGGCTTTGGGCGCGCTGGGTGGAGCCTCGGAGGCCGCGCCGCAAGCGACGAACGATCCAAGCAACAATCCGAGCAAAACCAGACTTGAGCCGCGCATGGTCGGCAGAATATGGCGCAAACCCTCGGCCAAGGCCAAAAACTCAGGCCTTGGGCGGCGGCGGAAGTCCTTGAAAAAAGCCCGAAGCAGCCGAAATCACGGTCTCGAAGACGCGCGCCGCCACCTCTCCCACTTCCCCGACGCCCGGGACATGCAGAACGTGGTCCTGGGGCACGAGTTCCTCCGCTCGGGCGTAGACCGTGGCCAGCCGGGCCTGGAGCTCGCGGGCGTCGAACATCTCCTCCACGCCGCCGCGGGTTCGGCGCCGCTCTTCGGCGACGTCCGGTGGAACGTCGATCACGACGGTGAGATCGGGGCGCAACGCCTGCGCGTTGAGCTGGCGGATCCAGGGGATTGGGTCGGAGCCGCTGGGCGCGGTGACCGATTGATAGGCCAAGCTGGACAAGTCATAGCGATCGCTGATCACGACCGAGCCCGTGCGCAGCGCGGGGAGCACGGTCGAGTCCAGATGATTCATGCGATCGGCCGCAAACAACAGCGCCATCGTGGACCAATCGAAGCTGCGCGGGCCGCTCGCGTCCGGGACGAACAGACGCCGCTCCAACACGTGCCGGATTAACGAACCAATGGGACCCGAGCTCGGCTCACAGGTGAGCACGACCTCGGCGCCGCGACTCTTGATGGCCTTGGCCAGCAACTTGGCGTGCGTGGTGCTGCCGGAGCCATCGATGCCTTCCACCACGACGAACAAGCCGGGGAAAAGGCGCCCCGAATTCGATGCGCGAGGGACTGAGGAAACGCTTTGGGTCATCGCTGAGCGATCCTTGCGTCGAGTTTTTCTAGGATGCAATCGGTGGCGGATCTTCGCCCAGCACCACGTTGTCGATGAGCCGCGTCTTGCCCATGAAACCAGCCACGGCGAACAGTAGCCGTTCACCGCTCGGGCCGTCTTCCGGGAGGGGGGTGAGCTCGTCGGCATCGGCGAAGGTCGCGTAATCGAGGCGTAGGCCGCCTGCTGCGAGCTCGGTCAGCGCGGCCTCGCGCAGCGCGGAAACACGGCGCTCGCCTGCCGTGAAGCGGCCGACCGCCGCGGACAAGGCGCGCGGAATGGCCAATGCTCGGGCTCGCTCGTCGGGCGTGAGGTAGGCGTTGCGCGAGCTGAGGGCCAGACCGTCCGCGTCGCGCAACGTGGCCAAGCCCACGATTTCGACGGGCAGCAACAGATCGCGCGTCATGCGTTCGATCACTTTGAGCTGTTGATAATCTTTGCGACCGAACACCGCCACGCACTCGCCCGCGACCGCAAACAACTTGCTCACGATCGTGGTCACGCCGTCGAAATGATTCGGGCGGTGCGGGCCACACAGCGCGGCGGTCAAGCCACTGACCTGCACGCGTGTGCGCTCACCCTTTGGATACATCTCGCTCGCATCGGGCGCGAACACGTGCGAAACGCCCGCCTCGCGGCACAGCTCGAGATCGCGCTCGAGCGTGCGCGGGTAGCGAGCGAAGTCTTCGTTCGGCCCAAACTGGGTGGGGTTGACGAAGATCGTCAGCGCGACTTCGTCCGCGCGGGAGCGCGCTTCGCCGACCAGTGACAGATGACCTGCGTGGAGGGCGCCCATCGTGGGCACCAGCCCGAGCCGCTTGCCCGCGCTGCGTACGGCCTGCATGGCCGTTCTGAACTCCGCCACGGTGCGATGCAACGCGAGCGTCACGATTCCTCCTTGGCTGGGCCGTAGCCCTTCGCCGGAGGGCCGAGCACCGGTTTGGCGCCCGTGTCGGGCGCGGGCTCTTTCTTCAGCTGAGCGCCGAAGCTGTGCGCCGCGGTAGGGAAACTGCCGGCGCGGACCTCTTGCACGTAGCTCTGCGTCGCAGCCACGATCTGCGTGCCGAGCTCGGCGAAGTGCTTCACGAATTTGGGCTTCAAGCTGGGGTACATGCCCAGAAAATCATAGCAGACCAGCACTTGGCCATCACACGCGGGACCGGCGCCGATACCGATCGTCGGAATCGAAATCGCGTTCGTGATGCGTTCACCGAGTTCGCTCGGGATCCCCTCCAGCACGATCGAGTACGCGCCCGCATCGGCAATGGCGCGCGCATCGGCGAGCACGCGCTCCGCCTCCGCGTCCCCCTTGCCTTGCACGCGGAAGCCGCCCATCGCGTGCACCGATTGCGGCATTAGCCCGACATGGCCCATCACGGGAATGCCTGCGGAGACCAGTGCGCGCACGTGCTCGGCGAAGGCCTGCCCGCCCTCCAACTTGACGGCCTCGAAACCGCCAGTCTTCAGCAGCTGCCCTGCGCTTTGCAGCGCTTGGCCGACCGAAGCCTGGTAACTCATGAACGGCATGTCACCGACCACGTGCGCGCGCTGAGCGGCGCGCGCGACCGCGCGACCGTGATAACAAATCTCCTCGACCGTTACCGGCAGCGTATTGGGCAAGCCCTGCACCACCATGCCGAGTGAATCGCCCACCAACAGCACGTCCGCTCCACCCTCGTCGAGTAGGCGAGCCATGGTCGCGTCGTAGGCCGTGAGCATCGCGATCTTTGGCCCGTGCTTTTTCCTCGCAAGCAGGATCGGCGCGGTTATTTTGGTGTCATTCATCCGGGGTTCCGAGGGCAGCCTACCATCTGGCCGAAAGAGTGAAAGAACGCTAAACTTTGGTCCTTGGTGGCTCCGCCAGCACAGCGCGACTTTCATTGGGCCTTCCATCGCCTCGCCGAGCGCGTGCATCGTCGCCACGCGGGTCGGCTCGCGCTGACCGGCGCAAGTCTGGGTCTCTCGCTGGGCGTCCTCGGCGCGCTCGGGCTATGGGCCGTCCGCTGGGGTGAATGGCGGCCGGCGGCGGCGGGGCTGGGTGCGCTCGGTGCGGTGGTTGGAGCGGTGCTCGCCAACCGCCGACGCTGGTCCGAGAGCGATGTCGCTCTCTATCTCGACGCGCGGCTAGGAAGCCATGAGACCTTGACCACTGCGCTCGCGGCCCAGGGCTCGCAAGAGCCGGCGCTCACGCACGTGCTCGAACGCGCGAGCAGCGTGCTCGGCAGCGCCGATCCCGAGCGTGTGAAGCCCAAGCTTTGGTCGCGATGGCACGCGCTGCTGCCGGCTGCAATGTCGGCGATCGTCGCCGTCAGCTTGCTGCCGCTGCCACCGGCGCCGCCACCTGCGCCGGTCGCGCCCGGTGCCGAACGCGTGCAAATCGAGAACCTGAAGGGCCTGGAGCGCATCGAAGCGCTCAGCCATTTACCCGGCCAAAACCCGGAACAAGACGAGCGGTTGAGGAAGCTCGCCGAGCAGGCCAAAAAACTCCGCGAAGCCCTGGCCAAGGGCTTGGAAAAGCGCGAGGCCTTGTCGGAAATTGCCAAGCTGCGCGATGGCATCGCGGCCGAGCGCTTGAAGCTCGGGGATCGCCAAAATCAGCCCGGATTGGACGCTGCGCTGCGCGCGTTCAGCAACCAGCCTGCGCTACGCGATGCCCAAAAGGCACTCGGCAATGGCGATTTGACTGCCTTCGACGACGAAATGCAAAAGCTCGCCAATCGCGCGGAAAGCAGCGACCGAAAGGCAGCGAAGGATGCCTTGGAGGAGGCGGGCAAGGAAGCACGGGCCAAAGGCGCGCAGGGCTTGGCCGACGCGCTGGACGCGCAGAAGCGGCTGTTCGAGCGCCGTGAATCGCGAGCCGAAGCGCTGCGTGAGCTCGCGCAAGGCATGAAGGGCAAGCTGTCGCCCGAAGCGCTCGAAGATTTGAAAGAGTTCGGTCGCTCCGGAAGTCCCGAGGCCGAACAGCGCCTCGCCGATGGCCTCGAGCGTGCGCTCGAAGGGCTCACGGCAGAGGAACGCAAGCGCCTGGCCGAGCGCATGCAGCGACAGCTGGAGGACGCACAGGGCAGCGCCTCGCCCATGACGAAGAAGCAGCTCGAAGAGCTGGCCAAGCAGCTCAGTCGCCCAGAGGGCATCGAGCAGCTCAAAAAGCAATTGCAGGAGTTGGCCAAACCGGAGTCCAGCCCCGACGCGAGGCGCGAGCAGGGCCTCGGGGATGCCGAACGCGGCGGTTCAGCCGCGCAGCGCGGCCTGGGCGCAGTGCCGATTCCTATGGCCGGCGAGGACGATGCCACGGGTCCCCCAGGGGGCAACCCGCGTGAATCGGGGCAAGCGGGTCCGCAGGGCTCTGGCCCGGGCAGCAAGCGCGATTCTGGGTCGGGGGATCACCAGGGTTCGACTCCGGAAATCGCCAGTAAAGAGCTGCGCTCCAAGGCGGATGCGCGGCTTCAGGCCGGTGCGCCGATGCATGGCGCGACCCTCGGCCGTGCGCCGGCTCGCGCGGGTGAAACGGCCAATCAACTGGGGACCGGCAGCTTGGGTGAGGCGCAAAAAACCGAAGTCGGCGCGGTCGATCATGCGGACATCCCCGAAGAGTATCGGGAACAGGTCGGACGCTACTTCGAGCCGTGATTGGGAGTATGCTGGGCTGCCTTTGCCTCAACTCGAAGCCCGATGACGGATCTGCCCGCGCCCTCGTTCGAATCACGCCTCACTCAAGCCCGTGAGGTCAGCGCGCGCCTGAAGCGCGCTCTCGCGGAAGTGATCGTCGGCCAAGACGCAGTGGTCGAGCAAGTGCTGTGGGGGTTGATCGCGGGCGGGCATGTGCTCTTGGAGGGCAACCCGGGACTGGGCAAAACGCTGCTCGTTCGCACGCTCGCTTCGTGTTTGGATCTGCGCTTCTCGCGCATTCAATTCACTCCCGATCTGATGCCGAGCGACGTGACCGGCACCAACATCCTGGTGATGGATGGCAGCGGCCAGGGCACTCGGGGTCGCTTCGAATTGCATCGCGGTCCGATCTTCGGGCAAGTCGTGCTGGCGGATGAAATCAACCGCGCCACACCCAAGACGCAAAGCGCGCTGCTGGAGGCGATGCAAGAACACGCCGTGACGATCGCCGGCACCCGGCACGCGCTCGATGAGCCATTCTTCGTGCTCGCCACGGAAAACCCGATCGAAATGGAGGGAACGTATCCGCTGCCCGAGGCCCAGCTGGATCGCTTCTTGCTAAAAATATCCGTTCCGGCACCGAGCGAGGACGAGCTGACCGAAATCCTTTCGCGCACCACTGGTAAACCCACCTCCGAACCGCAACGCGTGCTGACACGGCAAGACGTGCGTGAGTTGCAAGCGCTATGTCGCGAAGTGGCAGTGGCCGAGCCGGTGCTGCGGTACGCGGCGCGGCTGGTCAACGCCAGCGCACCAGATGCGGCGGACGCGCCCGAAGTGGTGCGGCGCGCGGTGCGCTATGGCGCAGGGGTCCGCGGCGCGCAATCGCTCGTGCTGGCAGGCAAAGCCGTTGCCCTGCTCGAAGGTCGCGCCCATGTTTCCTTCGCCGATCTGCAACGCACGGCGGCCCCCGTTCTGCGTCACCGCATCTTGCTCAGCTTCGAGGGGGAAGCGGATGGAGTCTCGTGCGACCAGATCGTGCGTGAGCTCGTGGCGAGCGTGCTGACGCGCCCGCCGGCCGTCGAGCGTGCGGTGCAGGGAGCGTAGCTCGGTGCACCTGCTCGCTCGGCTCGGGTGGTTGATCGGAGCGCTGCTTTCGTTGCTGTTGAGCGCGCGCTCCGCGCACGCCGACAGCTCGCTCAAGCTGGAAGCGGTGCCCGTGTTGGGCGCCAACAGCCCGGCAGTCGATGGCTGGGGCGAGATCTACGTTCGCCTGGAAAATAGCGGCACCACGCAGCTCAGCGGGGCCGTCGAGCTGCGCACTGCTTCGATTGGCCGAGCCGCGCTGAGAACGTTGTCGCGTGCTCCTTTTTCGATCGCGCCGAAAGGCCGGGTCAATCTGCTTTTGCCGAGCCACAACCTGCTCCGGGTGGGCGAGGGCAAAGTGGTTGCGGTCGACTCGCGCGGCGAGTCGCTGAGCGAAGGCGCCGTGCCGCCGGTGCGTACGCTCGATCCGCTGATCTTCGACTTGCATACGCCGAGCCGTGTGGGCTCAGTGCTCAACGCGCAACCCGTGCCGATCCGAAGGCGCAGCGGCAGTTATGCGTTCAGCGGCTCGAGCTTGTCGGTGACCACGCCGCAGTTGAACGCCGCGACCGGTGAGCTCGTCTTGCCGGACTTGGCCGCTGGCTACGCGAGCGCCACGTTGGTGTTGGCATCCGGACGCACCATTTCGAGCTTGCCCCAACCCGCAGTGGACGCCTTGTTTTCTTGGGTGCTCGCTGGCGGAGCGCTGGCCCTGGTCGTGGATCGGCCGGAGGACATCCATAGCGGCTGGCTCGAGGCCTTGCTCGGAGGTCACGTGCAGACCTGCGCGGCAGCGCGCAAGCTTTCTCAGGTGGCGCAGTTTGCCGTCCCGGTCGACAATCCGGGCAAAGGCTCGTTCGGCGGCGCGCCACGCGTCCGGCTCGAATCGGCCAAGCCATCCCCAGAGCTGGCGGCAACCTTCTTCGGCCTGACCGGAGCGAACCTGCGAGTCAGCCCGTGGGGCGAGAGCGCCAGCTACGGCCTAGGTGAAGTCCACTTGCTGGCCTTCAACCCCAACACCGAGCTTGCTGCCAACGACCCGTGGCTGCGGCTCCAGTTGATCGACTTGGTGCGCCACGCCTGGGAACGCGCGAGCGTCGTGGCCCTGCCCCATGGTCAGGCTTCGCTCGATGAACCGCGAGCAGAAAACGTGCGTCGGGTGCTGGATCCGAACGAAGGCACGCGCTGGACCGTGGTCGTTTCCACGCTGCTTTTGCTGATCTATGCAGCGCTGGCAGGGCCACTGAATTTCTACCTGGCCCAACGCGCCGGGCGACCTTTGCGCGCGCTGTTGCACTTGCCGATCTGGGCAGGACTCGCGCTCGCAGGCATCGTGCTCCTCGGGATGCTGGGCAAAGGGGTGACCGGCCGCGCGCGGCACCTGACCTTGATCGAGGCCGGAGCGGGCATGGCTCGTGCCTCGATCACGCGCTTCCGCGGCCTGTACGGCGCTCGCGCCGACGACCTGACCGTACGCGCCTCGCGCGGCAGCGTGCTCGACGTAACGGGCGAAGCCGACGAGATCACGCGCGACCTGCTGGTCGACCGCGATGGGCTGCGCCTGGAGCGTCTGCGCGAAAAACCCTGGCAAGTGCAAGTCGTACGTGAGGACGGCTTCGTCAACCTGGGCGCGGGCGTGAGCTTGGTGCAGGCCCCGAACGGAGAACTCTCGATTAAGAATCGCTGCGCGCGCGATCTGCTGGGCGTGATCGTCAACGCGCCCGGACAGGGGCTGCGCTATTTTCCCAAGCTCAGTGACGGTGAGACGGTGAGCGTGCAGCAAGGCCGCTCGATCGGACCCGCCCCCACGAGTTCCTCGTTTGGGACGCGGACACTCTCCGTCTCGAGCTTTCACGACCAAGTGGAAGAGCGCGCCAAGGGCGCCGGTGCCGCGTGGGAAGCGCTCGAATCGTTGACCGGCTCGGACGCCGACTGGTGGCCCGAAGACGTCCCAGTGCTGATCGCCGAGTTCGACGGGGGCGAAGGCAAGAGCCAGGATTCCGGACTGCGGTTGGATCTGGACCGGGTGTTCGTGCGCGTCGTCGGATACGGAGGGGTGCCGTGAGCGCGCAAGTGCCGGCCATTCGCGTACGTCACTTGTGGCACCGCTTCGGCAACTTCGACGTGCTGCGCGATGTCAGCTTCGAGGTCGCACAGGGCGAAATCTTCGGGTTCATCGGCCCGAACGGCGCCGGCAAGACGACCACGATTCGGGTCATGGCCACCCTGCTCGAGCCGCTTTCCGGCCGTGTCGAGATCGACGGCATCGACGTTGCCCTCGAGCCGGAGCGTGTACGGCGCGTGATCGGCTACATGCCGGATCACGCCGGCGTCTACGATCGCATCACGATCCGAGAGTTCCTGGAATTTTTCGCCGACGCCTACGCGGTGCCGGATCGCTCGGTAGTGGCCACCGTGATCGAGCTGACCGAGCTCGGAAAGCTGCAAGACCGACTGGTCGCCGACCTGAGCAAGGGCATGAAGCAGCGCTTGCAGATCGCCCGCATCTTGCTGCACGACCCAAAGGTACTGGTGCTCGACGAGCCCGCATCGGACCTGGATCCGCGTGCCCGCATCGAAGTCCGCGATTTGCTCCTGGAGCTCCGCGACTTAGGCAAGACCATCTTCCTTTCCAGCCACATCCTCACCGAACTGAGCGACGTGTGCACCTCGATCGGCATCTTGGAGCGCGGCTCATTGGTGGTGGCAGGCCCGATCGGCGAGATCGCGGAGCGCCTCGCGGCTCGCAACGCGCCCGTGGGTGAAGACGGAAAGCGCCTGGTTTTGCCGCCGCAAGTGCCGTTTCAACCCGCCGCGACCAGCGATCTTTCGGCGCCGCCCGCGACCACAACCGCGGGCATCGTGAGCGCGTCAGTGCCCGTTGTCGAAACGGCTGGCGGGGTGGCGGTACCGCCCAGCGCGCGGCGCCGCCTTCGGCTACGGGTGCTCGGCGATTCGCGCGTGGTGGTGCCGCTAATCGAAGGCGGTGGCGGCGTGCTCGGCGTCGAGCCTGGCCCCGGCGGGCAGCTCACCGTGCACTACACTGGCGATGAGCGCTTCGTGGCCGAAGTCGTCCGCCACCTCGTTTCACGCGGGGTTGGTATCGTGGGCGTCGAACCCGAACGGAACGAGCTGGAGCGCATCTTTCTGGAAGTCACCCGGGGAGACCTGCAATGACGACCGAGGCGGACTCAGCCGGCCTTCCCCCACCAGCCTCGGGCGCGCTCGCGCCAGATCCAGCGAGATCGCTCTGGACTCGGCTCCTGGGCGAGCCCAATCCGGTTTGGATGCGCGAGCTGAAACAGGCCGCACGCCTGCAGCGAACGCCGATCATCCTGTCCGTCGTCACGGGCATGATGACGCTGTTGATCTGTTCGGTCGGCGGTGTCGCCAGCACCACGGCCGAACCCGCCAAAGTCGGTGTCGGGATCTTCCACACCTTCTTCTCTTTGGCGTACGCAGTCGTGACTTGGATCGGCCCCGCGGTAGCAGCCAACACCATCGCCGGTGAGCGCAGCGGTCGCACTTGGGAGGCCTTGCAACTCACTGGGCTCGGCCCGCGGCGCATCGCGCGCGGCAAGTTTTTAGCCGCTTATACCTATATTTCCCTGTACATCGTGATGCTGGTGCCAGTCGGCGCGCTGCCCTTCTTGTTTGGTGGAGTCACCGCAACCGAGGTCTTGCTGGCATTCTCGATACTTTTCTTGCTGGCTGCGCTGGCAGTCGCGTTCGGGCTCTCTGTCAGCGCGAAATTTCAAAGCCCGGCCGCCGCGATCATCGTCACTTTGCTGGTGGCGCTGCCGCTGTCGCTCGCGGTCTACGGTGGTGCTGGGGTTGGACTTTCGTACGCAGCGCACGAGCAGTGGCAAGGGGTCCCCGGCGGACCTCCCGTTTGGCTGCCGACGGCGTACGTACGTGCCGATTTCGGCCTGCCCTATTGCGTCTTCTTGTTGCTCCTGCCAGCCCTGGTGATCTGCATTCCGGCCTGGTTGTTCTACGAGTCGGCCGTTGCGAACATGGGTTCACCGAGCGACGATCGTTCGACCCGGCTGCGGGTCTGGTTCCTGACGACCCTCCCCGCGCTGACGCTCTGTGCCGGACTGGTCACTTGGCTGTCGCACGACCTTTCGTGGGTCTACACCGCCGGAGGCTTGCTTTGGTCGTTTGGCTGCTTCGGGGCGTTTTTGTTCTCCACCGAGCCATTGGCGCCATCGCTGCGTGTGCTCTCGGATTGGCAGCGCCGCGGCACCCCGGCGTTGATTCGAAGTTTGGGACCAGGGGTGTTACGCGCTTGTGTTCTCCTGTTGTTGCTCACGGCCGTGTGCTTAATGGCCAACGCCGGATTCGGCGTGCTCAAGGCAAAAACCCGCGCCGATCAGGACGCGGTGCTGGCGTTTCACGGTTATGCCCTGGCCTTCTTCGGCTTCGTCGTTGGCTTCACGGCCTGGGCTCGGTCGCGCGCCAGCAGCGCCGGAACGCCGCGTCTGCTACTCGCCACCGCGCTCTTTTTTGCCTTCGTCGGCCCGTGGATTGCCATGGCCGTGGCCGGACTCATCACCAGCCAACACGATCGCGCGATCCTGATGGCCAGCCCCTCGCCGACGTTCGCGGTGACGATGGTCCAGGCAGCCTCGGCGTCCTCCCCAGAGGCGGGGCTGATCTTGTCCGCAGGCTCGGCCTGCGCCGCCGCCTGGGCGCTGATCGGGGTCGGGCTGTTTGCGGTGGCCGGAGCGCGCATCCGAAATCGGCTCACGGCTGAACGCAGCGCCCGCGCGGCCCTTCAGCAAGCGTTCGCACAAGAAGACGCGGCCCTTCAGGCGACCGCTCCGGTGCCGCTCCACGAGGCGTGAGGAGTGTCCGACCCCCGCAATCTGCTCGACCCCGCCTTCGTGCGTGAACTCGAAGCCTTGCGTCGCCGGTTATCAGTGACGGTGCAAAGTGGCGGCGCAGGGGAGCGTGCCTCTCGCCGTCGCGGAGGGTCGGCGGAGTTTCAGGATCACCGTCCGTATGCCCCAGGAGACGACTTGCGGCGCGTCGATTGGGCCGCCTTCGCCCGCACGGGCGAGCCTGTTTTAAAGCTGTTTCGCGCTGAGGAGGACAGCGTATTACGACTCGTTTTGGATGCTTCGGCGTCGCTTTCGTTCGGCTCGCCGCAAAAATTCGAGGTCGCGCGGCGCGTGGCCGCTGCGGTCGGCTACCTGGCACTCGCTAACGGCCAACGCACACAGGTCTTAATCGCGCGTCAGCCCGCCCCGGCAAGCTCGCGGGGCTTGGAACGAATTGGACCTCCCAGACGCGGGAGAGACGCCCTGGCGAGCCTGTTGCGCGACCTGAGCGAACCACAGGCGGGGGGGCGAGCGGATCTCACCCGGGCTATCGAGCAAACACTGCAGCAGGCCGCTCGTCCCGGGCTGCTGGTCGTGCTGAGCGACTTCCTGGACCCCGGGATGGTCACGAAGGCACTCGCGCACGCCAGCGCGCTCGGACATCAAATCGCCCTGGTTCAAGTGCTCTCCCGCGAGGAAGTCGAGCCCAACCTCGACGGCGACTTCGCCTTCGTAGACGCGGAGACTGAAGCGCAGGTCGAGCTGAGCATGGATGCCGCCGCCGTGGACGCCTACGTAGCGCGCCTAGCTGGGCTGATTGACGAACTCCGCGCTTGGTGCCGCAAGCACCGAGCGAGCTACGTCAGAATGACCAACGACGAAGCGCTGGAAGGCGCCGTGCGCCGTTTCGTTTCCCGTTCGGTCGACTGAGAAATCAGCTTTTTTCAAGGCCGATTCGTCCTTCAGTCGCTCAATCCCGAAACGCCGAGCGAGCCACGAGCGCCACCGACTCCTCGAATGCGAGGGCGGCGGCGCTCGTGTTCACTCGGAATGAATCACCCCTTTTTGGAGCGCTTCTTCTTGGCCTTCTTGGCAGGCTTGGCCATCGGCTCAGCTTCGGGAGCTGCTGCCTTGGAGGCCTTCTTCTTGCCTTTCTTCTTGCCAGCTTTCTTCTTCGCCTTCTTCTTGGCGGGCGCGGCTACAGCCGGTGCGGGTGCAGCTTTCTTCGCGCTCTTCTTCTTCTTTTTGGCGGCCATTGATCCGTCCTCTTATTT
>Ga0164308_10001535_pt1 | contig 12278 bp, 12 predicted proteins | sample Whisoiple_246_MG_FD_109983 | JGI IMG/M metagenome (GOLD analysis project Ga0164308, IMG submission 109983) | Soil microbial communities amended with fresh organic matter from upstate New York, USA - Whitman soil sample_246_MG | ecosystem: Environmental > Terrestrial > Soil > Unclassified >... | reverse complement strand
GAGCAGCAGGTGATCCGGCTGCGGTTCGGCCTCGACGACGGCCAGCCCCGCACCCTCGACCAGATCGGCAAGCTCTTCGGGCTGTCCCGTGAGCGAGTGCGCCAGATCGAGCGTGAGGTGATGGCCAAACTGCGCAACGGCGAACGTGCCGACCGCTTGCGCTCCTACGCCAGCTAGCCCCTCTCCACAGATTGGCCCGCCGGTGAAAACCGGCGGGCCTTTCCTGCTACACACCGACGGCGGAGAACAGCTATTCGCGCAGCTAGGCCGGTAGACTCTGGCGTGACGAAGGGTTGGGTATGAACGATCTGGTCGATACCACCGAGATGTACCTGCGGACCATCTACGACCTCGAAGAAGAGGGCGTAGTGCCGCTGCGGGCGCGCATCGCCGAGCGTCTCGAGCAGAGTGGACCCACCGTCAGCCAGACCGTCTCCCGGATGGAGCGCGACGGCCTGCTGCACGTTGCCGGTGACCGGCACCTGGAGCTGACCGACAAGGGCCGCGGCCTGGCTGTCGCCGTGATGCGCAAGCACCGGCTGGCCGAGCGGCTGCTGGTCGACGTGATCGGGCTGCCGTGGGAGGAAGTGCACGCCGAGGCCTGCCGCTGGGAGCACGTGATGAGTGAGGACGTCGAACGGCGCCTCGTGCAGGTGCTGGACAACCCGACGGTGTCACCGTTCGGCAATCCCATCCCCGGCCTGTCCGAGCTCGGCGTCGGCGACCGGATCGGTTCCGAGGACCGCAACCTTGTCCGGCTGACCGAGCTTCCCGCAGGCTTCCCGGTTGCCGTCGTGGTGCGCCAGCTGACCGAACATGTCCAGGGCGACGTCAACTTGATCGCCCGGCTCAAGGAAGCCGGTGTGGTTCCCAATGCTCGGGTGACCGTGGAAACCGGCCCGAACGGCGGCGTAATGATCGTCATCCCCGGCCACGAGCAGGTCGAGCTGCCGCACGAGATGGCGCACGCCGTCAAGGTGGAAAAAGTCTAGACCGCCCAAAAGGCATCAGCCACAACGCAATCAGCCCGCCCGCCGGCCAAACTCCGTCGGCTTCGGCAACCTCAGGCCGAGCCGTTTCGCGATCTGGTAACCCGTCGCGGCGAGTTCACGGATCTGTTCAGGCCGCATCCCCGACTGCAGCGCCGTGTCAAGCATGCCTGCCATCCGGTGGCTGGGGTCGCAGCGCAGGGCCGCCTCCAACGACACCCCGGCCAACGGCCCGTCGCCGCGGGCGTAGGCGGAGAATGCCAACAACACCAACGCCTCGACCCGCCACGGCGGAGGCAGCGCGCGGGAGAGTTCCGCCCACAGTCCCTCGGCCTGCGCGGCCTTTTTCCCCACGGCCAGCGCGTAAAGCACGTCGCGCACCTGCGGTTCGGTCAAGGCGCGCGCCAGCCGGGCCATCACAACCTCCGACAGCTCTCGTCCCGTTGCCGCCCGCGCCGCCGCCGTCATGGCTTCCTCGATGGCGCTCGCCAGGTCCACCTCCGCGTCGGTGTGGCTATCGATCACGTCGGCCAGGGCGTCGCTCGCGGCCGTATCGGTGGGTGCGATGACCCGCGCGAGCTCTTCGCGGCGGGCGTAGAGCCGTCTGCCGTCCAGTACCGCCGCCATCGCCAGCGGCGACGCCGACGGGTCGTCCACCGTGCCCCAGCTGCCGTCGAGGCGATGCCACCGCCCGTCGCGGCCGACCGTGTCGACGATGTGGAAGTCGAGCAGGTCGATCTGCTGGTCGGAAAGGCGATCGTCCAAGGCCTGCTGAAGATCGCGGTAATCGTCGTTGCACAATCGGCAGCCAGCGCCCTCGGCGTCGACAACGACGGCGATCGCCCCGTCCGGCCCCGCCGCCGCGGCGACCTCGGCCAGATGGGCGACAGAGTCGCGCAGTTCGAGCGAAAGATCAACGCGCATAACGCAACCCAATGCGCCGCTGTCGATGGTCACCAGAACGAGAGATTTTTCGGGTACGAAGCCCAGGACGGCGGGCAGCGCCGCGATCAGCGCGCCGGGTCGGTTGAGTTGGAAGTCGGATTGCGATGTCGTCATGTCCAGACGATGGGCGCCATGGACGACCTGCGGGCGACAGAACGGTGCAACCGCCGTGGCGCTGTGGATGAACGCCGGACTGGGTATAACCGGCTAGCGCGGGATCTCCTTGCGCACCTTGAGCACCGCCTCGGTGAACAGAGTGTCAAGCGCCTCGGTGTCCGGGTCGTCCGATGACCCGTGCTGCTGCCACGACGCCGTCACCCGGACGTCGTCGATGAGGGCGACCAGGGTCAGTGTCCTGGTGTTTGGCTCGGCCGCCGACTCCGCGGTGACGGTCTGGTCGACCGCGTAGCTGTCGTCGGCGTCCACCGGCGGTGCCGGCGGCAGGTCGACAGTCACCTCCGACACCTCGCCCGCATCTCCGGCCGCCGTGCTGGTGTACGTCGGGCAGTCGGTGAGCTGGGTGACCCTGGCCCGTATCGAGGGCACCGGCCTGGCGACCGTGACGATGAGTCGGCTACCGCTTTCATCGTCGGTTCCCTGGACGGCAGCCCTCTGTTCAGCCAGCACCGGCAGTGGCGCACATTCGGGCGGCGTCACCTCGGATCCGGCCGGCACACCGTCAATTTCGCCGAGGGCGCGGTCGACGTCCTTCGGTGGTAGCGCGGCCGCCGGATACTGCGCGGGGAAGCGGCTCGGTTCGATCAGCAAGTCGGCCACCGGAATCGGGCGGGCGGGCGCGACGTGCGGGTCACCAACGCGCGCGGTGCCTGCGACCACCCTCGCGCATCCACCGACCAGCACCGCTGCTGTCAGCGCAGCGCAGCAGGCAATGGGCAGCCTCGATCCGCGCAGAACCATGCCCATCATTGCCGTCATCGTCTCATTGTTCACGCGGTATTGACCGCGTCGGCATGCGAGATGGCCGCAATCGGCGTACACCTTCAGATATGGCTTCGGTGCTTGAGTACGACCTTGTCGTGATCGGTTCGGGTCCCGGCGGGCAGAAGGCCGCCATCGCGGCGGCAAAGCTCGGCAAGTCGGTCGCGGTCATCGAGCGCGGTCGAATGCTGGGCGGTGTCTGCGTGAACACCGGGACCATCCCGTCCAAGACCCTTCGCGAAGCGGTGGTGTACCTGACCGGCATGAGCCAGCGCGAGCTCTACGGTGCCAGCTACCGGGTCAAGGAGAAGATCACACCCGCCGACCTGCTGGCCCGCACCAGCCACGTCATCACCAAGGAGCAGGACGTGGTGCGCAGCCAGCTGATGCGCAACCGGGTCGACCTACTCACCGGCCACGGCCGGTTCCTGGATGAGCACACGCTGTGCGTTGATGACCAGACCCGCGGTGAAAAGACCACTGTCCGGGGCGAATACATCGTCATCGCCACCGGCACCAAGCCTGCGCGACCGGCCGGCGTCGAATTCGACGAGGACCGGGTGCTCGACTCCGACGGCATCCTCGACCTCAAGTCGCTTCCGTCGTCGATGGTGGTCGTCGGCGCGGGTGTGATCGGCATCGAGTACGCGTCGATGTTCGCCGCGCTCGGCACGAAGGTCACCGTCGTCGAGAAGCGCGACAACATGCTGGACTTCTGCGATCCCGAAATCGTCGAGGCGCTGAAGTTCCACCTGCGCGATCTCGCGGTGACGTTCCGCTTCGGCGAGGAGGTGACGGCCGTCGACGTCGGCGCCGCGGGCACGGTGACGACGCTGGCAAGCGGTAAGCAGATCCCCGCCGAGACGGTGATGTACTCGGCGGGTCGCCAGGGCCAGACCGAACACCTCGACGCGGAGAACGCCGGGCTGGAGATCGACAGCCGCGGAAGGATATTCGTCGATGATCAGTTTCAGACCAAGGTCGACCACATCTATGCCGTCGGCGATGTGATCGGCTTTCCGGCGCTGGCCGCCACGTCGATGGACCAGGGCAGGCTGGCGGCCTACCACGCGTTCGGCGAGCCGGCGAAGGGCATGACGGAGCTGACACCGATCGGCATCTACTCGATCCCCGAGGTGTCCTACGTCGGCGCCACGGAGGTCGATCTGACGCGCGACTCCATCCCGTACGAGGTGGGGGTGTCGCGGTACCGCGAGCTGGCGCGCGGCCAGATCGCGGGCGATTCGTACGGCATGCTCAAGCTGTTGGTCTCGACCGAGGACCTGAAGCTGCTCGGAGTCCACATCTTCGGGACGAGCGCCACCGAGCTGGTTCACATCGGGCAGGCGGTGATGGGCTGTGGCGGCACCGTCGAATATCTCGTCGACGCGGTGTTCAACTATCCGACGTTCTCGGAGGCCTACAAGGTCGCGGCGCTGGACGTGATGAACAAACTGCGCGCGCTCAGCCAGTTCCGCACCTAGACCTCAGCAGTCGTCGTCGAACACCGCGGGCGCTTCGTCACCGGGACCACCCGCTTCGGCGCGCGCCATCAGTGCCGCCACTCCGTCGTCGAACGGCGGGGAGTACGAGACGCTTTCATCGCACCCGCCGCCGTCGAGCCCACCGGTCAGTCCAGACACGATCGATCCGGTCGGCTCCGTTGTCCATGGTGCGCCACTGGTTCCGTCGACAAGCCCACCGCACGGCAGCGACGGGAAGCCGCCCGGCGCCAGTTCCGTTGTCGACTTGCAGCCGACCGGGCCGCCTCCGACGCCGAGCCCGTATCCGGTGACGTTGACAACCGTGCCCGGTTTCGGTGCGGCACCGATCGTGAGCCCTCCGCCTGCCGTGTCTTCGAGCGTGCCCGCGCCATCGTGGGCGACTCGCAGGATTGCGAAGTCGGCCAACGGATCCTGGTTCGTCACCCACCGGGGGTCCAGGTAGATCGAGTCGACTCGCCAGACATCGGACGGGTCGGCGGCGCCGGAGAAGCCGGCGACGAATGTGGTGTCGACGCCGCCGGCCACGCAGTGTGCGGCGGTGAGGATCAGGTCGCCGTCCTTCGAGTCGAGTACACCCGCGGTGCAGGTATGCAGGTCTCCCGCTCCGAGAAACAGCGCGCCGATCCTGGCGTCAGGTGGCACGGCGGCGGCGGTCATCTTCGTCGTCGTCGTTGTGTGGCTCGGTACGTGGGTTTCCGGCAGGGCCGTCTTGCTGCAACCGGCAGTGACCGCGAGCAGCCCGACCACCGCCACAGCAGACACCCGCATGGCACCTGATCTTGCCCGATTCCCGCGAGTGAGACACTGGAGGTCGCGGTGTTCTAGGAGGTGAGCCCAATCAGCGACGAGCACGACAAACAGGACCAGCGCTACCAACCCGACCACAGCGGCATGTACGAGCTGGAGTTCCCGGCGCCGCAATTGTCGTCGTCAGACGGCCGCGGGCCTGTGTTGGTCCACGCCCTTGAGGGATTCTCGGACGCCGGGCATGCGATCCGGCTGTCCGCCCAACACCTGAAGAACACCCTGGACACGGAGTTGGTGGCGTCGTTCGCCATCGACGAACTGCTGGACTACCGGTCGCGGCGACCGTTGATGACGTTCAAGACCGACCACTTCACCCACTACGAAGAACCCGAGCTGAGCCTGTACGCCCTGCGCGACAGCGTGGGGACGCCGTTCCTGCTGCTTGCCGGCATGGAGCCGGACCTGCGCTGGGAGCGCTTCATCACCGCGGTACGGCTGCTGGCCGAGCGGCTCGACGTCCGGCAGACCATCGGGCTTGGCACCATCCCGATGGCGGTCCCACACACCCGTCCCATGACGCTGACGGCGCACGCCAACAACAAGGAGCTGATCGCAGGCCACACGCCGTGGGTCGGCGAGGTGCAGGTGCCCGGCAGCGTGTCCAACCTGCTGGAGTTCCGGATGGCCCAGCACGGACACGATGTGGTCGGGTTCACCGTGCATGTGCCGCACTACCTCGCCCAGACCGACTACCCGGCCGCCGCCGAGGCGCTGCTGGTGCAGGTCGCGAGGGCCGGCTCGTTGCAGCTGCCGCTGGCCGCGCTGTCAGAGGCGGCCGCCGAAGTGGCGGCGAAGGTCGAAGAACAGGTCGGCGGAAGCAGCGAGGTTGCTCAAGTGGTGGAGGCCCTTGAGCGCCAGTACGATGCCTTCATCGCAGCCCAGGAGAACAAATCACTGCTGGCACGCGATGAGGATCTGCCCAGCGGTGACGAGCTCGGCGCCGAGTTCGAGCGCTTTCTCGCCCAGCAGGACAAGAAGAGACCAAAAGGTTTCCCAGACGGGGACGACGGCGTTTAGGCCGCCACCCGCTCCGACGACGAGGTTGGCGACATGACAGCGCGAAAGCCAGGAAACCCCAATCTGCGTCCCGTGCGTGAGCTGACGCCCACGTTGCAATATCGCACCATCCACGGCTACCGCCGCGCATACCGGGTCGCCGGATCGGGTCCCGCGATACTGCTGATCCATGGGATCGGCGACAACTCCACCACCTGGAGCAGCGTGCAGTCCACGCTCGCTCAGCGCTTCACCGTTATCGCCCCCGACCTGCTCGGCCACGGGAAGTCCGACAAGCCGCGGGCCGACTACTCCGTTGCCGCATACGCGAATGGGATGCGCGATCTGCTCAGCGTGCTGGACATCGAGCGGGTCACTGTGGTCGGGCATTCGCTCGGTGGTGGCGTCGCGATGCAGTTCGCCTACCAGTTCCCGCAATTGGTGGACCGGTTGATCCTGGTCGGCGCCGGCGGGGTGACCAAGGACGTCAACTTCGCTCTTCGGATCGCCTCCCTTCCGATGGGCACCGAGGCGCTCGCGGTGCTGCGGCTGCCGTTGGTGCTGCCCGCGGTGCAGGCGGCGGGACGGCTGGCCGGACTGGCGATCGGTAGAACCTCACTGGGCCGCGATCTGCCCGAGATGCTGCGGATTCTGCGGGATCTGCCGGAGCCGACCGCCTCCTCGGCTTTCGCCCGCACGCTTCGTGCCGTCGTCGACTGGCGCGGGCAGGTGGTCACCATGCTGGACCGATGTTATTTGACGGAATCGGTTCCCGTCCAATTGATTTGGGGATCCCACGATTCAGTGATCCCGGTGAGTCACGCGCAACTTGCGCACGCTGCGATGCCCGGCTCGCAGCTGGAGATCTTCAACGGGTCCGGGCACTTCCCTTTCCACGACGACCCCGACCGCTTCGTCGAAGTCGTGGAGCGGTTCATCGGTTCCACCGAACCGGCCACGTACGACCAGGATCTGCTCCGCGGTCTGCTTCGCGACGGAATAGGCGAGGGCATGATCACCGGATCGATCGACACCCGGGTCGCGGTGCTCGACGCGATGGGTACCGATGAACGCAGCGCCACCTGATCTGAACCGCTGCGCCACGTCGTAGCATCGGGCTCATGGCTATCGATGTGACAGTGCTGCGTGTCTTCACAGACGCGGACGGGCAGTTCGGTAACCCACTCGGCGTCGTCGACGCGAGCGCCGTGGACCCTAGCGACCGGCAACGGATCGCCACCGAATTGGGTTACAGCGAAACAATATTCATCGACATGCCGAAGCCTGGTTCCAATACTGCACACGCCCGAATCTTCACCCCCGCGACCGAACTGCCCTTCGCGGGCCATCCGACCGTTGGCGCGTCATGGTGGCTGCGCGACATCGGCCGTCCGGTCCACACCCTGCAGGTGCCCGCCGGAGTCGTCGCGGTCGAATACGACGGCGACATGGTCGCCGTCAGGGCGCGTGCCGAGTGGGCACCGGATTTCGCGATCTATGACCTCGGGTCCGCCGAGGAGCTTTTCGCCGCCGAACCGGACGACTATCCCGACGACGTCGAGCACTACCTGTGGACGTGGACCGACCGGGACAACGGCGTGCTGCGTTCCCGGATGTTCGCCGCCGGTCTCGGCGTGCCCGAGGACGAGGCGACCGGCGCGGCGGCGGTTCGTATCACGGACTACCTCAGCCGCGACCTCACCATCGTGCAGGGCAAGGGCTCGGTCATTGCGACGCGATGGAGCGCTGACGGTTGGGTACGGGTGGCAGGACGAGTGGTGAACGACGGGACCAAGCAGATCAGCTGACCTGGCGACAGTCAGCCCGAAGTGGGAACCTCGCGGTGCGCCCGCAGCGCCTCGATCTCACGCTCGAAGTCGTCGGCCGACGAAAACGACCGGTACACCGACGCGAACCGGAGGTAGGCGACCTCGTCGAGATCCCGGAGCGGACCGAGTATCGCCAGTCCGACCTCGTGGCTGGGCACTTCCGGCGAGCCCGTGGCGCGCACGGTGTCCTCGACCTGTTGTGCCAGCAGGTTGAGGGCGTCGTCGTCGACCTGCCTGCCCTGGCAGGCCCGACGGACGCCCTTGATGACCTTCTCGCGGCTGAACGGCTCGGTGACACCACTGCGCTTAACGACAGCGAGTACGGCGGTCTCCACAGTGGTGAACCGGCGTCCACACTCCGGACATGACCTGCGGCGCCGGATAGCCTGACCCTCATCGGTTTCCCTGGAGTCGACGACCCGCGAATCGGGGTGGCGGCAGAACGGACAGTGCATGACTGCTCCTTCGCCGCGCCGACAGACTCCTACCTCGAACGCCTCCGAGCGTACCTTTGCGAAGCGCTCGGAACCCAGTGTCCGGGTGATTGATGTCTGTCGCGCCTGCACTTGCGCCATGGCCGTTGTGCGGCAGCGCGTTTCACCGCGCACGATCTGGTCAGCCGATCGGCGCGATGAGTGTCTGCCCGGCATCGAGCGAGGCGGACTCGAGTTTGTTGAGCTCGCGGATGCGATCGACGACGTGCGCGACCGGCGCATCGGGTGCGACGCGATGGGCGACCTGCGCCAGCGTCTCCCCTGACTGCACCTGAACCACGGCAAGCGTGTTGGGCACCGGTGTCGACGAGTCCGTGGCACCGACGACCCCGCCGAACTGTGCCACCACACCGAGCCACACCGTGATCAGCGCGGCCAGCAGGGCGAGGCCCACGGTGGTGGCAGGGGTGATGGGACGCCTGCGGTGGGAGGCGCGCGACATCACCACGCCGGGACCGCGGTAGTGCAACGGCGCGCCACCGGGCCGCCGTCTGCTCTGCGGCGCTCGAGACGGTCGTCTGGCCGCGGACGGGCGGTGATACCCCCGCGGAACCGGTGCTGTCAGGACTTCTCGGGTGTCCAGAACTGTCATCTGCCTCGCCTTCCGCTTCGCTGGTTCGCCTGTGTGTTCGAACCATAGTCGATCATGCGTTCGATTAATAGAACATGTGATCGAACTGTTGCGAAACGATAGAACAGGGCACCGACAAGTTCTCCCGCCGCTGGTCGAATGCCCGCGAATCGCGACACGCCTCGAACACATGTTTGATTATCGAGGCCGCGACGACTACATTCGGCGCCATGAGCGAGGACCGCACCGGCACGCAGAACACCGCAGCACCTGAAAGCCTGACCGAACGACAGCGCACCATACTGCAGGTCATCAAGGCGTCGGTGACCAGCCGCGGGTATCCCCCGAGCATCAGGGAGATCGGCGACGCGGTGGGCCTGACGTCCACCTCGTCGGTGGCACATCAACTGCGGACGCTGGAGCGAAAAGGCTACCTGCGCCGCGACCCGAACCGACCCCGTGCCGTCGACGTGCGTGGCGCCGACGAGATGGTGACGCCCATCGTGAGCACCGACGTGGCCGGCTCCGACGCACTGCCCGAACCGACGTTCGTGCCGGTGCTGGGCCGCATCGCCGCGGGCGGACCGATCCTGGCCGAAGAGGCGGTCGAGGACGTCTTCCCGCTACCCCGCGAGCTTGTCGGTGAAGGCTCGCTGTTCCTGCTGAAGGTGGTCGGCGACTCGATGGTGGACGCGGCGATCTGCGACGGCGACTGGGTCGTCATCCGGCAGCAGAACGTCGCCGACAACGGCGATATCGTCGCGGCGATGATCGACGGCGAGGCCACCGTGAAGACGTTCAAGCGCACCCGCGGCCAGGTATGGCTGATGCCGCACAACCCGGCCTTCGACCCGATTCCCGGCAACGATGCCGCGGTGCTCGGCAAGGTCGTCACCGTGATCAGGAAGATCTGAGCCCTAGTCCGCCTCGACGAATCCGTTGGCCCTGGCCAATTGTTCGTTGACGAAGTAGATCTCGGCCGGAATGTGGTCGTAGAGGTCGCTTTCCGGTCCCCAGTACAACCCCGACTTCGTGTCCGCCTTGATCGGGTAGCCGGTCGGGGCCAGATACGGGTCGTCAAGCGGTAGGTGAATCGCAGTCTGTGCACTCGCCGCGTCACTCGGACTGACGTGCGCAGCGGCTGTCGGAACGGCCTCGGGTTCGTGCGATTCGGTCTGCGGTTCGTCGAGTGCAACCGCCGAGTGGCGGCCGGAATCCGGCTCGGGTTCGGACGCGATCGGCGTGGGCGCGGTGTCGGACTCGTCGGGTTCGGGCTCGAGCTCAGAGAACTCGTCCCCGTCGTCGCCGGTGTCCTCGAACGGATCGCGATCTGGCCCACCCAACCCGTATCGCGCGGAAGCCGACTGCCTGCCGAAACTCTCGGCAAGCTGCACCCTGCCGTGGTCCTCGGGGTCGGCCAGCCGCAGCGCCTCCGGCTCGGCCTCGTCGTCGTGGGCGGTATCGACATCGAACTCGTCGTCAGTACGATCCAGGTCGTCACCGCCCCGGTTCCGCAGCGCCGCAACCACAATGAGCCCGACGAGAACCAGCAGCGGTATCCCGGCGAGCAGCCACCACCACGACGGCGTGAACCAATTGCGCCCACCCTTGTCCGACCCGGCAGAGTTGGATGCATTCAGGGGTTCGTAGCCCGGCACCTGAAGGCCGGCCAGACCGGCGGCCAGGTTGGCCGGCTCGGTGCTGAACGTGTTGGTCTGCTTGTCCCAGGAGATCTCGCCGCCGGTGAACCGTTGCGAGACGACGTTTCCGTCCTCGGCCTGGTCGGCCACCGGGGGTCCGAGCGAACCGACGGCGCCGCCGAGCTTGTCCCACGCAGCGTTCATCGCCCCGCGAACGATGAACGCGCCGTAGTCAGGTGTCCAGAAGATGACCGGCTTGTCCCCTGCGGCGAAGGTGCTGACCCGGCTGCCCGTCGTCAGCCCGCCGTCGGTCTCGTTGCTGGTCGGCAGGCCCAGATCGCTCTGCGCGCCGCCCACGGACTCATATTTCTTGAGGACCTGCCCGCTGACCACGTTCGCGCCGGTGGCCGGGCTGTAGAAGATCTTGCCGCCGGTGAAGTCCTGGCCCGCGCCGTCTTGCCCGATCGCATACTGCGGACCCTGTTTGGCCCCGAGCGGCCCCAACGGCCCACCGGCCGCCCGCCTGGCCGCGTTGATGGCCGATGTGGCGTCTTCTGGGATGGTCAGCCCGGCAAGCTGGCCGGCCAGGTCCGGCGGAACGGTGGTGAATTCCTTCGAAGACCTGTTCCAGGTGAGCTCCCCACCGGTGAATTTTTGCGAGACGAGGTCGCCCCTGAAGACCTCGTCCTCGGTCGGCACCCCCACGGGACCGGCCGAACCGCCGAGCTTGTCCCACGCCGCGTTGATCGCACCGCGTACGACGTGGGCGCCGGTGTCGGGAGTCCAGAAGATGACGGGCTTGTCGACCGCGCTGAACGTGGTGTTGCGGCTGTCGGTGGCCCGGCCCGGGCCCTCGTCGATCGTGGGAAAGCCCAGGTCGCCGTCGCCGGGCCCACCGAGTGACTCGTATTTTTCCAGGATCGCGCCCGCCATGATGTGCGCACCCGTGTCGGGGGTGAAAAAGATCTTGCCGCCCGCGTAGTTCTGGCCGAAGCCGCCACCGATCGGATAGAGGCCACCATCACCGGGTCCCAGGGGGCCGGTGGCCCCGCCGCCGGCGTCGTACGCCCTGGTGATCGCGTCCGTGGCATCGGATTCGGGGGTCGCCATCGCCGATGGAGCCAGCACGAGGGCCACGGTTGCCGCCAGCACGGCCGCCGCCGCACGGCCGAACAGAGAGTTCAGCAGGGCACGCTCCCCACTCATCTACCCTCCCCGTCTTCCGGCAAAGTCCCCCTGAAACTAGCGCGTTCGTCAGCCGTACGTCAGATAGACACGGTAACGAAAGGGATATGCGGTGCCCGGGGACCCGCAATTCTTCAGAGATCGATGCGTGCGATCAAACGCCCAGCGAGCGTCCGATGATCTCCTTCATGATCTCCGTCGTGCCGCCGTAGATGGTCTGCACCCGAGCGTCTAGATACGCGCGCGCAACGGGGTATTCCCTCATGTACCCGTAGCCGCCGTGCAACTGCAGGCATCGGTCGACGAGGTGCACCTGCTTCTCGGTCGAATACCACTTGGCCATCGCGGCCTGCTCCGCGGACAGTTTCTCATCCAGGT
>Ga0164308_10001534_pt1 | contig 12287 bp, 10 predicted proteins | sample Whisoiple_246_MG_FD_109983 | JGI IMG/M metagenome (GOLD analysis project Ga0164308, IMG submission 109983) | Soil microbial communities amended with fresh organic matter from upstate New York, USA - Whitman soil sample_246_MG | ecosystem: Environmental > Terrestrial > Soil > Unclassified >... | reverse complement strand
CCTCGGTGCCCGCGTCGACGTCGAAGCCCAGCTGCGAGGAGAAGCGTGCGGCCCGGAGCATGCGCAGCGGGTCGTCGCCGAAGCTGATGCGGGGTTCGATCGGGGTGCGCAGGCGATGCGCGATGAGATCCTCGACCCCGCCGGTCGGATCGACGAGCACGCAGCTCGGAATGCGCAGCGCCATCGAGTTGACGGTGAAGTCGCGGCGCACGAGGTCGCCGTCGAGGGTGTCGCCGAACTCGACCGTGGGCTTGCGCGTGACGCCGTCGTAGCTGTCGGCGCGGTAGGTCGTGATCTCGACCTGCTCGCCGGAGATGCGGGCGCCGATCGTGCCGAAGTCGCGGCCGACGTCCCAGTGGGCAGAGCTGATCGGGGCCACTATCGCGAGGATGTCGTCGGGCTTGGCGTCGGTGGTGAAGTCGAGGTCGTTCACTTCGCGACCCAGCAGGGCGTCGCGGACGGGACCCCCGACGATCGCGAGCTCACGCCCCGCGTCGGCGAAGGCGCGGGCGAGCGTCGCGACGACAGGAGACTCGGCGAGCGCACCGAGGCGCTCGACGCCCTCGGCCATGTTGAGCATGCTCCGAGCCTACCGAGGGCAGGGCGCGGATCCGTCGGGAGCGACGGCCGACCGGCCTACGGTCGACCGGCCTCACGACGGCTGCCCACCGCCCGGTGGGCGGCCTGCGCGGCTCACGCGAAGCGGAGGAACCCCGTGAAGATCAGCTCGCGCACGCGGGGCAGGAGGTCGTCGCGCAGTGCCGCCGCGTCGACCTCGAGAAGCTCGGCGATGGCGCCGAGGAGCGGCCCGACCGCGAGGTCGCCGTCGCAGGCGCCGACGAGCGCGGCGAGCGCCGGGTCGACCTCGATCGTGCGGGCGAATCCGCCGCCCTGGCGCAGCTCGATGACGCTCGGCGCCTCCGATCCCGGGAGGTGATGGCGCGCTTCGCTGACATCGGGGGCGACGAGGAGGACGGATGCCTCCAGCCCCGCGTCGTCGAGCCGGGTGAGCCGGTCGTGCGCGGCGAGCGCCTCGGCGAGGTGCGCGCCGAGCGGCGAGTCGCCGAGCGCCTGCGCGATGCGCTCGTACCGCGCGAGGGTGGGCGCGCCCGCCTCGGGGCGGCGCAGCAGGATGTACCCGAAGCCGACGCCGTCGACTTCGCGGGCCGCGAAGTCCTCGAGCCACGCCTCGATGAGCCGCGCAAACCCGGGACTTCCCGCCGAGGTGCCGCCGTCGCGGATCCACAGCTCCGCGTACGACAGCGGATCGAGGGTCTCGCGCTCGATCACCCAGGAATCGAGCGGGACGGGTGAGGCCGCGACCCAGTCACGAACCCGTTCCAGGCCGTCGACGCCGGCGCGGGTCTCCCAATTGCCCAGCAGCTGGGCGACGCCGCCCGGCGCGAGGTGCGCCCCGACCTCCCGCACGAACTGCGCGACGAGGTCGTCGCCGACCATCCCGCCGTCGCGATACTCGTACGCGGGCACTCCCTCGACCCGGGGCGTGATGACGAACGGCGGGTTCGACGCGATCCGGTCGAAGGTGTCTGCCTCGACCGGCTCGAACATGCTGCCTTCTCGCACGTCGATGCCGTCGACGACATTGAGCAGCGCGTTCAGCCGCGTGAAGGCGAGGGCGCGCGCCGATACGTCGGTCGCGACGACCGCGTCGACGTTGCGCCGGGCGCGCAGCGCCTGGATGCCGCAGCCGGTCCCCACATCGAGCCCGCGGCGCGCGGGGGTCGGCAGCTGAAGGCCCGCGAGGGTGAGCGACGCACCGCCGACGCCGAGCACGTGATCCTCGGGGAGGGCTCCGCCCAGCGCCGCCTCGTCGAGATCGCTCGCGATCCACCATTCGCCGTCTCCGGATTCGTCGGCGAACGGCTGCGGGCGCACGAGTGCGAGGGGACGGATGCCGTCACCCGCCGGCTCCGCGAGGTTCAGCGCGACGAGGCCGGCCGCCCGAGTGCGGGGCAGCGCCGCATCGACGAGGCCCGCCGGCTGCGGCATCCCGAGGATGAGCAGGCGTGCGAGCACGGCGAGCGCGTCGACGCGACCCTCCAGCGCGCGCCCCGCAGGGAGACGGAGTCCGCGGGCGATCGCATCGTCGGCGATCTCGCCCCACGCTGCGCGCACATCCTGCCCGGTGAACCTCGCGGCGCGGAGATCTTCGGCCAGCGCCGCGCACAGCGCGGGGTCGGGCTGCGGGAGCGGAAGAGAGGGCATGGATTCCATTCAACCGTGCGCCCCGGGGCCACGGGTGCCTGGCGGGGCGGCGGCGAGGAGAGGCATCCGTCCGCGCGCCCACGGCCCGGCCTCGGGAGCCTCCGAGGTGCCGCCCGTAGAATCTCAGACGATCGTGCGGTCCACCATCGCACAGGAGCGAAAGCCAGCATGATTCAGTCCCCACCACCTGCCGTGCCGTCTGCCCGGCGAGTGCGTGCCCGGCTGTGCGCGCTGGCGGCGATCGGGGCGCTGCTGCTGGCACCGTTCGCCGGTCCCGTGGCGGGGGCCGCGGCATCCGTCACCCACGCGGCGGCGACGCCCGCCCCCACTCCGTCCCCCGTCGGCGAGCCGGCGTTCACGCTGTCGCCGATCTCGAGCGGGCTGATCCAGCCTGGACAGCCCCTCAACGTCTCGGTGACGATGACGAACGACTCGGCGACGCCTACCGGCCCCGGCACGGTCTCACTCGCCTTCGGCACGACCCCCTTCGGCGACCGCCGCGACCTCGCAGACTGGCTCACGGGAGACACGACCGAGACGGCGGTGGCCGAGATCGCCACCGCGGCCTTCCCTGCTGTCGCGGCGGGTGACAGCGAGACGCAGGGACTCACGGTGGATGCCGCGAACCCCGCGCTCGCGGCCCTCGGCCCCGGGGCGTACCCGGTCGCCGCGACCCTCACGACACCGGCCGGAACCTACTCTTCGACGAGCGTCGTGGTCGTGCCGGCCGACTCCGGCCGCGAGGTCGGGATCGGCGTCGTCGTGCCCATCACGGGCCCCGCGACGGAGGAAGGACTGCTGACGGCGGACGAGCTCGAGGAGCTCACCGCCCCGCAGGGATCCCTCACGGCGCAGCTCGACGCCGTCGACGGCACCGGCGCGATCCTCGCTGTGGACCCCGCGATCCCCGCTGCGATCCGGGTGCTCGGCACCTCGGCGCCCGAAAGCGCCGCGGCCTGGCTCGCGCGCCTGGAGGCCCTCCCGAACACGCGCTTCGCGCTGCAGTTCGGCGACGCCGACGTCGCGGCGCAGGTGCAGGCGAAGATCGTGCCGCTGCTCCAGCCGATCTCGTTGCGGTACGCCATGTCGCCGGCGGACTTCACGCCCGTCCCGAGCGAGACCTCGGCTCCGACGCCGACGCCGACACCGACCGCCGATCCCACCGCTCCCGTCTACCCCGACCTGCCGAGCCTTCTCGACATCGGCGGCGCCCGGGCGGGCGTCTTCTGGCCCGAGACGGGCACGGCCGGCGCCGATGTCATCGCGACACTCGGCCCGCTCACAGTGGACGGGCAGCAGGCGGTGAGCCTCATCCCCTCCACGACGACCGTCGCGGGGGCCGACGGCGCGACGGTGCCCGCCCGCGGCGCCGCGGGCACGGCGCCGGTGCTCGTCTACGACGAAGCCATCTCGCAGCAGCTCGAAGAGGCGTCCGTCCTCGATGACGGCGCCCTGCGAAACGCCCACCTCGCCGCCGCGACGGGACTCCTGTCGTTCGCCCTCGCCGAGACCGACGGCGCACCCCTCCTCGTGACGGTCGACCGCGCCGCCGACCGGTCGCGGGTGGCGCTGCGCACGGCGATCTCGACGGCGCTGCAGGCACCGTCCGCAGCCCCGTACACGCTCGGTGCCCTCGCCAATTCGCCCGCGACCCCTGTCGAAGTGACCGACGTCGCCCCCGACGAGGCGCGCGTCGCCGCGGCATCCGCCCTGGTCGCGGGTGAAGACCAGCTGACGCAGTTCTCCAGCGTCCTCGACGACCCGACGCAGCTCACCGGACGCGAGCGCAACGAGATGCTCCAGCTGCTCGGCGAGGCGTGGCGGGCCGATCCCGACTCGTGGGGCGTCGCGCTGACCGACCACCAGGCGGCGACCGCCGCGACCCTCGACTCGGTCGGCATCCTCCGCGCCAGCCCCATCCAGCTCATCACGTCGGGCGCCGTCATCCCGGTGTGGATCCGCAACGATCTCCCCTATCCCGTCAACGTGACGCTTCTCGCCTCGCCCGACGACCTCCGGCTCGAGGTGCAGGAGACGACGAAGGTCGTCGCACAGCCCGAGAGCAACACGCGCGTCGAGGTGCCGGTGCAGGCACAGATCGGCAGCGGCGACGTCACGATCAGCCTCGAGCTGCGCAGCCCCACGGGCGTGCAGATCGGCCAGCCCGAGATGCGCGAAGTGCACGTGCGCGCCGATTGGGAGGGAATCGGCCTCGTCATCCTCGGCGTGCTGGCGGTCGGATTCGTCCTCCTGGGCGTGGTGCGCACGATCCTGCGGCGACGCGGGCGCCGGAAGGGTCCCGACATCGAGACGCCCGAAGCCCCGAAGGACGACTCATGAGCAGCATCGCGCGCGCGAGCGCGCTCATCGGAGCCGGCACCCTCGTCTCCCGCCTGACGGGCCTCCTGCGGACGATCGTGCTCGTCGCGGCGATCGGGTCGGTGGGAAGCCGCGCCGGTGACGCGTTCGCCGTGGCCAACCAGCTCCCGAACAACATCTACACGATCATCTCGACGGGCCTGCTGACGGCCGTCATCGTGCCGCAGATCGTGAAGGCGGCCACACACTCCGACGGCGGCCACGCGTTCACCTCCAAGCTGCTCACGCTCGGCACCGTCGTGCTCCTCGGTACGACCGCCGTCGCGATGGCGGTCGCTCCGTGGCTCGTCGTCCTCTATGCGCCGAGGTTCCCGCCCGATCAGCTGGCGCTCGCCACCGCGTTCGCTTACTGGTGCCTGCCGCAGATCTTCTTCTACGGGCTCTTCGCGCTCCTCGGCGAGATCCTCAACGCACGACGCATCTTCGGGCCCTACACGTGGGCGCCGATCATCAACAACATCGTCTCGATCGCAGGCTTCGCGATCTTCATCCTGCTCTTCGGCGCCGGCCAGTCGGTCGTCTCGGACTGGACTCCCGAGATGATCGCGATCCTCGCCGGCACGGCGACGCTCGGCATCGTCCTCCAGACCGTCCTGCTGCTGTTCTTCTGGCGCCGCTCCGGACTGAATCTCCGTCCCGACTTCACGTGGCGCGGCGTCGGCCTCAACCAGCTCGGCCGGCTGGCGGGGTGGACCTTCCTCATGGTGCTCGCCGGCCAGCTCGCCGGCCTCATGCAGTCCCGCGTGCTTTCGGACGCCTCGGGTGACGGCGCCGCAATCATGGCCTCGCAGAACGCGTGGCTCATCTTCATGCTCCCGTACTCGATCATCGTGCTGTCGATCGGGACCCCGTACTTCACGCAGTTGAGCGAGCATGCCCACGCGGGACGCGACGAAGAGGTCCGCGCCGACATCGGCCGGAGCATCCGCACCCTGGGGCTCTTCACGGTTCTCGCGACCGCGGCCCTGATGGTCGCTGCAATCCCCGCGTCGCGCATCTTCACGAGCAACGCCTCGCAGGCCGCTCAGGCAGCCCTCGTCCTGGTGTGCTTCCTCGTGTCCCTCGTCCCGCTCGCGGTGCTCTTCGTCGTGCAGCGCACCTTCTACGCGTACGACGACACCCGCACCCCGTTCTTCTTCACCTTGCTGCAGACGGCGCTCGTCGTCGGAACGGCGCTGCTGGCACAGGCCCTCGTCGAGGCCGAGGTGCTGCCGATCCACTATCTCGCCGCCGCCGTGGCGCTGGGGCAGTCGTTCTCGAGCCTCGTCCAGGTCGTCGTCGCGACGTGGCTCCTCAGCCGCCGCCTCGGCGGCATCGGAGTAGGGCGATGGATGCTGTCGCTCCTGCGCTTCGTCCTCGCCGCGGTCCCCGCGGCAGCCGCCGGGTGGGGAACCTTCCTCCTGCTCGGCGGCATCGACGGCTGGACGACGGCGAGCGCGCTCCTCGGCGCGATCGGAACCGCCATCATCGGAGCCGTCGCCGGCGTCGTCTACCTCGGTGCGCTGTGGCTGCTGCGTGCGCCCGAGCTCGCGGTCGTCGGGCCGCTCACGCGCCGGCTCCTGCGACGCTGAACCGCCGCATGGAGCGGGGCGAGGCATCCGTCGCTCCCGCGATCTGTGAAGTTCTTCCCGCGATCTGTGAACCGCCTCACCGGCCGCCGGCGATGGAATAGCGGACGCCTACGATGGGTTGAGTCATCCGAAAAGCGATTCAAGGGGGCTGACGTGCGTCACGTCATCATCATCGGTTCCGGGCCTGCGGGCTACACCGCCGCCATCTACGCGGCGCGCGCCAACCTGCAGCCGCTGCTCATCGCGAGCTCGGTCGAGGCGGGCGGTGAGCTCATGAACACGACGGATGTCGAGAACTTCCCGGGCTTCCCCGAGGGGATCCAGGGTCCTGACCTCATGACCAAGATGCAGGAGCAGGCGGAGCGGTTCGGCACCGAGGTGCTGTACGACGACGTCGTCGACCTCGACATCTCCGGCCCGGTCAAGCGCGTGACCCTGGGCAGCGGTGCCGTCCATGAGGCGACCTCGCTCATCTACGCGACCGGTTCGGCGCATCGCAAGATCGGGATCGAGGGCGAGGAGCGCCTCTCCGGGCGCGGCGTCTCGTACTGCGCGACGTGCGACGGCTTCTTCTTCCGTGAGCGCACGATCGCGGTCGTGGGCGGCGGCGACTCCGCGATGGAGGAGGCGACCTTCCTGACGAAGTTCGCGTCGAAGGTCTACGTCATCCACCGTCGCGGTGAGCTGCGCGCCTCGAAGATCATGCAGGAGCGCGCCTTCGCGAACCCCAAGATCGAGTTCGTGTGGAACAGCGAGGTGTCCGACATCGTCGGCGACGATGCCGTGACCGGCATCGTGCTCACCTCGACCGTCGACGGCTCGACCCGTGAGCTCCCGCTCGACGGCGTCTTCGTCGCGATCGGCAACGACCCCCGCACCCACCTCGTGCACGACAAGCTCGAGCTGACTCCCGCCGGCACGATCTGGGTCGACGGCCGCTCGTCGCGCACGTCGCAGCACGGCGTCTTCGCCGCGGGCGACGTCATCGACCCGACGTACCGTCAGGCCGTCACGGCGGCGGGCAGCGGAACGGTCGCGGCGCTCGACGTCGAGCACTTCCTCGCGGCGCTCGGCGAGGCCGGCGCACCGGCACCCGACGCCGATCTCATCGAGGGACTCCCCGAGGCCGCGTCGGTCCAGGCCTGAGCCGCCCCGGGAACATCCCGAGGCATCCGTTCGTTAGAGCATTACGAAGACTTCACTAAAGGAGATGTCTATGACTGCCAAGGCCACCAGCTCGAGCACGTGGAACGAGGACGTCCTTCAGGCCGAGGGCCCGGTTCTCGTCGACTTCTGGGCCGAGTGGTGCGGACCGTGTCGCATGGTCTCGCCGATCCTCGACCAGATCCAGTCCGAGAACCCCGAGAAGCTCACGATCCTGAAGCTCAACGTCGATGAGAACCCCGACCTCGCGATGAAGTACCAGATCACGTCGATCCCGGCGATGAAGGTCTTCTCGAAGGGTGAGGTCGAGACCACGATCATCGGCGCGAAGCCGAAGTTCGCCCTCGAGCAGGACCTCGCCGCCTACCTGAAGTAGGCCACGCCCACGGGCGACACACCCCATGGCCCCGGTCGGCCGGAGACGAATCTCCGGCCGACCGGGGTTTTTGTGTTCTCCTGTCGCCTGTCTGCGTGAAGTGGCAGGTGTTCCACGCAAAACATGCCGTTCGAGGCATCCATCGCCGCGCGCGATTCTCCGCGAGGATGTCGATATCCGCGTGGCGTGTTCGACGCACACAGTGAAGCGGGCGGAGGGCCCGCCGCGGACCGAGTCCGAACACGACAAGGAGAACGACATGCGCTGGATGCTGATCATGAACGTCGAGCCCGAAGCCGCGGCGCGCGCCGCGGCGGACCTCGACCTCGCCGAGATGTTCGCCGTCATGGGGCAGTACAACGAAGACATGCAGAAGGCAGGGGTCTTCCTCGCCGCCGAGGGGCTGTCGGATGCGGCCGAGGGGTTCCGCGTCGACTTCACGACGCAGCCCCCCGTCGTCACCGACGGCCCGTTCGCCGAGGCGCGGGAGGTCTTCACGGGCTACTGGATCCTCGAGGTCGCGAACCGCGAAGAGGCGGAGTACTGGGCGCGCCGCTGCCCTCTCGGCCCGGGCACGTCGCTCGAGGTGCGCCGCATCAACGACCTCGCGGACTTCGCGTCAGAGGTGGAAGAGGGCGACCGTCTGCGCCGTGAGAGGCAGCAGGAGTGGCAGTCGGCGAACGGCTGAGCGGGCGGGACGCGGGCGAGGTCGGAGGTGTCGCTACGACGCGTCGGCGCGCACGACCGCGTCCCAGCGGCGGTGCGTGTTCGCGTCGCCGAGGAGACGCCACACGGCGCGTGTCAGCGGAGGGTAGTCGAGGGCGATCTGGCGGAGCACGCGGTAGTGCCTCGCCGCCGTCGGGCGAGTGCCGCCGTCGGACGCGATGTTCTCGGCGCGCAGGGTGAAGACGACGAGCTCATCGACCGACGGGAGATCTTCCATGAAGTCCCACGGATCTTCACCGTTGCGCAGTCGCTCGTGCACGAGCACGGCGAGCTCGTCGGCCGCCTCCGCGCGGAGCAGCTCGAGACTCGCCCGCCTGCGGGGGGTGTCGTCGTGATGCGCCATCACTCAAGCCTAAACGCCCCTTCTGACGCTGCGGGCGTGCCTAGGCTGGATCCGTGACATCGGATCGGGAGCACGCCCGCCGGGCCGTGGAGGCGGTGTGGCGGAGCGAATCGGCGCGAATCGTCGCCGCTCTCACTCGTCACACCGGCGACTTCCCCTGGGCCGAGGATCTGGCGCAGGAGGCGCTGCTGGAGGCACTGGCGTCCTGGCCGGGCTCCGGCATCCCGGACAATCCCGGCGCCTGGCTGCTCACCGTCGCGAAGCGGCGCGCGATCGACGGATGGCGGCGACGTGAGCGTCTGGCGCAGCGGATCGACCTCCTCGGCAACGAGGTCGTGCTGGCAGAGCGGGACGACCCGGTCGAGCAGGCGGGCGACCCCGATCACATCGACGATGACGTGCTGCGACTCGTCTTCGTGGCCTGCCACCCGGTGCTGATGCCCGCGGCGCGTCTGGCCCTGACACTGCGCACCGTCGCCGGGCTCACGACCGAGCAGATCGCTCGTGTGATGCTTCTGAACGTCCCTGCCGTGCAGCAGCGGATCGTCCGCGCGAAGCGCACGCTCGCCGCCGCCGACGTCCCGTTCGAGATTCCCGACCGCACAGAGCGGCCGGCACGACTCGCCTCCGTGCTGCAGGTCGTGTATCTGCTCTTCACGGAGGGCTACTCGCCGGCCGACGGCGCTCACCCGATTCGCCCCGACGTGGCGCGCGAGGCGGCGCGTCTCGCGCGCCAGCTCGCGGCCCTCTCGCCGAACGAGCCGGAGGTCTACGCGCTCACGGCGCTCATGGAGTTCCAGTCGTCGCGGTTCGCCGCGCGGTCGGGTGCCGACGGTCTGCCGCTGACGCTCGCGGAGCAGGACCGCACACGATGGGATCGTTCCGCGATCGCACGAGGAAGCGCCGCTCTGGCGAAGGCGCTCTCGTTCGACCGCGGTCTGGGGTACTACGGCATCCAGGCTGCCGTCGCGCAGTGCCATGCGACCGCAGCCTCGGCCGACGACACGGACTGGGGGCGGATCGTCGCCCTGTACGACGCGTTGCTGCAGTTGTCGCCCACGCCGGTGGTTCGGCTCAACCGAGCGGTGGCGGTCTCGATGCTCGACGGACCGCGGGAAGCCCTGGTCGCGGTCGATGAGCTCGCGCCCGACCTCGCAGAGTTCCGGCCGTTCCACGCCGTCCGCGCCGAGCTGCTGGAGCGGATGGGAGAGACGGATGCCGCGGCCACGGCTTTCCAGCTGGCTGCGTCACTCGCCGGCAACGACGCGGAAGCCGAGGTGCTCCGGCGGCGCGCTGTCGCGCTTCGTCCGTCGTCCTGACGGACCGGCCGCTCAGGACGGGTAGCCGCTGTCGCCCAGCTCGCCGAGGATCCGGTTGAGATCCTGGATGGTCGCGAAATCGATCGTGATCTGGCCTTTCCTCGCCGTCAGACCGATCCGCACGCGGGTGTTGAGGCGATCGCCGAGCCGCTCGGCGACCTCGTCGAGGTGTCCGCGCCGCGAGCCGGCCTGAGGCTTGGGCGAGCGTGTGCCCCAGGCATCCGGACCCTTCGCGGCAGCCTCGGCAGCGCGCACCGAGAGGTCCTCGTTCACGATCTTGTCGGCCAGGCGCTGCATGGCCTCGGGTGTCTCGAGCGACAGGATGGCCCGGGCGTGCCCGGCGGTCAGCACACCGGCCGCGACCCGCTGCTGCACGGGCACGGGCAGCTTGAGCAGCCGGATCGTGTTGCTGATCTGCGGGCGGGAGCGTCCGATGCGGCTTGCGAGCTCTTCCTGCGTGATGCCGAAGTCCTCGAGGAGCTGCTGATAGGCCGATGCCTCTTCGAGCGGGTTGAGCTCGCTGCGGTGGAGGTTCTCCAGCAGGGCGTCGCGCAGCAGGTGCTCATCGGCCGTGTCTCGGACGACCGCCGGGATGGAGTCGAGGCCGGCCTCGCGTGCGGCGCGGGTTCGGCGCTCGCCCATGATGAGCTCGTACGTTCCCTCGCCCGTGTCGCGCACGACGACGGGCTGGAGCACGCCGAACTCGCGCACGCTGTGCACGAGTTCAGCCAGATCTTCGGGGTTGAAGTGCGTGCGCGGCTGACGCGGGTTCGGAACGATCGTGTGCGGGTCGATGTGGACGAGACGCGCGCCCGGCACAGCGATCAGGTCTGCCGTCGAGGCTTCGTCGACCTCCACGACCGTCGACTCGGCCGTCGCTGCATCCGAGGCATCCGTGGACTCATCCCGCTCGGCGACCGCGGTCGCGGTGGCGCCGCGGGTGAACAGCACGTCGACGGGACGGCTCTCGCCCGCTTCGCCCGTCGGGATCAGCGCTCCGATGCCTCGGCCCAGACCGGTTCTCTTGGCCATCAGGAGCCACCTTCGCTTTCTTGTGCGTTGTCACGTTTGATCATCTCGACCGCAGCTTCGCGGTAGGCGACCGCCCCGGCCGACTGCCCATCGTAAGCGATGACGGTCTGACCGAAGCTCGGCGCCTCCGACACGCGGACCGATCGTGGGATGACGGTCTCGAGCACCTCTTTCGCAAAGTGCTGGCGGACCTCCTCCGCGACCTGCTGTGCGAGGCGCGTGCGGCCGTCGTACATCGTGAGGATGATGGTCGACAGATGCAGCTGCGGGTTGAGGTGCTTCTGGATCATCCGCACCGTGCCGAGCAGCTGGCTCAGGCCCTCGAGCGCGTAGTACTCGCACTGGATCGGAATGAGCAGCTCGCGGGCGGCGACGAACGCGTTGATCGTGAGCAGTCCGAGCGACGGCGGGCAATCGATGATGACGAAGTCGAGCCTCTCGTCGAGCGACGCGAGGTAGTCCTCGAGCGCTGTGCGCAGACGGTGTTCGCGGGCGACCTGCGAGACGAGTTCGATCTCGGCGCCGGCGAGGTGGATGGTGCTGGGAGCGCACAGGAGGTTCGGTGACTCCGGACTCGTCTGCACGATGTCGGCGAGCGGGAATTCGTCGATGAGAACGTCGTACACGGACGGAATATCGGCACTGTGCGGAACCCCGAGCGCCGTCGAAGCATTGCCTTGGGGGTCGAGGTCGATGACGAGCACCCGTGCCCCGACCGACACCAGGGCGGCCGCGATATTCACGGTGGTCGTGGTCTTTCCGACGCCGCCCTTCTGGTTCGACACGGTGAGGACGCGCGTCCGCCCACTCAACTGGATATCTGCGCCTTCCAGCGCGCGTCGTCGGGCCGTGAGGTCCGCGAGTTCGCGAGCGAGGGGCGTGTCGTCGAATGAGAAGGATGCCGCGGCCGCTGCGTTCTCGGGCTGTTTCACGTGAAACACACTCCCTTTCGCGTGCCGTCAGAGCTCCTCTCCACTCTAGTCGGGCCCACCCCCACGCCCCGACATCCCGGCCCGCGAGCGAGGGGCGAAGCGGCGAGAGGAGGGGCCGAAATCTGATCCAGGCGCCAGATCGCCGCACCTAGCGACGGCGGCAGTCTTTCCCGGTACCCGGGCGAAGAGCGCGGCGGCAAGTGGGGGAGGCGACATCTG
>Ga0164308_10001532_pt1 | contig 12291 bp, 13 predicted proteins | sample Whisoiple_246_MG_FD_109983 | JGI IMG/M metagenome (GOLD analysis project Ga0164308, IMG submission 109983) | Soil microbial communities amended with fresh organic matter from upstate New York, USA - Whitman soil sample_246_MG | ecosystem: Environmental > Terrestrial > Soil > Unclassified >... | reverse complement strand
GGCGGATCGGACGGGAACGCGCCGACGAAGCCGAGCGGATAGAGCTGCCACCAGATCGCGTGCCGCACCCACTCGGGATCAGTCGTGGATGCGCGCTCGTCGTCGTCGCTGTTGGCCACAGCCGGTGAGTTTACGCAGCGCGGTCGCGATGAGTCCGTGGCACCGTGATGGTCCAACCATCGGAGGTGATCGAGTGACTGACTTCGACCGGCACTGCGCCGAGGTCGTCACGCAGACGACATTGTTGACCGAGTATCTCGATGGCGCAGACCTCGGCCTGCCCGCGCCGACCTGTCCCGGTTGGAACGTGTCACAGCTGTTGCGCCATGTCGACGGCGGGCTGCGGTGGGCGACGGAGATCGTCGGGACGCGCGCGACCGCGCCGCCGCCGGACGTCGCGCTGCGTGACCTGTCCGGTTTCACCGACGAAGATCCGTCGCGGCTGACCGAATCGCTGACGGAGGCCGCTGCACTGCTTCAACGCACCTTGATCGAAGCCGGGGCCGACGCACAGATGTGGTGCCCGGTCGACGGCGGTGGTGCGGCCTTTTTCGCGCGAAGGTTCACCCATGAGACCGCGATTCACCGGGCCGACGCCGCGATCGCGCTTGGCGTCGACTACCTGCTGGAGACCGGCGTGGCAGTCGATGCAATCGACGAGTGGCTCGAACTCGGCTGCCTGCCATTCCATTTCGAGGTCCACCCATGGATGCGGGAGCTACTCGGACCCGGTCGGACGATAGGTCTGCACGCGACCGACGCCGACGTCGACTGGTTGCTCGATTTCACCGGAGACGCGATCGCGTGGCACCGGTCCGACGATGCGGCATCCGCGGACCTGCGAGGCCCGGCGACCGAACTCCTGTTGACGATCTATCGGCGCATGCCGCTGCACTCCGGCGCAGTCGAGGTCACCGGTGATGACGGGCTGGTCGGCTTCTGGCTGGAGCGGGTCGGATTCGGCTGATTTCGCGTCCGATCTCTTCAACGAGGAGCCGAACGCTCGTACCGTATGCGTATGTCTGAACGCGCTGCGTCGGGCGGCCACGCGTCGTGGCGGCCCGCGAATCTCACGGACGCTGTAGTGCGCTATCAAGTGGGAGACCTCGATCGCGGGATCGAGTTCTACACCGGCCAACTCGCGTTCCGCCTTGAGCAACGCGCCGGACCCGTCGCGATCGTCAGGCGTGGGGCTTTGAATCTCCTTCTGAGCGGACCGACCAGCTCAGGGTCGCGACCCATGGGTGGCGAACAGCAGACGCCCGGCGGGTGGAACCGGATCGTGCTGTATGTCGACGATCTCGACAATCAGGTCGACCGTCTGCGCGCGGCGGGCGTTCCGCTCCGCTCCGACGTTACTGTCGGTCCCGGGGGTAAACAGGTGCAGATCGCCGACCCCGATGGCAATTCGGTCGAGCTGCACCAAGCGCCGAACTGATCGGTTAGCCGACCGCCAGCCGGCAGGCACACGACGCGGCGATCGGAACATCCGCGCGCGCCGACGCCAACGCCAGCTGTTGGCCGATGATGGCCGCTTCTGCGGTGCGGCCCAGCCGTTGCAGGCACTCGTGGTATCCGTGCAGGCTCCACACGTTGCCGGGGTGCTGGCACGGTCGGCTCAGGGTGGGATCGAGCCCGAGGTCGGCGGCGTACACCTCGGCGGCCTCCTCGACACGACCCTGCTCCAGCAGCAGGGCGCCGTAGGCGTGCCTGGTCGGCTGCATCCACCCCCACGGTTCGTCGTAGGGGAGTGCATCGTCGCGTTCGATCGCGCGCCGCAGATGCGCGAAAGCTACATCGAAATCTCCTTCCCGGTAGGCGATTTCACCGTCCAGCATCTCGGCTGCAACCGCCAGGATGTCGCGTGCGGTGTTGTTGAACAGGTAGCGCGATTCCGGGATGCGGTCGTAGGCGGCCGCGAACGCCTCCCGCTCAGCGTGCGCCTGGGGGAGTTGGCCTTTCGCGGCATGCGCCACTCCGCGCCCGTAGTGAATCGTCGCCGCGGTCGTGCAGTACAGCCCGACGTCGTCGGGCAGAGGTTCGGAGATTAGTTCGTCCCACCGTCCGAACCGGACCAGCACATGTATTCGCAACGGCACGAACGCCTCCAGCCAGTCCGCCATCGGCGGCGACTCGATCGCAAGCAGCTCAGGGGTGAGCTGTCCGGCGAGCTCGTCGGCTGCCCACATGGCGATGCCCGAGTTGCCCTCGAACATCGCCGAATAGACGACGAAGTGCAGGTTGTGTGCGCGGTAGAGCGAATAGAAATTGAGCGGTCCCTCTCGTTCGACGAAGAGCCGGTCAGCTTGCACGGCAGTCAGATTCGACACCACCGAGTTGCGGTAGCCACCGCAGAGCACGTCGATGTGACTGGCCATGTGCTGCAGGTGCCCGGCGTCGGGCACCAGGCCGCGCAGCAGGTCCGCCGCCGGGAGGGCGTCTTGCGGGGTGGCCGACATCTCCATGGCGTGCAGGTACAGGTGTAGGACACCGGGATGTTTGCGGCCCTCCGGGGTCGCCAGCGCGTCATCGAGGATGCGCTTGGCCTCCAGCACCCGCGAGCCCGGCGCGGGTTCACCCGTTCTGGTGTCCCACAACGCCCATGCCGTGACGTTGACCAATGCGTCGGCCACGAGCGCCTTGACATCGATGTCATCGGGGTATGCGTCCGCGAGGCGCGCCATGGCATCGGCGTAGCTGGCGTGGCCGGCGATCAGCGCGTCGGTGTCGTCCGGGTCGTCGGTGGGGAAGCGGGCCTGCAGCGCCTCGATCAGCCCGCGTTCGAGCGCGGAAGCCCGCGCAGTGCCCGCCAGCTCGAGTTCTGATCGTGCCCGCGCCAGCGACGCGGCGAGATCGACAGGGTCGAACGCCTCCCACGCCTTGTTGTAGTTCGGCCCGACCGCATAGGCGATGCCCCAGCGGGCGATGGCGAGATCCGGATCGAGTTCAAGTGCGTGCTCGAAGCACCGGATCGCCTCGTCATGGTTGAACGCATACGCCCAGACAAGGCCGCGGTCAGTCCAGATCTGCGCCTGCGGCGACGGCGTGTCGACCTGGCGGTGATACGTGCCCAGGTCGTAGTACCAGTCGACGTCGCTGCCCGAAACGCTCATAGACGGCACGATAATTCACCCGCGACGCCGTGGCGAGGGCGGCGAGAACGCAGCCTGACGCACCCCAGATCGCCAACGTCAGCAGTGGCGTTCCCGCGCCGTGGCCGCCGAAATACGAGATGCTGCGCAGCAGCGCGACCCCGGAGCCCTGCGGGACGATCATCGTGAAGGTGGCGTAGAAGGGCGACAGCAACGGTCTGCCGACCGGCCCCGCGGCGGCCGCGTTGCCGACGACCACCAGGAACAGGGTGAGCAACATCGAGGCCGCGGATCCGAAGGCCGCAGCCACTCCCGTGACGGCGCCGCCGACGGCCAACGCGTACATCCACAGCACCCCAAACACGGCCAAGGTGTGGCCGGACAAAGCGCCGAGCATCGCGTCGACGTAGACCGTCACCACACCGGCCAGCAGAGCCGAGTAGCCCGTCAACGTGAGCGTGCGCATCAGGAAGGTGGCCGGCTTGCGTACCTTGCCCATGATGTAGCCAAAGGCGGTGGCGCCCAACGACGCTCCGATGGAGAGGAAGATGACGGCATAGAACTCCACGGTGCCCGAAGGATCTGCTGCCGACGTCGGTGCGATGTCCTCAACGGTGGCGGTGAACCCGCCTCTCGTCGCAATCTGGCGCCCGACGGATTCCGCCGCGGTGGCCACGCTTCTGCCACCTCCGCCCGCGACGTAGATGGTCATCTCGCCGGTTGGTGTGACCACGAAGGCAGAGTCGGCCGCACGCTCGCGGACCTGCTGGCGCGCTGCGGCATCATCGCCAACCACATTGACCGCCAGTACATCCTGGCCGCGAATCGCTTCGACGACCTGTTCTGGGGCGGCCACCGCGACGGTGAGGTGGTGCAACGTGGGCCTGGCGAAGGCGCCGGAGTAGCTGGCGATCATCGCGACGACGAACATCGTCAGCGCCGTCATGGCGAGCACCATGTTGCGGATGCCGGTCCTGGTCATCGTCGTTTCGGGGGAAGCGTGTCGTGCCATGTCAAAGCCCTTCGTGCGGAGTCGGTTCGGTTCGGACGGGGGTGGCGGTGGCCGTGCCGAGCAGCGCGCCCACGGTGTCGAGTGCGGCGGTCACCCGGCCGCGCAAATCGGTGGCGTCGCCGTCCTCCATCCAGGAGCGCAGCACCTCGATGAACCCGCCGACGAGGAACCGGCTCACCGATTCCGTGGTCAGGCCGGCGATGTCGCCGACTGCGGCATCGGCGGCGATCTGTTCGCAGGCCGGTGTGAGCTCGGCACGGAAGGCGGCGACGACGCGCAGGGTGACCGCGCTCGGCACGACGTTGCGGTACATCGCGCGGTGTTCGGCCGCGAAATCGAACAGTGCGGTGATGCGGGCGCGGGGATCGCCGGCGATGTCGGCGGTGGCCGAGGCGAACGCGATGGTGAATGCGTATGCGATGGCGTCGTCGCGGTCGCGGAAGTGCCGGTAGAACACCTGTCGGCTGACCTCGGCGCGGTCGACGATGTCGCCGACGGTCAAAAGGTCGACGGCAACCTCGTGCGCGAGCGCGAAGGCGGCTTCGCGAAGTCTGCCGCGGACTCTTTCGGCGCGGGGATCGACGCTGTGGGTGCGGGTAGCCATATCTGCAGGCTAATCCACTTCGTGGACAACTGACCACGAAAGCTTAGGTAATCTAAGACACCTGTCCGACCAGGGTGTGATGCGCGTGACGTCAGATGGTGTGCAGTACGGCAGTCGCCGCGCCCAATGCGACGCCGATCACGGCAGGAGCGATCTCCGCCGCGCGATCTGACGCGCGGAGGTGAAAGGCGACCGCCCCGATCGACAACAGCGCGAGCCCGATCGCGGCGGCGATACCGATCGGCGACCACAGCAACCCGGCCAGCACTCCCGCCACGCCCGCGAGTTCGAGCGCGCCGATGACACGCCATTGGACCGGTGAGACCCCGAGGTGATCGCGAATAGCGAGTGACTTGGGGACACCGAGAAGCTTGATGCTCGAGGAGAAAGTGAACAGCGCGGCGAGCAACAGCGTCACGACCACGGTGGCGGTGTTCACCTACGCAGAGTACGGCCGGATGCGGACGTAAGGAGCGGGATTCGACTTCAGACTAGAAACGTGTTCTAGTTTTCGAGTGCTGGAGTTCACCCACATCGGGGACCTGAGTTCCGACGAAGTCGACCGGATACGAGACGTCTACCAGCCGCTCGCCGAATCGGTCAGGGACCTGGTCGACGCGACGATTCGCACGGAGGTCGACGCCGACGAGGTGGCGGCGGTCAAGGCTGAGATCGACGCGTTGACCGCGCAGTTGCGGGCACGCCAGATCGACGGGGCGTTCGGGGTGCGGTACACCACCGCAGGCGACCGGATGGCATGGGGCAATCCCGTCGTCGGCATCCGTAATCCGATCGCGCCTCCGCTGGTCATCGAGCGCGACGCGTCAGGAGCGGCGTTCACCGACTTCGTCATGGGAGCGCCATACGAGGGCCCACCCGGTTTCGTCCACGGGGGGATGTCGGCGCTGGTGCTCGATCACGTACTCGGTGAGGCGGCGAGCGACGGGGTGATTCCACGCTTCACCGGCACCATCACCCTCCGTTACCTGCGCACCACGCAACTGGGTCGGCTGCACGCGCAGGCTCACGTCGATCGCACGGAAGGCGTCAAGACCTACGTTGTCGGCCATCTCGCCGACAAGGACGGCATCACCGTTGAGGCCGAGGGCGTCTTCATCACGCCCAAGTGGGCGCGCGACCAGAACTAGAGCGCCCGTTCAGGGCGTCGCGACGTCGTGGCTATCGGCGGCAATACCTGCGAGGCTGCGGGTGATCGTGGTTATTTCGGCGACGAGAACGCGTGCGGCGCCGTCGTCGACATGTGTTGCGGCGTCGCGCAATTGCGCATCGGCGGTGACCAAGGGCAGTGTGTCGATGCTCCACGGGGTGGCCGGGGTCGGCGGATCGCCGCGCAGCGCTTCGACATAGTCGTCCACCGCCAGCACGAACTCCCGGCTCAAGGCGGTGGACGGGTGCGGCGGCAGGCCCTGTTCCAGCGTGGTGCACGAGGTGGTGACGGCATTCACCCCCGCGCGAAACGACCGAAGCCAACGCCGCAGCTCGCGTGACTCGACGCGGGTCGCTCCTGCAGCGGCTTCGAATGCCGCCCTGGCGCGGAACGCCCGTTGCCACGCCGCGGCGAGCGCATCCGACGGGTGCTCGAGGTCATGCACGAAGGCTTTGATAACGGTTGCGGCATAGTCGATCTCGGTCTTCAGCAGCTCGCCGGCGCGCTGACGCAGCCGGATCAGCGCGTCATCGGGAACTACGACATGGAACAGCACCGTGAGGGCGCCACCGATGACGGTCGCCAGCAGCAGGTCGCTGACCGACGATGACGCATCGCTGATGTCGATGAGCAATACGATCGTCGCGCCGAAGGCTGCCGTCACAGCCATGTACCCCAGGATCGACACCGCATATGTGATGCCGAGGAACAGCACCGCGAGAATCGCTGCGGCCAGACCGGTCGGTTCCCACACCAGCGTCACCGCGGATGCGATCACAACCCCGACGCAGATGCCCGCCACCCGGCCCACACACCGGGTGTAGGTGTGGGCCGTCTCTGGTCGCATGACAAGCAGCACTGTCAGCGGAATCCAGTACCCCGCAGGCACGTCGGCGACGCGCGCGATGGCGGTCCCGCAGGCGGCAGCGCCCGCCAGCCGTACGGCGTGACGCGATATCGGGGACTTCAGGTTGAGATGTCGGACGGCGACGGCGAGCCCCGATCTCAGCGCGCCCGTCCATTCGGCGGGACTGCGTCTGCCGAAGCGCAGCGCGTTCGCGCGGTGAAGCTGCCGGGACAGACGCTGCGCCACCGGGGCATCCGCGATGGCTATCGCCGCAACGGCTGCGTCGACGCCCCGCAGCGCCTGTTCAGCGTCTCGGCGGGCCGTCCGGCTCTGCGCGGCGATCGCCGCGAGCATGTCCGACGCCGCGGTCAACACGTCGCGGACCGCGTCCTGCCCGGCGGCCTTGCCGCGAAAAGCCATCAACGTCTTGGCGATCTGGTCGGGCAGCGCGTGCCAGTCCCGGTATGCCGATGTGCGGCGGCCCGACTGCGCCTCGTCGGTGCTGAACGCTTCCTTGCACGCCAGCAGCTGCGACGAGTCGACCTCCGCCGTTGGCTCGGCGGCCAGCCGTTGCGCGTCGGTGCTCAGCGACCGGTACACCTTCGTCAGGGCTTCGCGCTCGAGCCGCCACCGCCGTGGCGGCCACACCGCGATGAGCGCGGCCTGTGTCAGACCGGCGAGCACGGCAAGAAGGGCGGACGCGAGCGCAGGCAGAACCGGCTGCGGGTGCTGGATGACCAACAGCAGACCCGACGCCCCTGCCAACAGGCCGGCGGGCGCGCCAACCGCCCACTGCATGCCCGCGAAGAAGCACCACAGCGCGATCACGACAACGAACACCACGCTGTAGCCGGCGAACAGCCCTCCGAGCAGCACAGCGATACCCAGCTCGACGGACACTGCGAGCACGATCGGAATCCGGCCGAGTGGGTTGTCCTGCAACGCGATAGCGCCCGCGATCGCGCCCGCGGCGGCCGTCGACGTTGCCGCCCCGACCGGTCCCCACAGCAAGGCGGCCGCCGTGAGCACCAAAACGCCGAGCAGGCTTCGCGCGACCGCACCGTTGTCCGGCAGGTGCAGCCGGAGCCCCAGAGCCTTGATCACCCGACCATTCTCACCCGGCCGCGGCCGCATCCGCGTCAAGCAGGCCCGTAGAGATGGTTGCGCTAGGTTCGGGTCGTGGAGAAAGTCATCATGACGCTGCGCGGAGCAGACGCTGACGACGCCTGGTGTGCCCGGCTGCGCGCGCACGTCGCCGCGGGCCTCCTCGACATCGGTCTGCCCGGCCTCGCGATCAACGTCCGCGACGCCGAGGTGCGCGATTCGTTGATGACGCTGACCACGATGGATCCCCCTGTCGTTGCTTTCGTCAGCGTGTGGGTCCAACAGTCCTACGGCGATCAGGTGCAGGCTGCCAGGGCGCTGCTGGAGCGGGAGTGCGCTGATGTCGCGGCCTACCTGGTGACGGAATCCGTTCCGCTGCGACCGCCGCCGACCGTGGCAGGCCAGCGCACGGCCGGGCTGGCCAATGTGGCCCTTCTGCGCCGACCCGACGACCTGGACGAGGCGACATGGCTGTCGCGTTGGCACGTCGACCACACACCGGTGGCGCTCGAAACCCAGTCCACATTCGGCTACACCCAGAACGCGGTGGTGCGCGCGCTGACCGCTGGCGCGCCCCCCATTTCGGCAATCGTCGAGGAGCTTTTCCCGCCCGAGGCGATCTCCGATCTGCACGCATTCTTCGGCGCGGCCGACGACGATGATCTGCGCGACCGGATGGAGCGCATGCTCGCCAGCACCGCCGCCTTCGGGGCCAACCAGAACGTCGACACCGTGCCCACCAGCCGCTACGTGTACCGCAGCCCGTTCGACGGGGGAAGGCAGAAGGTGACCAGATGACCACACTCGAGGAGGCGGTGGGGTTGGCCCGCGACGAGAGCGGCCTGACGGTCGTATCGACGCTGCGAGCCGACAACACCATCCAGGCATCGCTGGTCAATGCGGGCGTGCTAAGGCATCCCGAAAACCGAAGTCCGGTACTGGCTTTCGTCACCTATGGTCGGGTGAAGCTCGCGAACCTTCGAGCCCGGCCCCAGCTGGCGGCGACATTTCGCAGCGGTTGGCAGTGGGCGACCGTCGAGGGCGACGCCGAATTGGCGGGCCCCGACGATCCGCAGCCCTGGCTCACCGACGCAGACCGGCTTCGGCTGCTGCTGCGCGAGGTGTTCACGGCTGCGGGGGGCACCCATGACGATTGGGACGCCTATGACGCCACGATGATGGAACAACGCCGCACGGCGGTGCTCGTCGCACCCACCCGGGTGTACAGCAACGGTTGACGCTTACGCTGCTCGCGTGCCACTCCTGATCAGTGACGTCAACAGAGTTCGGACTCTCACCCTCGACCGGCCGGATGTGCTCAACGCGTTCAACGAAGCGCTCTATGAGGCGACGGCGATCGCGATCCGGGAGGCCGCCGACGATCCTGGTGTCGCGGTGGTGTTGCTCACCGGCAGCGGAAGGGCGTTCAGCGCCGGAAACGATCTCAAGGAAATGGCTGCGCGGATCACCGACCCGGCGCTCGCCGGCCAAGGCAGCCACTTCACGTCGCTGATCGACGAGCTGACCGACTTCCCGAAGCCGTTCATCTGCGCGGTCAACGGACTCGCTGTCGGCATCGGCACAACCATCCTCGGCTATGCCGACCTGGTCTTCATGTCGTCGGACGCACGGTTGAAGTGTCCGTTCACCAGTCTCGGCGTCGCGCCGGAAGCCGCGTCGTCGTATCTTCTGCCCCGGTTGATCGGTAGACAGAACGCGGCATGGCTGCTGATGTCCTCGGAGTGGGTGTCCGCGCAAGAGGCACTGCAAATGGGTCTGGTGTGGCGGGTGTGTGAGCCGGGCGAACTTCTGCCCGAGGCGCACCGGCACGCCGAAATCCTCGCCGCCAGACCGATTCCCAGTCTGATGGCGGTCAAGAAGACGATCGCAGAGCCGTTCAAATCGGGCATCAGAGCCGCCACCGAACGGGAGAATGCCCATTTCGCCGAGTTGATGGGCGCCGACGCCAACGCCGACGCGCTCGCCGCCTTCACCGACAAGCGGCAAAGGGGAGGCGGCTAGCGGCTCGCCGCCGAGCGGGCGCCGTTGCCGGCGAAATGCGCCTCGATGATCGACCGCACGGTGCGCCTGCACCGTCCGCATTCGGACCCCGCCCCGCACGCGGCCGCCACCTCTTTCGATGTCGATGCGCCTTTGGCGACACAGTCGTGCACCACGTGGCTGGTGGCTCCGGTGCACAGGCAGACGAACATCTATCGGCCGATCAGTTCTGACTGTCGATGCTCATGAGATGGGCGAACCGGCCGACGAACTGCGTCGGATAGGCGCCGAGCCCGGCATTCGACATCCACTCCGCGGCGGCGTCCGGGTGATCGATCCACTGCCTGGCGCTGATCTCGTTGTCGATCTCCTGCAGGATCATCACTTCCTGACCGTCGTCGAGCGCGCGGTACACCCAGATCTTGCGTACCCCGCCGCGCCGGAACCGGTCCAGGCCGGCGTGCACCTTGGCCATCAGCTCCGACACGTCGTCGACCGACGACATGACGCCGACGACTATCCGGCCGACGTGTCGCTCTGAGGAGGGGGCGTCGAGATCGATCTTCTCGACCACCTGGCCACCGAAGATCGGCGGGATGTCGTCGAGGCCTGCGATATCGAACCACTCGAACACCGCGGGGGAGCCGATCACGTCACGAATCGAGCGGGCGTGCCGGATTCCGATTGTCACCAGCACTCGGCCCGGTTCCCAGATCGACGTGTAGAGAACGACATGATGCGCGCCGATTGACGCCAGGTTGTCGCGACGGCCTTTGAGCCAGCTCCACATCCTGTCGACGTCGTCGACACGAAAGTCGCAGGCGAGAATCAGTGAGTGCAGATTGCTCTCACTCATCGGCGTCCTTCGCTCCGCTGCGCTGGCGATCATGTTAGCGCAGTCTAACCTTAGTTAGACCGCCAGTCCACCAGCCTCGGCCCTACTTAGCCTAGCCAGGCCAAGCGCCTGCGTTCATCCTCGCCCGGCATATCGAAGTTCGTTGCCGCAAGGGCGCAAACACGCCCCACACACTGCACAACTTGTCTCGGTGGCGTCTCTGCGTGCACTAGATTGGAGCCTGTCAAAAACAGCCATCGAATGACGAAGCGACCGCCGCAAGGAGCCAGCATGCAAGGGGACCCCGACGTTCTGAAATTGCTCAATGAGCAGTTGACGAGCGAACTTACGGCTATCAACCAGTATTTCCTGCATGCCAAAATGCAGGAGAATTGGGGATTCACCGAATTGGCTTCTCACACGCGTGCAGAGTCTTTCGATGAAATGCGGCACGCCGAGAAGATCACCGATCGCATTCTGCTTCTCGATGGTCTGCCGAATTATCAACGGCTTTTTTCCCTGCGCGTCGGTCAGACGGTACGCGAGCAATTCGAAGCCGATCTCGCGATCGAGTACGAGGTGGTGGGCAGGCTGAGGCCCGGCATCATCATGTGCCGTGAGAAGCAAGACGCGACGTCCGCCAACATCTTCGAGATGATCCTGGCCGACGAAGAAAACCACATCGACTACCTCGAGACCCAGCTCGAGCTCATGAACAAGCTCGGCGAGGAGCTCTACCTGGCGCAGTGCGTGTCCAGGCCTCCGGGCGGCACAGCCGGTTAGTCACATCTGGGCGTTTGCGCATCGCAATCGCGTGTAACCCTGCGTCGGGCCGGTCGCCGTAACTTTTATAGCCTATCTAACGATATGGCTGCAGGAACGGTTGTCCCGGACGGAAGGCAGGTATGACGAGTCAGGCATCGACGGCCGCTGTCTTGGACCCAGAGTCCAGCAGCGCCGGCATCAGCCTCCACCGCCGCAACCTCATCTTCGTTGCGGTGCTGCTCGGCATGCTGCTGGCCGCGCTCGACCAGACGATCGTGGCCACCGCGCTACCCACCGTCGTCGCCGACCTCGGTGGGGCCGGCCACCAGTCCTGGGTGGTCACCAGTTATCTACTCGCAAGCACCATCGTCACGGCGATCGTCGGGAAACTCGGTGATGTTTTCGGCCGAAAGGTGGTCTTTCAGACATCCGTGCTGTTCTTCCTCGCCGGCTCGGTGCTGTGTGGTCTGAGCGCGTCGATGACGATGCTCGTCGCCTCCCGCGCCCTGCAGGGGATCGGCGGCGGCGCCATCATGGTGACAGCCATGGCCGTCATCGGCGAGGTCATCCCGCTGCGCGAGCGCGGTCGCTACCAGGGCGCGCTCGGAGCGGTGTTCGGCGTCACCACCGTGATCGGGCCACTGCTGGGCGGATTCTTCACCGACCACCTCACCTGGCGGTGGGCGTTCTGGATCAACATTCCGGTCGCCGTCGTCGTGCTTGTGGTCGGGGCCGCGGCCATTCCGTCGTTGGCCAAGGCCGCCCGGCCGGTCATCGACTACGCCGGCATCCTGCTGGTCGGCATCGGCGCCTCGGGACTCACCCTGGCCACCAGCTGGGGCGGTGGCGAGTACGCGTGGGGC
>Ga0164308_10001531_pt1 | contig 12296 bp, 12 predicted proteins | sample Whisoiple_246_MG_FD_109983 | JGI IMG/M metagenome (GOLD analysis project Ga0164308, IMG submission 109983) | Soil microbial communities amended with fresh organic matter from upstate New York, USA - Whitman soil sample_246_MG | ecosystem: Environmental > Terrestrial > Soil > Unclassified >... | reverse complement strand
TTGGCGCCGAGTGAATGCGCCACGATCCCGCGCGCGGGCCCGTGTGCATGCACGAACGCCCGCACCGCCTCGGCGCACTCGACGATCGTCGTCCGTCCTGGCGCGAGTTCGCCAGGATCTGATTCGTTATGGCTCGGCAGATCGAACGCGATGACCCGGTGTCCCGACTCGACGAGCGGTTTGACGAAGACTCCCAGGTGTGCGCGGCAGCCGCCCCAGCCGTGCACCAAGTACACCGCGGGGCCGTCGCCCCACGCTTCCCCGGCGATCCGGTGTCCAGACCAGCTGGCCTCGACCGGCTCACCCGCCCCGACGCCCGGCGGCATGCGCATGCTCATCTCGACGGCGGGCGGGGTGCACCACAGCTCGATGGCCCATCTCGACCCGACTTCGGGAGCGACACGCTCGAGCAGCCCGAACGCCCGGCGCACCCGCGGTGCAATGGGCGGTTCGATGCCTGAGCCCGCCTCGTCCCGGGAAGGCCCGGTCTCGCCAACCATCGAAATTCCCCTCTTCTTACTCGCCAGTAAGGTTACGCGATTCGCGCGGGCCCGCCGTTAACGGGCGGCGCGCTGGCCGTATCGAAATTCACTGACAGCTGTCATTGACACCCGCCAGCGAAGTGCCGTACGTTCCTGACATGCACTCGCCGACGTCTACGACAGACGATGCGCCGCCGACGATGAGTACGCGCGAGGCTCAGCGCCTCGAGACGCGCGCCCGGTTGTTCGACGCCGCGGCCGCAGAGATCGCCCGGTCCGGTTTGGCCGGTGCGGACGTCAGCACCATCGCTGCGGCGGTCGGGGTGTCACGCGGAACGTTCTACTTTCACTTCCCGACCAAGGAGCATGTCGTCGTCGAGGTGGAACGGTCCGAGGAAGCCAAGATCGTGTCCCGACTCGGCGCCAAACACGTGAAGTCCACGGATCTTTCGTCGGTGCTATCGATGTTGGTCCGCGAGGTGCTGGCCGCCGAGCGTCGGTTGGGTCCGGTGTTCTTCCGGGACATGCTGGGCCTGCACTTCTCCTCCGCGCGCCCGGTGGAGGACGAGCTGGGTGCTCATCCGCTTGCTGAATTCCTGATCAGCGCGATCACCGATGCGCAACACGCAGGGCGGGTGACTAGTGGCCGAGACCCGGGTGAACTCGCGGTGTTCTTCCTGACGGGGCTGTTCGCACTGCTGGCGACCGACAAGAGCTCGTCCAGGACACGGGCGGCCCTCATGGAGAGGTACGTGACGACAATGATCGAGGGAATGGAAACACGATGAACGACAATGGGATTGACGGCTATCGCACTTACCTGGCGCGTCGCGATGGTGAGGCCGACCTGCTGAATCGACGACTGAGCAGCCGGGAGGAGTTCTTCGCGGCGTTGGAGGCAGATTCTGTCCGCTCGGCGCATCGTGTCGATCGGCAGGTGTTCGCGCGGAACCTGCGCCGTCGACGCCCCGAATCGGGTGTCGACCGGCAACTCCTCTTTCTGTTGGCCACCGCCAAGCTGAACCAGGCCGAACGTTTCGGCGTGGGGCTCGGCGAAACCTACGGACACAACAGCGGCGACGACGTACCGCCCGAACGGGTGTACATGGAACTCGAGGAGCACTACCACACCCGCCTGCTGGCCTATGTGCTGGACATCTTCGATCTGCCGTTCCAGGTTGTCGCACCGCCGCTCGTGATGCGACAGTTCGTGAAAACCGCTGTATTCCTTCCTGAGAGAATGGGTTTCATGTTCGTTGGCGCCGCCGAAATGGCGGGTTGCATCATGTTCCACCAGCTGCGTCGCATCGGTGTCGAGCTGTTCGCCGACGAGCCCGACGTGGCGGCACGGATCGACCGGCTCTACAGCGAGATCCTCACGGACGAGGTGGGCCACGTCGGATACTGTGCTGCCCGCTGCACCCCTGCCGAGCGGGCGATCATGCGTCGCCTCTACCCGCGGATCGGGCGACTCTTTGCGCGACAGACTGTCGAGATCAGCCTCCTCACCGATCGCCAGGAGCTGAACGCCCTGCTGGACCGGCCCTTCGACGTCGACGAGTTGTCGGCCGGTCTAGCGAACGAGACGTTCCTGGCCGCCCACCCCTAGCCGGACCGCACGCCGACGTCAGGCGGCCACGCTCGGACTTTCTTCGGCGCTGCGCCGTGCCCGCTGCCACGGCCATGTCATCAGGGCCCAGACGATGACGACTATCGCAACCTCGACCAGCAGATAAACCGGCCAGGGACCCAGCACGTCCAGCACTGACGCGGTGGGCGGCTTCCTGTTGAGGTAGCCGTAGTTGGTTCCGGTGATCGCGTTGAAGGTGAACGTGAACGCCGCCCACCCCAGGGTCACGATGATCGCGAACCGGTAGTCGCGCCACCGCGGCCGGTTTCGGCGTCCCCACGTGAGATAGATGGCCGACCACACGACGAGCACGTGCAGCGTGAAGAACGTGATGAAGAGATGGTGTGGGAAATCGGGGGCACCTTCCTCCGGCGTGCCGATGTCCGGCGTGATCAGTGCCTGAGAGTTCAGCACGAGGCCCCAGTAGTAACCGAGGACGAACGCCCAATGCCGTTGCGACCACAAAGCGTACGCCGCGACCAGCTCTGCGACATCGCACAGTTGCAGCGGAATCGACGTGTCAAGATCCGGCCGCACCAGTTTGTAGACGAACGCCACGACGAACGCTGCGACGATCAGAAGTGCGAAGGCCCTGCCGAACAGCCGGGCCTGCGACTCGGATTGTCTGCGTCCGAACCAGACCAGCAGCACCGCGCCGAGAGCGAATATCGCGAGCACCACCAAGTGCGATGGGCCGTACGCCGTGAATTCCCGCTGTGCAGAGTTCAGCTCGATCAACTCCTCGTTCATCGACAATGATGGCAGGCGACACCCACAGGCATCAGGATTACGAGCGGGAATGTCGGGGGGCCGGTCGGGTCACGGGCATGTGACCTCGACCTCGAACTGCTGGTATTCGGGCCTTTTGTCGGGCACGTCGTCGACCGCACCCTGGCCGACGATCCGGTAGCTCTTGCCTTCTTTCGTCACCTTCGGTTGTTCGACGTCCCGATAGCGCCCTATCGAGAGTGTGATGTCGGGAAGGGTGATCGCCAGCAGTGAAAGGTATGCCGGACCGTCTGTGAGCGTCATGTCTGCGATGAGCTGCGGGGGTGTCGCGGGGCCTGGTCCGGTTGTCTGCGGCCCGCCGACGGTAATGTTCAGCTCCCCCGTCGGCCCCAGAACACACACGACGTCGCCTGTGATCTGTCGAGGTCGCCCAGCCACGACAACCTTCACCTGACCCGCTGATGCCGAGGAGTCGCCGGTCTGCGGGGCCGCCGCCGTACCCGACGTGGACGAGGAACAGCTCGCGGCCGACGCGGCCACCACGGCGGCGGTCGCCACCATGCCGATCCGCCGAACGGGCCGATGACGCATCAGCGCATCAGGTCGCAATGCCGACGGCCCGCTCCAGGTCGGTCAACGAGTCCTCGAGGTGAGTGAGCAGCCGCTGCAGGTGCGGAATGCTGCGGCGGCATCCGACGAGGCCGAAGTCGAGGTTGTCGGCGGTGTTGGTGATCGTGATGTTCAGGGCTTGTCCGTCCAACGCGATCGACAGCGGGTAGTTGCCGTCGAGTCGGGCTCCGTTCCAGTACATCGGTTCGCGCGCGCCAGGGACGTTGGAGATGACGATGTTGAAAGGCGGCGGCGCCGATGACACGAACCCCGGCAACAACGCCAGTGCGATGCCCGACATCAGGAACGCCGACAACGCCAGCGCCTGGTTGCGCGGAAGCTCGGCGAAGACCTTCTTGTTGTCGCGCATCGAGGTGTTGATGGCGTCGAGCCGCTTGGCGGGGTCGGCGGTGTCGGTGGCCAGATTGCACAAAATCGTACCGACCATGTTCCCGCCGGAATCTTGCTCGTCCGCCGCGCGCAAACTCACCGGAACCATTGCGACCAAAGGTGTTTCCGGCAGCGCGTCGCGTTCGATGAGGTAGGCACGCAGCGCTCCGGAGCACATCGCCAGAACCACATCGTTGACGGTGACGCCGGCTGCGGACTTGATGGCGCGGATCCGCGCCAGTGGCCACGACTGTGCGGCCACCCGGCGCGCTCCGCCGATCGGCACGTTGAACATCGTCTTCGGCGCGCGAAACGGCAGAGTCAGTTGCTGTTCCAGGAGCGCGGCCCTGGTCACTGCAAGCGCCGAAGGAGCCAGCGAGGCAACCGATCCGACCGCTCCGGTGATCGACTGCAGTGCCGACCGCGACTCGCCCGAGCCCTTGCTTCTGCGCTTCGGGCCGAGTGTCCACGGCACTCGAATCTCCCGGTCGTCCGGGTCCGGGGTCATCGAGCGGACCGTGAGGCGCTGAGCGGAGACACCGTCGAGCAGTGAGTGGTGGATCTTGGTGTAGATCGCAAACCGCCCGTCGTCGAGGCCCTCCACGAGGCTCGCCTCCCACAACGGCCGGTGCCGGTCGAGCAGCGTGCCGTGCAGCCGCGACACGAGCTCGAGCAACTCGCGGATGCGCCCGGGACGCGGCAATCCCGACCTGCGCAGGTGGTAATCGATGTCCACGTCGTTGTCGAACGCCCAGGCGACGTTGGAGATGCCGCCGAGCATTCTGCCGGGGTGCTTCCTGAACGTCGGCTGGAAGTCGTCGTTTTTCACGATCGACTCGTGCAGATCGCGGATGAAGTCGGCCCCGCTCCCCTCTGGGGGTTGGAAGAGCTGCAGGCCCGCGACATGCATCGGGTGTTCTCGGGATTCGCCGATGAGGAACATGGAATCGGTCGGCGAGATCAGCTTCATCGACGTGACGGTACCCTCCTCACCGGAGGTAACGATGACGAACACAAACAGCAGGGTGGCCGGAAAGGTCGCGTTCATCACGGGTGCGGCACGCGGCCAGGGTCGCGAACACGCCATCCGGCTGGCGGAGGAAGGTGCCGACATCATCGCCGTCGATGTGTGCGCCGACATCGACAGCGTCGGCTACCCAGGAGCCACGGAAGCCGACCTCGACGAAACCGCGGCACTGGTCGAGAAGCTGGATCGGCGCATCGTCACCGCGAAGGCAGACGTCAGGGACCTCGACGGGCTTCGCGCCGCGCTTCAGCGCGGAATCGACGAGCTGGGCCGACCCGATATCGTCGTCGCCAATGCCGGTATCAGCGGCACACCCTGCACCGTCGCCCAGATCGACGAGTCGGCCTGGCAGACGATGCTCGACATCAATCTGACCGGCGTCATGCACACCACCAAGGTGGCACTGCCCCATATGTCCGACGGCCGCGGCGGATCCATCATTCTGGTCAGCTCGATGCTCGGACTGCGGGGCGGGGGCTACATGGCGGGCTACGCCTCGGCCAAACACGCCGTCGTCGGGCTGATGAACTCACTCGCCAACGAGCTTGCACCGCAGTGGATCAGAGTGAACTCGATCCACCCCGGCAACATCCGGACACCGATGCTCGACAACGAATGGTTCCACCGCACGCTGCGACCCGACCTCGCTGAGCCGACGATGGACGACGCCGCCGCGGTGATCGGGCACTTTCACATGCTGCCGGCGCCACTGATCGAGGCCCGAGCAGTCAGCAATGCCGTGCTGTTCCTCGCCTCCGACGAGGCGAAGTACATCACCGGAGCGGCACTGCCGGTCGACGCGGGAGCCGTCGCAAAGTTCTGACAGCTCAACACGTCTCGCGTAACCGCGCAGACAGGGCCGCGGCGAAGGTATGCGTGTCCCCCGGCCAGCGCGCGGAGATGTAGTTGCCGTCGTCGACGACGAACGCCGGCCGCGAGTCGGTCGCGGTGTCTCGCGCCACACCCGACGTCTGGGCGCGACGATGAGGGGAATCGCTCTCGACATTGCGGAAGTCGCTCGGATTCTCCAGTGCGCGGGTGACTTCCTCCTGCACCGACATATAGCCGACGGGCTCGCCGGGCCGCTCTGAGTACGTTCGGTAGTAGTCGGGATCCCAGAACCTCGTGACGCGGGTCAACCGCCATGCCCGTCGCTCGAAGTCCCAAGTCAGCGCGGTGGTCTTGCGGCCGTAGAGAACCGAGCGTCCCGTCGACGCATCGATGGACCGGGCTGCCAGGAGCACCCCGTGACAAATCGCGGCGACGAGCGTGCCGCGCGCGAACCCGTCGGCCACCAGGCGTTGCAACACCGTGCTGTCGATATAGCGGCGCATCCCGCGCGCGCGGTGACCGCCGGGAAGCAGCAGGGCGTCGACGTCGTCGAGTCCGGCGTCGGTCCAGGCGATGGGATTCTGGAACGCTGCGGAGTCCAGCATCTGTGCGTACGCGCTGCGGGCTTCGCGGTTGGCGCGCAGAATCCGTCCGACGCCGACGAGTCCGGACAGGCCGGGAATCTTCGACCACAGATCGAGGCCGCGGCCCGAGACCATGATGTCGTCCGCCGCACCGGGTCGGCCGCTTTCGGTCGCGAACACCACTGCGTGTCCCTGCCTGGTGAGGACCTGCCAACTGACCGCGACCTCGGTCGGGTCGAAGTCCCTGTCTGGAATCGGTATCAGGACTGTGGCCATCGGTGACGATTGTGTCACCGCGGCGCGCTATGACCTCCAGCGGTCGACGAGGTCAGCCCACCGGCGAGAGACGGTCTTCTCCAGTTGATCGCGTCTACGACGGGCGTTGACGTCGTCGGGTTCGATGGCGCCGATCGTCAGCCGCGCGATCTCGTCGACCTGATCGCGGTCCAATCCGAATGACACCAAGGTGTCCAGGTCGCGGTCGGTGTCCAATTCGTCTGGCAACTGCGACCGGGCGAGCAGTACCGCGGCGTTCTCCTCCCCGGCCTCTAAAAGCATGGCGACCAGGTTCGACTTCTCCACCCTCATCGCGTGGTGGTCACACAGGCTGACGAATGGACAGCTCAAGACCGTTGTCGCGCATGACAGTCCGGCACTCATCCGGGGTGTAGTCGAAGTTCTCCAGATCCTTGATGTAGGACGCGGGATCTGCCAAACCTTCGACGTGAGGGAAGTCCGAGCCCATGATGATGCGCTTCACGCCGAGCAACTTGAGCAGGCTCGCCAATTCGTCCTCGTAGAACGGCGACACCCAGACGTGACGCCGGAAGGTTTCGCGCGGGTCCTCCTTGTAGATCTGCGGAATCTGACCGTAGGACTTCGACAGCTTCTCGAACAGATGAAAGACCCACGCCGAACCGCTTTCAATGGATGCCATCCGCAGGTTGGGAAAGCGGAGAAACAGGCCGTTGTGTAGGTGGTTGGCGAACGTGTCCTGCAGTGCGTCCCCGGAGAACAGTGACCGGAATCCGAGGAGTGCCTGAAACGACATCATGTAGTCCGATTCGCCCCATGCCGGCATGAACTTCGAGTAGTACGTCTCGCCGGAGTGGTAGCACACCGTGATGCCCGAATCGTTGGCCAGCCGCCAGAAGTCGTCGAACATCGGGTCGCCCGGCGCACGCATGCCGACGTCGGTCGTGATGGGTCCCGGGACCATCACGATGAAGCGCGCGTCACGCTCCAGCGCCCACTCGAGCTCGCGGATCGCATTGTCCGGTTTGCACAGGGTGATGTAGGGCGCGCCGAAAATCCGCTCCTTGTAAGCAAATCCCCAGTCTTCGTCCATCCAACGGTTGAAGGCGCGGAAGGTGGCGGCCGCGGCGTCCAGATCGGGCAGTAACGCCTGCTCCATACCCACGCCGAGGGTCGGAAGCAAGATGGCGCCCTGCATGCCCTGTTCATCCATCAGCGCGAGCCGCGCGTCTCGGTCGCGGTATGCGGGACTGATCGGCTCGAGCTCGCCGAACAACGCGTTCAGGTCCGCGCCTTTCGGGTTGCGGCCGCGGAAGTACTCGTCGAGCGCGCCGGGTTTACCCACGGGGTCGAACGTCGGGTTGGGAATGAAGCGGTTCACCCTGCCGCCGACGAGCAGCCGCTGCCTGCCGTCGAGCTGAGCCCACTGGATGGCGCGTTTCCGGTACTGCGGCTCGATGTGTCGGGTGAACGCGTCGACGGCCTCGTAGTAGTGGTTGTCGCAGTCGAAGTACTTGAAGGGAAGCTGTGTCATCGTGGCGACGTCCTTTCTGGGGCGGGTTGTTTGTCGTCTACTTGCGCGGCAGCCCGAGGATCATCGATGCGATGATCGTGAGTTGGATCTCCGGGGTGCCGCCGCCGATGAGTTCGGCGGGGGCATCGAAGTAGGGCTGAAACACGGCCGGGTCGGACTCCTCCAGCATCGCGATGCGACCTGTGAGGCGCAGGGTTTCGGCGTGTGCTCGACGCAGCAGCGTGACCATCGCGTACTTGGCGATGCTCGAGGTCGGGCCCGCGCCCTGACCCTCGACGAGGCGCAGGGTTTCGCGTAGCACCAGCGCCTTGATCGCGGTCGTATAGGCCTCGACGTCGCCGAGAGCGCGGAGCGCCGCGTCCTGTTCCTGGCCGTCGACCTCCGCCATCCGCCGAAGGGCGTCGGCGCGATCGATGGTGACGTAGTTACCGATCGCCGTTCGTTCGACGGCCATCGTCGAGACGGCCAGCCCCCAGCCGCCGTCGGCCTCGCCGACGAGCATGTCGTCGGGCACGAACACGTCGGTGAAGAAGACCTCGTTGAACTCGGCGCGGCCGCTGGCCTGTTTGATCGGCGAGACCACGATGCCCGGCGAGGTCATATCGATGAGGAAGTAGCCGATCCCGCCGTGTTTCGGTGCATCCGGATCCGTTCGCGCCAGCATCGCCCCGAAGTCGGCCCTATTCGCCAGCGAGGTCCAGATCTTGTGGCCGTTGATGATCCATCCGCCATCGACCTTGCCTGCGCGGGTAGCCAGCGAAGCGAGATCCGAGCCTGCTCCGGGTTCACTGAACAATTGGCACCATTGTTGAACGCCACGCAGAATGGGCCCCGCGAACCGCTCACGTTGCTCGTTGGTTCCACTGGCGAGAATCGTGGGCAGAATCCACTCGGCGATGCCCAGCGACGGCCTGATCAGGCCGGGTCGCTTGTCGAACTCTTCGGCGATGATCACTTGTTGTACAGCGGATGCGTCAAGACCCCACGGAGAAGCCAGGTTCGGCGCGACCAGACCCTCGCGGGCCAGCAGATCCCGCTGCGGCCCCGTGGCAAGACCGGGGTTTCTCACGTCGTCAGACGGGTGGTCATTAGCCAGCGCCATCGCTTCATCCAGCGTTGCCGAGACCCGGGCACGAAACTCGGATTCGACGTCACCGAGATTCACAGCAGTGGAACGCTTCTGCGTGCGGGCCAACTGCCCAACCTCGCGGCTCCACTGCGTCATAGGTCCCAGCGATGCAGCCAGGCTGGTGGCGCGGCGCCAGTACAGGTGGGTGTCGTGCTCCCATGTGTAGCCGATCGCGCCGAACATCAGCAGCGCGTCAAGTACCAGGTCTGGCGCGGTCCCGATCGCCATCAATGCGGCGGTGGCAGCGGCCATCCGGTGCTGTTCGATGGAGTCGTCGGCCGCCCGTACCGCATCCCAGGCGGCCGCGGCGGCCAGTTCGGAGTTCACCAGCAGCACGGCCGCCTTGTGCTGCAGCGCCTGGAACGCACCGATGGGTCTGCCGAACTGCTCGCGGGTACGGATGTACTCCGTCGCCGCGTCGGCGCAGTGACGCACAGTGCCCCCGGCTGCGCAGGCCGCGAACGCCAACACGATGCAGCGGACACGTTCAGTGGATATCCCGGACAACGCCGCACTAGACGGCACGGCGTGGTCGGTGAGCTGGAGCACCCCCACGTCGGTACAGAGGTCGGTGCCCTGCTGCTCCTCGACATGCAACCCGGGCCTTGGAGAACGCGCGTCGAGCGTGAGCCACACTTCGGCGCCGTCCCCTGTGCGCCCAGCCAGCAAAATATGATGGGCGCCAAGGATTCCCAACTGCGATCCGGACGAGCCGTTGAGCCGCCATCCGGTTCCGTCGGGTACAGCCCGGACATCGGAGTGCTCGGGCAGCACGACAACTGCGGTCGCACCGGCGACCAGATCGGCGATGAGCGGCTCAGCGGGCGCCTGGGCGAGGCTCGCGACGGCGCTTGCGGTTGCCGTACTCAGCAGCGGGCCGGGCAGTAGCGCTGCAGCGGCCGCCTCGACCACACAGGCCATATCCGCGAGACTTCCGCCCTGTCCGCCGTCCTGCTCAGGCAGGTGCACCGCATGAAAGCCGCGTGCAACGAATTCCTGCCACCACGGCGGTCGTTCACCCGCCGCGATCGAATCGAAGGAAGCGCGCGTCTTGTCGATCGGCGCATGGCGGGCGGCGAACCGGCTGACGGCGTCGACAAGGTGTTCCTGCTCAGCCGTGATCGCGAGTGCCATGGGTCGTCAGCCGTCCAGCCCAAGAATCCGGGCAGCGTTGCCGTACAGGAACTTCGGCCACACCTCGTCCTTGAACGGGACGTTGGGCAGCTCACTGAAGATGCGCTCCAACGACAGGCCCATCGGGAAATAGCCGGCGTAGAGGACTTTGTCCGCGCCGCGGGAGTTCGCGTACTGGATGATGGACTTCGGGTAGTACTTGGGCGCAAATGCTGATGTCGAGTAGTACAGGTTGGGCCACTTCAACATCAGCTTGACCGCGAGATCCTCCCACGGCTCACAGCCGTGGCGGGTCACGAAAACCAGATCCGGGAAGTCGAACATCACGATGTCGATCCGTGAAACCTCCTGAGCTGTAAAGGGGACTCGCGGACCCGGAACACCGGCACAAACGAAGATCGGGATGCCGAGTTCGACGCAGGTGGCATAGATCGGATACATCTTCGGGTCGTCGATGGGGACCTGGGGAAAGGTTCCCGCAGGGAACACGGACGTCGCGCGGATACCGAACTGTTCGTACTCTCGACGGATCGCGTTCACCGATCCCATCACGTCGTTGGGGTCGACGAGCGCGCCCGAGGGTACGAAGCGGTCGGGAAACGTTTTGAGTGCGAGTTGAGCCGAGTCCTCCCCGACGCCAATCATCGCCTTCTCAATGCCGAACCGGTCCATCTGTTGGAGCACCAGAGACACCGGGTCGTCCGTGGGCAGCCCGTTGGGCACATCCTTGAACATGTATTCGACCGGAAACTCGAAGTCCTCCTTGGACTGGCGGTCCTTGGTCTGCTTACGGATGAAGTCGTATTGAGCGGACCCCTCGTGAGGAAACCCGATCATCGTGTCGATTACCGGCAGGCCGACAGGTCCGGCCATGGAATCCTCCGATCGTGCAAGCGCACAGGCCCACCGCGGCCCCGGACAATATTGAAACGTGGTTCTACTTGTGTCAAGATAGCATGGCGTCAGTAGCTGCAATTTTCGGAAATTTTGCGGTAGCCGCGGGTATTCATGTAGAGCAAACGAGAAGTGCGTTCTCGAATCCAGGACGGAGGTCAGACCGTCAACACCGATCGGTCCGATTCTGTCGTTCCGATGGCGGACATGACCAGCCGTCAGTTGATCCGGCGGGCCAAGGTCATCGAAGCGGTGGTCGAGCTGATCGCCGAGGTGGGCGCCGAGGCGGTCCAGATGCGCGACGTGGCGCTACGTTCGGGAGTGGCGTTGGCGACCGTCTACCGCTATTTCAGCTCGAAGGATCACCTGCTCGCGGCCGCACTGGAAGACTGGCAGAAGAGACTGACCCGCCGAATCTTGGCTTCGCGCAACCGAACTGATCGAGATCCCGACCCGCTGCGCGGTGTCCTGGACTATTTGCAACGAGCCCAGCGCGCGTTTCATCGCAACCCAGCGATGACCACGCTGATGTTTCAGACGGCGACATCGGCCGACCCCGAAGCGAAGGCCACCATCGATCAGATGAATCGCACCAATACCGAGATGTTCAACCGGCTCCTCGAAGGCGTTCCACCGGCCGACATTCCGAACATCACGTTCTGCCTGAATGCCGCGTTGAACACGGCACTCAGTGGCGTGCTCACAGGGATGATGACATTGGACGAGTCGCTGAGCCGAGTCGACTGGGTCGCCCGAGTCTTACTCGACGACGCTCGGATCTCCGTTGGCGGGTACAGCTAGCCGGTATAGCGGTTGGGCGCAGAAAGCGATGACCTCCGCTCTCTTTCATGCCAATGTCATCCCCATGACCACCAGAAACGCCGGACGCACCGCCCGCTTCTTCGCACTTCTGTGCAGCGCAGCGGTCGTATGGTCGCTGATCACGCCTGCCACCTCGGCCGCCGCGCCGGACGCCGTGGAGCCCACCATCGTGCTTGTGCACGGAGCATGGGCCGATGCGTCCAGTTGGAATGGCGAAGTCGACGAGTTGCAAGCGCAGGGATACGT
>Ga0164308_10001530_pt1 | contig 12301 bp, 11 predicted proteins | sample Whisoiple_246_MG_FD_109983 | JGI IMG/M metagenome (GOLD analysis project Ga0164308, IMG submission 109983) | Soil microbial communities amended with fresh organic matter from upstate New York, USA - Whitman soil sample_246_MG | ecosystem: Environmental > Terrestrial > Soil > Unclassified >... | reverse complement strand
CTGCGCGCCGAGGCGATGGAGTGGGGGCGCAAGCCGCGCCGCCGCGGGACGCTGTACGTCACCGAGCACATGGTGCGGGCGATGCGCGCCTACGGCTGGACGATCATCATCAACGCGCTCGGCCAGCCGATCCTCTACCTCCTCGGGCTCGCCGTCGGGCTCGCGGCGCTCATCCAGGCGCCCATCGACGACCGCGGCCAGGAGGTGCCGTACCTCGTCTTCGTCGCGCCCGCGCTGCTCATGACGGCGGCGATCGCCGTGGCATCCGAGGAGTTCACCTACCCGGTGATGTCGGGCTTCAAGTGGCGTCGCTACTTCTACGGGTTCAACGCCTCGCCCATCGCGTCACCGCAGATCGCCGGGGGCGTCATCGGCGGCGCGGCCGCGCGCATGGGCGTGACGGTCGTGCTCTACTACCTCTTCATCTGGATCTTCTTCGCGGCGCTCTATCCCTCACAGACCAACCCCGCCACGGCCTGGCTCATGATCCCGATCGGCATGCTCGCGGGCCTCTCGTTCGGCATCCCGCTCATGGCCTACGCGGCGTCGATCGAAGACGACAAGGGCCAATTCGCGCTCGTGCAGCGGTTCATCTTCATGCCGATGTTCCTCTTCTCCGGCACCTTCTACCCGCTGACGAACCTGCCGCTCTGGCTCCAGTGGATCGGCTGGATCTCGCCGCTCTGGCACGCCTCCGAGCTCGGCCGCGCCGTGACGTACGGCGATCTCTCGTCGCCCCTGGTCTGGATCAACGTCCTGTACCTGCTCGCCCTCATCGTCGGCGGCTACCTCGTCGCCCGGCGCGTCTTCACGAACAGGCTCGCGAAATGACCGCGGTGACGACGACGACGGATGCCGCGCCCCGCCGCGGCAGCGTGAGGGCGCTGTGGTCGGGCAATCCCTTCGCCGTCGTGCAGCGCGGTCTCATCGCGGCGCGCTCGTCGAGCTGGGTGGTGGTGTTCTCCGGCTTCTTCGAGCCGGTGTTCTACCTCGCGTCGATGGGGCTCGGCCTCGGCAAGATGATCGGCGACGTGCAGACGTCGGGCGGCGTGGAGGTCTCGTATGCGGCCTTCATCGCGCCGGCGCTGCTGGCCGTCTCGGCCATGAACGGCGCGATCTACGACTCGACGTGGAACGTGTTCTTCAAGCTCAACTACGGCAAGCTCTACGAGGGCATGCTCGCGACCTCGCTCGGACCCCTCGACGTGGCGCTCGGCGAGATCCTCTACGCACTGCTTCGCGGACTCCTGTACGCGACCGGATTCCTCATCATCATGCAGATCCTGGGGCTGAACCTCGCGTGGACGGCGATCCTCGCCATCCCGGCCGTCCTGCTCATCGCGTTCGGGTTCGCGGCCCTCGGCATGGCGGTGACGAGCTACATGAAGACGTTCCAGCAGATGGACTGGATCAACTTCGTGCTGCTGCCGATGTTCCTCTTCTCGGCGACGCTCTACCCGATCACGGTCTACCCCGAGTGGGTGCAGACGGTGGTCATGGCGTTCCCGCTGTGGCACGCGGTCGAGCTGATCCGCGGCCTCACGACGGGGGTCATGAGCCCCGACATGGGCTGGCATCTGCTCTACTTCGTCGTCATGATCGCCGTCGGCCTCGTCTTCACCACGAAGCGGCTGCGCGCCCTCTTCCTCGACTGACACCCCCCGCGGCCGCGGCGACGTCCGCGCCGCCCCGCACCGGCGTAGGAAAAGACACCGGCGTAGGACGATCCGAGGCCGAATCGTCCTACGCCGGTGTCTTCTCCTACCTCCGTGGAGGCGACACGCTGTCGCCGGTGCAGGCGGGGGCGGGGCTAGCTCAGTGCAGGCGGGGCGCGCCTACCCCTGTGAGGGCGGGGCGCAGCGCGGGGTCAGCGCCAGAGGACCGCGATGCCGGCGTTGACGAGGGTGAGTACGCCGATCGACCAGAAGATGCCGCCGGGCACCGATCCGGTCTTCTTCTGGCGGCCCATGCCGATCCCGAGGAGCGCGCCGATGACGAGCAGGATGACGAGCTTGACGCCGATCTTGACGTAGTTCAGGTCGTACTCGATGCCCCACGGGGCGGCGAGGGCGAGGCCCGCGACACCCGCGATGGCCAGGCCCCACTCCATGAGGCGGGTCACCTGGCGGCGACGGCTGACGGCCTCGACGACCCAGGCGCCGAACAGGATGGCGAAGCCGACGAGGTGGACGAGCAGGACGACGTGGCGAAGGATCTCCATGCCGTCAGCGTACCTTACGCACTACTGAAGGTGAGTTCGCGAGCGGCGCACCTGTCTCGATCCCGAGCGATCAGAACCCGGCAGGCCGCCGACGGGACTCGCGCAGCTCGCGGAGGACGAGCGCCGTGCGCACCGCGGCATCCGCAGCCTCGGCACCCTTGTCCTCCTTCGAGCCCTCCAGACCCGCCCGGTCGATGCCCTGCTGTTCGTCGTCGAGGGTGAGCACGCCGAAGCCGACGGGCTTGCCCGTGTCGATCGCGACCCGCGTGAGGCCGTCGGTGGCCGCATTCGAGACGAAGTCGAAATGCGGGGTGCCACCGCGGATGATCACGCCGAGCGCCACGACCGCGTCGGCCCCGGCATCCAGTGCCGCCTTCGCAGCCACCGGCAGCTCGAACGATCCCGGCACGCGGACGAGCTGCCACGACGCGTTCGCGGCGTCGAGCGTGCGCTGCGCCCCGGCGATCAGGCCGTCGGTGATGACCTCGTGCCACGTGCCCGCGACGATGACGATCTCGAGGCCGGTCGCGTCCGTGCCTCCGACGATCGGTGCTCCCTTGCCGCTCATGCTTCGGCTCCTCCGCTCACGTGCGACTCCTTCATCTCGGCCAGGGCGGCGGCGAGCTCCTGCTCGTCGATGAGGTGGCCCATCCGGTCGCGCTTGGTCTCCAGGTACTGGTGGTTGTTCGGACCGACGCCCACCAGGAGCGGGACCTGCTCGACGATGTCGAGGCCGAGCTCGCGCAGCTGGTTGACCTTGTCGGAGTTGTTCGTGAGCAGACGCACCCGCTCGATGCCGAGGTCGGCGAGGATGCCGGCCGCGGCGGCGTAGTCGCGTGCGTCGGCGGGGAGGCCGAGGGCGAGGTTGGCGTCGACGGTGTCGAGACCGCGCTCCTGCAGGCTGTAGGCGCGCAGCTTGTTGATGAGGCCGATGCCGCGCCCCTCGTGACCGCGCATGTAGACGACGACGCCGCCGTCCTGCTCGATCGCGTCGAGGGCCGCCTCGAGCTGCGGGCCGCACTCGCACTTGAGCGAGCCGAACGCCTCGCCCGTGAGGCACTCCGAGTGCACGCGGACGAGGGGGGCCTCGTCGCCGATCTCGCCCGAGACGACGGCGATGTGATCCGTGCCCGTGATGCGGTCCTTGTAGGCGAGGAAGCGGAAGCTGCCGTGCGACGTCGGCACGTTCGCCTCGGCCCGGAGGCTCACGCGGCGCTTGTGCGCGGCATGGGGCGACGACTCGACCGGTTCGGTCGCCTCGAGGTGGGCGACGATCTGCTCGATCGTGATGACGGGCACGCCGTCCCGCTCGCCGAGCTCGAGGAGGCCGGGAAGGCGCATCATCGAACCGTCTTCGGCGACGACCTCGGCGATGGCGCCCACGGGCTTGAGCCCCGCCAGGCGCATGAGCTCGACGGCCGCCTCGGTGTGGCCGCCCCGCTCGCGCACGCCGCCGTCCACGGCGCGGAGGGGGAGGATGTGGCCCGGACGGATGACGCTCGCCGGCGTCGACTCCGGATCGGCGAGCACGTTGAGGGTGTGGGCGCGATCGGTCGCGCTGATGCCCGTCGAGACGCGGTCGGCGGCATCGACGCTCACGGTGTACGCGGTGCCGCGGGCGTCCTCGTTGACGGCGACCATGGGCGGCAGATCGAGGCGGTCGGCCCATTCGGCGGGCATCGGCGCGCAGATGAAGCCGCTCGACCACCGCACGGTCCACGCGACCCATTCGGGGGTCGCGAGCTCCGCGGAGAGCACGACGTCTCCCTCGTTCTCGCGATTCTCGTCGTCGGCGACGATGACGGGACGCCCGGCGCGCAGCGCCTCCAGCGCGTCGGGGATCGTGGCAAGGCTCATCGCGAGCCTCCTTCCGTGGGGGCGGCGAGGGCCGCGGGGGAGTTCGGTGCGCTGGCGGGTGCGGCCGGTGCCGTGAATGAGCCCTCGCGGAGCGCGGGTGCGGCCGGAGCCGCGAAGGAGCCCTCGCGGAGCGCGGGTGCGGCCGGAGCCGCGAATGAGACGAGCCGCTGCACATGGCGGGCCAGGATGTCGGTCTCGAGGTTGACGACGTCTCCCGCGCCGCGCGCGCCGAGCGTCGTCGCCTCGAGCGTCTCGGGGATGAGCGAGACCTCGAACCACTGCGCGGGCGAGGAAGCAGGGCTGACGGCGCTCACGGTGAGGGAGACGCCGTCCACGGCGATCGATCCCTTGTCGACGACGAGCGGGGCGTGATCGGCGGCCAGCGAGATGCGCAGCACCCGCCACTGCTCGCCGCGGCGCACCTCGAGCACTTCGCCCGTGCCGTCGATGTGCCCCTGCACGATGTGTCCGCCCAACCGGCCGTGGGCGCGCGTCGCGCGCTCGACGTTGACCGCGAGCCCGGCGGCGACCTCGGCCAGCGTCGACATGTCGAGGGTCTGCTTCATGACGTCGGCGGTGAACCAGTCCTCACCTTGGTCGACGACGGTCAGGCACACGCCGCTGATCGAGATCGAGTCGCCGTGCGCGGCATCCGATACCGCCTGCGGGGCGCGAACCGTGAGGCGCACGCCGTCGCCCGAAGGCTGCACATCGGTCACTTCGCCGATCTCTTCGACGATTCCCGTGAACATCAGTCGTCTCCTTCTTCCTCTTGCCTGCCGCGACCCGCTGCCACCGGCGCCGCGCGGGGCGCCGGCCGGGGCGAGGCGATGACCAGCAGGTCATCGCCGAGTCGTTCGACGGATGCCACGTCCAGCCGCCGCGCATCGCCGATCGTGGCGACGCCCACGTCGCCCAGCGAGAGCCGGTCTCCGCCGAGCAGCACGGGCGCGACGTACGCGAGCACCTCGTCGACGAGCCCCGCCCGCACGAAGGCGCTCGCGAGGGCCGGACCGCCCTCGACGAACACCCGCTGCACTCCGCGTCCGCGGAGGTCGGCGAGCACTGCGGCGAGGTCGTCCCCGCTGTACTGGAGCAGGGGGAGAGGATGCCGCCGCACGGCCGCGTCGTCGGGCACGCGCCGCACGCCCAGCACGACGGGCTGGGGCTGGTGTTCGAGCAGCGAGCCCGAGGCATCCCGAGCCGTCAGTGCCGGATCGTCGGCGAGGACGGTGCCGGTGCCCGCGACGATCGCGTCGGCCAGGGCGCGCCGGCGGTGCACGTCTGCGCGCGCTTCGGGCCCCGTGATCCATTGACTCGAGCCGTCGGATGCCGCAGCCCGGCCGTCGAGGCTCTGCGCCCACTTGACGGTGACGTGCGGGCGCCCGAGCCGCTGCACGGTGAGCCACGAGTCGAGAAGATGGGTGGCCTCGCCGGCGAGGAGCCCGGCCTCGACGTCGACGCCGGCGGCCCGCAGGCGATCACCGCCGCCGGAGGAGTGGTCGCCGGGATCGGGGATGGCGTAGACGACCCGCGCGACGCCGGCCTCGATGAGGGCTTCGGCGCAGGGGCCCGTGCGGCCGGTGTGGTTGCAGGGCTCGAGCGTCACGACCGCGGTCGCCCCGCGGGCCTGGCCCGGGGCAAGGCGCGAGAGGGCATCGACTTCGGCATGCGGCGTGCTCGCCCCCCGATGCCAGCCTTCGGCCAGTACGCGTCCGTCCGGCGAGAGCAGCACGGCGCCCACCTGCGGGTTGATCCCGCGGGGGCCGTTGAGGGCCACCGTCAGCGCGCGTCGCATCGCGTCGCGTTCCGCGTCGTTCGCCACTTCTCGTCCGTCTCCTGCCTCGCGACAGCGCCGGGGCAAGGGGAAGCAGCGGCACGCTTGCGCCGCTCGTGCTGCCTCCCATCCGGACTCGCAGCTTGCGCTGCATCACCGTCGGTCCCGGAATTCCACCGGATCGGCGTCGGCGTCCGGCCCGGAAGGGAACGGATGCCTCGGCTCGCGGACTTTCACCGCCGGTTCGGATTCTCACCGACCCCGGAGCACGTCGATGCTCTCGAGTGTAGTAAACGCGCCCGCCGGGGATTCATTCCTTGACATGCAGCGACTCGTCGCCGCCCCGCATCGACTCGTCGCCGTCGGCACCGGTCCCCTCCAGGAGGGCTCGCGCCGTGGCCTCGTCGAGCACGAGATCCGTCGCCGTCTCGGCGGCCAGGGCGCCGCGCAGGCTCGCGAGCTTCGAGACCCCCGAGACGATGCACAGGCGCCGCGGGACGCTCCGGATCACCTCGAGGTTCGGGCCCGTCGCACGTTCGTTCAGCGCGATCCCGTCGCTGGAGCCGTCGGCGCGGAAGAACACGGTCGCGATGTCGCCCACGACACCCTCCTCGGCGAGCTCGGCGAGCTCCTGGCTCTCGAGGTACCCACCGCTGTAGACGTGGCTCGGCACGCGCGATCCCGCCGACCCGGTGCTGAAGACGACGAGATCCATGCCGCGCTGGATGTCGAGGATGCGGCGGGTGCTGCGCTCCCGCCACATCGCCTCGCGCGTGCGCGGATCGTCGAAGAACGCCGGGACGGGGAACTGCTGCGCGCTCCCGCCGTACGCCGCCGCGAACCGGCTCAGGATCTCGCTCGCGTAGAGGAGGCCCGTCGTGCGGGTGTTGCCCGAGCCGTTGAGCTGGACGAACGTCGTTCCCCGCACGGATTTCGGCACGAGATGACGGCTGACGGCGTCGGTGGTCGATCCCCACGCGACGCCGACCGTCATGTCGTCGTGCATCATCTCGAGCATCGCGTGCCCGGCGGCGATCGCCACCCGCTGCAGGCGCTCCATGTCACCGGCGTCGTCGGGCACGGGGACCACCTGCGCGAGCACGCCGAAGCGCTCGGCGAGGCGCTCTTCGAGCCGTTGCGGCGCCGCGAACGGCGAGCGGATCCGGATGTCGACGATCCCCGTCGCCCGTGCCGCGCTGAGAAGGCGCGAGACGGTCGAGCGCGAGGTGCCGAGCTCCTGCGCGATCGCCTCCATCGTGCGGTCCTGCACGTAGTAGAGGTGCGCCGCCGTGAGGGCCCGGGCGATCGTCTCCCCGTCGATGAGCTGATCCATGCGTCCAGTTTGCACATATGTGCAGGAAGGCTGCAATACCGTCCATCGATGTCATGATGGAGGCACGGAACGACGGATCGGGAGGGCTGCCATGACGGCGTCGAACACAGAGCGAGGGATCGGCGGTCTCGCCGCGCGCCCGCAGGCCGAAGTCCTCATCATCGGCGGCGGCATCAACGGCCTCGCGACGTTCCGAGAACTGGCCCTCCAGGGGGTCGACGTCGCGCTCGTCGAGCGAGGCGACTTCGTGAGCGGCGCCTCGTCGGCGTCGTCGCACATGATCCACGGCGGCATCCGCTATCTCGAGAACGGCGAGTTCCGCCTCGTCCACGAGGCCGTGACCGAGCGCAACGGACTGCTGCGCATCGCGCCGCACTACGTCCGTCCCCTCCAGACGACGATCCCCATCTACAGCACCTTCTCGGGCGTGCTGAGCGCCCCCTTCCGCTTCCTCCGTCACGGCGGTGGCAAGCGCAGCGAGCGCGGCGCCCTGCTCATCAAGATCGGGCTCGTCATCTACGACTCGTTCTCGCGCAACGGCGGGCGCGTTCCCGCCCACACCTTCCACGGACGCAAGAAGTCGCTCGTGGCTCTGCCGCAGCTGAACCCGAAGGTCAAGTACACCGCGACGTATTGGGATGCCTCGCTCCGCGACCCCGAGCGTCTGGCACTGGACGTGCTGCGCGACGCTCTCGAGGCCGGCCATGGCAAGGCCCGCGCCGCCAACTACACCGCCGCGGTGGGCGTCGACGGCGGACGCGTGGTGCTCCGCGACCTCGAGACCGGCGAGGAGACGCCATTCTCGGCATCCGTCGTCGTGAATGCATCCGGACCCTGGACCGACATCACGAACTCGGCGATCGGTCACCCCACGACGTTCATGGGCGGCACGAAGGGCTCGCACATCGTGCTCGACAACCCGGAGCTGCTGGAGGCGACCGCCGGCCGCGAGCTCTTCTTCGAGAGCAGCGACGGGCGCATCGTGCTCATCTACCCGCTCCGCGGGCGCGTCCTCGTCGGCACGACCGACCTCGAGCACGACATGGGCGACCCGATCGTCTGCACCGAGGACGAGGTCGACTACTTCATCGACCTCGTGGGCCAGGTGCTTCCCGATGTGCCGGTCGACCGCTCGCAGATCGTCTACCGCTTCTCGGGCGTCCGCCCGCTCCCGGGCCACGGCGACGTCGCCGCCGGCTTCGTGTCGCGCGACTACCGCATCGAGTCCGCGCCCCTCGCGGACGGGTCGGGCACCACCGTGCTGAGCCTCGTCGGCGGCAAGTGGACGACGTTCCGCGCCTCGGGGGAGCGGCTCGCCGACCACGTTCTCGACCTCCTCTCGCGGTCGCGCCTGCGTTCGACCAAGGGCCTGCCGATCGGCGGCGGCCGCGGCTACCCCACGAGCGAAGCGGCGCGCCGGCAGTGGCTCGCGACGCACGAGGGAGGCTTCGGCATCGAGCGCGCCGAGACCCTGCTGGATCGCTACGGCACGGTCGCGGCCGACGTCATCGAGGCGATCGCCGATGACGAGGACGATCGCGCCCTGCGCACGCTTCCGGACTACAGCACGGGGGAGCTGCGCCACCTCGCGCGGACCGAGGCGGTCGTGCACCTCGACGACGTGCTGCTGCGGCGCACGAGCCTCGCCTTCGTCGGCGCCGTGACGGAGGAGTCGGCCGCCGAGGTCGCCGAAGCCATCGCGCCCGTGCTCGGCTGGAGCGTGCGCCGGCGCCAGGACGAAGTGGAGCGCGCGCTCGCCCGCGTGCACGCTGCCGATCCCAGCTGGCCGGTCGCGGCCCGGCCCACGCGCTCCGAGGCTCCGGACGCCGCGTCAGCGGTCCGCGGGCAGGGCGTGGGGACCGTTCCCGCCGAGCGATAGCCTGACCACAGCCCTCCCCGGGTGACCGGGCGGGCTTCTCGATGAAGAGGAGGCGCCGTGGCCGATCACGTCCTGGCGATCGATCAAGGGACCACGTCGACGCGGGCGATCGTCTTCGACGCACAGGGTGCGATCGTCTCGGTCGCCCAGCACGAGCACGCGCAGATGCTGCCGCGGGCGGGCTGGGTCGAACACGACCCGGTCGAGATCTGGACGAACACGGAGTGGGTCATGTCGTCGGCCCTCTCGCGGGCGCGGCTCGGCGCGGGCGATCTCGTCGGGATCGGCGTCACGAACCAGCGCGAGACGGCGATCGTGTGGGACCGCCGCACGGGGCGCCCGGTCTCGAACGCGATCGTCTGGCAGGACACCCGCACGCAGGCCCGCATCGACGAGCTCGCCGCCGAGGGAGGCAGCGACCGGTTCGCGCCGGCGACGGGGCTTCCGCTGGCCACGTACTTCTCGGCGTCGAAGATCGCCTGGATCCTCGAGAACGTTCCCGGCGCCCGCGAGGGAGCCGAACGCGGCGACCTCGTCTTCGGCACGCCCGACTCGTGGGTCGTGTGGAACCTCACCGGCGGGATCCGCGGCGGCATCCACGTCACCGACGTCACCAACGCGAGCCGCACGCTCCTCATGGACCTGCAGACGCTCGACTGGTCCGACGAGCTGCTCGAGGTGTGGGGCATTCCGCGCGCGATGATGCCCGACATCCGCTCCTCCTCGGAGGTGATGGGCGACACCCAGTTGCCCGGGGTCGCCAGCGGTGCGCCGATCGCGGGAATCCTCGGCGACCAGCAGGCCGCGACCTTCGGCCAGGCCGCGTTCGACGCGGGCGAGTCGAAGAACACGTACGGCACGGGCAACTTCCTGCTCGTGAACACCGGCACCGAGATCGTGCGATCGACGCACGGGCTCATCACGACCGTCGCTTACCGATGCGGCGACGAGCCCGCCCGCTACGCCCTCGAGGGATCGATCGCCGTGACGGGGTCGCTCGTGCAGTGGCTGCGCGACAACCTGGGCATCATCGAGCGGTCGGAGGATGTCGAGACCCTCGCCGCGACGGTCGACGACAACGGCGGCGCGCACTTCGTGCCCGCGTTCTCCGGCCTGTTCGCGCCGTACTGGCGGCCCGACGCCCGTGGGGCGCTCGTCGGCCTCACGCGCTTCGTGAACCGCGGCCACATCGCTCGCGCGGCGCTCGAGTCGACGGCGTTCCAGACGCGCGACGTCATCGACGCGGTCGTGGCCGACACCGGCCGCGCGCTGGAAGAGCTGCGCGTCGACGGCGGGATGACGCGCAACGCGCCGCTCATGCAGTTCCAGGCCGACATCCTCGGCATCCCCGTCGTGCGGCCCAAGGTCGTCGAGACCACGGCCCTCGGCGCCGCGTATGCGGCCGGCCTCGCAACGGGCCTCTGGAAGGGCCGGGACGAGCTGCGTGCGCACTGGCAGGAGGACGTGCGCTTCGAGCCGCGCATGCCCGAGGACGAGCGCGAGCGCCGCTATCGGCTGTGGCAGAAGGCCGTGTCGAAGTCGCTGGACTGGGTCGACGCCGACGTCTCGGCGTGACCGTTCGAGCCGCCGTGGCTGGGTGAGCCGCCGTGGCCGGTGGGGCCGCCGTGGCTGCTCGAGCGGCTCGCCGTGGCCGGTCGGGCCGCCGTGGCCGCTCGATCGACCGCCGCTACTTGAGGAGCCGTGAGAGCCGGCGGTCGGCGAGGATCTTGCCACCGGTCTGACACGTCGCGCAGTACTCCAGCGAGTTGTCGGCGAAGAAGACGCTTCGCACCGTGTCGCCGCAGACGGGGCAGGCCTCGCCGCGCCGGCCGTGCACCTGCATGCCGCGGCGCTTGGCGTCTTTGAGGTCGGCGGGAGGCTTGCCGGATGCCTCGGCCAGCGCCTCGGTGAGTGTCGCGGTCATCGCGGCGTAGAGCCGGTCGACGTCGGCGTCGTCGAGGCTCGAGGCGAGCGCGTACGGCGACATCTTCGCCGCGTGCAGGATCTCGTCGGAGTAGGCGTTGCCGACGCCCGCGATGATCGCCTGATCGCGGAGCACGCCCTTGATCTGCGTGCGCCGGCCGGCGAGCAGCCCGGCCAAGGTGTCGCGGTCGAACGACGGGTCGAGCGGGTCGGGGCCGAGGCGGGCGATCCCGGGCACATCGGCCGGGTCGCGCACGACGTAGACCGCGAGCGACTTCTTCGTCCCCGCCTCGGTGAGGTCGAACCCCGAGCCGTCGGAGAGGGCGACGCGGAGTGCGATCGGCGTCTTGCCGGGCTTGATGAGGGTCGCCGGCAGCGCGTCGTACCAGCGGAGCCAGCCGGCCTTCGCCAGGTGGAACACGAGATGCGGACCGGGGGCGTCGGTCGAGGCATCCGTCGCCTTCGTGGCGATGTCGAGGAACTTGCCGTGACGCTCGACGCCCGTGATCTCGGCGCCCTGGAGGGCATGCACCGGCGGGTCGTAGGTCTTGAGCGCGGCGATGTTCGCGACCGTGACTCGCGTGAACTCCAGGCCCGTCACCCGACCGCGGAGGAAGTCGACGAGCCCCTGCACCTCTGGCATCTCGGGCATGCGCCCATCCTCGCATGGAGCTGCGACGCCCGGCTCGGCGGAGAACCGCCTGATGGCGCGGCGAAAGCGGGGATTCGGGGTCAGCCGAGGACGGGCCACTCCTGCGGCAGGCGGTCGTCGGTGGCCAGGAGCCCGGCGATCCAGCCGTCGTCGCGAACGCCCGATCCGTTGCGCAGCGCCTGGCGGAGGGTGCCCTCGTAGTGGAAGCCGAGGGCACGCGCGATGCGCGCCGAGCCGACGTTGCCGACGACGGCGCGCCACTCGATGCGGTGCAGATCGAGTCCGTCGGGCGAGAACGCCCAGTCGATGACGGCTCGCGACGCCTCGGTGCCGAAGCCGCGCTCGCGCGAGGCCGGGGCGATCCAGTAGCCGAGCTCGGCCGAACCGGCGCCCTGCCGGTACAGGCCGATCATGCCCGCGAGCACGTCGCCGTCGCGGATGGCCCACGTCTGCTCGGTGTCCTCCGCCCAGTTCGTCGTGACGCGGACGACGAACTCCTCGGCATGTCGCCGCTCGTACGGCGAGGGAACCGTCGTGTAGCGGATGATCGCCGGGTCCTGGCACGCCTCGAACACGGCTTCGATGTCGGCCTCGATCGGGATCGAGAGCTCCAGGCGCTCTGTGCGCAGCACGACGGGCTTCATCCGGCAAGCCTAGGG
>Ga0164308_10001527_pt1 | contig 12320 bp, 10 predicted proteins | sample Whisoiple_246_MG_FD_109983 | JGI IMG/M metagenome (GOLD analysis project Ga0164308, IMG submission 109983) | Soil microbial communities amended with fresh organic matter from upstate New York, USA - Whitman soil sample_246_MG | ecosystem: Environmental > Terrestrial > Soil > Unclassified >... | reverse complement strand
GCTCGGCCACGTGCAGCCAGTACTCCTGCGGCAGCTTGATGAAGATCCAGATGAACGCCGCCGTGAGGATCCACGCGCGCTGGCTGACCGGCCGGGTGCTCCACCGGGTCCGCCAGAGCTCGTAGGCGATGAAGAAGTACTCGAACGTGTTCGGGAAGACCAGCAGCAGCCACCGCTCGTGCGTCATCTCGAAGAGGAACGCGCCGGCGAGCCGGTAGTAGAACAGGAACCTGGCCACGGCGAACGCGTGCAGGTTGTCCCAGTTGCGCATCGCGGCGAGGTAGGCGATGGACAGGTAGAAGATGTCCATCGCCTTGTCGTAGTTCTGGTATCCCGGCGGGTCGTAGCCGAACGCCTGGAAGATCGTCTGGTCGGCCGCGTCGAGCACCAGGGCCGCGATGATCGCGGGCAGCGGGAACCACGGGATCAGCAGCGGGACCAGGAACCGGGCGCCGACCACGGCGACGAAGACGACGTCCTCCACGGACCGATCATGGCGGTCGTACGCCGGATGCGCTCCGCGCCGCGCCACAAAAGGGCGTCCCGGACATCCAGGACGCGCGGACCTCGCGCTCGGGACGCCCCTCCGGCCAGCCTCGTGCCATGGCCCGCTCCCGCTCGACCCGTCCCGTCGTCATCGCGCTGCTCCTCGTCGCGCTCGCGATGCCGGCGGTGAGCCTTCTCGTCCAGCGGGCCGAGGCCCGGCCGGCTCCGGAGCTAGTGGCGCACCCGCGCGCGATCGCGGGTGAGCGAGTGGCGGTCGCCGGCGCGGTGCCGCAGCGGCTGCGACGGCCGGTCGTGCTCCAGAAGCGGGTCGGCAACGCGTGGCGGCGCGTCGACCGAGGCTCGTCCGCGCGGTCGGGTCGCTACCGCTTCGACGTGCGCGCCCGGAACGCGGTGTTCCGGGTGGTCGCCCCAGTCGTCAGGGCCGGGAGAGAGCGGCTCCCGGCCTGGACCTCGTCGCCGCGGACGGTGCGGGTGCAGCGGCAGCAGGGCACCCTCGCCGGCCCGGCGACCGTCGCCGCCGGCACGACCGTGCAGCTCACGGCGGCGTTCACCCCCGCCCGTCCGGGGCGCCCGGTGGTGCTGGAGGCCCGGACCGCCACCGGCTGGACGCAGGTCACGCGCGGCGTCGAGGACGCGCGCGGGCTGGCGACGCTCAGCCAGGCCCCGGCCGCGACCACGACGTACCGCGCCGTCGCCTCCCCCTGGCGCGGCGCGGCGGCGGCCCCTTCCGCCGCCACGACCGTGGTCGTCCCCTCGCCCGGTCCGGGTCCCGGCCCGGGACCCGGACCGGGCCCGACACCTGGCCCGACGCCGGGGAAGAGGAAGCCGTGGGTCACCGGCTACTACGCCGGCTACTACTGGGACCAGGGCTACGGGCCGCTGCAGGTGGACATGACGGCGATGACGCACTTCGTCTTCGGGCGGGTGGCCCCGGGCGGCGGCAGCATCAGCAAGCGTCCCACTCCCCGGGACACCTTCGACGACGTGGGGGAGGTCGTCGAGGCCGCCGGGACGGCGCACAAGCCGGGACTCGCGCCCGACGGTCGGAGGTCCGTCGAGGACTACCTCGTCGACAAGGCGCACGCGTCGGGCACCAAGGCGCTGCTGATGCTGGGCGGCGACGGGTTCGACGGCCGTGGGTTCATGCTCTCCACGGAGACCGACGAGATCCGCGCCCGCTTCGTGGACAACGTCGTCGACTACCTGGTGAAGCACGACTACGACGGCGTCGACGTGGACTGGGAGAACTGCCTCAGCGACCTCGACCGCAACTGCGGCGAGTACTACGACCCGCCGCTCGATCCGGAGCAGCCCGACCCGTCCGACCCGCCGATCCCGGGCGCTGAGAAGCAGCGTCGGCTGCTGGCGCTCATCGGGGACCTGCGTGCCGAGATGGCGACCCGGCCGCGGTACGCCGCGACGCCGGGCCTGATCACCTTCCCGGGCTACCCGGTGAACCTCAACTTCGGCGGCGGCGTGCCCGCGTCCTACCAGGTCCGGGTGGCGACCATGGTCGACCAGTACAACCTGATGAGCTACGGCATCGGCAGCACCTGGAACGACGACGGCTGGGACTCGTGGTTCACCAGCCCGATCTTCGGCGCCACGGGCAGCACCCCGGTCGACCTCTCCTCGAGCCTGGACGCCTACGTCGACGCGGGCGTGCCGCGGGACCGCATCGGGATCGGCATCGGCTTCTACGGCGTCGGGTTCGGGGAGACCGTCACCGGCCCGCGCCAGCCCACCAGCGGCAACCAGGTCTACTACGTCGACGACAACGCGATGATGTACAGCACCCTCGACCGGCTCGGCTACCTCGACCACGGCGAGCTGCGCTGGGACGAGCAGTCCAGGTCGACGTACCGGAGCTACGCGGGCGTGGACTACCCGCGGGGGTACGTCCCCGCGAACGACGCGGGACGAGCCGGCGTCGGCTTCCTCTCCTACGAGGACGAGCGGTCGATCGCCGCCAAGGGCGCGTGGGTCAAGGACACCGGGGCGGGCGGCACGATCATCTGGACCCTCAACTACGGGTGGCTGCAGCGGACCAGGACCAACCCCCTGCTCGAGGCGGTGAAGGCGAGCTTCCTCGAGTGAGCGCCGGTCCCGGGCCGGTCCGTGTGGTCCGGCCGGGAACCAACGCCGCACGCGAGGCGTTGGGGTGGGTAGACCCATCTAGGATGGTTCCACAGGTGACCCGTCAGAGCGACGACGCCCCCGGCCTCGAGGAGAGACCAATGCAGAGCAACAACCCGGTGTTCCGACGTTCGGAGGAGTTCAACTCCGCCAACGCCTACGGCAACCAGACGTACGCCGGCAACGGTGGCTACACCGACCCGTCGACCTGGAACGTCGGTCAGCCCGGCCAGCCCGCGCAGGCGCCCGCCCCGGTCGCCACCGGCGGCCCGATGACGATCGACTCGGTCGTCCAGAAGACCGCGATCTCGCTGGCGGTCGTGATCGTGACGGCGGCGATCACCTGGGTGATGAGCCCGTCGATCGACGCCAACACGACGCAGCCGGCCGACATCAGCGGCCTCATCGCGGTGGCGAGCCTCGCCTCGCTGGGCGCGTTCGTCCTGTCGATGGTCAACTCGTTCAAGCGGGTCATCAGCCCGGTGTTCGTGCTGCTGTTCTGCGCCTTCGAGGGTGTCGCCCTCGGCGGCATCAGCAAGGTGTTCGACATGGCCTACCCGGGCGTCGTCACCAGCGCCGTGATCGGCACGTTCGGTGCCTTCGCCGGCACGCTCGCGGTCTACAAGTTCTTCAACATCAAGGTCGGCGACAAGTTCCGCCGGATGATCTTCGCGGCGATGATCGGCATGGTCGCGATCAGCCTGATCGAGGTCGTGCTCAGCCTCTTCGGCGCGCAGCTCGGCCTGTTCGAGATGGGCAGCCTCGGCCTGATCTTCGCGGTGGCCGGCCTGGCGCTCGGTGTCTTCATGCTGGTGCTCGACTTCGACTTCGTCGAGCAGGGCATCGCCAACGGCCTGCCGGACCGCGAGGGCTGGCGCGCCGCGTTCGCGATGACGGTCAGCCTGGTCTGGATCTACACCAACCTGCTGCGCATCCTCGCGATCATGCGCGGCGACTGATCCGTCGTTCGTACGACGGGCCCCGGAGCGATCCGGGGCCCGTTGGTCATTTCGGCGGGAGTGACTACCTCGCCCCGCCGTCGAGCCACGCCAGCACGGCGAGCACGCGGCGGTTGTCGTCGGGGGCGGGCGGCAGGTCGAGCTTGGTGAAGATCGCGTTGGTGTGCTTGCCGACGGCCTTCTCGGTGACGAACATCCGGGCGGCGATCGCAGCGTTGGAGCGGCCCTCGGCCATCAGCGTCAGCACCTCCCGCTCGCGCGGGGTGAGCCGCTCCAGGGGCTGCTCGCGTCCGGCTCCGGAGACCAGGCCGGCGACGACCTCGGGGTCGAGCACGGTGCCGCCACCGGCGACCTGGCGCACGGCGGCGACGAACCCGTCGACATCGGCGACGCGGTCCTTGAGCAGGTAGCCGACCGCCCCCTCGCCGCTGGCCAGCAGCTCGCGGGCGTACAGCGGCTCGACGTACTGGCTGAGCACCAGCACCGGGAAGCCCGGCCGCGCCTGCCGGGCGGCGACGGCGGCGACCAGGCCCTCGGTGGAGTACGACGGGGGCATCCGGACGTCGACGACGGCGATGTCGACCTCCGGCGAGGCCAGGGCGCGGGAGAGGGACGGGGCGTTGTCGACGGCCTCGATCACGACGAAGCCGCTCGCCTCGAGGATCCGGGTCAGACCGACGCGCAGCAGCGCCTGGTCCTCCGCGATGACTGCCCTCAACGGCCCGTCCGGCACGGCACCTCCATGGTCACGATCGTCGGCCCGCCCGGCGGGCTGGCGACCTCCAGGGTGCCGTCGAACGCCTCGAGCCGGCGGGCGACACCCGAGAGCCCGCTCCCGGCGGCGTCCGCACCGCCCACGCCGTCGTCGCCGACCTCGAGGTGCAGCACCCCGTCGTCGTACGACCCGACCACCCAGGCCCGGGTCGCGCCGGCGTGCTTGACGGTGTTGGCGAGGCACTCCGCGACGGCGAAGTACGCTGCCGACTCGACCGGTTGCGGGATGCCGCCGGGCAGGTCGACCGCGACCGTGATCGGCAGCGGGAGCGGCAGCGCCAGGGCCTCGATGCCGCCCGCCAGACCACGGTCGGCGAGCGCCGGTGGGTGGATGCCGCGGACGACCGAGCGCAGGTCCTCGAGCGCGTCGACCGTGGCCTCGCGGGCCTCGCGCAGCAGCTCGGCGGCCGCCGCCGGGTCGCTCTCGATGAGCTTCTCGGCGAGCCCGACGTTCATGCCAACCGCGGCGATCCGGGCCTGGGCGCCGTCGTGGAGGTCACGCTCGATGCGCCGCACCTCGGCGGCGCTGTGGTCGAGGGTCTCGGCGCGGGACGCGGAGACCTCACGCACCCGCCGTTCGAGGCGCTCCACCCGGGTGTGCCCGAGGATGCTGCGCTCGGCCAGCGCGCGACCGCGCACCAGCCCGGGGGTCGCGCACCACCAGGCGACCAGCAGCGGGCCGTCGAGCAGCACGAGCAGCCACCACCAGCCGCCGCCGTCGAGCAGGGCGCCGACGAGGTGGGTCACTGGCGCGGTCAGGAGCGCGACCGGCAGCACCGACATCGCGAAGCCACCGGTCGCGGAGAACCACAGGAACCCCACGTCGCGCCACCGCGCCTTGTCGGTCACCCAGCGCAACGGCCGGGTGACCAGGTTGGTGCCCGCGGTGTCGGCGTAGCCGGACGGGATCTCCTCGCCGAGCAGGCTGCCGCTCACCCGGCGGTGGACGGCGGTGAGCGCCGCCGTCGCGGGCACGACCGCGAACGCCAATGCGAGGCCGACCAGCACCAGCGAGAGCGGGACGCACAGGATCGACAGGATCGCGAGCGCGAGCGCCGGCGCCATCGCCAGCGCGTAGCCGAGCGACAGCACCGTCAGCCGCAGCCGGTCGACGAGGGCGTCCCCGTCGACCGGCCGCGGCCGCAGCGACTGGATCGGCTGGAGCAGCATGGTGGCCCAGTCTGTCATCGGACCGCCCCGGTGAGCGGTCCCAGGCGGCGTACGGCGGAGCGCGCCGACAGCAGGGTCAGGCCGGTCGCGGCGACGACCACGACGACCGGCAGCCAGAGCTGACCGTCGGGCACCGGGCCCTCGTCGCGGGCGACCGCGAACGGCACCACGGTCGCCAGCGAGGCGAGCAGCCCCAGCAGCACGCCGATCCCGGCGACGATCGCCGCCTCGGCCAGCACCGACCGCTCGACCTGCGACGGGGTCGCGCCGAGCAGCCGCAGCCGCTGGAGCTCCGCGCGCCGTCCGGCGACGACGGCGGCGAACGCGTTGACGACCACGACCGCCGCGAAGACCACCATCATCCCGGTGATCAGGTTGTTGAGCAGGTTGATCGTGCGGCCCTCCGGGTGCCCGGCGCCGATGGTCCGGTGGTCGATGCCCACCAGCATCAGCACCCCGACCGCGCCCGACGTCAGCACGATCACCGGCGCGAGCACGGCGCCGAGCAGGTGCGAGCGGCGCGAGGTGTTGTACGCCGCGAGCCAGCCGACGACGCCGGTGCGGCCGACGGCCGGGGCGCACGCCGAGGACAGCCAGCGCAGCAGCACGGGGGAGAGGGTCGCCAGCCCGACCGCGACCAGGATGCAGCTCGAGCCGCTGGTGCTCATCGACGCGTAGGGGTCGCTGTCGTGGGCGGTGACGGTGATGGTGACGACCGCCATCGCGACGCCGTAGCCGATCAGCAGCAGGCCGAGCAGCACCCGCCACCAGCGCATCCGGGCGGTCCCGGAGGCGGCCTCGGCGATCGCGAGGGTCGCCGGCCCGGTCGTCGACCGCCGCGCGGTCACGGCCGCGGCGACCAGGCCGGTGAGCACGACGAGCGCGACCGTGACGGCCAGCGCGGCCGGACCTCCGGCGTACTCCACCGTGCCGGAGACCATGCCGCCGTTGCGCAGCAGCGCGAGCAGGACGAGCCCGGCCGGCCAGGCGAGCAGCGCGCCGAGCACGGCGCCGAGGCCGGTCACGGCGGCGGCCTCCGCGAGCACCAGGCGACGGGCCTGGCGAGGGGTCGCCCCGACGACGCGGAGCAGCCCGATCTCCTCCGCCCGCTGGCGGACCGTGATGCCGAGCGTCGAGGCGACGGAGAAGAGCACGATGGCGCTGCCCCAGCTGCCGACGACGATCCCCATGATCCGCAGCGTCTCGGCGTCGTCCGCCGACACGTCGCCCATCCCCGTCTGTGCCAGGGTCGCGAACGCGCCGATCAGCGCGGCGCCGAGGAGCACCGAGACGAACGTCGCCGTGAAGGCGGTCGCGCGGTGGCGCAGCGACGCCCAGGCCAGGGAGGTCATGACGCCACCCGGGTCAGCTGGTCGAGGTGGGCGAGCTGGCCGGCGACGGCGTCGGCGGTGGGCCGGTCCATCCGGCCCGCGACGCGGCCGTCGACGAGGAAGACGACGCTGTCGGCGTACGCCGCCGCGACGGGGTCGTGGGTGACCATCACGATCGTCTGACCGAGGGTGTCGACGGAGTCGCGCAGCAGGGCGAGCACCTCGTGCGCCGTGGTGGTGTCGAGCGCGCCGGTCGGCTCGTCGGCCAGCAGCACGGCCGGGGCGGTGACCAGCGCCCGGGCGATCGCGACGCGCTGCTGCTGGCCGCCCGAGAGCGCGGTCGGCAGGTGGTGGGCGCGGTCGCCGAGGCCGACCCGGGCGAGCAGCTCGCGCACCCGGGTCCGGTCGGAGCGGCGGCCGGCGAGCCGCAGCGGGAGCCCGACGTTCTGCTCGGCGGTCAGGTAGGGCAGCAGGTGGAAGCCCTGGAAGACGAAGCCGAGGCGCTCGCGGCGCAGCCGGGTGCGGGCGTCCTCGTCGTCGTCGGTGACGTCGCGGCCGTCGACGACGACCCGGCCCGCCGTGGGGCGCTCCAGCCCGGCGGCGCAGTTGAGGAACGTCGACTTGCCGGAGCCCGACGGGCCCATGACCGCGGTGAAGGTGCCGCGTGCGAAGGAGAGGTCGACACCGGCCAGGGCGGGGACCGCGTTCGGGCCGTCGCCGTACGTGTGGGCGAGGCCGGTGACCTCGAGAGCAGCGTGTGTGTCCATGCCTCCACGCTCCCGGCTCCGGAGCGCGGGCTCGATGGGGCTGTACCGCCGGCCGAGGTGGGGTTTTCCCTACCCTTCGCTGTGCTCGAGCTCCTGGTCCTCGGGGGCCTCGCCCTCGGTGTCGGGGTGCCGTCGGCGGTGCCGGAGCTCGACCCACAGCCCGCGTACGCCGCGGCGCGCGCCGCCGACCTCGGTGCCGTCGATCTCCGTGCCGGGGATGTTGACGGCCTGGATCGCGGCGTCGGTGATCGCCATGACGCCCTCGCCGCGGAACCGCTCCGGCTCCTCCTCGTCCTCGGGTCCGAGCCCGAGCGCGGCCAGCGTCGAGGGCAGCATGACCTGGGCGAGCGAGCGGTAGCCGTCGGCCGACGGGTGGAACCGGTCGGGGCCGAACAGCACCGCCGGTGCGGCGGCGAACTCGGGTCCGAGGATCGAGCCGACGGAGACCGTGCGGCCGCCCTCCTCGACCACGGCGATCGTCTGGGCGGCGGCGAGCCGTCGCGACCAGATCCTCGCCACCTGCTTGAGCGGCGGCATGATCGGCTCGATGGTGCCGAGGTCGGGGCAGGTGCCGACGAGCACGGCCACGCCCTCCTCGTGCAGGCGGCGGACGGCCTCGGAGAGGTAGCGGACCGACTCCGCGGGTCGCACCCGGTGGGTCACGTCGTTGGCGCCGATCAGGATGACGGCGAGGTCCGGCGCGGTCGGCAGCGCGCGGTCGAGCTGGCGCGCCAGGTCGGAGGACCGGGCGCCCACGACGGCGAACGCGCGCAGGTGCACCCGTCGGTCGGCGCGCACCGCCAGCCCGCTGGCCAGGCGTGCGCCGGGCGTCTCCTCGACCCGGTCGACGCCGTAGCCGGCCGCGCTCGAGTCACCCAGCAGCGCGACCTTCACCGCGGGGCCGGGGCGGCCGCGGCCGTACCAGCCGGTCGGGTCCGGCGGGTCGCCCTCGGCGTTGCCGATGGTGCGCCGCGCCGCCTGGGCCTCGAGCCGCAGCACGCCGTACAGGCTCGCGCCGAGCACCGACAGACCGCCGCCGCCGTACGCCGCGGCAGAGGCCAGCTTCCGAGCAGCACCAGCAGTCCCCACGGCCCCCACCCTACGGACTGTTACTAACCGGTACGTCGAGGTTTCCATGTCTGTGAGGAGCACCTCTAGATTGGCCAGATGCAGTACGTGAACTCTCTCCTCGACCTGATCGGCAACACCCCGCTGCTCAGGCTCTCGAAGTCCACGGGCTCCCTCGAAGGCGCCAAGGGACCGATCGTCCTGGCCAAGGTGGAGTACCTCAACCCCGGCGGGTCCGTGAAGGACCGCATCGCCACGCGCATGATCGAGGCCGCCGAGGCCTCCGGCGCGCTCCAGCCGGGCGGCACGATCGTCGAGCCGACCTCCGGCAACACCGGCGTCGGGCTCGCGATGGTCGCCCAGGCGAAGGGCTACAAGTGCATCTTCGTCTGCCCCGACAAGGTCAGCGAGGACAAGCGCAACGTGCTCAAGGCGTACGGCGCAGAGGTGGTGGTCTGCCCGACCGCGGTCGAGCCCGAGCACCCGGACTCCTATTACAACGTCTCCGACCGGCTCGCCGCGCAGCCGGGCGCGTGGAAGCCAGACCAGTACTCCAACCCCCACAACCCGCGCTCGCACTACGAGACCACCGGCCCCGAGATCTGGGCGCAGACCGAGGGTCGGATCACGCACTTCGTGGCCGGCGTCGGCACCGGCGGCACGATCAGCGGCACCGGTCGCTACCTCAAGGAGCAGAACCCGGACGTCAAGGTCGTCGGCGCCGACCCCGCGGGCTCGGTCTACTCCGGCGGCACCGGCCGCCCGTACCTCGTCGAGGGCGTCGGCGAGGACTTCTGGCCCGACGCCTACGACCGCTCCGTCGCGGACCGGATCATCGAGGTCTCCGACGGCGACTCGTTCGCGATGACCCGGCGCCTCGCCCGCGAGGAGGCGCTGCTGGTCGGCGGCTCCTCCGGCATGGCGGCGCACGCCGCGATCCAGCTCGCGCACGAGCTCGAGGGCACGCCCGAGGGCGAGGACGCCGTGATCGTGGTGCTGCTCCCGGACTCCGGCCGCGGCTACCTCACCAAGGTCTTCAACGACGACTGGCTCGGTCAGTACGGCTTCCCGGTCGACGGCGTCGAGCGCCCGGTGCAGACCGTCGGCCAGGTGCTGCGCGGCAAGGACGGCCGCCTGCCCGACCTCGTGCACACCCACCCCGGCGAGACCATCGCCGAGGCGGTCGCGATCCTGCAGGAGTACGCCGTCTCGCAGATGCCGGTCGTGCGCGCCGAGCCGCCCGTGGTGGCCGCCGAGGTCGTCGGCTCGGTCTCCGAGCGCACCCTGCTCGACCTGCTCTACACCGGCACCGCCCGGCTCACCGACAGCGTCAGCCAGCACATGTCCGGGCCGCTGCCCACGATCGGCTCCACCGAGCCCGCCTCCGACGCCGTCGGGGCGCTCGAGGGCGCGGATGCGCTGCTCGTGCACGAGGACGGCAAGCCGGTCGGCGTGGTCACCCGCCACGACCTGCTGGCCTACCTGGCGCGGGGGTAGCCGCCCCACGCCCTATAGTGAGAACACGTTCTAGTTCTCAGGAGGGCGGATGACGGCCACCCCGGCGATCGACGGTTGGTTCACCACCGGGCCCGAGCCTGCGCTGCTCGGGTCCCGGTGCACCACGTGCGAGACGGTGTACTTCCCCCCGGCCGCAGGTTTCTGCCGCAACCCCGCCTGTGCGGGGGAGGAGTTCGCGGAGACGGAGCTCTCGCGCCGCGGGTCCGTGTGGTCCTACACGGACGCGCAGTACCAGCCGCCCGCGCCGTACATCTCCGGCACCGACCCCTACCGTCCCTTCGCGCTGGCCGCGGTCGAGCTCCCCGAGGGCCTCGTCGTGCTCGGGCAGGTCGCCGAGGGGTACGGCGTCGCCGACCTCCGCGTCGGCGCCGAGGTCGAGCTGGTCGTCGAGACGCTGCACGACGAGCTCTCGATCTGGCGCTGGAAGCCGGTCGTCGAGATGGGCGAGGAGGCCGACCAGTGAGCGGATCCAGGCGCGTGGGGAGCGTCGCCGTCGCGGGCGTGGGCATGCACCCGTGGGGCAAGTGGGGACGCAGCTTCATCGAGTACGGCGTGCACGCGGCCCGGGCCGCGCTCGCCGACTCCGGCATCGACTGGCGCGACGTCGACCTGATCGTGGGCGGCGAGACCGTGCGCAACGGCTACGCCGGCTACGTCGCGGGCGCGACGTTCGCCCAAGCGCTGGGCTGGAACGGCGCCAAGGTCGCCACGTCGTACGCCGCGTGCGCCACGGGTGCCCAGGCCCTGGACACCGCCCGAGCGCGGATCCTCGCCGGGATGTCCGAGGTCGCGCTGGTGGTCGGGTCCGACACCACGCCGAAGGGCTTCCTCGCCCCCAACGCCGGCGAGCGCTGGGACGACCCCGACTGGCTGCGCTTCCGCCTGCTCGGCATGACCAACCCGGCGTACTTCGCGCTCTACGCGCGCCGCCGCATGGACCTCTACGGCGCGACCGCCGAGGACTTCGCCCAGGTGAAGGTGAAGAACGCGAAGCACGGGCTGGCGAACCCGAACGCCCGCTACCGCAAGGAGGTCAGCGTCGAGGACGTGCTGACCAGTGCGGTGGTGTCGGACCCCCTGCACCTGCTGGACATCTGCGCCACCTCCGACGGCGCGGCCGCGGTCGTGCTCTGCTCGACGGAGTACGCCGCCCGCCACGGCATCGACAACCCCGTGCGGATCGACGCGATCTCGACGGTCACGCCGACGTTCCCGCAGACGGTGATCGACATGCCGCTGCTGTCGACGGAGTCGACCAACGCCGTCGCCGCCCCCGAGCGGACGTTCAAGGAGTCGATCGGCCAGGCGGCGTACGAGGAGGCGGGCATCGACCCGGCCGACGTCAGCCTCGCCGAGGTCTACGACCTGTCGACCGCGCTCGAGCTGGACTGGATGGAGGACCTCCAGCTCTGCAAGCGCGGCGAGGCCGAGGCGCTGCTCCGCGCCGGCGACACGACCATCGGCGGCCGGATCCCGGTCAACCCCTCCGGCGGCCTGGCGTGCTTCGGCGAGGCCGTGCCGGCGCAGGCGCTCGCGCAGGTCTGCGAGGTCATCTGGCAGCTGCGCGGGCAGGCGACCGGCCGCCAGGTCGAGGGTGCCCGGGTCGGCATCACCGCCAACCAGGGCCTCTTCGGCCACGGCTCCTCGGTGGTCCTCAGCCGCTGACCACGCGTCGTACCTGACCGCAGCGTCGGGTTCTCGCGGGATCCACGACGCTGGCGTCAGGTACGACGACCCAGCAGCGCCACGAGGCGGTCGAGGGCGGGGGAGTCCTCAGCGACCGGCTGTGGCTCGCCGAAGACCTGGCGCTCCGGTGGCAGCCGCTCGAGCAGCACCAGGCTGTGCCGGATCGCGCGCTCGGCGACGGCGTCGTCGACCTCGAGCATGGCGCCGGCGCCGGTGGCGACGTCCCAGCCGTGCACGAGCGCCTCGATGATCCGCAGCCGTGTCACGGCCGGCGCGGACATCGGCCCGAGCCCGGTCGGGAAGGCGCCGGCGGGGTCGGCGGCGGCGAGCGCGCGGTGCAGGTCGCGGGCGCCCGCGGCGTACGCCGTGGGCAGGTCGGCCGTCGGGATCTCGAGCACCTCGGC
>Ga0164308_10001526_pt1 | contig 12327 bp, 7 predicted proteins | sample Whisoiple_246_MG_FD_109983 | JGI IMG/M metagenome (GOLD analysis project Ga0164308, IMG submission 109983) | Soil microbial communities amended with fresh organic matter from upstate New York, USA - Whitman soil sample_246_MG | ecosystem: Environmental > Terrestrial > Soil > Unclassified >... | reverse complement strand
CTTGGCCTCCAGCACTACCGAGATAAAGCCGAAGACTGGCCAATCCCAAAGGGTGAGGAAATCACCTTGCACATCGAAGAGCGGCGCAACCGAGCTGGCTGATCTCGCACGAATCCATCGATCGCGGAAGTGCTTGGTACCAGAATTGAAGTGAACCGGATCGCTTCCGACATGGCCTCGCTCGGCCAGGAGAAGTCCGTAAAGAATGAAAAAAGGAAGCCGATCGCTCCCGAAACCAGCTCAAGCGCCAGCGGAGTGCGGAAGACAGCAGCTGGGGCGAGTCCGAGGCTGCTGACGGCCGAGACCGCTCCGGCGACTCGCTGGTACACCAGAAAATAGCTGGCATCGGCGTAGATCGCGATGGGCGACGGTCGGCCATGCAGGAGGTGGCGTTCGAAATCGTGGGGATCAGCAACTCTGCGCGTGGACAGGCTCGGTCAAAGGTGGCATAACCTTGGCAAGATTAGGGCCAGTTGGCGTCGGGAGGCGGGCGTGCGTTGGGTTGTCGAGTGGAGCTTGCGGACCAAATCATTGGTCCTGGGTGTCGCCTGCTTGGTTTTCCTCTTCGGAGGCTTGGCATTTCGGCACGTCACCGTAGACACGCTCCCCGAGTTCTCCACCACCTATGTCGAAATTCAGACCGAAGCGCTCGGCTTGTCGGCGGCCGAGGTCGAGCAACTTATCACGCTTGGGTTGGAAGCGGACCTCCTAAACGGCGTGCCCTGGCTCAAGACCATTCAATCCCAATCCATCGATGGGCTGTCTTCGATCCGGCTCGTTTTCGAGCCTGGAACCGATTTGATGGCGGCTCGGCAAATGGTCCAGGAGCGTCTTACGCAGGCGCACTATCTCCCCAACGTTTCCCTCCCCCCGACAATGTTGCCCCCCCTGTCCTCGACGAGCAGGGTTATGGCCATCGGATTGACATCGAAGGAACTGTCGACAGTGCAGCTGTCGATCTTGGCCCGGTGGACGGTGCGGCCGCGATTGATGGGCGTACCTGGTGTGGCCAACGTCTCGATCTGGGGTATGCGTGACCGGGAGTTGCAGGTTCGCGTCAATCCGCAGGGATTGAATATTGCGGGCACTAATCTCGATGAGATCGTCAAGAGCACCGGAGAGGCCTTGTGGGAATCTCCGTTGAGCTATCTCGAATCGTCTACACCGGGAACTGGCGGTTGGATCGATACACCGAACCAGAGACTGGGTGTCCGCCACGTTCTGCCGATCGTCACGGCGGCGGATCTGGCCAAGGTGACGTTTAAGGATAATGCGGGCACCGATCGCACATTGGGTGAGGTTGCCGATGTCGTGGAGGACCATCAGCCGCTGATCGGCGACGCGATCATCAATGGCAAGCCAGGACTGCTGCTGGTGGTAGAGAAATTCCCGTGGGGCAACACCCTTGATGTCACGCGCGGGATCGATGCGGCGCTTGAGGCTTTGCAGCCTGGCCTGCCGGGGGTGGAGGTCGATGCAAACCTCTTCCGGCCCGCCACCTTTATCGAAACGGCGACCGACAACCTCACCTGGGGGCTTCTAGCCGCGTGCATTCTAGTGATCGTGGCGCTATTCGCCGTTCTTTATGAGTGGCGGGCGGCGTTGATCAGTCTGGTGGCGATCTCGCTCTCGCTGGTGGCGGCAGTATTGGTGCTGTACCTGCTAGGAGCGTCCACAAATTTCATGGTGCTCGCGGGTTTGGTGGTTGCGTTGGGCGTTGTCGTGGACGACGCCATCATCGACGTCGAAAACATGGTGCGCCGCCTCCGCGAAGCGCGGATCGCCGGCAACACGCGATCAACGGCGTCGATCGTCATCGATGCTTCTCTGGAGACCCGCAGCCCGATCATCTACGCCACGTTGATTGCTCTGCTGGCAGTCGCGCCGGTATTTTTCATGACAGGGCTCGTTGGCGCGCTGTTCCAGCCATTGGCGGTATCCTATGCCGTGGCGTTGCTCGCTTCGCTTCTCGTGGCGCTCACCGTCACGCCAGTGCTCAGCTTGATGCTGCTCGACGGGGCACCGCGGGAGCGGCGGCCATCATCCATCGTCGCTTGGCTGGCGCGCCGCCACGAGGCGGCGCTGACGCGCAGCGGGCATGGGCGCGCCCCTGTTTTAGTGGCCGTTGCCCTCATCATCTTGGCCGGCGTTGCGGCCTGGCCATTATTCGGCCGGTCGCTCTTGCCTGAGTTCAAGGAGCGCGACTTCCTGATGCATTGGATGGCGCCGCCCGGGACCTCGTTGACAGAGATGACTCGTATCACCACTCGCGTCAGCGACGAGCTGCTCTCCGTCCCCGGCGTGATCAAGGTCGCGAGCTCGCTTGGTCGCGCTGTCAACTCCGAGGCCATACCGGGCCCCTACGAAGGCGAATTGTGGGTCAGCATCAACCCAACCGCTGACTACCACCAGACCGTGACCCGGCTCCAGGAAGTTGCCGATCGCTATGCTGGCGTGGTGCATGACGTAAAGACCTATCTGCAAGACAATGTCCGTCACAAGCTGGCGGAGACGCCAGACCAAATCACGGTGCGCGTCTATGGCTCGGAGGAACCGGTTCTTCGCGAAAAGGCAGGCGAAATGGCTGCCCTCGTGAAAGAAGTCCCGGGGGTGGCTTCCGCGCTAGTCGGTCAGCGATTGGAGGCGCCGAGCATCGAGATTGAGACGGATCTCGCCAAGGTAGAGCAGCATGGGTTGAAGCCGGGGGACGTCCGCCGGGCTGCCTCCGCTCTCTTGGGCCGCATTCAAGTGGGCAGTCTGTTCCAGGACCAGAAGGTCTTCAATGTGGTGGTGTGGGGCAAGCCCGAAGTCCGCGACAGCCTGACGGGTCTGCTCGAGCTGCCGATCGATACTCCGGATGGCGGCAGCGTGGCGCTCGGCGATGTCGCATCGGTGCGAATCAAGCCGGCTGAACTCATCATCAATCGCGACGCCGTCTCCCGCTACGTCGATGTGGACGTGACCGTGCGCAATCGCAATGCCGGCGCGGTGGAGACTGATATTCAGCAGGCGCTGAGCCAAGTGAAGCTGCCGATGGAATATCATTTCGAGGTCCAGGGAGGCGGAGCCTGGGGCGCTGTACGGTGGCGCGTGATCGGTCCGATTATTGCGGCGGCGGCGCTGATTTTCCTGCTGTTGCAAGCAGCCCTGGCGAGCTGGCGCTTGGCGCTTATCGTCTTTATCACCCTGCCTGCCGCGCTCGTGGGCGGCATCTTGGTCGCCGCCCTCGGCGGCGGCATGGTGTCGGTCGCGGCGCTGATGGGACTGCTTGCGGTGTTTGCATTTTCCATACGCAACCACATCGCGCTGCTTCGTCACGTCCAATCGCTCGCGGCCGACGAGCCGACCGCGCCGAGAGGCGCTCTTATGCGGCGCGCTGCGAGTGATCTGGCCCTGCCGGTCCTGACGTCGGCAGTCGTGACCGCGGGCGCTCTCCTGCCGCTTGTGGTGGCCGGAGACATGGCGGGATTGGAGATCTTGCACGCGTTGGCCGCCGTCATCCTTGGAGGCCTCGTCAGCTCGACGCTGCTCACGCTTCTCATCCTCCCGGTAATTTGCGCCAACATTAATTACAGCGCCGAGCCCGACCCGCTCCCCGAGTGAAAATCATGCAGCGCGCCAAAGTGTGGACCATCGCAATTGCGCTGCTTGCCACGGGATTGCTCTTGTCGGCGACCATGGCGAGCTTTGGCGAGGAAGACGAAGCCGAACACGACGATAACGTCCAGGTTGAAGACACTCCCGGTACGGACGCCAAGACCCTGATCTTCACCGAAGCCGCGATGTTCCACCTCGATGTCCAAACGGCGCCGGTTGCGGAGATCGAGGCTTCACGTGAGGGAAAAGACTTGGGGCGGCGTATCGCCGTTCCTCACTCGGCGCTGATCTACGACGCCGAGGGAGAGCCGTGGGTCTATGTCAGCTCAGCTCCCGACACCTTCCTGCGCAAGCACGTTGCCATCGACTTCATGGACGACGATCACATCTTTCTCACCAGGGGCGTAACGGCTGGCGAGAACGTCGTCACCGTCGGCGTTCCCGAGCTTCGGGGCGCAGAGTTCGGCGTGGGAGAGGGAGAGTGACCATCGGCGGGATGCCCCAGCGATGATTCGAGCGATTGTCGCAGCAAGTATGCGGTTTCGTTGGATCGTGGTGGCGACCGCGATCGTGTTGATGGTTGCCGGCATGGCGCAGCTCTATCATATGCCGGTCGACGTCTTTCCCGAATTTGCACCCCCCTTGGTCGAGATCCAAACGCCGAGCGCGGGCCTGTTCCCCGAGGAAGTTGAGGCGCTGGTGACGGTGCCGCTCGAAGAGGCCATGGCCGGCCTGCCGCGGTTGCACGTCATGCGGTCAAAATCGGTCGCCCAACTCTCCTCGATCATGCTCGAGTTCGAGCGCGGAACCGATCTTACCGAAGCGCGCCAGTTAGTGCAGGAGCGGGTTGCCATCGTCTTGCCCACGCTGCCGACGTGGGCGAGCCCACCCTTCATGTTGCCGCCGCTGTCGGCGAGCCGGCGGGTGTTGATGATCGGACTGTCGTCAGACACGATGTCCCTGAACGACCTTTCGATGACCGCTTATTGGAAGATCGATGAGCGGTTGCTGCGCGTCCCAGGGGTGGCCAATGTCGCGATCTGGGGCGAGCGCCTGAAAATGCTGCAGGTGCAGGTCGATCCCAAGCGGCTCGCCGCGAACAACGTCACCCTCGATGACGTGATGGAGACCACTGCCGACGCTCTCGACGTGGGCCTGCTGAAATATTCCTCGGGCGCCCACATCGGAACCGGGGGTTGGATCGACACGCCGAACCAGAGAATGAGTGTCCGGCATGTTCTGCCAATCATCACGCCCGCCGACCTTGCCAGGGTGACGCTCAAGGATGAGGGCAGCACCCGCCTTACTCTGGGCGAGGTCGCCGATGTCAAGGAGGATCATCAGGCGATGATCGGTGATGCGATCATCAACGGCCACCCCGGGTTGTTGCTGGTGGTGGAGAAGTTCCCCTGGGGTAACACTCTTGAGATTACGCAGGGGATCGACGAGGCGCTTGAGGCTTTGAAGCCTGGCCTGCCGGGGGTTGAGATCGATGCGCATATTTTCCGTCCAGCCACCTTCATCGAGCAGGCGATCGACAATCTCTCCTGGGCGCTGCTGTCGGGGTGCATCCTGGTGATCGTGGTGTTGATTGCCTTTCTTTATGAATGGCGCGTCGCGCTGATCAGTCTGGTGGCGATCCCTCTGTCATTGGTGACGGCCGTATTGGTGCTGTACCTGCAAGGGGCAACCATGAATACCATGGTGCTGGCGGGTTTGGTGATTGCGCTCGGCGCCGTTGTAGACGATGCCATCATCGACGTCGAAAATATCGTGCGCCGCATCCGCGAGGAGCGGCTGGCGGGCGGCACGCGATCAACCGCTTCGATCATCCTCGAAGCTTCGCTCGAAGTGCGCAGCCCAATCATCTACGCCACGCTAATCATTGTGCTGGCGATCGTGCCGGTATTTTTCATGAGCGGGCTTGCAGGCGCGTTCTTCCAGCCCTTGGCGGTGTCCTATGCGGTTGCGCTGCTAGCCTCGATGCTGGTGGCGCTGACTGTCATGCCGGCCCTGAGCTTGATGCTGCTCGACCGGGTGGCGTTGGAGCGGAGGCGATCACCCTTGGCCGATTGGCTGCGGCGCCGCTACGAGTCGGGGCTGGGGCGCATCGTAGATCGGCCCGGCCCAGCCTATGTCACCGTCGGCCTCATCACCCTGGCCGGAATTGTTGCTTGGCCGCATCTTGGGCAGGAGCTGCTTCCCGAGTTCAAAGAGCGCGACTTCTTGATGCATTGGGTGACGACGCCTGGCACCTCGCTTCCAGAGATGACGCGCATCACCACCCGCGTCCAAAATGAGATCCGCTCCATCCCCGGGGTAACCCACACCGGCGCCCATATCGGGCAGGCGCTGATCATGGAGGAGATCGCGGGATCCAATTTCGCTGAGAATTGGATCAGCGTCGACCCAAGCGCCGACTATGACGAGACCTTAGCCCGTGTGGAAGAGGTTGCTCATGCCTATCCGGGCCTCTATCGCAACGTGCAGACCTATCTGAGCGAGAGGGTGGAGGAGGTTCTGGCTGGCGCGCCCGAGGCCATCGTCGTGCGTCTCTACGGCCAGGACCTGGATGTTCTGAAAGCAAAGGCCGAGGAAATCAAGGATGCGCTGGCCGACATTGAAGGGATCGACGATCTTCACGTCGATCTGCAGGAGAAGATTCCCCAGATCGAAGTTGAAACCGATCTGGAAGCGGCCAGACGTTACGGCATCAAACCTGGCGATGTCCGCCGCGCGGCGGCGACACTCATCGCCGGGACCGAGGTTGCTGACGTGTTCAAAGACGGCAGAGCGTATGACGTCAACGTTTGGGGCACGCCGAATACCCGCCAAAATGCAGCCAGCGTCAGCGGGCTCTTGATCGACACGCCTGAAGGAGGGCAGGTCAAGCTCGAGGATGTCGCGACGGTAAGCCTTAAACCGAGTCCCAACATCATAACCCGGGAGAATTTCAAGCGTCGCATCGACGTCGGGGCAAATGCGACCGGCCGTGACCTTGCTGCCGTCGTGGCCGACGTTAAGAAACGTCTCGCGAAGATCGAATTTCCGTTGGAATATAGCTATGAACTGCTGGGCGAGTACACAGAAAGGCAGGCCGCCGAGCGGCAGGTCCTCGTTTATTCGCTCGCCGCGGGCGTCGGCATCTTGCTGTTGTTGCAGGTTGTTTTCGCCAGCTGGCGGCTGGCAATCTTGGCCTTCATCACGCTGCCGTCGGCGCTCGTCGGCGGTGTGTTGGCAACGTTGCTCAGCAATGGCAATGTTTCAATCGGCTCGCTTGTCGGGTTCCTCGCGGTGTTCGGAATTGCGGCGCGGAATGTCATCCTCCTGATCCACCACTGTCAGCATCTTGAAAGGTATGAAGGGGAGACGTTTGGCCTTAAGATGGTGGTTCGCGGCGCCAAGGAACGCTTGGCGCCGATCCTGATGACCGCAGCGACGGCAGGCCTCGGGCTTGTGCCCCTCGTGATCATCGGTGACGTCCCGGGACAGGAGATCGTGCTTCCCACCGCGATCGTCATTCTAGGCGGTCTCGTCACCTCCACGCTGCTGACCCTCTTTGTCGTGCCATCGCTCTATTTACGCTTCGGCAGACCCGAATACGCAGCAAGTTAGCGCCGGTCGCGAGTTCGAGGACGTGCTTATGCTCACGGCTAGGCCAAGAGGGATAAGACCGCCCGCCGACAAGACGAACAGACTCCCCAATTTATCTCTATGGATGGCGTTCCCAGGGGTCAGGATTTCTGGCACCGTCGCCCCGGCGTCGCTCCTTGCGGACGTGGTGGAACTGGTAGACACACAGGACTTAAAATCCTGAGGGGGAGACCCCGTGCGGGTTCGACTCCCGCCGTCCGCACCATCAAAAAGTGACTGTTGTCCAGAGACTTAAAGGGAACTACTGCGCCGAGCCTATGGGCCTGTTGGCTCCATCAGGCTTGCGAGGAGCGAAACCCGCGACGTAAGCACCCAAGTGGAAAGGCGCCGTAGGGTCCCGGCGCTGCTAAGTCCGCCGGGTTTCGGCGGTCGCGGCACGGTCAACTTTGTCGGCTAGGGCCTCCGCCTCCTCCGCGAGACCTTCCTCGCCAGCCATCTGCAACATCTCTGCAGCCTTCGCTACCTTGATGTAGGCTAGCTGCAGCAGCTCCTGCTTCTCCATCAGGACGCCTCCTGCTTGACCGGGCGCCTTCCCGGTCCTTATGCTGTCCTGGCTTTGTCCCCAGTGCAGCGTAAATCGGTCAAGGCTCCTCTGTCAGGTTGTGCGACAGGGAAAAGGCCCCGCCCCCACGCGGGGCCTTTCTCTATGGGGGCGGTCAAACAGCCCCCAGATTAACGCTCTTTCGCACTGTTCTGAGGACGTTGACCGCGTCAGCTCTGCTTTATTCTGTATCGTCTTGTCCGCCCGGTGCGGCGTATGTCGGACAAGGCTTTCTAACGTCATGGTTGTTTTCGGGATTGGGCCCTTACTCCCCAGCGAGGGCCCTCTCTTTGTGAGGAACGCGGCGCTGCTAGTCGGCCGGGCCGAATGGAGGACCTTGAAAAGCGGTACGCCTGTTCCCATCTTCGCCGAATAAGGCGGTCTCCGGTCGCGAGTATTGCGTAAAGCTCAACGGTGTTGTCGCCCAGGCCGCGAACGATTTCTGCAAGGGGTCCCTTGGCCAGGGGCCCCTTGTTTTGCTGCTAGGTCCGCGCAGCAGCGACCGCGGCACGGCCAACCTTGGCGGCCACGGCCTCGGCTTCGTCGGCCAGCAAGTCCTCGCCCAGGCTCTGGAGCAACTCGACCGCGTCCATCAGCTTCATGTAAGCAAGGCGCAGCAGTTCTTCTCTGTCCCCCATCATCTTCTCACCTCCAGTGCGTGAGCCGTCCCTCTTGGGAGCCTGAACGGGCCCCAGCGGCACTCGGTTCCGCTGGAAGTGCGGCTTTGGGTGCTAGGGCGGGGGTTCCTGTCCTAACGGCGTCTGTCGGGCTGGCGCCGAGCGTCTTCTCTGACTTACGCCGCCCAGGGTTCCATAAGGCACGCAGCAGTGGCATCGCCTTGTTGGCGGCGTACCTCCTTCGCCCTTGTGCCCTTTGAGCGCCCGCTTGCCGATGGCTTCATGCCGCTTCGACACTATCGTGTCCGTGATCTTGCGCAACGGCACGTCTAGCAATCCTTGAGCGTTTGGCGAGCCACTCGTACTCGGCAATGGTCGCTTCGATCTTGTCTAGGTTCCTCATGCTTCGGGGCTTTTTTTGCGCAAGCAGACCCGTGTGCTTGAGCGTTAACGCCTTGAAGGTCAAAGCGGCCGCTCGTTTATTGCAATTTTTGCTCGCTGTGGCAGCGGTGCACTATTGCCGGTCGGCCTAATCATGCGACCGTGGGGCGTGGTCGCGTAGCAACATTGCGTTCTCCTGGTTGATGGTAAGGCGCTACACAAGCCGGGTCGGCTGGTCGCACGGCATGGCGATTTTTGTTCGCTGTGGCAGTTATGCACTATTACGGGTCGACGATTCGTTGGCACAATACGCCTAATTTAGGGGGGCCTGCTCATGCGACGGGGCGTTCTCTTAGTCGAAGAATCGCGCTGGCATTCTAGAGCTAATTTGCAAGCAAGCCGAGCGGCGCGCCGGGCTTTCCACCCGCGTGTTGGGACTGCGCTTGCCTCCGCGCTACTCGTCGGTAGCCTTTTTGTCTGTTCGCCAGCGTTCCCGCAATCCATTGTGGTCATACAAACGGTTACGGACCTCATTCAATCCAATACGGCTGTTGTCAACGGCGCCCCAACCACCGACATCTCGCAAATTAACGCGGTCCCAGATCTAATTGACATTAACAACAGCGCCCCCGCTACCGGTATTCTTGCTGCGATCACTGTTACCGACGTCACCCAAAGCAACAGCAGCACCGTCAGCAACACGCAATCCGCGACGGTAAATCAGCTCAACACGGTGGACAGCAACATTGCCATCGTGAACAGCGGCCCCGTGGTGGCTGATGACATCGGCATCTCAGCTGCGATCACTCTTAACGGCATCCACCAAAGCAATGTCAGCACCGTCAACAACGCGCAATCCGCGACGGTAAATCAGCTCAACGCGATAAACAGCAATATTAATATTGACAACTCCGGCATAGTGAGGGCCGGCAACATCGGCATCTTCGCTGCGATCTCCCTCACCGACATCACCCAAAGCAATTCTAGCAGCACCGCTAACGTGCAATCCCCGGCGATAAGTCAGGGCAACACGGTGAACAGCAACATTGCCATCGTAAACAGCGGCGATGTATGGGGCGGCAACATTGGCATTGTTGCCCAAAACACTTTGCCGTTTGGCTCTGCAACCACGACCATCGTCAATACTGGCAGTATCTCCGCCGGCTCCCTCTTTGCTATCGACACCGTTGGTGCAAGCACGTTGATCACCAATTCGGGTGGTGGGGTAATCACCGGTTTCGTGGACCTGACCGATAATCCCGACACATTCAACAACGGCGCTGGAGGCACGTTCGAGGCGCGGGGTGAGAGCAACTTCCGCGATGGATTCGACGTATTCAACAATGACGGTGGCATCGTGCATGCCCTTGGCAATACGTCATTAGTCAATCTCGAGGAGTTCAACAACTCTGGCCTGATCAGCATGGTCGACGGTAAGCCGCGGGACGTGTTCGTAATCGACGGCCCGGTTGCCTTCAACGCGTTAACTGGCAGTGCATTGGACGTGGATGCCAAACTCGGGCGCTCGAAGGCTGACCTTCTGGTGATCGACGGTAATGTCGAGGGCAAAACCGCGGTTAGCTTGAACAACGTCAGCCCCGGCGGAGGTGCCTTTAACAAGGCTGGGATTCCGGTGGTCGAAGTGACCGGGTCGGTCGGGCCGAAGGACTTTGTCCTTAAGGGTGGGCCGGTCGATACCGGCTTCTTCCGCTACGATCTCTTCTTCGAGCCAGGCGATACCAACGTATTCGAGCTCCGCAGCGCGCTTAATCAAAACGCCTTCGTGCTGCCACAACTCACCACGGCGATGCAGGATCTCTGGCATTCGACCTCAGATACCTGGTTCGACCGGACCGCTGATTTGCGGATGGCGCTTTATGGCGCGCCTGCAATGGCCCTACCGGCTTCGTCAAAACTCGAGCCGGTCGGACCAGCCCCGGGCTATCAGGCGATCTCTCCTGGACTTTGGGCGCGCGGCTCTTTCGGCGAGCTGAACCGAGACGCGAGCGTCAGCTTCACGAGTTTCGGACCGGCCACGGCCCACCTCAATCGCGAACAGCGCACCGGAGACTTCGAGGTTGGCGCCGACTTCGGCGTGCGTGACCTCCTCGGCCAGGGCGATGCGTTGATCTTCGGCGTGCTCGGCGGCTTCGTCGTTTCGGAGCTCGACTACGATCAACTCGCCCAGAGCTTCGATCTCAACGGTGGTCAGGTTGGCGCCTACGCGACCTATCTCAATGGCGGCCTCTTCCTCGACACGCTGTTCAAGGCCGATTTCGTCGATCTCGATCCCAAGAGCACCGTCGGCTTTGCAAGCTCGCTCGACGCCCAGAATTTCGGCGTGAGACTCGATTCCGGTTATCGCTTCGGCGGCTTCGGGCCCGGCATGTTCTTCGAGCCGCTGGCCACGATCGGCGTGGTCGACAGCGAGATCGATAACTTCACGCAAGGCGCCAACCGAGTGAACTTCGACGACGGAACGAGCGTGCGCGGTCGTCTGGGTCTGCGCGTCGGCACTAACTTCCAGGCGGGACAGATAACCGTCGAGCCCTTCGTTATCGGCAGCGTCTGGCACGAGTTCGAGGACGACAATCGGACTACGCTGGTGAGCTCAGGCACCTTGTTCAGTCTGACCGACAACTTCCAAGACACTTGGGGCGAGGTAAGCGCCGGCCTCAACCTCTTCAACCTCGGCGCCGGCGCTTCAGGCTTCGGCAAGGTCGATGTCGCGTTTGGCGACGATATCGACGGCGTAGGCGGCCAGGTGGGCGTGCGCTACAGGTGGTAAAGACTAAACCGCTGAAGCCGCCAAGCTGCGTTGGGCGAAAGCTCTATTCTTGTTAAGCAAGTCCTACGACGCCATTCTCGGCTGTCACAAAACAACCACTCCCCTCGGAGCAATCACCAAATATCGCCTCCAAACAGCGCCATTATTACCCCCGGATTTCGGCCTTCTCGTCAGCCAGGAAGCGAAGACAATATTCCCTGGCCTCCGGGGATATCACGGGGTCAATATTTAGGACCCTGAGCGCGTTTAGCACTTCAGAGGTATCAAAGACGTCTGCGATATTTTCGGTCTTCCCTCTGGCAAACTGCATCATGCCCTTAGTCCGAAGATAGAGCTCTAGAGTATCTTTGAAAACGGGATTTAGATTAATGGCCTTGGAAACGGTGATCGTACTTACGCTCGATCGGTTCAAGTTTTCCAGGGCCCCAACCAATCGGGCATGCTGGGTATAATAGCACTTCACCAAGTCAGCCACCTGTTCGCCTAAGTTGTTATCCAAATTTTCCACTAAGGCTTTCAAATTTGAGAGGACGTATAGCGGCAGGCTCGGACACCTCAGCTTGGTTTGACGCATCCTTTGGCGTCCCTCCTCGTCGGCGCTAATGATTTGCGCGGCCTCGCGCCCCACATCCGCACTTCGACGGGCGTAAGCGCAGATAGCGTGCAAGTCTTCAGGCATGCCTGCTCTGGAAGCCCGAACCCGGCGCAGACGCCATGCTTCGAGTTCGGCGCGTTGTTCCTTAATGTGT
>Ga0164308_10001523_pt1 | contig 12342 bp, 14 predicted proteins | sample Whisoiple_246_MG_FD_109983 | JGI IMG/M metagenome (GOLD analysis project Ga0164308, IMG submission 109983) | Soil microbial communities amended with fresh organic matter from upstate New York, USA - Whitman soil sample_246_MG | ecosystem: Environmental > Terrestrial > Soil > Unclassified >... | reverse complement strand
CGCCGGCGCAGCGTTGACCAAGATGCTGATGGCGATCTCATCCCTCAAGCACCAACGAGCCGTGAACGGCGCCGGGGTCGAGCCGCTGCCCGCACCCGAGGCCATGGGGCAGGCGTTCTGCGAGCTCATCACCCGCTACCCCACCAAGCAGCTCCCGAAGCTGGGTGCCCTCAACGCGACGCTGCTGGTGCTGATCTCCGAGGACTCCCTGATGGGGCGCCTCGAGCAGGCCGGCACCCTCGACACCGGCGAACGCATCTCCCCGGCCCTCGCACGGCGGCTCGCGTGCGAGGCGGGGATCATCCCCGCCGTCCTGGGCGGCGACTCGATGCCCCTCGACGTCGGCCGCAAGCGCCGCCTCCACCCCGAATACCAACGTCTCGCGATCCTGATCCGCGACCAGGGCTGCCGCGCCGACGGCTGCGACAGACGCACCGGCCTCCACACCCACCACACCAACGAATGGGCCAAGGGCGGGACCACCAACGTCGAGGACGGCATCTCCCTCTGCCCCTGGCACCACCACCGCGCCCACGACACCAGCTACGTCATGACCGAGAGCACGAGCGGGAAGGTGACGTTCCACCGCCGCCAATAGCCCGGAGCTCTTGATCTACCTGGTGAATCAGAACCTCCGTGCTAATCCTGCCCGCCTCGACCACAGGTCGGCGTCCTCCCGATAGGCGCCAAACGGGCGCGCGGGAGGAGCCGTCAAGGGCGCGAAGCGGCGCAGCGAACCCTTGCCGGCGAAGGACGCGCGCCCACCCTCGGCGCCCGGGAGGACGACGACACCAACCCCGAGGACGACGACGAGCTTTCAGCCCTCCGGCCGAGCCAGCCGGCACCGGGCCAGGAAGGCGTCGTCGGTGCGCGACTCGAGCAGCTCGACGAGGACGCCGTCGTGGGTGGTGCCGTAGCAGACTGCGGCGATACCGCCGCTGGACTCGGTGACGTCGTGGTGCCAGTCGACGCCGGCGGCGAGGGACGAGCGGAGAGGCGCGATGCCGGCGACGTCGAGGCACAGGTGATTGACGCCGAGGTCCACCGGGCGCGCCGGTGTGCCGTCCGCTCCCCCGTCGACGGCGACGGAGACCGGGCCGGGCACCGGCGGCAGGGGGTGGGCGCTGGGAGCGGGCACCTGCACGCGGACACCGACCAGGCCGCATGGACCGTCACCGGCCGGGACCAGCGCGATGGGCGTGCCGTCGGGGCAGGTGGTCCGGCCGGTTGCGGCGCCCGGCGGCACCGCCCAGACCAGCTCGGTCACGCCGGGGGCACCCGCTGGACGAGCAGCGGGTGCGGGTGACGAGAACGCGAACAGCTCCAGGAACGCCGCGTCCGTGCGCAGGATCGCCACCGACGCCGCCGTGTCCGGCGTCGCGAGCGACTCGTCGGCGGGCGCCGTACCGACCGGCCAGGCGAAGCCGCCGTGGTCCTCGGCGCCGAGCGACGTCCAGAAGTCGCGGGCACGGTCGAGGTCGGCGACGCTCACGCCGACGTGGTTGAGGGCGACGACGCGGGGCTCGGTCACGGCGGCAACCTACCGCGCCGACGCGCCGGCTACGCGGCGGGCACGAGCCCTTCGCGCAACCGCGTGAGGATCTTGGCCAGGAGCCGCGAGACCTGCATCTGGGTCACGCCGATCTCGGCGCCGATCTCCGCCTGGGTCTTCTCCTGGAAGAAGCGCAGGTCGACGATCAGCCGCTCCCGCTCGGTCAGGCCGGCGAGCACCGGAAGCAGCAGCACCCGGGCCTCGGCGACATCGAAGCCGCCGTCCTGGGAGGGCAGCGTCGACCCGATCGTGGTCTCGGCGCCCTCGTCGTGCACGGGCAGGTCCAGCGAGACCGGGTTGAAGCAGCCGACGGCACCGAGGGCCTCGATGACGTGGTCGAGGTCCATCTCGAGGTGCTGGGCGATCTCGGAGGGCCGCGGAGCACGACCGAGCTGTTGGTAGAGCTCGCTCTCGCAGGCGGTGATCTTGCTCTGGTTCTCCTGGATCGACCTGGTGGGCCGCACGGTCCAACCCTGGTCGCGGAAGTAGCGCCGGACCTCGCCGCGGATGGTCGGGATCGCGAAGCTGAGGAAGTCGTGGCCGCGCGCGGGGTCGAAGCCCTGCACGGCCTTAACGAGTCCGAGGTACGCGACCTGCTCGATGTCCTCGTCGGGGATGCCGCGGTCGCGGAAGCGCCGGGTGGCGTCCTTCGCCATCCGGAGGTTCAGCCGGATCAGCTCGTCCTCGATCGCGGCCCGCTGGGCAGGTTCGGCGGCCTCGGACCGGCGCTGGAAGAGGGTGGTGGTGCGTTCGCGGCGCTCCTCGCGCGGGACCGACACGGGGGAAGGGTGGTGAAGGGTGGACACGATCTGCGCCTCCTGGGAAGACCTGCACAGCAGCGGCCTCGTCTCGACCGTGTCCATCACATGCCGCACCCGTCCCCCCGCAAAACCACCCGTAGGGGGGAGCCAGCGGCCGCCTCGCGCCGCATGACAGCGCGCTCGACGGGCAACTGCATCAGGGAGCACCCGAGGAGAGGAGACCGTGATGGCGGCCCACGTGAGCGCCCCGCCGCACCCCGACCACCCGAGCAAGCCGGCGTCGCCGTCCGACCTCACCAAGCCGTCCTGGCGCTACGTCCTGCGGAAGACGATCCGCGAGTTCGGCGACGACGACTGCACCGACCTCGCGGCGGCGCTGACCTACTACTCCGTGCTGGCGCTCTTCCCGGGCGCCATCGCGATCCTGTCCCTGGTCGGCCTGGTCAACCGGGGTGGCCAGACCGTCGACACGCTCCTGCAGATCCTGCGAGATCTCGGAGCCAGCAGCGCGGCCGACACCCTCGAGCCGACGCTCGTCGAGCTGAGCAAGACCCAGAACGCCGGACTCGGCCTGGTGATCGGCCTCGCCCTCGCGCTGTGGTCGGCGTCGGGATACGTCGGCGCGTTCGGCCGCGGCATGAACCGGATCTACGAGGTCCCCGAGGGCCGGCCCATCTGGAAGCTGCGTCCGACGATGCTGCTGGTCACGCTCGTGACCGTCGTGCTCACCGCGCTGGTCGCCCTCGGGCTCGTCGTGACCGGCCCCGCCGCCCGGGCCGTCGGCAGCGCGGTCGGGCTCGGGGACACGGCGGTGCTCGTCTGGAACATCGCGAAGTGGCCGGTGCTGCTGCTCGTGGTCGTGATGATCGTGGCGCTGCTCTACTACGCGACTCCCAACGTGAAGCAGCCGCGCTTCCGCTGGGTCAGTGTCGGCGCTGTGGTCGCGATCCTCAGCTGGGTGGTCGCGTCCGTGGCGTTCGGCTTCTACGTCGCCAACTTCTCCAGCTACAACCGCACCTACGGATCGCTCGCCGGCGTCGTCGTCTTCCTGCTGTGGCTCTGGATCACCAACCTCGCGCTGCTCTTCGGCGCCGAGCTCGACGCGGAGCTCGAGCGGGGCCGCGAGCTCCAAGCGGGCATGCCCGCCGAGGAGGTCATCCAGCTGCCGGCCCGCGACACCCGCAAGAGCGAGAAGGCCGCCCGCAAGGCCGAGTCCGACATCGAGCGCGCCCGCGAGCTGCGGCTGTCCCGGGGCAATCCCGACAACGACCCCGACGAACGCTCTGACGACAAGGACGGACACGCGTCATGACGACGAAGCCCGAGAAGCAGACCAGCCGGTCGGCCAAGATCCTCTACCGACCCTGGGGCCTGGTGGCCAGCCTCGTGGGCGGACTGATCGCCGGCCAGGTCTTCCAGCAGGTGTGGAAGCGGATCGACCCGCAGGCCACGGACGACCCGCCCAAGCCCCTCCAGTCGGAGTACCCGCTCGGCAAGATCCTCCTGGCCGCTCTCCTCCAGGGCGCGATCTTTTCCGTGGTCCGCGCGCTCATCAACCGCGGTGGTGCCCGGGCGTTCGAGCGCTGGACCGGAGAGTGGCCGGGAGACTGACCAGGCGCCCGAGCCGGCGGGCGGCGATCGCGGCGCGGGCCGCGTTGCTGCCCGCCGCGCCGTGCACGCCGCCGCCCGGGTGGGCGGAGGCGGAGGCGAGGAAGAGGCCGCGCACCGGCGTCTCCGCTCGGCCGGTGCCGGGGATCGGGCGGAGGACGAGCTGCTGGTGGAGCTGGGCCGTGCCGCCGTTGAGCGCGCCGCCGATGAGGTTCGCGTCGCGGGCCTCGAGCTCGCGTGGCCCCAGCACCCGTCTGGCCCGGACGAGGGCGCCGAACCCGGGTGCCAGCTCCTCCATCCGGGCCTGCACGCGGTCCCCGAGCCGCTCGCAGTCGTCGTGGTCCCACCGGCCGGTGATGCCCCCGCCGCCTGCGTCGCTGCTCACCTCCTGCGGCATGTGCGTGTAGGCCCACATCGACTCGGTGCCCTCAGGTGATCGCGTCGGGTCGGACGTCGTCATCTGCCCGGCGAGCAGGAACGGCCGCGCCGGCACGGCGCCCGACCCGAGCTGCGCGAAGCTCTCGCTCAGCTCGGCCACGGAGTCGGCGACGTGCACGGTGCCGGGGGCGTGCGGTGGCGGCACCGCCCAGGGGACGGGCCCGGACAGGGCCCAGTCGACCTTCAGGGTGGCGGGGTCGAGGCGGAAGCCGCGCATCCGGCGCAGGGTCCGGGCCGGGAGGTCCTCGGGCCGCACCAGCCCGCCGTACAGGTGCGGCGCAGCCACGTCGGCGAGCACCGCCCCTGCGCCGATGCGCTCGCCGTCCGCGAGTCGTACGCCGGTCGCCCGGCGGGCCGCGACCTCGACGGCAGTCACCTCGGCGGAGCAGCGCAGCGTCCCACCGCCCGCCTCGAACCGGCGGACGAGCGCGGCGGTCAGCGCGCCCGCACCACCCTCGGGCACCGGCCAGCCGACGGTCTGCCCGAGCATCGCGAGCAGCACCGCCATCAGCCCGGAACCGGGAGCGTCGAGCGGGATGTCCGCGTGGCTCGCGTTGCCGGCGAGGAGCAGACGCGCCGCCTCGCCGCCGAAGCGCTGTCGCGTCAGGTCCGCCGCGGGCGTCAGCAGCAGGCGCACGAGGTCCAGCCCACCGGCCCGAGGCAGCCGGGCAGCGGCGGCGAGCCCGGTGCGCACGGGCGGGAGCGGCGCGACCAGCGCTCCGACGAGCTGCTCGCCGATCGCGTCCCAGGTCTCGCAGAGGTCGAGCCAGGCCTCGCCGTCGCCGGCGTGCGCCCGGTCGAGGAGCGCGGCGGTCACGGCGCGGTGCCGGTGCAGCACGGCCCACGACTGCGTTGCCGGCACGAAGTGGCCGAGCACGGCCGGTGCATGCCGCCACCGGAGGCCGTACGCCTCGAGGCCGAGGGCCTGCACGACCGGCGAGGCCGCGGCCAGCGGGTAGAAGGAGCTCATCGTGTCGTGCACGAAGTCGGGGTCGACGTCGCGCGCGCTGCGCACCGCTCCCCCGGGCGTCGGCTGCGCCTCGAGCACGAGCACCGACCAGCCGGCGTCGACGAGCAGGTTGGCGGCGACGAGCCCGTTGGGGCCGGCACCGACGACGACCGCGTCCCACGCGGGGCTCACGTCAGCCACGTGGCTCCACACGGCTCGGTCGGATCGTCGTCCTCACGCATCCACAACGCACCGACCACCCACCGAGCGTAGAGCCAACCATCGGCAAGCTCGGCCGGGATCGCGTGTTCGTCGCCACGACCAACCGGGTACCCGTGGTGGGTGATGGCAAGCGACACGACGTCGACGCTGTCCGGCGTCGAGTCGACGGCGCAGGGCCGGGCCGCCATCTGGTCGAGACGCGGCTTCCTGCTCGCCCTGGCGCTGTTCGTCGGCGCCGGCCTGCTCGGGCTCCTCGGCGTGCACACGACGACGACGAGCACCGAGGAGGGTGGGTGGTCCGTCGACGTGAAGCACGCTGCGGTCGCGCGCGCCGGCCTCGACGTCCCGTGGCAGGTGACCGTGCGGCACCCCGGCGGGTTCGGGAAGGAGATCACGCTCGCGGTGACCGGCTCCTACTTCGCCATGTTCGAGACCCAGGGGTGGCGGCCCGCGCCGAGCGACGAGACCCGCGACGGCGATACCTACTACATGACGTTCACGGCGCCCTCGGGTGACACGTTCGTGGTGTCGTACGACGCCTACATCCAGCCCGCTGCGCAGCGCGGCCACGCCGGGACGGTCGCCGTGCTCGACGGTGGCGCCGACGCGCCTTCGGTGGCGACCGTCGACTTCCAGACCACGTTGCTGCCCTAGGAGGTCGTCATGGAGATCGTCGTCCGGGCCCTGGTCATCTTCTTCTTCCTGTGGCTCGTCACCCGCGCGGTCGGTCGGTCGACACTCGGCGAGCTCAGCACCTTCGAGCTGCTGCTCTACGTGACGATGGGTGACCTCGTGCAGCAGTCGGTGACCCAGCAGGACTACTCGCTCACCGGCGGGATGCTGGCCGTCGGCACCTTCGCACTGCTCACCGTCGCCCTGTCGTGGCTCCAGTGGCGCCTCCCGACGATCCGGCCGGTCGTGACGGGCCGGCCGGTCATGGTCTTCGCCGACGGCCGACCGCTCGAGGAGGGCATGCGCCGGCAGCGCCTGGCGCTCGCCGACCTGCTCGTCGCCGCCCGCGAGGACGGCATCCGGGACACCAGCGAGATCGAGTACGCCGTCCTGGAGGCCGACGGGCGGATCTCGTTCTTCACCCGCCGGGGCGACACGGAGGGCGCACCCGAGAAGCCGCCCCAGGGCTAGCTCCGGCCCGAGGACCTCGACACCCGCACTGGGCGCGTGCCCCGTTCCGTCACGTCCTGGCGGAACCCCGGGTGGGGCGATGTGAGCGGAGGTTTCGGCACCCTTCGGGACGGGTAGGCGGACGGACAACGGGCGGACGATCCCGTGAGGCTCGGTGTCCCTGGCAGGTTCGCCGGCCTCGGTAGCGTCACGCAGAGTCCGGACGTCGCCCTCCTTGCTGAACAACCCGGCAAGGCGCTCCATTGCTCGAGATGGGAGTCGCGGTGACGTCCTCAACTTCGCTGCTCCAGCCGCTGACCGATGACGAGGTCAGGTCCAGCGACTGTGGTCTGTCCCGCGCCCAGCGCGCCGACCAGGCCGACGCCCTTCTGCACGCCGCGCACGACACGACCGACGACGGCGAGGCCGAGCAGCTGCGGGCCCGCGCCGTCCTCATCAACCGCGGCGTCGCCGAGGCCGTCGCCCACCGCTACCGGCACCGCGGGATCGCGCAGGACGACCTCAACCAGGTCGCCTACGAGGGGCTGACCAAGGCCGTGGCCCGGTTCGACCCCGACCTGCGCAACGACCTGCTGACCTTCGCCGTCCCCACGGTCCGGGGCGAGCTCCAGCGCTACTTCCGCGACCAGGGCTGGACGGTGCGCCCACCGCGCCGCATCCAGGAGGCGCAGGCCCACGCGCACGCAGTGATCCGCGACCTCGAGCAGTCCTTGGGCCGGGAGCCTTCCGACGCCCAGGTGGCCGACGAGCTAGGCATCTCGACCGCGGAGTACGGCGAGGCGATGGCCGCACTTGGCTGCTTCCGGCCGACGTCGCTGGACCTTCCCGTCGGTGCCGACTCCGCGACGCTCGGAGACCTGCTGCCCGAGGACGAGGGCGAGGTCCACGACGCCAGCGACGCGCGCGTGATGCTCGCCCCCGTGGTGCGCAAGCTCTCGGAGCGGGATCGCCGGATCCTCTACCTGCGGTTCTTCGAGGACCTGACCCAGGCCGAGATCGGCGACGACCTCGGCGTGACCCAGATGCAGGTCTCCCGCCTGCTCAGCCGGATCCTCGGCGACCTGCGCCACGACCTCGAGACCCCCGACGAGGAAGAGGCAGGGTGAACGAGGAACGACGGTTGGCAGCCCGGTTCGCCGAGGTGAGCAGCGGGCTCCTCAGTGAGTCCACGGAGGACCTGACGTTCGACGCCGTCGTCGGCCGCGCGGTCGAGCTGGTGCCAGGTTGCGACGCCAGCAGCATCACGCTGCGCCGGCGCCGCAACCAGGTCGAGACGATCGCCTCGACCGACTCCGATGTGGAGACCCTCGATGCCGCGCAGTACGCGCTCGACGAAGGGCCGTGCCTCGACGCCGCGTTCGAGCGTGGCACCGTGGTCGCACCCGACCTCGCCGACGAGCCGCGGTGGCCGCGCTGGGTCGCCCGCGCCCGGGAGCTGGGCCTGGGTGGCACCATCGCCGTCCGGCTCCACACCGACCGCGAGACGCTCGGAGCTCTCAACCTCTACTCGCGGACGCGCGGGGCGTTCGACGACCAGGCCGTCGACATCGCGCTGATCTTCGCTGCTCACGCCACCGACGCGATGAGCAAGGCCCGCCTGGTGACCGGCCTGCGGGCCGCGCTCGAGTCTCGGCACGTGATCGGCATCGCGCAGGGGGTGCTCGCGGTGAAGTACGGCATCTCCTACGAGCGCGCCTTCGAGGTGCTGCACCGCTACTCCAACGACACCAACACCAAGCTCCGCGACGTCGCCGCGCTCGTCACCGAGCGCCACGACCTGCCCGGGGCCGCGGACATCAGCGGGCTGGGGCCCGCCGGGGCCTGACGCCAGCCCACGACCACCGTGACCGACGTCCGGGCGCCCTCCCTACGGACACGGAGCGCCCGATGCGCATGGGCCCGGAGACCCGGGTACAGGGGGCCCATGCGACCACCCAAACTCCCACGCGCTCGCGGTCCCCTGACCGACGAGCTCGTCGGCGCTCTGCGGGCCGGCGGCGACTTCCGGACCGTGCTCAGCACCTCTCCCACCGCCGTCGGCGCCGACGCCGCCCTCGCGCTGTGGACCCTGCACGAGCTGTACTACCGAGGCTTCGCCGACGTCGACGACCGCCTCGAGTGGCACCCGACGCTGCTCGGCGTCCGCGGCCTGCTCGAGGGCGACCTCGAGCGGCGGCTGCGGCAGCGCTGGGTGCGGCCCGAGGGGCTGTCGTTCGTCGAGGACGTCTTCGGCTGGATCGACGGCCAGGACGGCGTCTCGCTCGCCCGGCACGTGCACCGCGACGCCGACCGCGACCAGGTCGTCGACCTGCTGCGAGCGCGCTCGCTCTACCACCTCAAGGAGTCCGACCCGGTCGCCTGGCTGGTGCCCCGGCTGGGCGTGCCCGCCAAGGCGGCCCTGATGGAGCTGCAGCTCGACGAGTACGGCAACGGCGACCCCAACCGGCTGCACCACCACCTCTTCGCGGTCGGCCTGGAGGCTGCCGGGCTCGAGGCGGCGTACGACGCGCACGTGGACGTGGCGCCGCTCGAGGTCCTCGAGCAGAACAACGCTCTCTCCCTCTTCGGGCTGCACCGGCGGCTGCGCGGCGCGGCGCTGGGCCACCTCGCCGCCTTCGAGGCCACCAGCTCGCTGCCCTCGCGGCGGATGGCCGAGGGCCTGCGCAGGTTGGAGTTCCCCGAGGAGCTCGCCGCCTACTACGACGAGCACGTCGAGGCGGACGCGGTGCACGAGCAGCTCGCGGTCCGCACCATCGGCGCGGCCGCGCTGGCCGAGGAGCCCGCGCTCGAGGACGACCTGTGGTTCGGGGCATTCACCTGCCTCGACCTCGAGGACCGGTTCGCGCGGGCGATGCTCACCCGCTGGGGCGTGCGGGAGGTGGCGGCGTGAGCTACGAGCACCCGGAGGCCCTGCTGTGCCCCGGCGGTCCGATGCTGCTGCGCGGGCGACACACCGTCGAGGACGCTGACGGTGTGCCGCACGAGACGACCCGGCCGGTCACGGCCGTGTGCCGGTGCGAGCGGTCGGCGTCCTTCCCGTGGTGCGACGGCACGCACAAGGTGCTGCCGCCGGACCTGCGGCCCGCCTGAGAGCTTCAGCCGAAGTCGATGCGGGCGACGACGCCGCGGTCGTAGACCCGGACGTCGCTCGCCTCGACGCCGGCCAGGAGGTCGACCTGGCCGACCGTGCCCAGCTGGAGCAGCAGCGTGCCGCCGGGCACGACGTGCCGCCAGGCGGCGTCGACGCAGGCCTGGGCGACGTCCATGCCGTCGGGCCCGCCGTCGATCGCCGTCCGCGGGTCCTCGGGGTAGCGACGCACGTCGGACCGGCGGACCCACGGCGGGTCGGCGACGACGAGCGGGAAGAGCTCACCCTCGGTGAGCACGTCCTGCATCCGGCCCTCGCGCACCTCGACCCGCTCGACCATCCCCGCGTCCGCGGCGTTCTGGCGGGCGTACGCGCAGGCGACCGCGCACGCGTCCACGCAGACCAGCCGACGGTCGGTCCCCGCGACGGCGCGCAGCCCGATCTGGCCGGCGCCGGCACACAGCTCCAGCACCGGCCCGGGCGGCACCGACGTGAGGAGCTCGGCCGCCCAGTGCGACTGCGCCACCGTCCAGGGGCGCGGTTCGAGCACGCGCGCGTCGTACCGGATGGCGAGGCCGTCGAAGTCGACCGCCTGGGGAACCATGGTCACCGTCATGCGGCGGGGGGTACCCCCGTCAGAGGCTCGGCAACCTCACGACCTGGCCGGCGTAGCTCAGCCCGGCGCCGAAGGCGATGAGCAGCGCGGTGTCGCCGGGCTTCGCCTCCCCCGCGTTGAGCATCGCCTCGATCGCGAGCGGCACGGACGCCGCCGAGGTGTTGCCGGCGTCCTGCACGTCACGGGCGATCGCGACACCCTCGGGGAGCTTGAGGTTGCGGGCCAGCGTCTCGGTGATGCGCAGGTTGGCCTGGTGCGGCACGAAGACGTCGAGGTCGTCGAGGGTGAGCCCGGCGCGCTCGACGGCGGTGCGGGCCACGTCGGCCATCGCGAACGGCGCCCAGCGGAAGACCTGGGTGCCCTCCATCTGCACGACCAGCGCGTGCTCGGCGTCGAGCTCGTCGCAGCGCATCGACTGGGTGATCACGTGCGACTGGGAACCGTCGGAGCCCCAGGCGACCGGGCCGATGCCGGCCTCGTCGGCCGGGCCGACCACGACGGCGCCGGCACCGTCGGCGAAGATGAACGCCGTGCCGCGGTCGGTGGGGTCCATGAACGTGCTCAGCCGCTCCACGCCGACGACCAGCACGTAACGGGCGTTGCCGCCGCGGACCAGGTCGGAGGCGACGGACAGCGAGTGGCAGAAGCCCGCGCAGCCCGCGGAGACGTCGAACGCCGCCGCGCGCGAGCCGAGTCGGTCGGCGAGCACCGGCGCCGCGGCCGGGGTGTGCTGCACGTGCGTGGACGTGGCGACGATGACGGTGCCGAGGTCACCGGCGTCGACGCCGGCGGCCTTCAGGGCGCGCTCGGCGGCGACGGTGGCCATGTCGAGGAGCGACTCGCCCTCCGCGGCGTACCGACGGGTCCGGATGCCCGACCGGGTCTGGATCCATTCGTCGCTGGAGTCGAGGACCTCGCAGATCTCGTCGTTGGTGACGACGCGCTCGGGGCGGTAGACGCCCAGGCCGAGCATGGCGGTAGCCGCTGCGCCGGCCTGCTGGTTGATCGTGGTCATCCCTGCAGCCTAGGACCAGCGGCCCCGCCGTGGTCGTCGGGGACGACGGCGACCACCACGGCCATCAGCAGGGTGATCGCGAGCAGCTCCCGGAACGTGCCCCCGCGTCGTACGCGACGAACACCTCGGTGCCGATGATGAACGCGCCCCAGAGGGCCACGGCGAAGGCCAGCGCCTGGAACGCCTCGGTCCGGCCGTCGCCGTCGCCGCGGTAGCGGAGCACCGCGCGGAGGAAGAGCAGCGCGCCGACGGTCTCCAGGGTGGCGGCGCCGACCACCACCAGCTCGGCGAACCAGCTCGGCACCGAGTAGACGCCGACCACCGAGGCGACGTAGTCGTCGTTGCGGGAGTTCAGGACGGCACCGCTGGTGCCCAGTGCGGCGTTGCCGAGGTTGACGAGGTTCGTGAGCGCGACGATGCCGAGGTAGGCGGCGCCGAGCCCCAGGACGAGTCGCTTCAGCAGCAGCCCCGGGCGAGCGAGGTGGCCGGACATGGGGGCATGCTGGCAGAACCGCACCCCTCCATGCGGGCGGTTCCCGGGCAGAGCGCACCCGGATCATGGCATCATCCGTCCACATGGAGCGTGCAGCGGGTGACGTGCGGCGCGCCGTCGTCATCGAGGACGACGGCGACATCCGTCTGCTCATCACCCATGCCCTCTCCGACATCGGCCTCGAGGTCACCTCGGCGAGCACCGGCCCCGACGGGATCGCGGCGGTCGAGTCCGTCGACCCCGACGTGGTCACCCTCGACCTGGGCCTGCCGGGCATCGACGGCATCGAGGTGTGCCGTCGGATCCGCGAGCAGACCGACGCCTACATCATCATGGTCACCGCGCGCACCGACGAGATCGACCGCCTGCTCGGCCTCGAGACCGGCGCCGACGACTTCATGTCCAAGCCGTTCAGCCCGCGCGAGCTGCAGGCCCGCGTCAACGCGATGTTCCGTCG
>Ga0164308_10001522_pt1 | contig 12345 bp, 10 predicted proteins | sample Whisoiple_246_MG_FD_109983 | JGI IMG/M metagenome (GOLD analysis project Ga0164308, IMG submission 109983) | Soil microbial communities amended with fresh organic matter from upstate New York, USA - Whitman soil sample_246_MG | ecosystem: Environmental > Terrestrial > Soil > Unclassified >... | reverse complement strand
GCGCGCGACGGGGTGCGGTCGTGACGGCGGCGGCCGCGGGACCGACGGGCGGGGCGCCCCGCGACCCGGGTGCGGGCCGGGGCGCCGGTGCGCCGGTCCTGCCGCGCACGGGCGTCGGCGTCGACGTGCACGCGAACGACCCCGAGCCCGCCCCGGGCGCCGTGCTGCACCTCGCGGGCCTGTCCTGGCCGGGCGAGGCCCCGCTCGCCGGGCACTCCGACGCCGACGTCGCCGCGCACGCCGCCGCGGACGCGCTGCTGTCCGCGGCCGGGATCGGCGACCTCGGCTCGGTGTTCGGCACGTCCCGCCCCGAGTGGGCCGGTGCCGCGGGCACGACCCTGCTGGCGGAGGCCGCCCGCCTGGTCCGCGCGGCCGGGTTCGAGGTCGGCAACGTCGCGGTCCAGGTGATCGGCAACCGCCCGCGGCTGTCCCCGCGCCGCGCGGAGGCGGAGGCGGCGCTCTCGGCGGCGGCCGGGGCCGCGGTGTCCGTCTCCGCGACGACGACGGACGGCCTCGGCCTCACGGGCCGCGGCGAGGGCATCGCCGCGATCGCCACGGCCCTGATCGCCCCGCGCGCCTAGCCCCCCGCGCGCCTACGCGCCGCCCTCCCCGCGCTCCCGCGCGCCCCCGACGCCGAGTCTCCATCGCGTGCCTCTGCCGCCGGCCCGCTCGACAGTCCGAAAGTGCAGACTCGGCGAACCCTGCGCCGAGATGGCAACTCTCGGCTGTGCGCGGGAGGTGCGGCGCAGCCGAGAGTTGTCATCTCGACGTGGGCGCGGGCGAGGGTGCAGGCGCGGGGAGCGCGGTGGCGGGCGCGGCACCCGGCGTGGCGGGTCCGGGTGCCGCGCGGCGCGGGGGGCGGGTCGCGATCAGGACCCCGGCCACGACCACGGCGCCCAGGGCCAGCTCCGGCGCGGACGGGCGCTCCGCGAGGAACGCCCAGGACGCGCCGATGCCCACGACCGGCACCAGCATCGAGAACGGCGCCACCACCCCGGACGGGTGCCGCGCCAGCAGGGTCGTCCAGATCCCCGACCCGACGACGGTCGCCACCAGCACCGTGAACGCCAGCCCGGCCAGTGCCCAGGCCCCGGTCGCCGTCCCGAGCGTGGTCAGCGACCGCCCGATCGCCCCGGGACCGTCGACGACCAGCGACAGCGCCAGCATCGGCAGCGGCGGCACCACCGACATCCACAGCATGAAGCGGAACGGGCTCTCGGGGTGCGCCTGCCGGCTCGACACGTTGCCGAACGCCCAGCCGAGCCCGCCGCACAGGGTCAGCACCACCGGCAGCAGCCCGGCGGACGCGCCCGCGGAGGCGCGGAGCGCGGCGATGCCCCCGAGCCCGCAGATCGCCACCGCCACGCCGACCGCCTGCCGCGGGGTGATGCGCTCCCGGAGCCACGCCGCGCCCAGCAGCACGGTGAACGGCGCGGACGCCTGCAGCACGAGCGACGCCAGCCCCGTCGGCATCCCGGTGTCCATGGCGAGGTAGAGGAACGCGAACTGCAGCACCCCGAACCCGACGCCGTAGCCGAGCAGCCAGCGCACCGGGACGCGCGGTCGTGGCACGAGCAGGAGCGTCGGCACCGCGAGCAGCGCGAACCGCAGGGCGACCAGGAAGAACGGCGGGAACTGCGCCAGCGACAGGTGGATCGCCGGGAAGTTCAGCCCCCAGAGCACGGCGACGACGAGGGCGAGCAGGCGGTCCCGGGGCGGCATGCCGCCGATCCTCGCCCGGCGGCACCGTGCAGCACCATCGAAAGATCGCACACCGTCCCTGTAGCGTCGCTGCATGGACACCCGGCACCTCGCGACGCTCCGGGCCGTGCGGGACCGCGGCGGCGTCACCGCGGCCGCGGCCGCGCTGCACCTGACGCCCTCCGCGGTGTCCCAGCAGCTGCGCGCGCTCGCCCGGGACGCGGGCGCCGAGGTCGTGGAGCGCTCGGGCCGGGGCGTGCGGCTCACGGCCGCCGGCCACGCGCTCGCGGACGCGGCGGCGGACGTGGCCGTGGCGCTGGAGCGGGCCGAGGCGGCCGTCGACGCGTTCCGGTCCGCGCCGCACGGCCTGGTCCGGGTCGCCGCGTTCCAGTCCGCGGCCGAGCTGCTGCTGCCCGGCCTGCTGCGCCGGGTCGCCGCGATGGACGGCGTGCGGGTGGAGCTCGGGGACGAGGACGTCGCCCAGGACGAGTTCCCCGCGCTGGCCGCCGACTTCGACCTCGTCGTCGCGCACCGGCCCGACGCCGGCGCCGACTGGCCCGCGGGGGTCGACGTCGTGCCGCTGCTGCGCGAGCCGCTGGACGTCGCGCTGCCGCCCGGGCACCCGCTCGCCGGTCGCGCCACGGTCACCCCGGCGGACCTGGTGGACGAGGCCTGGATCGCGGTCGAGGCCGGCTTCCCGGTCGCCGGCGTGCTGGACGCGGTCGGCGCCGTGGCGGGGCGGCCGCTGCGGATCGTGCAGCGGTTCAACGACTTCGGCGTCGTCGAGGCGCTGGTCGCCGCCGGCCACGGCGTGAGCCTGCTGCCCCGGCACACCGCGGGCCGCCGCGGCGCCGTGCTGGTGCCGCTCGCGGGCGTCCGCGCGGGCCGCCGGGTGGACGCCCTGGTGCGGCCTGACCGCGGCGCGCGGCGGGTCGTGCGGCGGGTGCTGGACGCCCTGCGCGCGGAGGCCGCCCGGTTCGCGGACGAGCCGGGCGCCGCCGCCACCGGCCCGGGGCGCCCCGACCGGTAGCCTTGACCCTCGTGAGCCTGCGCCTGTTCGACACCGCCACCCGCGAGGTGCGCGACTTCGTCCCCGTCACCCCGGGCGCGGTCGGCATCTACCTCTGCGGCGCGACCGTGCAGGCGCCCCCGCACGTGGGCCACGTCCGGTCCGCCGTGGCGTTCGACGTCCTGGTCCGCTGGCTCCGCCGCACCGGGCACGACGTGACGCTGGTCCGGAACGTCACCGACATCGACGACAAGATCCTCGCGAGGTCGGCCGAGGCCGGCGTCGCCTGGTGGGCGTGGGCGATGCAGAACGAGCGCGCGTTCACGGCGGCCTACGACGCGCTCGGCGTGCTGCCGCCGACGTACGAGCCGCGCGCCACCGGACACGTGCCGGCGATGGTCGAGCTCATGCAGCGCCTGGTCGACACCGGGCACGCCTACGTGGCGGCCGAGGGCGACGTCTACTTCGACGTCCGGTCCTACGCCGACTACGGCTCCCTGACCAGCCAGCGACTCGACGACATGGCCCCGGCGCCCGACGGCTCGGCCGGGGACAAGCGCGACCCGCACGACTTCGCGCTGTGGAAGGCCGCCAAGCCCGGCGAGCCGGGGACCGCGTCCTGGGACACCCCGTTCGGCCGCGGCCGCCCGGGCTGGCACCTGGAGTGCTCCGCCATGGCGCAGCGCTACCTGGGCGACACCTTCGACATCCACGGCGGCGGCCTGGACCTGCGGTTCCCGCACCACGAGAACGAGCAGGCCCAGTCCCGCGCCGCCGGCTACGGGTTCGCCCGGTACTGGCTGCACAACGGCTGGGTCACCCAGGCGGGCGCGAAGATGAGCAAGTCGCTCGGCAACGGGCTGCTGGTCAGCACGCTGCTGGAGACCGTGCGCCCGGCGGTCGTCCGGTACGCGCTCACCGCGGTGCAGTACCGGTCGATGCTCGAGTGGACCCCGGACACGCTCGCCGAGTCCGAGGCCACCTGGGACCGGCTCGCCGGCTTCGTGCAGCGCGCCACCGAGCGCGTGGGTGCGGTCGACGCGGCCGAGCTCGCGGCGGCCGAGCTGCCCGAGGCGTTCGGTGCCGCGCTGGACGACGACCTGAACGTGCCGGCGGCGCTCGCCGTCGTGCACGAGCACCTGCGCGCGGGCAACACCGCCCTGGCCTCCGGGGACGACGCCGCCGTGCGCGCGGGCCTCGTGGCCGTGCGCGCCATGCTCGACGTGCTGGGCCTGGACCCGGCCGGCGCGCAGTGGGGCACGGCCGCGGCCGACGACCGGCACGCCGAGGCGCTCGACGCCCTGGTGCGCGCCGAGCTCGACGCCCGCGCCGCGGCCCGTGCGGCCCGCGACTGGGCCACCGCGGACGCGATCCGCGACCGCCTGACGGCCGCGGGCGTGGCCGTCGAGGACAACGCCACCGGCGCGCGCTGGTCCCTCGCCGCGCGCCAGACCACCGAGGACGAGGACTGATGGCCGGGAACTCCCAGCGCCGCGGCGCGACACGCAAGCCGGGCTCCAAGAAGGGCGCCTCCGTCGGCTCGGGCGGCCAGCGCCGCCGCGGGCTCGAGGGCAAGGGCCCCACCCCGAAGGCGGAGGAGCGGTCCTACCACCCCGCCGCGAAGAAGAAGGCCGCGGCCGAGCGCCGTGCGGTCGCGGGCACCCGCGGGTCGGGCAGCCGACCGGCCGGCCGCGGCGGCGGCGCCGCGGGCAGGGCGCGGGGCGCGGGCGCGACCGAGGTCGTCGCCGGCCGGAACTCCGTCGTCGAGGCGATGCGCGCCGGCATCCCGGTGTCCGCGGTGTACATCGCGACCCGGCTCGAGGCCGACGACCGCACCCGCGAGATCCTGCGCACCGCCTCCGACGCCGGCTACCCGCTGCTCGAGGTGACCAAGCCCGAGCTCGACCGGCTCACCGACGGCTCGGTGCACCAGGGCGTGGCGATCCAGGTCCCGCCGTACGACTACGGGGACGTCGAGGACCTGCTGGACGTGGCGGCCGCGAGCGACCGCGCGCCGCTGATCGTCGCGCTCGACGGCGTCACCGACCCGCGCAACCTCGGCGCCGTGCTGCGGTCCGCCGGTGCGTTCGGTGCGCACGGCGTGCTGGTGCCCGAGCGCCGGTCCGCCGGCGTCACCGCGTCGGCGTGGAAGGTGTCCGCGGGCGCCGCGGCCCGGGTGCCGGTCGCGCGCGCGACCAACCTGGTGCGGGCGCTCGAGCGGCTGCACGAGGCCGGCTGCTTCATCGTCGGCCTGGACGGCGGCGGCGACGTCGCCGTGGCGGACCTGCCCTACTCGGCGGACCCGCTGGTGCTGGTCGTCGGCTCGGAGGGCAAGGGCCTGTCCCGCCTGGTCCGCGAGCACTGCGACGCGATCGCCTCGATCCCGATCGCGAGCGAGGTCGAGAGCCTCAACGCCGGCGTGGCCGCGGGCATCGCCCTCTACGAGGTCGCCCGCACCCGCGCCTCCTGACGCGTCGGCGGCCCCGGGGTGCGGCGACCCCGGGGCGGCCGCACAGTGGACGCATGAGCCACGACAGCACCGACCCCGTCCGCACCGTCGCCTCGATGCTCCAGGACCAGCGGCTGGGGGTGCTCACCACCGTGGCGCCCGACGGCACGCTGATCGCGCGCCCGATGGCGCTCCAGGAGGTCGAGTTCGACGGGGACCTCTGGTTCTTCGCCGAGCGCGGCTCCCGCAAGCTCGCGCACGTCGCGGCCGACCCGCGGGTCAACGTCACCGTCGGCTCGGGCGCGACCTGGGTGTCCGTCGCGGGCGTGGCGGAGCCGGTCGAGGACGCCGCGAAGAAGCGCGAGCTGTGGAGCGCCGGGGTCGAGGCGTGGCTGCCCGACGGACCCGACTCCCCGCAGGCTGTGCTGCTGCGCGTGCGCGCCGAGTCGGCCGAGTACTGGGACGCGCCCGGCGGCCGGGTCGCGACGCTGCTGAGCTTCGTGAAGGCGAAGGCCAGGGGCGAGCGCCTCGAGGGCGAGAACGAGCGCGTCGACCTCTGAGCCGCCCGCGCCGCGCACGCCGGGCGGCCCGGTGCCGCCCGGCGTGCGCCGCGGTCAGTCCCGGACGACCGGGATGACGTCCGTGTCCTCGCGCAGGTCCGCGGCGGAGACGCCGAGGATCGACTCCTCGTCGGGGCGGTTCGGCAGGATGTCCTGCGTGTAGGACTTCACGGCCTCGCGCATCGGGACGTCGCGCTTCTGCGCCTCCGACAGGAACCACCGGTGGTCGAGCAGCTCGTGGTACAGCTGCGCCGGCTCCAGCTTGGGCCGCAGGTCGCGCGGCACGGCCCGCACGGCGGGCTCGAACACGTCGGTCAGCCAGTCGTGCGCGACGAACGTCTCGTCGTCGTTCTGCCGGTCCATCGCGGCCACGTACTGGTCCAGGTCGTTCAGCAGCCGGCGCGCCTGGTTCTCCTGCACGTCCAGGCCGGTGAGCCGCATGAGCCGGCGCGAGTGGTGCCCGGCGTCGACCACCTTGGGCTGGATGCGCACCGTGGTGCCGTCGATGTCGGTGGTGATGTCGAGCTCGCCGACGTCGAAGCCGAGGTCGTTGAGCCGCTCGATGCGGGCCTGCACCCGCCACCGCTCGTTCAGCCCGAACGACTCCGAGCTGGTCAGCGCCGACCACAGCTCCTCGTACCGCTCGGCCAGCGCGTCGCCGATCGCGACCGCGTCGACGTCCTCGTCGAGGAACTCGCCGGCCTGCAGGTCCATCAGCTCGCCGATGATGTTGACCCGCGCGACCTCCAGGTCGTAGGCGCGCTGGCCCGGGGTGAGCTCGTCGTGCAGGTCGCCGGTCTCGGCGTCGACCAGGTAGGCCGCGAACGTCTCGGCGTCCCGGCGGAACAGCGTGTTCGACAGCGACACGTCGCCCCAGTAGAAGCCGACCAGGTGCAGCCGGACCAGGAGGACCGCGAGGGCGTCGATGAGCCGGGTCGCGGTGTCCGGGCGCAGCGCCTGGCTGAACAGCGCGCGGTACGGCAGCGAGAACCGCAGGTGCTGGGTGATGAGCACCGCCTCCAGCGGCTCGCCGTCGGGCGCGGTGCGGCCGGTGATGACGCCGACCGGCTCGACGCTCGGCACGTCGAGGCGGCCGAGCTGCCGGAGCAGCTCGTACTCGCGGTACGCGACCGTCTCGCCGATCTCCTTGATCGCGACGACCCGGCCGGACAGCCGCGCGAACCGCACGGTGTGCCGGGAGATGCCGCGGGGGAGGGCGGCCAGGCGCTCGGCCGGCCAGTCCGCCAGCGGGACGTCCCAGGGCAGGTCGAGCAGGGCCGGGTCCGGCGCGGCCGCGGTGATCTGCAGGCGCGTGCGAGGAGTCATGGGTCGATTCTCCCATCAGGACGACGAAGGGGCGGGGCCGGTGCGTGCCGGCCCCGCCCCTACGGCGTGGAGATGTGGTGCGTCAGTGCGCGATGCGCTCGCCCGAGCCGGCGTGGAACAGGTGCTGCTCGCCGGTGCGGATGCGGACGTGGATGGTCTCGCCCTTGGCCGGGACCTGCCGCGGGTCGACGCGCACGATGACCTGCGAGTCGCCGGCGCCCGAGTGGACGTCCGCCGCGCCGGCCTCGCCGACGAGCGAGCCGTACACGAACGCGTCGGAGCCGAGCTCCTCGACGATGTTGACCGACACCGGGATCGAGTCCGGGGTGCCCTGCGGGACGACGTCCAGCGCCTCCGGGCGGAACCCGATGGTGATGGAGTTGTTGTCGTCCGACGCCAGCGTGCCGAGCACGTCGCGCGGCACGGCGATGCCGGCCGAGCCGACCTTCGCGACGCCGTCCGTGATCGGGAACGTGCCGATGTTCATGGCCGGGGAGCCGATGAAGCCGGCGACGAACACGTTGGCCGGGGTGTCGTACATGTCGCGCGGGGTGCCGACCTGCTGGAGCAGGCCGTCCTTGAGGACCGCGATGCGGTCGCCCATGGTGAGCGCCTCGGTCTGGTCGTGCGTGACGTAGACCGTGGTGACGCCCAGGCGGCGCTGCAGCGACGCGATCTGGGTGCGGGTCTGCACGCGGAGCTTGGCGTCCAGGTTCGACAGCGGCTCGTCCATGAGGAAGACGCGCGGCTGGCGGACGATGGCGCGACCCATCGCGACGCGCTGCCGCTGGCCACCCGAGAGGGCCTTCGGCTTGCGGTCGAGGTACTGGGTCAGGTCGAGGATCTTGGCGGCCTCCTCGACGCGGGTGCGGATCTCCGCCTTCGGGGTGCCGGCGATCTTGAGCGCGAAGCCCATGTTGTCGGCGACCGTCATGTGCGGGTACAGCGCGTAGTTCTGGAACACCATCGCGATGTCCCGGTCCTTCGGCTGGACGTCGGTGACGTCGCGGTCGCCGATGAGGATGCGACCCGCGTTGACGTCCTCCAGGCCCGCCAGCATGCGGAGGGAGGTCGACTTGCCGCAGCCCGAGGGGCCGACGAGGACGAGGAACTCGCCGTCCTCGATGTGCAGGTCGAGGGCGTCCACCGCGGGACGCTCCGTGCCCGGGTACACCCGGGTGGCCTTGTCGAACGTGACCGTAGCCATGATTCATCGATCCCTTCACCGGCAGGTACGTGCCGGACGATCCGTCGTGAAGAGTGTCAGAGTGTCTTCGCTGACACGGGTCGAGGGAGGTCGGGTGACCCCCCTCGGTCCACCGACATCCAACCACACCTGGCTGACCTGCGGGTGAACTCGCGGGCGGCCTAGTTGAGGACGACGACGTCGGAGTCGCCGTAGCCGAGGAGGTCGCCGCCGTAGGGCCACACGCCCTGCACGTCGGCGGGCAGCCGCGTCGCCCACGCCGGCGCCCCGGAGGCCAGCGCGAACGCCGCCAGCGCCCGCTGGGACGCGGCCGCGGGGGCCCGGGCGTCCGCGCGGCCGGACGCGGTCGGGGCGTCGCCGACCGTCAGGCCGGCCTCCGCCAGGGCGTCCGGGCGCGCGAGCACCAGGACGTACCGGCCGTCGGTCATCACGGAGGCGCCGTCGCCGGACACCTCGACGACGGTGCGCCAGACCTCCCGGCCGGTCGCGACGTCGAGCGCCCACACCCCGTCGGTGTCCGCGCCGTACAGGGTGCCCTCGAGCAGCACGGCGGCGGGGTCCGACCAGCGGGGGTGCGGGGACGACCAGAGCTCGGCGCCGGACTCGGCGTCGACGCCGACCAGGACCCGGCCCTCGGAGGTCGACGTGGCGACCAGCTCCACCCCGGGCACCGAGCCGTCGTCGACCGACAGCCACAGCGGCTGGCCGGGCAGGTCGGTGAGCGCGGCCCCGTCGTCGTCGAGCAGCCGCGCGCCGGCGCCGCCGCTCGCCAGCAGGTGGCCCGTGCGGGAGACCGACAGGTAGTCGGCGCCGGCGGCCTGCAGGCGGCCGTCCTCGGCGTCGAACGACCAGGACCCGAGCTCCCCCTGGACGAGCACCCGGCCCGGCGCGACGGAGACGCCCGGCGGGTAGTACAGCCGGTCGGCGGCCGCGGGGTCGGTGAGCGGGACGTCGGTGCGCCACAGGGGCGCGGCGGCGCCGTCGTCGGGCCCCTCGCGGTCGGCGCCGGTGTCCCACGCGGAGACCCGCAGCGTGCCGTCGGAGAGCGACGCGAGCACCTGGAGCCCGTCGGCGGCGCCCCACCCGGACATGGGGGCCACCTGGCGGTCCGCGCGGAGCGTGCCCGTGGCGGCGTCGACGGCGACCAGCCGGGCCGCGCTGGGCGCGGTCGGGGACCAGGAGCCGGAGTCGTCCGCCGCGTCGGCCGGGCCGCGGTCCAGCACCAGGCAGCGGACGACCTCGACGGGCTCGGCGTCGGGCACGCACGTCGGGTACTCCATGCCCACGTCCGGCTCGGCGCGGGCGCCGTCCTCGAGCGACGTCGACCAGACCTGCGTCCCGTCCCGGTCGAGGGCGACCAGCTCGCGGGCGGCGTCCCACGGCGGCGTCGCGACGCCGACCCGCAGGTCGCCGACGGGCACGCCGGACAGCACGACCGACGCGGTCTCCTGGCTGTACCGGTGCGCGGCGGGCAGGCCGGGCGCGACGGTCCGCAGCACCCCGGCGACCTGCTGGCGGGCGGCGACCCGGCCGTCCTCGCGCGCGTCGAGCAGGGCCTGGGTGCCGACGACCGCCAGCGCGGCGACGACGGGGACCGGCCACCAGCGGCGCAGCACCCGCCGGCGCCGGGCCACCTGCCGGGCGCGCGCCGCCTCCGCCGCGGGGTCGTCCGCCTCCGGGGCGAGCGGCAGATCGGTGCCGACGTCGACCAGCTCGACGTCCTGCATCGACTCCCGTCGTCGCCCCACGACCGGAACCTACGCCCGCGGGGTCGCTCCGCGCGCGGGATCGGCTTCCCCGGCCGCCGCGGAGACGTCCGCCGCCAGCCCGGCCAGCACGCCGGCCAGCGACTCCGGGTCGGGGACCCGGTACCGGGCGGCGGTCGGGCCGTCGCCGACCTTGACCGTGAGGTCGTCCGGCCCGAGGGCCTCGAAGGCGTGCTCGTCGGTGACGTCGTCGCCGGCGGACAGCACCGCGCCCGCGCGCAGCTCGTCGCGGAGCGCCACCAGCGCGGCCCCCTTGTCGGCGTCCAGCACCGACACCTCGACGACCTTCTTGCCGTGCAGCGTCACCGAGCCGAGCCGCTGGCCCACGCCGAGCGCCTCCCGCTCCGCCGCGTCGCCGGTCCCCGGGTCCGCCATGCGGGTGTGCACGACGACGGCGGCGGGCTTCGTCTCGACCCAGACGCCGTCCCGGCCGCGGGCCACCGCCTGCATCTCGCCGCCGAGCCGGGTCAGCCGGTCGGACTGCTCGTCGGTCAGCGTGAGGACGTCGCGGTCGAGGCCGTGCTCGCCGACGCGGGCGCGCTCGGCGCCGTGGCTGCCGATGAGCACCGTGCCCGCGGGGACCTCGGCCAGCCGGTGCAGGTCGGCGGCGGGCCGGCCGGACACCAGCGCGAGGCGGACCGCCTCCGGGTGCGCCGCGAGGTCCCGGAGCGCGGCGACGGCCTCCGGCAGCAGCCGGGACGCCTCGGGGTCGTCCTGGAGCGGCGCGAGCGTGCCGTCGAAGTCGAGCGCGACCAGCAGGGGCCGCCGGGCGGGGTCGGCGACCGCCGCGCGCAGGGCGGCGGCCAGGTCGTCGGTGCCGGCGGGCTCGCCGGGCGGGGTGGGTGCTGCGGGCACGGCGGGGCTCCTCAGACGTGGCGCTCGCGCACCGGGACGGCGGTCAGCACCGACAGGAACGACTCCGACCAGTGCGCGACGTCGTTCTCCAGCACCCGGCGGCGCAGGCGGCGCATCCGCTTGCGGGCCTCCCGCGGGTCGATGTTCGCGGCGTGCTGGATCGCGTTCTTCAGGCCGGCGATGTCGTGCGGGTTGACCAGGATCGCCGCGCCGCCGAGCTCGTCGGCCGCGCCGGTGAACTCGCTGAGGACCAGGGCGCCGCGGTCGTCGGACCGCGCTGCGATGTACTCCTTGGCGACCAGGTTCATGCCGTCGCGCAGGGCGGTGACCAGCATGACGTCGGCCGCCAGGTACAGGGCCGCCATCTCCTCCATCGGGTAGGAGTGGTGCATGTAGTGCACCGCCGCGTGCCCGAGCTCGCCGTGCTCGCCGTTGATCCGGCCGACCTGGGCCTCGACCTCCTCGCGGAGCTGCTGGTAGGCGCCCACGTTCTCCCGGCTGGGCGAGGCGACCTGCACGAGCGTCGACTCGGGGACGGTCATCCGGCCGTCCTCGAGCAGCTCCTCGAACGCCTTGATCCGGTGCCGGATGCCCTTGGTGTAGTCGAGCCGGTCGACGCCGAGCAGCAGCACCTCCGGGTCGCCGAGCTCCGCGCGGATCTCCTTGGCCCGCTGCTGCACCTCGGGGGTGCGCGCGAGCCGGTCGAACGCCTTGGAGTCGATGGAGATGGGGAACGCCGCGGCGCGCACGTGCCGCTCGACCCGGCCGTCGCCGTCGGTCAGCGTGATCATCTGGCCGCGGGTGGTGCGGTCGGTGAGCCGGCGGACCACCCGGACGAAGTTGGCCGCGTCGCCGCCGCGCTGGAACCCGATGAGGTCCGCGCCGAGCAGGCCCTCGACGACCTGGAGCCGCCACGGCAGCTGGGCGAAGATCTCCAGCGGGGGGAACGGGATGTGGTGGAAGTAGCCGATCCGCACGTCCGGGCGCAGCTCGCGCAGGAACTTCGGGACCAGCTGCAGCTGGTAGTCGTGCACCCACACCGTCGCGCCGGGCGCGGCCTGCGCCGCCGCCGCGTCCGCGAACCGGCGGTTGACCCGCTGGTAGGCGTCCCACCACTGCCGGTGGAACGTCGGGGGCTGGATCACGTCGTGGTAGAGCGGCCACAGCGTGTCGTTCGAGAAGCCCTCGTAGTAGAAGCGGAGGTCGTCCTCGGTCAGCTTGACCGGGACGAGCCGCATGTCGTCGGCGTCGAACGGCTCCAGCTCGAGGTCGGCCGAGCCGCCCCAGCCCACCCACGCGCCGTCGGACTGCTGCACGACGGGCTCGAGGGCGGTCACGAGGCCGCCGGGGGAGCGGGTCCAGCTCGGCGCGCCGTCCTCGCCCACGGTCACGTCGACCGGGAGGCGGTTCGCGACGACGACCAGGTCATAACCAGCAGAATCCACTGAAGTCCATCTCCTTGGTGTCGCCTC
>Ga0164308_10001520_pt1 | contig 12351 bp, 10 predicted proteins | sample Whisoiple_246_MG_FD_109983 | JGI IMG/M metagenome (GOLD analysis project Ga0164308, IMG submission 109983) | Soil microbial communities amended with fresh organic matter from upstate New York, USA - Whitman soil sample_246_MG | ecosystem: Environmental > Terrestrial > Soil > Unclassified >... | reverse complement strand
GTCGCCATCTCGGCGCTGGCCGCGTTGGTCGGTCTGCTGGCCCGATCACCCGAGGCCGCCAACGGTTTCACCTTCATCCTGATGTTTCTGCCCTACGCCAGTAGTGCTTTCGTCCCGATCAGCACCATGCCGGGCTGGCTGCAGGGCTTCTCCGGACATCAGCCGGTGACGCCGGTGATCGAGAGCGTCCGCGGGTTGCTGCTCGGCACTCCGGTCGGCGACAGCCCGCTGTGGGCGATCGCTTGGTGCACCGGCATCTTCGTGGTCGCGGTGGCGTTGTCGACGCTCGCTTTCCGTCGTCGCACATCCTGATTCTTCGTGTCAGTGCGCGCGAACGGCAGCGATCACCGGGGCGAACAGCTCGGCCAGGTCGCCGGGCACGATGTACTCGTCGATACCGAGGTTCGCGTGGCGGCGCAGCAGGGTGGCCGCCACCTCGTCGGCATCGCCCATCAGCATGCCGACCGCACGATGCTCGATCATCTCGTCGGCAGTGGGGCCGTTGTGGCGCAGCCATTCCGGCAGTTGCCCGGACATCCCCGACAACTGCTGGCTCAGCCCGACCGGACGGGTGGCGACCGCCTGCACCCGCTCGACGGCGGCGGTCAGTTCTCTGCCGTCGGCCAACGGTGGCAGGGCCAGCGCGATGCGATCGGCAGTGCTGCCGGCCAGCTCCAACATCCGCGGCCCGACCGCGGCCATGACCACCGGCGGCGCCGGATTCACCTTCGACCTGACCTCGGCAGCCACCCGGATCACCTGTTCACGGCGATCGGCGGCAGACCCCCACGGCACCCCGAGTTGACCCGCCTCCCGTTCCGCGTCCGGTCGGCCGGTCCCGATGCCGAGTTCGAACCGGCCGTCCGACAGTGCCTGCAGGGCAGCGGTTTCCCTGGCGACGACGGCCGCTGAACGCAACGGCGCAGCCAGCACCCAGGTGCGCAGCCGGATGTCACTGGTGACCGCAGCTGCGGCGGCCAGCGCGGGAAACGGCGACACGGTCCACAGCGTGTCCGGGACCAGCACACTGGTCCAGCCCTGCTGCTCCGCCGCCCGGATCCGCTCAGCCCACTGGTTGCCGGTGCCGCTGGGGGTCAGCACCAGGCCGAAGGCGATATCGGTGTCTTTCACGTCGCTGTCTGTCATGAATTCACGGTGCCACCATCGGTCCGCCGCAGGTGTGGGGGTTTCGCCCGATGCGACCCTGATTCCACTCAGCCCGCTGCGACGACCTTCATGACCTCGTCGAGCTTGTCGGGAACCCAGAAGGACAGGTGTCCGCCCGGGCTGTGCCGGATCTCAGCACCGGCGGGGCCCAGACTGTCCGCGAAGGCGCAGAACGGATCGCGGACGCCGGCGAACACGTGCAGCGGAACCTGAAGCGTGCTCAGGTCCACGTTCCACGGTGCGCCCCATAGGGTCAGCGCATCTGCGGCAAACGCATGTGGCTGTCGTTTCCCCTCGATCGTGGCAGGTACCACGTACCGAACGACTTCGGGTCGCTGCAGCACCTCGAGGTCCGTCGGGTCGAACGACCGCCGCTGGATCGCCCGGGCGAGCCGCCCGCCGTCTGCTTCCAACGGCTTCACCAGGAGCCGGAAGACCCGCGGATGGTCGCGCGCGATGCCGATCACCATCCGGTTCTGCCGGGGGAGCAGGGCAAGAACGGCATCGTCCGACGGCGGCCCCGGGTTGAGCGCGACACCGGCCCTGATCACCGTGGGTGCCGCCGACGCCAACGCGAGAACGTGGCTGCCACCGCCGGAAAGGCCCAACGCCACCGGTCGATCGGCCCCGACGTGTGCGACCACGGCGGCGGTATCGGCAACCACATCGAGCACGGTCCGGCCCGGCTGCCGATCCGACCCACCGCTGCCGGGACGGTCCCAGGCGACCAGTCGGACGCCGTGCGCGGCAGCAGCAGCGCCGTACAGCCCGACCTCGAGCCGCGAGCTTCCGGTGCCGTGCAGGTACACAGCGATCTCACCATCCGGGTCACCCGTCTCGCACAGTGCGATCCGGCGTCCGTTGGCCAGCACCAGGGGGTCCAGCTGTCGCAGACCTTCGGGCGCGGGTTCTTCAGACGCGGAAGTGTCCGGCATCAGAACACCTTTCCGGGGTTGAAGACGGCGAGTGGGTCGAGAGCGTGCTTCACCGCTCGCTGCATCAGCAGCGAGGCCGGATCGAGCTCACGTTCCAGGCCCTTCATCTTGAGCAGGCCGACGCCATGCTCTGCGGTCACCGTGCCGCCGAGAGCTATTGCTGCGTCCAGCATCTGCTCGAAAGCGAGCTGAGCGCGGACCCGGGCCGCGTCGTCACCGACCGGCGCGGGCATCAGCGGGTGCAGGTTACCGTCGCCGGCGTGGGCGATGGTGGCGATGGCGACGTCGTTGCGGGCCGCGATCTCCTCGATCGCCGCGAGCATCTCCGGGACCTTCGATCGGGGTACGCAGATGTCCTCGGTGAGCACCGGGCCGAGCCGCTCCAGTGCGGGGTAGGCGAGCCGACGCGCCTCGAACAACGCCTCCGCCTCGACGGCGTCGGTCGACCGCGTCGCCCACAGAGCGCCGGCCTGCTCGAAAGCCTCGGTGAGCAAACGGGCCTCGTCCTCACCGGCATCGCCCGGGGTGTCCACCCTGGCCAACAACAATGCCGTCGCATCGGCCTCGATGCCGAGATGTTTCCAGTCCTCGACCGCCTGCAGGCAGGTCCGGTCCAGCAGCTCGAGGGCCGACGGGGTCAGTCCGCGCCGGGTGATCAACGCGACGCCCTGACCGGCGTCGACCAGTGAGCCGAAGGCGCCGACCACCGTCTGCGGCGTCCCGGTCAACGCCGGCCGGACGCGCAGGGTGATCTCGGTGATCACCCCGAGGGTTCCCTCCGAGCCGACCATCAAGCCGACCATGTCAAGCCCGGCAACGCCTTTCGTGGTGCGGCGGCCCAGCCGTACCGCCGCCCCGTAGCCGGCCGGGCCACCGACAACGGCCCGCAGCCCGAGCACGTAATCCCTGGTCACCCCGTACTTCAGGCAGCACAGCCCACCGGCGTTGGTGGCGACATTGCCGCCGATGGTCGACCAGGGCGCGCTCGCCGGGTCCGGCGGGTACCACAGGCCCTGCTCGGCGAGAACGGCTTTGAGGTCGTTGTTCACCACGCCCGGCTGTACGACGCAGATCAGGTTTTCCGGGTCGATCTCCACGATGGCGTTCATCCGGGAAAGATCGAGGATCAGGCAGCCGTCGACGGCGTTCGCCCCACCCGACAGGCCGGTCCCTGCGCCGCGGGTCACGATCGGCACACCCAGGCCGGCGGCGATCCGAACGGCCGCCGCGACCTCCGTTTCGCTGCGCGCCCTGACCGCGACGTCGGCCCGGCCGACGGCCGCCCACTGCGCCTGGTCGGCCGACAGGCCGTCGATCACCGCCGGATCGACAACGATGCGGTCGGCGGGTATCTCGCGACCGAGCGCGGCGAGCAGGTCCTGGTTCGGCGGCGCGATCGCGGTCATCCGACGGCCCCCGCGAGCAGCTGTGCCGTTGCCCTCGCACCCTTTTCGGTCATGATGCTGCCCGCATGATCCACACCCTCGACGAAAACCGTGCGCACCGTGGCCGGGCGGAACTGCTCCACCGACTCGGTCGGGTATCCGGGTGGCCGGCCCGGACCGGCGCCCCATTCGGCGTGCAGGAAGCGGATCGGCACAGCAACCTGCTCCCAATGGTTGTCGCCGAAGTAGACGTCCTGAGCGTCGTCGAGCAGATTGCTCGCGGAGAGTTGCACCAACCCGTCGCGCAGGTCGTGCGCCAGGTAGTCGCGCAGTAGCGGGTCGGCCGGATCGAGCAGCGGTGTGGTGTTCGCGACGAAGAAGTCCAGATACTGCTGAACCGAATCCCACCGCTGGTCGAGTCGAGCAAGCCGATCCGCGAAGACCGCCGGCAGCGCCTCCGGGGTCAGCCCGGGCGGTGTCGGCATCGGGAAGCCACCGTCGACGAGAGTGAGGCTGTCGACCCTCCCGGGATGGGCGTAGGCGAGTTCCACCCCGACGAAACCGCCCATCGACATCCCACAGACATGGACCCGGTCGACCTCCAGTTGGTCGAGCAGTGCGATCAGGTCGGCCACGTGCCGGCCCAACGATGACGGACCCTTGACCTCGGCGCTGTCGGCCCTACCGCGCAGGTCGGGAGCGATCAGCGTGAGCTCGGGTGATACCCGGTGTAGCCAGTTCCACAGTTTGCGCTGGCTGCTGATCCCGTGGATCGCCAACACCGGCGCGGTACTGCCCGGCAGCACCTCGAAGGCCAGTTCACCGCCGTCCACGGATGCGCGACCGGGTCCGGGTGGCAACCACTTGGTCACCACCGGCTCACCAGCCCCGCCGGCGCCACTCGGGGAGCTGCGGCCGTTCCGTGCCGAGCGTGGTGTCGTCGCCGTGTCCCGGGTACACCCAAGTGTCGTCCGGCAGTTCGCCGAAGACCCGGCTCTCCAGATCGTCCATCAGCGACGAGAAGGCCTCCGGTGAGCGGGTTTTGCCCGGTCCACCCGGGAACAGCGAGTCACCGGTGAACAAGTGCCCGACACCCTCTGGGTCCCGGTACAGCAGGGCGACCGAGCCCGGGGTGTGACCGCGGAGCGAGATCACCTCGAGTTGGCAGGTGCCGAGCGGCACGGTGTCGCCGTGCTCGAGCGCGACATCGGTAGTCCCCGGGATGTCCGGCGCGTCGGCGGCGCCGGCGAATGTCTGTGCTCCGGTGGCCGCCGTCACGGCCTCCAGCGCCTGCCAATGGTCGTAGTGCTGGTGGGTGGTGATGATGCTGCGCAGCGGCGTCGCCGGTTCGCCCGCCAGCAGGGCCTGGATCCGGTCCGCGTCGTTGGCGGCATCGATCAGCACCCCCTCGCCGGTGTGCCGGCAGACCAGCAGGTAGGCGTTGTTGTCCATCGGGCCGACCGACAGCTTGGCGATGGTGATGTCGGGCAACTCCCGGGTCGCCGGCGAGCCGCCCGGCTCGACGTGGCCGGTGTAGGAGTTGTCGTTTGCTGTGTTCGTCACGGTCATCACCAGTTCGGCAGTTCGGGCAGCGGTTGGTCGGAAGTCAGTGTCGATCCGTTGGTGCGGCCGGCCAGCCAGCCGACGATGTCGACTGCCCTGCCGTGGATGTCGGCCCCACCGTCGCCGATCGTGATCGGATCGGCGTTCTCCGGGTGCAGGGTCATCCCGCGGACGTCCCTGGTACGGACGTAGGTCCGCAGCAGGGCCAACAGCAACCGGTGTGCCTGCGCGTCGTCCAGCAGCGCCAGTCCGTCGTCGAATCCCAGGTCGTGATGGTGCAGTTCCACCTCGGCCAGCCTGGCGGACAGGACCACATCGGCAGTGGTCGGGCCGCCGCGTCCAAGGTCAACCGTCGACGACCACACCGGTTCGGGCAGCGACGCGAGAGTGTCCGCGAGTCGCTGTTGGGCGGCCAGCAGATCGCCGGCGATCGCATCGGTGCCGCGGGCGGCTCCGGTGTCGATGTCGTGCGCCCGCGCAGCGGGCGAGTCGTAGGGCGTGACCTGACGACCCTCCTGGGCGGCGAGCAGCACCCGACGCAGCCCGTCGGCATTGCGCGCCAAGTGCGTCGCCACGTGGCCGACCGTCCAGTCGGGCAGCCGGGACGGCGCGGCGAAGGCCGTGGCACCGCTGCGTTCCCGGGCCTGGTCGATCGCATTCTGCAATCGCGCGGTCGCGTCGCCGACGGCCTCGATCCGGGCCGGGACATCCGAGTTTGTGGGAGTAGCCATGCGAACATCTTGAACGAACCGCGACCGTTGGGCCGGATGACCCCTACAGCCTGGCCGGTGCCGGTCAGCCGGCGGTGGTCAGCCGGTGGTCGCGCGGGCTGACCCCGCGGATCCGCTTGAAGGCGGTGCTGAGCGCAAAGGCGTTGCTGTAGCCGACCTGTCGGGCCACAGATGCGATCGTCGCGGCCGGTTCCCGGAGCAGGTCGGCGGCCAGCGCCAGCCGCCACTGGGTCAGATAGGCCATCGGCGGGGTGCCCATCACTGCCGTGAAGCGGCGGGCCAATGCCGCCCGGGAGACGCCGACACCAATGGCGAGCGAGGCGACCGTCCAGGGTCGCGCCGGATCGTCGTGGATCAATCGCAGCGCCGCGCTGACGATGGCGTCATCCCGGAAAGGGTGTCCACCGGGTGCGTTCTCGTCGGGGCGTGCCGACCACGCGCGCAGGGCGTCGACCAGCACCAGGTCGAGCAGCCGGTCAAGGACCACCTCCTGGCCGGGATCCTCGGTGCGCATCTCATCGCTCAGCAGGGACAGGAAGCGGCCGTCCCAACCGTCCTGGGTCACCACGATGACCGGCGGTAGAGCGGCGAGCAGCAGCCGGCTGACCTCGCTGGGGGACTGGTAGGTGCCGGTCAGCATGGTCACCGAGCCGGAAGCCGTGTCGCCCCAGGTCCGCGGTCCGAGAGTCATTGCCTCGCAAAGCTCGTCACCGTCCATGGTGGTACTGAACTGACCTGGATGGATGATCACCCTCGGTGGCGTCGACGGGTCGTCCGCAACCGTGTAGTGCTCGGGACCGCGGACGATCGCCACCCCGCCGGGGCGGAGCTCGACGGGTTCGCCACGGTCCGGCAGCAACCAACCGCCGCCCTGCAGGATCGCGATGATCGTGAGCGGAGCCTCGTCCCGGATCCGTATCGACCAGGGCGCGGTCAGGATGGAGCGGACCAGGAAGGCACCTCGGGCGCGAGGCCCGCTCAACAATCCGGTGACGGCGTCCATGTCGCCGACTCTAGACGCTCGGACATGAAGTCGAGCGTCCAGACCATGGAGAGTCTCAGCAATCGGCGCTTCACTGGTCGTCATGACACTGACTTTGCTGATCGCGGCGACGATCTCGACGGGCCTGGTGGCCGGGCTCTTCTACGGCTTCGCCTGCGCAGTCATGCCCGGCCTGGGACAGGTCGACGACGCTTCGTTCGTCACCGTCTTCCGGGCGATCAACCGCCGAATCCTGAACGGCTGGTTCATGATCGCCTTCGTCGGTTCGCCTTTGTTGATCGTCGCCACCGGTGTCGCCCAGTTCGTGGTGGGCGGCCCGCAGCCGTGGGAGCCGCTGGCGACCGCCGCCGCGCTGACGGTCATCTCCTCGGCGATTACCGGCCGGGTCAACGTGCCGCTGAACAACGCGCTCGATGCGGCCGGTTCGGGCGACCCGGCACGGCAGCGGTCGGCGTTCGAGACCCGTTGGCGCCGGGCCAACATCGCCAGGTCGGTGGCGTCGTCCGCGGCCTTCGGCGCTCTGGTCTGGGCGATCGCGATCAGCTGAGCAGGATCACAACATCGGCGGCCGCGGAGTCCCGCGCGGCGTCGAGCACGGTCGCGGTGGCCACCGCGTCCTTCGGGTCGACAGGTGGTAGTCCGTCACCGGCCATCGCGCGGGCCACGGCCGGGTAGTAGGTGTCCCACCGGCCGCGCTCGCTCGGGACCCGATCGGCGCCGCTCCCGGTGTACAGCAGTCCCCAGGCCGACTCCGGCTCGACGCCCCAGTCAGAGCCGAGGGACGCCGGCGATCCGCCGGCTTTGAGCTGCTCCTCCTGCACGTCGAAACCGTCGATGACGAACCCGCCGAGCCGCCCGTTCACCTGGAACCGGGGCCCCGGCGCGGCCGATGCCATGCCGGCCGCCAGCGTCGACCGCACACCTCCGGCATGGGTCAGGTGCAGCTCGATCTCGTCCTCGGCACCTGCGCCCTCCCGGATCGTCCTGAGTTCGGCGTGCACCGCGGTGACCGGTCCGAACAGGTGCAGTGCCTGGTCGATGAGGTGCGGACCGAGGTCGAGCAGGGTGCCGCCGCCGTCCGCGACGGTTCCGCCGTGCCAGCTGCCCTTGACCGGTCGGAACCGGTCGATCCGGGAGGTGAACCGATGCACCTCGCCGAGCGCGCCGTCGGCGATCAGCCGGCGCAGGGTCAGCAGGTCACTGTCCCATCGCCGGTTCTGGTACGGGGTGATGACCAGGCCGACGCCGGCCGCATGTTCGACGAGCTCGCGGGCGTCCGCCGCGGTCAGCGCGAACGGTTTGTCGACCACGACGTGCAGGCCCAGCTCCAACGCTTCGTGCGCCAACGCGGCGTGGGTGGAGGTGGGTGTGGTGATCGTCACGCCCTGGACGCCCAATGCCACCAGGTCCGCGAGCCCGCCGACCGGGGTGGCGCCGGGAAGCTCGGCCCGCACCTGCGCCTGCCGCTCGGGGGAGCCGGTGACCACCGCCACCAGCTCCAACCCGGTCGCCGATGAGATCAGCGGTCGATGGAAGGTGCGGCCGCCCGCGCCGTACCCGGCAAGCGCCCAACGAAACGATGCATCCTGGTCAGTGCCCATCGGGCCATCCTTGCGTTGGGCCGACCGAGTCGCAGAATGTGGGCCTGTCGGACCTCACGCCTAGCATGTGCAGCGTGATAGACCACCTCATCGTGCGCGGCGCCCGCGAGCACAATCTGCGGAACGTCGACATCACGCTCCCGCGCGATTCGCTGGTGGTGTTCACCGGGCTCTCGGGGTCGGGCAAGTCGTCGTTGGCGTTCGACACCATCTTTGCCGAGGGCCAGCGCCGGTACGTCGAGTCGTTGTCGTCCTACGCCCGGCAGTTCCTCGGCCAGATGGACAAGCCCGATGTCGACTTCATCGAAGGTCTGTCGCCGGCGGTGTCGATCGACCAGAAGTCGACCTCCCGTAACCCGCGGTCGACGGTCGGCACGATCACCGAGATCTACGACTATCTCCGGTTGCTGTTCGCGCGGATCGGCCATCCGCACTGCCCGGTGTGCGGTGAGCCGATCGCCAAACAGACTCCCCAGCAGATCGTCGATCGGGTGCTGGAGATGCCGGAAGGCACCAGGTTCCAGGTGCTGGCGCCGGTGATCCGAGAGCGCAAGGGCGAATACGTCGACCTGATGACCGACCTGCAGTCCAAGGGCTACTCGCGGGTGCGGATCGACGGGACCGTCTACCCGCTCACCGATCCGCCGAAGCTGAAGAAGCAGGAGAAGCACTCGATCGAGGTAGTCGTCGACCGCCTGGTGATCCGGGCGACCGCGAAGCAGCGGATCACCGACTCCGTCGAGGTCGGGCTCGGACTTGCCGACGGTGTGGTCATCCTGGACTTCGTCGATTTGGACGAGGACGACCCGCTGCGCGAACGCCGCTACTCCGAGCGACTGGCCTGCCCGAACGATCACCGGCTGGCGCTGGATGAACTCGAGCCGCGGTCGTTCTCCTTCAACTCACCGTTCGGCGCCTGCCCCGAGTGCACGGGCCTCGGTACCCGGAAAGAGGTCGATCCCGAGCTGGTGGTGCCGGACGGCGCCGCCTCGCTCGGCGGCGGGGCCATCCACCCGTGGTCGGCCGGCACCACCAGCGAGTACTTCACCCGGCTGCTCCAGGGGCTGGCCGAGGTGATGGGCTTTTCCATGGACACCGCGTGGGACATGCTGCCACCGCACGTCCGCAAGGCGGTGCTGCACGGGGTGGACGAGCAGGTCCACGTGACCTACCGCAACCGGTACAACCAGCAACGTTCGTACTACGCCGAATTCGAGGGCGTCATCCCGTTCCTCGAGCGCCGCGCCGCGCAGACCGACTCCGATTTCGCCCGGGAGAAGTACGAGGGCTACATGCGGGAGGTGCCCTGCCCCGCATGCCACGGCACCCGGCTCAAGCCCGAGATCCTCGCCGTCACCATCGAGCACTCCGAGCTCGGCCGGCAGAACATCTCCGAGCTCTCGGCGATGTCGATCAAGGATGCGGCCGCGTTCTTCCCCGGGCTTGTGCTGTCCGAGCGGGATCGGATGATTGCCGAACGGGTGCTCAAGGAGGTGCTCGCGCGGCTCGGGTTCCTGTTGGACGTCGGCCTCGACTATCTGTCGCTGAACCGGCCGGCGGCCACTCTGTCCGGCGGCGAGGCGCAGCGGATCCGGCTGGCCACCCAGATCGGCTCCGGGCTGGTCGGGGTGCTGTATGTGCTCGACGAACCGTCGATCGGGCTGCACCAGCGAGACAACCATCGGCTGATCCAAACCCTCACCAGGCTGCGCGATCTCGGCAACACCCTGATCGTGGTCGAGCACGACGAAGACACCATCCGGACCGCCGACTGGGTGGTGGACATCGGGCCGGGCGCCGGCGAGCACGGTGGCAAGGTGGTGGTGTCCGGAACTGTGCACGACCTGGAATCGTCGGCCGAGTCGATCACCGGTGCCTACATCTCCGGACGGCGGGAGATCGCGGTGCCGCTGGTCCGGCGGCCGGCGAACAAACGACGCAAGCTGACCGTCGTCGGTGCCAGGGAGAACAACCTGCGCGACATCACCGTGGATTTCCCGCTCGGCACACTCATTGCGGTGACCGGGGTTTCGGGTTCCGGCAAGTCCACCTTGGTCAACGACATCCTGCACGCCGTCTTGGCCAACCGGATCAACGGCGCCAGGTTGGTGCCCGGTCGGCACACCAGGGTCACCGGCGTCGACGAGGTCGACAAGGTGGTCGGCGTCGATCAGTCGCCGATCGGCCGCACTCCGCGGTCAAACCCGGCGACCTACACGGGCGTGTTCGATCACGTCCGGAAGCTGTTCGCGTCGACCACCGAGGCGAAGGTGCGGGGTTACCAGCAGGGCCGGTTCTCGTTCAACGTCAAGGGTGGTCGGTGCGAGGCCTGCGCCGGTGACGGCACCTTGAAGATCGAGATGAACTTCCTCCCGGACATCTACGTGCCCTGCGAGGTGTGCAAGGGCGCCCGGTTCAACCGCGAGACGCTCGAGGTCCACTACAAGGGCAAGAACATCGCCGAGGTGCTGGACACAACGATCGAGGAGGCGGCCGAATTCTTCGAGGCCATCGGTCCGATCCACCGGCACCTCAAGACGCTGGTCGAGGTTGGTCTCGGGTATGTCCGGCTGGGTCAGCCGGCGCCCACCCTCTCCGGCGGCGAGGCCCAGCGGGTGAAGCTGGCCTCCGAACTGCAGAAGCGCTCCACCGGCCGGACGGTATACGTGCTGGACGAGCCCACCACGGGTCTGCATTTCGCCGATGTCGAGAAGCTGCTGGGAGTGGTCAACGGGCTGGTCGACAAGGGCAATACGGTGATCGTCATCGAGCACAATCTCGACGTGATCAAGACCGCCGACCACGTCATCGACATGGGTCCGGAAGGTGGTTCGGGCGGCGGTCTGGTGATCGCCGAAGGCACGCCGGAGGAGATCGCTGCCAATCCCGACTCCTACACCGGCCAGTTCCTGGCGCCGATCCTCGCCGGGCGGGCGGCCAGGACCGGCCGCGCCGGCGTCGCGGCGGCAACCGTCCGCAAACCCGCTGCGAAGCGGCCGGCGGCCAAGGCGAAGTCGGTCGCCACCAAACCGGCTGCCACGAAACCGGTTGCTGCGAAGTCCGTTTCCCCCACGAACGGCGCAACGAGCAGCCCGGTGCGGTTGGCGACGGTCAATGGCACCAGCACGAACGGCACCGGTTCCAACGGCAGTGGCAATATTGGCAGTGGCACTACTGGCAGTGGCACCAACGGGAAGCCGAGGGCAGCGGTAGCGGCACAGGCGCGGCGACGGGCGGCCAAGCTGATCTAACGGCGGCTGATCTGACCGTCACCAGGTGTCGGTGAGCCGGGTGGTCGCCAGGAACGCCTGTCCGTCCGATTCTCGGAGTAGCACGAAACGTCCGGTGACGGCGGACTTCTCGATGCCGCCTCGACCGGTGCCGCGTTGATCGGTGCCGACTCGATCGGTGCGGCCCTGGCTGAGACCGCGGCGGCCCAGGTGCCACACCAGCACCCGGTCGCCTTCGCGCAGTGCTTCAGCGTCGCTGCGCGCGTGCACGATCAGCGCGCCACCGCCTGGCGCAGAGATGTCGGCCACCGACGACTCACCACCGCCTGGCGCCGAGGTCTGATCGGTTAACGGGTCGCTGGTGTCGAGGTGCACCGGGACCACCACCGCACCCAGTCGCCGCTTGATCGGCGCTCCTTGCTTGGGGGGTGAGAGTGGTCGCGGCGGACCGACGATCGCCACCCGCGGCTGCGGTTTCGCCGGTCCGACCGCATCCGACGGCGCCGTTGTCACCAACGACTCCGCTGCCGCCGTCCGAGCCGTGGAATCCAATCGAGCCGAAGAATCCAACTGATCCGATGGTGGGGATGCATCCGGCAACACCGATAGCCGGGTCGACGTCCACAGTGCCGCTTGCCGGGCAAGAAATACCGCTCCGATCACCAGCGCGCCGGCGATCAGCGTCGCGACGGCGGAGACCAAACCCCACGACGTCAGCGCCACCGCGAGCAGCACT
>Ga0164308_10001519_pt1 | contig 12351 bp, 13 predicted proteins | sample Whisoiple_246_MG_FD_109983 | JGI IMG/M metagenome (GOLD analysis project Ga0164308, IMG submission 109983) | Soil microbial communities amended with fresh organic matter from upstate New York, USA - Whitman soil sample_246_MG | ecosystem: Environmental > Terrestrial > Soil > Unclassified >... | reverse complement strand
CCGGTGTCCCGCCTCCCCGCTTCCGTCGGGCAAGCTATGACGACGCACGGCTGACGGCAGCTGTACAGGTGGAGGCGGGGCGCGTGGCTGAATCCATTCCTCACGAGGGGATGTCCCGGCGGATCCTGCGGTCGGAGACGCTGCTCGTCCTGGCTCTCTCGCTCGGGGCCAGTGGGGTGTCCGCCCTGATCAGCTTCGTCGGGTCGCTGACGAAGCCCGGGGGCCTCAAGGACCAGGCCGCGACGCTCAACGGGTCGTACGCCCCCGGGCGGCCCTGGCTGGACCTGGCCTGGCAGCTGTTCGGCATCGCCTCGGCGCTGGTGCCCGTCGCGCTCGTCGCCCATCTGCTCCTCCGCGAAGGAGCGGGTCTGCGTACCCTCGGCCTCGACCGCACCAGGCCGGGGCCGGACCTCGGCCGGGGCACCTTGATCGCCGCGGGGATCGGCAGCGCAGGGCTGGCCTTCTACCTGGTGGCACGGGCCGCGGGATTCAACCTGACGGTGGTGCCGGAGTCGCTGCCCGACGTGTGGTGGAAGTTCCCCGTCCTCATCCTCTCCGCGGTGCAGAACTCGCTCGTCGAGGAGGTCATCGTCGTCGGCTATCTGCTGCGGCGGCTGGGGCAGCTGGGATGGACTCCGATGGCCGCCCTGGTGGCGAGTTCCGTGCTGCGCGGCTCATACCACCTGTACCAGGGGATCGGCGGCTTCATCGGGAACATGGTCATGGGCGTGGTCTTCGTTCTGCTGTACCGGCGCTGGGGGCGAGTCGGGCCGCTGGTCGTCGCACACGCCCTGCTCGACATCGGGGCGTTCGTCGGATACGCCCTGCTGGCAGGGAAGGTGGACTGGCTTCCCACCCCGTGACCGGGCGGCCCTGCACCCCCCCCGCTCACAGCCCGGTGAGCAGTTCCCCGTCGATCACCGTGATGGCGCTGCCCGTGAGCAGGGTGCGTGCGCCGCGCAGTGAGGCGCGGACCAGCCCGGAGCGGGCGGAGGCCTGAAGTCCCACGAGGTCGTGTCGGCCGAACCGGGCCGCCCAGAAAGGTGCCAGGGCGGTGTGGGCGCTTCCGGTCACCGGGTCCTCGTCGATGCCGACCGCGGGGAAGAAGCCGCGCGAGACGAAGTCGTACCCGCTCGTGGGGTCCGCGGCCGGCGCCGTGGCGATGACGCCCCGCCGGGAGCAGCCCGCCAGCGCGGTGAAGTCCGGCCGCAGGGCTCTCACGGCCGCTTCGTCCGGCAGTTCCACGAGCAGGTCCCCGACGTGCTCGCCCGTGTCGTGGAGCGAGAGCGGCGTGGCGCCGAGTGCGTCGGCCAGCCCCGGCGGGGCCGACACAGGTGTCAGCGGTGCCGTGGGGAAGTCCAGCGTCAGGGTGCCGTCGTCATGGGCTGTGGTGCGCAGGACCCCGGAGCGGGTGGCGTGGCGGACCGTGCCGCTCGCCGCTCCGGTGGTGTGCAGGACGTGCGCGGTGGCGAGCGTCGCGTGCCCGCAGAGGTCGACCTCGGTGGCCGGGGTGAACCAGCGCAGCGCCCAGTCGGCGTCGCCGCCCGGCGGCAGCGGAAGGGCGAACGCGGTCTCCGAGAGGTTGACCTCGGAGGCGACCAGCTGGAGGCGGTCGTCCTCGGGGAACGCCCCGGGCTCCAGGATCACCACTCCTGCGGGGTTGCCGGCGAAGGGGCGGTCGGTGAACGCGTCGACGATGCGGATCTTCATGGGGCCGACGGTAGGCGGGGCCGCCCGGAGCGGTCCAAGGCCAATCGCGCATACGCGGCCCCGGGCGGTGAGGTCCCCCCGGAGGCGGGAGGCCGAATCAAGGGCCTTGCCATGCGATAGCTTCCGATATATCGTCGAGGCATCGCGACAGTTCAAGGAAGAGTCGCGAAGGTATATCGACGAGAGGAGCGCGTCATGCGTTCACATGGAAACGACCACGGATGCGGCCCCGGGCGCCGCGGCGCCGGCCGGGAGGGCTTCGAGGGCGGCCGTGCCGCGTTCGGACCGTTCGGACCGCCCTTCGGAGGCGGACCCTTCGGCGGCGGGCGCGGCCGGGGAGGCGGTCGGGGGAGGGCTCGGCGCGGTGACGTGCGCGCGTCGATCCTCGCCCTGCTCACGGACCGTTCGATGCACGGATACGAGATGATCCAGGAGATCGGCGAGCGCAGCGGCGGGGCCTGGAAGCCCAGCCCCGGCTCGGTGTACCCCACCCTCCAGCTGCTGGAGGACGAGGGCCTGATCGTGAGCGCCAGCGAGGGCGGCAAGAAGCTGTTCACCCTCACCGACCTGGGGCGCGGAGAGGCCGAGTCCGGCCCCGACGCCCCCTGGGAGGAGGCGGGACGCGGCGTCGACTGGGAAGGCGTGAACGAGATCCGGCAGGCCGGGTTCGGCCTGATGGAGGCGTTCGGCCAGGTCTGGAAGACCGGCTCGGCCGACCAGCGGCAGAAGGCGCTCACGGTGATCAACGACGCCCGCAAGAAGCTGTACCTGATCCTCGCCGACGAGGACTGAGCCGTGCGGCACGCGTACGCGGAGAAGGGCCCCTGGTGGGGCCCTTCTTCTGTTCGCCTCCGCGCGCCGCGGACGCCGCCGTGCACCCCGGCGCGGCGTGATCTCATCCGCAAGGATGAGGGGGCCCTCCACGGACCCCGACTTCTGCGGGATGACGGATGGGCCGCACCGGGGATGTTTCCGCTCCCCGGGACTGATGGGGTGGAGAGGTGCACATCCGGACATCAGGGATCCCCGAGCAAGCTCCGCCGAACCACCCGTGGGCCGGTGCGGGGCTGAGCTCCGCGATGACCGTCGTGGTGACCGGCGCGCGCAGGCGAGCGGTGCGCGACGGTGACCGTCATGTCGACACCGCACATCTCCTGCACTCCCTGGTGGAGTCCGACCTCGCGGTCCGGGAGGTCTTCGACGGAGGCCCGCAACTGGCCAGGGTGCTCGGCTACCTCGTGCAGCGCAGCATCGGGTACGGCCTCCGCTGGCAGGGGACTCAGGAGGATTCGGGCGGGTTCCCGGCCGTTCCGGAGCCCGCCGGTGAGGGGTGGTCGCCCTCGGCGTCGGCGGCGATGGACCGTGCGGCCCGCACTGCGCTACGGCGCGGGGAACCGTACGCCGACGGCCTCGACCTCCTCGCGGCGCTGGTCGCGGACCCGCGCTGCCGTGCGGTGGAGGTGCTGGACCGCGCCGGGGTCGCCGTCGAGCCGCTGAGCGTCCGTGCGGCGGACCTGCAGGCGGCGCGGGAGCCGCAGAGGTGATCACGGACACGCCGCTGACAGGTGTGACGGGGGTGACGCTGCTGACGCCTGCTGCCATGATGTGCCGATGCACGCGTCTCAGAAGAGAAGTGCCGGTCTGGGCCTGGCCCTTGCCTCGGCCTTCGCGTTCGGCGGTTCAGGGGTTGCGGCCAAGCCGCTGATCGAGGCGGGCCTGGACCCGTTGCACGTCGTGTGGCTCCGGGTGACGGGTGCCGCCCTCGTGATGCTTCCGGTCGCCTGGCGGCACCGGCGTCTCGTGAGGGAGCGGCCCGTACTGCTCGCCGGTTTCGGTCTGTTCGCCGTGGCCGGGGTCCAGGCCTTCTACTTCGCCTCGATCTCGCGCATCCCGGTGGGTGTCGCCCTCCTCATCGAATACCTGGCGCCCGCGCTCGTCCTCGGGTGGGTGCGCTTCGTGCAGCGGCGTCCCGTCACCCGTGCCGCCGCCGTCGGTGTGGTGCTGGCGGTCGGCGGACTCGCCTGCGTCGTCGAGGTGTGGGCCGGACTGCGCTTCGACGCGGTCGGGCTGCTGCTCGCGCTCGGCGCGGCGTGCTGCCAGGTGGGCTACTTCGTCCTGTCGGACCAGGGAGCCGGTCACGGGGAGACCGCGGACTCCGAGCCCCCGCACCCCGTGGGCGTGATCGCGTACGGGCTGCTGGCCGGTGCGGTCGTGCTCACGGTGGTGGCCGGCCCCTGGGCCATGGACTGGGCGGTCCTCGGCGGGAGCGCGGAGATGAACGGGCACGACGTACCCGCGTGGCTGCTGCTCTGCTGGATCGTGCTGCTCGCGACCGTGCTGGCCTACGCCACCGGTGTGGTGTCGGTGCGCCTGCTCTCGCCGCAGGTCGCCGGTGTCGTCGCCTGTCTCGAGGCGGTCGTCGCGACCGTGCTCGCCTGGGTGCTCCTGGGCGAGCACCTCTCCCCGCCCCAACTGGTGGGAGGCGGCGTGGTGCTGATCGGCGCCTTCATCGCGCAGTCCTCCGCACCCAGGCCCCCGTCGGGGCCGGTGGCATCGGGGCCGGGCGTGACGGTGGCCGGGGCGGCCGAGGCGCAGGAGCCGGCCGGTACCGGGAGCGAGCTGTCCCGGCCTCCGGCCTCGCCGTAGGAATCCCTCCCGCGGGCTCAGGAGGAGCCGGGGCGTCCCGCGCCGTCACCCTGGAGCGCCGTGAGGTAGTCCGGCACCCGGACAGCGGGGTCCAGGTCGTCGGACGGCACCGGGGTCCCGTAACTCCGGGCCACCGGGATCACGCCCGCCCAGTGCGGCAGGGCGAGGTCCTCCGGCTCGTCGTTCGGGCCGCCGGTACGGATCTTGGCGGAGACCTCGTCGAGGTCGAGGCGGATCACCGCGGTCGCGGCCAGTTCCTTCGTGTCCGCCGGCCGGGAGTCCTTCGACCTGCCGGGAACCACCTGGTCGACGATGGCGTCGAGTGCGACGCGCCGTTCCTCCGGGTCGGTCACCGTCCGGGCGGTGCCGTGGACCACGACGGAGCGGTAGTTCATCGAGTGGTGGAAGGCGGAACGGGCCAGCACCAGGCCGTCCAGATGCGTGACGGTCAGGCAGACGGCGAGGCCCGGATCCGCCGCACCGGTCGCGCGCAGCGGGCGTGACCCCGTCGAGCCGTGGACGTACAGCCGGTCGCCGATCCGGCCGAACAGGGTGGGCAGCACGACCGGTGCGCCGTCGCGGACGAAACCGAGATGGCACAGGTACGCCGCGTCGAGTATCGAGTGCACCGTTTCCTTGTCGTACGCGGCGCGCTGCCTGGCGCGGCTCGGGACCGTGCGCTCCGTCGGCTCGTAGGCGGCAGCCCCCGGGAGGCCGGTGCTGTCGGGCGTGGCGGTGTCCGGCATTGCGTTCTCCATTGCACTAGTGCATACTTAGCTTTGTGCTAGGAGAGTATCGGATCAATGGGCGGCGTGCATCCGAAATCGCCGCGAGTGTGGAGCGCGGCGTCGCCTCGGGGGATCTCGCGCCCGGTCATGTCCTGCCGCCCATGAGGGAGTTGGCGGCGCTGCTGGGCGTCAATCCCAACACGGTGGCCGCCGCCTACCGGACCCTCCGTGAGCGCGGGGTGATCGAGACCGCGGGGCGGCGGGGGAGTCGCGTGCGACCCCGGCCGGCGAGCACGGCTCGCGGTTCGCTCCGGGTGGAGGCCCCTTCGGGGGTGCGTGACCTGGGCGACGGCAATCCCGACCCCGCCCTGCTGCCGGGTCTCGGCGAGGCTCTGGCCGCCGCCGCGGCGGCATACGGCCGGGAGCCGCACCTCTACGGCGACGCGACGGTGATCCCCCGGTTCGAGGAGATCGCGCGAGCCGGGCTGGATGCCGACGGTGTGCCCGGCGGGCCGCTCGCCGTGGCCTCCGGGTCCCTCGACGCGATCGAGCGGGTGCTCACCGCACACCTCAGGCCGGGTGACGCGGTGGCCGTCGAGGACCCGGGGTGGGGGGCTCTGCTCGACCTCGTCCCCGCCCTCGGTATGCGTGTCGTGCCGGTGGCGCTGGACGAGGAGGGGCCGCTGCCCGGAGAGGTGGAGCGGGCCCTGCGGGCGGGGGCCGCGGCTCTGGTGGTCACCGACCGGGCGCAGAATCCGACCGGTGCGACGGTGACGGGCGGACGGGCCGAGGAGCTGCGGTCCGTCCTCGCGGAGCATCCCGGCGTGCTCCTGATCGAGGACGACCACGGCCACGCCATCGTCGACCTGCCGGTGCACCCCCTCGCGGGGGTCACGGAGCGCTGGGCCTTCGTGCAGTCCGTCTCCAAGGCGTACGGGCCCGATCTGCGGCTCGCCGTGCTCACCGGCGACGCACTGACCGTGGACCGGGTGGCGGGGCGTCAGAGTCTCGGGCCCGGCTGGGTGAGCGGACTGCTTCAGCGGACCGTCGCGCACCTGTGGGCGACGGGTGCCGTCGACACTCCGGCCGTCGCCCGCTCCTACGGGGAGCGCAGGGACGCGCTCATCCGGGCCTTGGGGGAGCGGGGCGTCGAGGCGTACGGGCGGACGGGGATGAACGTATGGGTGCCCGTCGGTGACGAGACCGGGGCGGTCGCCAGGCTGCTGCACGCCGGCTGGGCGGTGGCGCCGGGGGCGCGGTTCCGGATCGCCTCGCCGCAGGGGGTGCGGCTGACCGTCTCGACGCTGTCGGCCACGGACATCGAGCCCCTGGCCGACGCGGTGGCGGCGGCCGCACCGCCCGCCCGCCCGGTCAGCTACGGCTGACCGGCCCGGCGGCGGTACGGCTGGAGGTGTCCGGGCCGGCCGTTCCGGCACCGGCGACGCGACGGGACGCGCCGGTGGAGCCGCGGCTCCTGCTCTGCGTGAGTGCGGCGCCCGCGAGGACCACCAGGGCACCGACAGGAGTGTTCCAGTTCAACCGCTCACCCAGCAGGGTCACTCCGGCCGCCGTGGCGATCACCGGGATGAAGTAGGTGACCATCTGTGCCGTCGTCGGGCCGACCTCCTCGACGAGCCCGTACTGCAGGAGGACGGCGAGCCCGGTGCCGAGCGCCCCCAGGGCGATGACGGCGAGCGTGGGAAACAGCGGCACGTGCGCCGGCATATCCGTGAACATCGGCAGGACAACGGCGAGTTGGACGGTACCCAGGAGGAGCTGGCTACCGGTCAGCGAAAGCCTCGACGAGCCCGTGCCGGCCAGGGTGCGACGGACGTAGATCCAGCCGACCGGGTAGCTGAGCGAGGCGAGCAGGGCCATCACCGTGCCGGTCACGTCCAGCCCCGAGAACCCCTGCCAGGCGCCCAGCACCGTCAGTACGCCGAGGAAACCGAGGCCGAGCCCCGCGACGCGACGACGGGTCGGCCGGTCCTCGGAGAGCGCGACGAGCGAGAGCGCCATGCCCCACAGGGGCGAGGTCGCGTTGCAGATGCCGGCGAGGGTGGACGGGATGGTCAGTTCGGCGTACGCGAAGAGCGAGAACGGCAGCGCGTTGAGGAAGAACGCCGCGACGAAGAGATGGCCCCAGGTCCGAGCCGCGCGTGGCAGTCGCTCGCGGCGCACCGCCATGGCGACCGCGAGCACAGCCGTTCCGGACAGCAGTCTGCCGGAGGTCACCTGGAAAGGGGCGTACCCGTCGGTGCCGACCTTGATCAGCAGAAAGCTGAACCCCCAGATCAGCGACAGCGCGGCGAACCGGATGCGCCAGTCCACGGCCGGCCGGCGCGGTGACGCCCCGGGTGGGGACGGGTCGGAGGTGGGCGCGGATCCTCGTCCGGCTGCAGCGTTCATGCGTCAACCATGACGAGTGCAATAGCGTAGGACAAGTGAGACTTCATTCGTTGTTTGTCGTAGCATCGCTTACATGTTGAATCTGGAGCGCCTACGCACGCTGGACGCCCTCGCCCGGCACGGATCGGTGGGCGGAGCGGCCGACGGCCTCCACGTCACCACCTCCGCGGTCTCCCAGCAGATGGCCAAACTGGAACGCGAGGTGGGGCAGCAGCTCCTGGCCAGGAACGGGCGGGGCGTCCGCCTCACCGACGCCGGCCGGCTGCTCGCGGACCACGCGGCGAAGATCCTCTCGCAGGTGGAGATCGCACAGTCCGACATCGAGGCCCAGCGCGGCCAGGTGGTGGGCGAGGTCCGCCTCGCTGCGTTCCCGACGGCCGCACGGGGCCTGTTCCCCGCGGCCCTCGCCGGGCTGCGCGCCGAGCACCCCGATCTCAGGGTGCGTACGACCGAGCTGGAGCCGGAGAGCGGAATCCGCGCGGTGCTCCGGGGCGACGTGGACCTCGCCGTGGTGCTCGACTGGAGCAACAAGCGGCTGCCGGTCCCCGGAGGTCTGGCCAAGGCCGAGCTCCTGGACGACGCGCCGGACATCGCCATGCCCGCGGATCATCCGCTGGCGGGCCGTACCGGCGTCGACATGGAGGACTTCGCCGACGACGACTGGGTGTCCTGGCCGGAGGGCGAATTCTGTTACGAATGGCTGATGTTCACCCTGCGCTCCAAGGGTATCGAGCCCCGGATCGCGCACCTGGCCGGCGAGCACCACACCCAACTCGCTCTGATCGCAGCCGGTTTCGGAGTCTGTGTGGCACCCCGGCTCGGACGGGGGCCGGTGCCTGAGGGGGTGCGCCTGGTGCCCGTCCGGCAGCCGATGAGGCGTCATGTCCACGCGGTGTGGCGCTCGGACGCGGACCGGCGGCCGTCGATCCGGGCCGCGGTCGGCGCTCTGCGCTCCGCGGGCCGGGCCCTCCACGCAACGGATTCCTGAAGGGGCTAGTCGGCCGGCCCGGACAGCTTCGTGAAGTCCCAGGACCTGACGGTCCGCGGCGTCAGCCGGATCCAGGCGTGCCGTTCGTCGTGCGGCAGCGAGTCCAGGCCGAGGTACTTGGCCGCGAACAGCCTTTCCGGCGACGCCAGCTCGGCACAGTCCCGGCCCGTGCGGGGAGCCTCCCCGACGAAGGAGACCTCGCCGCACAGCTCCACCCCGCGCAACTCGCCGTACTCCACCCCGTCGTCCACCACCACGGCGGCCTCAGGGGTGCGGCGGAGCTGCGACCAGCGCAGACTCCTCATCAGCGAGTAGAGCCAGAGGGAGCCGCCGTCCCACACGAACCACAGGGCCGAGACGTGCGGCATCCCCTCGGGGGACACCGTCGCGACCCTGCAGGTGCGCTGTTCGGTGAGATAGGCGTCCCGCTCGGCGTCGGTCATCATGATCCGACGGCCACGGCGCTGTGCAGCGTTCACGGGACGCCCTTCCTGGAGGAACCGGCTGGTTCCGGAAGCATGGGGCCTCGGCCGTGATCACGCAATGGCTCCGCCGCCCCGTCCGCTCACACCAGAGTGATGGAGCCTCCCTCGACCCGGATCTGCTTCTCCGGCAGCGGCTGGGTCGCCGGGCCGCCCGTCACCTCGCCGGTCGCCGCGTCGAACGTGCTGTTGTGGCACGGGCAGGTGATGACGCCGTCGGCGATTCCCTTCACCGCGCATCCCTGGTGGGTGCACTTCGACGAGAACGCCTTGAACTCACCGGCCTTCGGCTGCGTCACCACCACCTCCTGGTCGGCGAAGACCACTCCTCCGCCCTCCGGGATGTCGGCGGTCGCGGTGAGCGGTGCGCCGGCGCCCTCGCCGCCGCTCTCCCCGGCCGGTTCGGCCGGGTCGGAGCCGCCGGAGTCCTTCGCCCCGCCTCCGCACGCGGTGAGTGCGACGGCCAGTCCCGCCGCTCCCGCCGTGACGACGGTGCGCCGTCCGAGGCGGATCCGGTTCTCCTGCGATGCGCTCATACCGGCATTCCCTTCATGGGGTGACAAGACGTCAGGTGGATGGATGTCAGAGGGAGGAACATCTGTGCATACGGATCAGCGTGGCAGCCTGTTCAGATCTGCGGGCGGAAGTGGTCACCCGCCGCGCCGTGCGTCTCGGCGTCGTCGGCTTCCGGGCGGCCCGAGGGCCCGGTCACCTGTGCAGGCGGACCGGCAGGGCCCGCACGCTGTTGCCCACGAACGAGGCGTGGCGGAGCAGTTCCGAGTCCGGTACGGCGAGATCGAGGTCCGGGAACCGGGTGAACAGTTCCCGGAGCGCGGCCGTGCTCTCCATCCGGGCCAGTGGGGCGCCCAGGCAGTAGTGCGCGCCGTGGCCGAGGGAGAGATGCCGCGTCCCGTCGGCGCGGGTGATGTCGAAGCGACCGGCGTCGGGACCGTGGGCCTTCTCGTCGCGGCCCGCCGCCGAGTAGCCGGCGAGCACCGGGGTCCCCTCGGGGATCACCGTGCCGTCGATCGTCAGGTCGCGGGTCGGGTACCGGAAGGGGAAGTAGCTGACCGGGCTGTCCCAGCGCAGTGTCTCCTCCACCACGTCCGCCCAGCTCGCCCCGCCCGACAGGACGAGGTCGAGCTGATCGCGGTGGGTGCACAGGGCGCGCACGGCGTTCGTGATCAGGTTCAGTGTCGTCTCGTGCCCGGCGATGACCGTGAGCATCAGCGTGCCGATCAGCTCGTGGGGGCCGAGCCGGTCACCGTTCTCCTCGCGGGCCGCGATCAGCGCGCTGGTCAGGTCGTCCCCCGGGTCCTTCGTCCGGGCGGCGGCGACCGTGCTCAGCACCTCCACCATCTCCCGATTGGCCGCCATGGACTCCTCGGGGCCGATGTCCGTGGCGACGATGCGGTTGGACAGGTCGTGCAGCCGGTGGTGATGGGCGGCGTCCACGCCCAGCAGTTCACAGATGACCCCCATGGGCAGAGGCAGCGCGAAGTGCGCCCGCAGGTCGGCGACACCGCCCCCGGCGGTGGCGGCGCGGTCGAGTCCGTCCAGGAGGGATGCGGTCAACGCCTCGATCCGAGGGCGCAGTTCCTCCACGCGCCGGGTGGTGAACGCTTTGCTCACCAGGGCCCGCAGTCGCCGGTGGTCCGCCCCGTCGGCGGTGGTCATGCCCTGCACCGTGGCGAACGTCCTCAGCGGCCAGCCGTCCGGGATCGCGCCCGACCGGAGCGCCGCGAAGTGCCGTGCGTCCTTGGCCACATCGGGGTGGGCCAGGAACTCCTTGAGGGCGGCATGCCCGAGGACCGCCATGCCCTCCACCCCGCCGGGCAGCACCACGGCGGTGACCGCGCCCCGGGACAGCAGCCTCGCGTTGGCCGCGTGCGGGCAGCCGCCGGCCGGGTCCATACGGTGCGGGCGGCCGGGCTCGGGGTTCGCCTGTGACGTGTTCAACGGGGCTCCCAGGTCGAGGGGCGAGCGGGTGCGCCCCATGCCGGGCGGTGGAGAGGTCACCGGAGGGCGAAGACCTGGGGAGCGCATCGAACTCGCCTGCGGGACGGCGGACATGGGCAGCGTAGGGCACAGGGCTGCACGTGAGCGGGAGCCTGGGCGATCCCGTCCGGCGGGCAGGACGGAAGGCGGACGAAGGCGGACGAAGGCGGACGAGGGCGGACCCGCAGGACGCGCAAGGACGCGGGGCGGGCCGGGGAGACACCCCTGGCCCGCCTCGCGTCCCTCGTCGTACGGCTGTCCGTGCGTGGCGTCAGATGTTGACGCCGAAGTCGGCGGCGATACCTGCCAGACCGGAGGCGTATCCCTGGCCCACCGCGCGGAACTTCCACTCGCTGCCGTGACGGTAGAGCTCGCCGAAGACCATCGCGGTCTCGGTCGAGGCGTCCTCGCTCAGGTCGTAGCGGGCCAGTTCGACGTTGTCGGACCGGTTGATCACCCGGATGAAGGCGTTGCGGACCTGGCCGAAGCTCTGGCCGCGCGCCGTCGCGTCATGGATGGAGACCGGGAAGACGATCTTCGACACCTCGGCGGGCACCGACGACAGGTCCACGTTGATGGACTCGTCGTCGCCCTCGCCCTCGCCGGTGAGGTTGTCGCCGGTGTGCTGGACCGAACCGTCGGGGCTGTTGAGGTTGTTGTAGAAGACGAAGTGCCGGTCGGAGACCACCTTGCCGGCTTCGGTGCACAGCAGGGCGCTGGCGTCGAGGTCGTGATCGGCACCGGTGGTGGTGCGCACGTCCCAGCCGAGCCCGACCGTCACGGCGGTGAGGCCGGGGGCCTCCTTGCTGAGCGATACGTTTCCGCCCTTGGACAGGCTGACTCCCACGAGTGTTCCTCCATTGCTCTGATTGGCGTCGTCATCCGGTCCAACGCCGGAGCGATGCCTATGGTTCCATGGTTGCGCAACTTTGTAACTATGGATGCCGGCTGCGATCCTCTGACGGTACGCGGAGCGCGGCGGCCCGGAAGGTGGTGGCGTGTTCTCCGATGTGGGTGTGCTGGAACTGGCCACGCTCGTGGTGCTCGCCCTCGTCCTGTACGGGCCGGACAAGCTGCCCGAGGCGATCAGGACCGTGTCCGCGGTCATCCGGAAGTTCCGGGAGTTCTCGGAGGACGCGAAGCGGGATGTCCGGGACGGGCTGGGCCCGGAGTTCGAGGACTTCGAGTTCGAGGACCTGCATCCGCGGACGTTCGTGCGCAAACACCTCCTGGACGGCGATGGCGCGGGGCTCGAGGGGATCCGTGACGCCCTGGACCCGCGCCCGGAGCTGAAGGGGGCACTGGACGCCGTGCGTGACACGGCCGGTGCCGAGGGCGTCCGCGATTCCCCGGCCGGCCCCGGCGAGGGCCCCGTCTCCCCGCGCAAGGG
>Ga0164308_10001518_pt1 | contig 12352 bp, 11 predicted proteins | sample Whisoiple_246_MG_FD_109983 | JGI IMG/M metagenome (GOLD analysis project Ga0164308, IMG submission 109983) | Soil microbial communities amended with fresh organic matter from upstate New York, USA - Whitman soil sample_246_MG | ecosystem: Environmental > Terrestrial > Soil > Unclassified >... | reverse complement strand
CTCGCAGATCGTGGTTCCGGATGCCGTGGCCGCGCTCTCCGACCTCGCACGCGTCGTCGTGGCCGACGTGCGCGCCGCCGGCGCGCTGCGGATCGTCGGGATCACGGGGTCCAACGGCAAGACGACGACCAAGAACATGCTCGCCCGCATCCTCGAGGGGGAGGGCGAGACCGTCTCACCGCGCGCCTCGTTCAACAACGAGGTGGGCGCGCCGCTGACGATGCTGCGGGTGACCCACGACACGCGCTACCTCGTGAGCGAGTTCGGCGCGAGCGGCCCCGGCGAGATCGCGCGGCTCGCAGGACTCGTCCACCCCGATATCGGGATCGTCCTCATGGTCGGCATGGCGCACGCGGGCGGCTTCGGCGGCATCGAATCCACGCTGTACGAGAAGTCCCAGCTCATCCGCGCCGTGCGCGAGGGCGGCCTGGCGGTGCTCAACGCCGACGACGGTCGCGTCGCGACGATGGCCGACATCGCCGCGGAGAGGGATGCCGCGGTCCGCTGGTTCGGCCGCGGTGCGGGCGCGCGCGGGCAGGCCCTCGATGTGCGCGCCGACGACGTCGAGGTGACGGCATCCGGCACGCGGTCGGTCATCACGGCCGACGGCGTCAGCGCGCCGCTGCACCTGCGGGTGCTCGGCGAGCACCACGTCATGAACGCACTCGCGGCGATCGCCGCGGCGACGGCTCTCGGGGTGCCGCTCGAGGAGGCCATCGCGCGGCTCGAGACGCTCGAGCTCGCCGAACGCTGGCGCATGCAGCCCCTCGGCTCGGATCGCGTGCGCATCATCAACGACGCCTACAACGCCAGCCCCGACTCGATGTCGGCGGCCCTGCGCACCCTCGCCCAGATCACCGGCCCGGGGGAGCGCACTGTGGCCGTCCTCGGGGCGATGAGCGAGCTCGGCGAGTTCGCGGGCGAAGAGCATGACCGCGTGGGCCTGCAGGCCGTGCGCCTCGGGATCCAGCGCATCGTGGTCGTGGGGCCCGACGCGCGGCGGCTGTTCCTCGCCGCCGTCGGCGAGGGCTCGTGGGACGGCGAGGCGGTGTTCTTCGCGACGGCCGACGAGGCCTACGACTACCTGCTGACCGAACTCCGCGACGGCGATCGCGTGCTCGTGAAGTCCTCCAACTCCGCGGGCCTGCGGTTCCTCGGCGATCGTCTGGGAGAATCGTTCTCGTGAGATCCCTTCTGACCGCGACGGCGATCTCGCTGGCCTTCACCCTGTTCCTCACGCCGGTGTTCATCCGGCTCTTCCGCAAGTGGGGCTGGGGCCAGATCATCCGCACGCCGGAGGACGGCAACATCCCGCCGCACGAGGCCAAGCGCGGAACGCCGACGATGGGCGGCGTCATCTTCATCGCCGGCACGCTCCTCGGCTACTTCATCGGCACGTACGCCGGCAACTTCCCGCCGACGCTGTCGGGCATCCTCGTGCTCTGGATGATGGTGGGCTTCGGCGTCGTCGGCTTCATCGACGACTACATGAAGCTGCACCGGCAGCGCAGCCTCGGCCTCACCGGCTGGCGAAAGATCCTCGGCCAGGTGATCGTCGTCGTGCCGTGGGCGATCGTGTCTCTCAACTTCGCGAACCCCGCGGGGCAGACGCCGGCCTCGCCCTACGTGTCGTTCTTCCGCGACATCCCCGTGCTGTCGTTCATGGCGCTCGGGCTCATCGTCGGCTGGCTCCTCTACATCATCTGGATCACCTTCATCGGCGTCGCCTGGTCGAACAGCACGAACGTGACCGACGGCCTCGACGGCCTGGCGGCGGGCTCGGGCATCTTCACGATCGCCGCTATGAGCCTCATCACGTTCTGGCAGTTCAAGCAGCGCTGCGTCGCGGTCGATCTCGTCCCGAGCTACCAGACCGCCTGCTACGGCACGCGCGACCCGCTCGATCTCACCATCGTGGCGGCGGCGTTCGTCGGTGCGCTCGTCGGATTCCTCTGGTGGAATGCGCCCAAGGCGCGCATCTTCATGGGAGACGTCGGATCGATGGCCATCGGCGGCGTCATCGCGGCGATGTCGATCCTGTCGCGCACCGAGATCCTCGCGGTCATCGTCGCGGGCGTCTTCATCATCGGCCCCGGCTCGGTGATCCTGCAGCGGTACTACTTCAAGATCACGAAGGGCAAGCGCCTCTTCCTCATGAGCCCCTTCCACCATCACCTCGAGATGCGCGGGTGGGCCGAGACGACGATCGTCATCCGCATGTGGATCATCGCGGGGATGCTCGCGGTCACCGGCATCGGAGCCTTCTACGTCGAGTGGCTCGCGCGCACATGAGCGACCGGCTCGACACCCTCACCAGCTGGAACGCCGACTGGAAGGGCCTTCGCGCCGTCGTGCTCGGGCTCTCGGTCACCGGCTTCTCCGTCGCCGACACGCTCGCCGAACTCGGCGCCGAGGTGCTCGTCGTGACCGAGCGGGCCGACGAGGAGTACGAGCGGCTGCTCCCGGTCATCGGCGCGCGCCTGTGGACCGGTTCGCTCGAGACCGTGCCGGCGGAGCTCTCCGGCTTCGCGCCCGACGTCGTCATCGCCTCGCCCGGCTTCGCGCCGGGGCATCCCGTCATCGAGTGGGTCCGCGACTCGCGGATCGCGCTGTGGGGCGACGTCGAACTGGCGTGGCGCGTGCGCGACAAGGTGCTGCGCCCCGACGGCACCCCCGCCGAGTGGATCCTCGTCACCGGCACGAACGGCAAGACGACGACGACGCGCCTCACGGCGACCATGCTCGTCGCGGGCGGGCTGCGCGCCGCCCCCGTCGGCAACATCGGCACGCCCGTGCTCGACGCCGTCCGAGACCCCGAGGGCTTCGACGTGCTCGTCGTGGAGCTCTCGAGTCACCAGCTCTGGTACCTCGGGCTGCAGACCGGCGCCGAGCCGCTGTCGCCGTACGCCGCGGTCTGCCTCAACCTCGCCGACGACCACCTCGAATGGCACGGCTCCTTCCAGGCCTACCGCGACGCCAAGGCGCACGTGTACGACAACACGCGCGTCGCGTGCGTCTACAACAAGGCGGATGCCGCGACCCAGGCGATGGTCGAAGACGCCGACGTCGTCGAGGGCGCCCGGGCCATCGGGTTCGATCTCGGCGTGCCGGGGCCGAGCGAGGTCGGCGTCGTCGACGGGATCCTCGTCGACCGCGCCTTCCACGAGGAGCGCCGCACGAGCGCCCTCGAGCTGACGACGGTCGCCGAGCTCCGCGACCAGGGCCTGGCCGCCCCGCACATGGTGGCGAACATCCTCGCGGCGAGCGCGCTGGCCCGCTCGATCGGCGTCGAGCCCGAGGCCGTCCGCACCGCTCTCCGCTCCTTCAGACTCGACCCGCACCGCATCGAGGTCGTCGCCGTCGCCGAAGGCGTCACCTGGATCGACGACTCGAAGGCGACGAACCCGCATGCCGCGGCATCCTCGCTCGCCGCCTTCCCCGGCGCCGTCTGGGTCGTCGGGGGACTTCTCAAGGGCGTCGACATCTCGTCGCTCGTCGCCGACCGCGGTGTCCGCTCGAAGGCCGCCATCGTGATCGGCGCCGACCGCGAACACGTCGTCGCGGCGTTCTCGCGACACGCGCCCGAGGTGCCCGTGTTCGAGGTGGACGCCGATGAGACTGAAGACGTCATGGCGAGGGTCGTCGAACTGGCGGCCGGGATCGCGCGTGACGGGGACGTTGTTCTGCTCGCCCCCGCCGCGGCATCCTTCGACCAGTTCTCCTCCTATGCCGACCGGGGCCGCAGATTCGCGGCAGCCGTGAACGAGCGGATCGCAAGGGGGGCAGATGGCGAGCACGACGACGACATCGAGCCGTCCGCGGGCGATCGCGCCTGACGCCGACGCTGCGTCGGCGAGCGGGAAGGGCGGCCTTGCCGCCCGCGTGAACCTCGGCAAGGTGTTCGCGCCCGTCCCGAGCGAGTTCCTGCTCATCACCTCGACCGCCCTCATGCTCACGGGCTTCGGGCTCGTGATGATCCTTTCGGCCACCTCCGCGACGGCGACGGCGCGCGGCGAAGCCCCGTACGAGGCGGTCATCAAGCAGGGCGTGTTCGCGCTCATCGGCATCCCGCTGATGCTCGTCGCGAGTCGCCTGCCGGTGGAGTTCTGGAAGCGGATGGCGTGGCCCGCCCTGATCGGCGCGCTCCTGTTCCAGATGCTCGTCTTCACACCCCTCGGCATCGACAACGACGGCAACCGCAACTGGATCAAGATCGCGGGGCTGCAGGCCCAGCCGTCGGAGTTCCTCAAGCTCGCGCTCGCGCTGTGGATCGGCTACGTCCTGTTCCGCAAGCGGACGCTGCTGAGCTCGTGGACCCACGTCTTCATCCCTCTCGTGCCGATGACGGTCCTCGTGCTCGCCGCCGTCATGGCCGGCGACGACATGGGCACCGCGATGGTCATCGCGCTCGTGGCGCTCGCCGCCCTCTTCTTCTCGGGCGTGAAGCTGCGGATCTTCATCCTGCCGCTCATCCTCGGGGTCATCGGCGCGGCGGCCTTCGCCCTCATGAGCCCCAACCGCATGCACCGCATCATGAGCTTCCTCGATGCGAACTGCCTCGCCGACTACTTCGACTCCTGCTACCAGCCGCTCCACGGCATCTGGGGGCTCGCCGGCGGCGGGATCTTCGGCCTGGGCCTGGGCAACTCCAAGGAGAAGTACGACTGGCTCCCCGCCGCCGCGAACGACTACATCTTCGCGATCGTGGGGGAGGAACTCGGTCTCATCGGGTGCATCGTCGTGCTGGGGCTCTTCGCGCTCTTCGCCGTCGGCGCCTTCCACATCGTGCGCAAGACGCACGACCCCTTCGTCCGGATCGTCGCCGGTGCCATCACGGTGTGGATCGTCGGACAGGCCCTCGTCAACATCGGCGTCGTGCTGCGCGTCTTCCCCGTGCTCGGCGTCCCGCTGCCGTTCATGTCGCAGGGCGGCACGTCGCTCCTCTCCGTGCTCGTGGCGTGCGGCGTGCTGCTGTCGTTCGCCCGCACGCTGCCGGTGCCCACTGCGCCGCGGGGGTCGCAGGCGTCCCGCGCACAGGCGTCCCGCGCGCAGGCATCCCGCGCACGAGAGCCCCGCGGCGCTCGTGCGAGGATTCCAGGGTGACGGATGGCGCGAGCGACGGTGTGACGGCAGGGATCGATCGACCTCGGGGTGCCCGCACATACCTCCTCGCCGGTGGCGGCACAGCGGGCCACGTCAACCCGCTCCTCGCCGTCGCCGACGCGCTGAAGGCGCGTGAGCCGGACGCCCACGTGCTCGTCCTCGGCACGCGCGAGGGGCTCGAGGCGCGTCTCGTGCCGCTCCGCGGCTACGAGCTGCTGTTCGTCGACAAGGTGCCCTTCCCGCGCCGGCCCGACGCGGCCGCCGCGAGCTTCCCGAACCGCTTCCGCCGAGCGATCGGCCAGGTGCGGGCGCACATCCGCGAGCACGGCGTCGACGTCGTCGTCGGGTTCGGGGGCTACGCCTCGGCGCCGGCCTACGTCGCCGCGCGACGCGAGCGCACCCCCTTCGTCGTGCACGAGGCCAATGCGCGGCCGGGGCTGGCCAATGTGCTCGGCGCCCGCCGCGCCGCGGGCGTCGGCGTCGCCTTCGAGGGGACGCCGCTGCGACGCAGCCGCGTCGTCGGGATGCCGCTGCGCCGAGAGATCGTGACGCTCGACCGCGACGCGCACCGCGCCGAGGCGGCCGCGCACTTCGGGCTCGACGCCGCGAAGCCCACGCTCCTCGTGTTCGGCGGCTCGCTCGGCGCGCTGCGACTGAACGAGGCCTTCGGCGGAGCCTGGCGCGACGTCCTCGAGGCCGGGTGGCAGCTGCTGCACGTGACGGGCGAGAAGTCCGAGCTGCCCGACCCGGGCGCCGAGGGCTACGCGGTCGTCCGCTACGTCGACCGGATGGACCTCGCGTTCTCGCTCGCCGACCTCATCGTGTCGCGGGCGGGCGCGGCGACGGTGAGCGAGATCAGCGCGCTCGGCATCCCCGCGGTGTACGTGCCCTACGCCGTGGGCAACGGCGAGCAGGCGCTCAACGCCGCATCGGCCGTCCGCGCCGGGGCCGCGATCCTCATCCCCGACGCCGAGCTCACGGCCGACCGGGTGCGCAGCGCCGTCGTCCCGCTCCTCGCCGACGAGGCGCGGCGCGAGCGGATGACGCGGGCCGCGGCATCCGTCGGCACGCGCTCGGGCACCGAGAACGTCGTGGCGCTCATCGACGAGGCTCTCGCGGGCTGAACCTTGCGGGTGGGCACGCGCCGGGTCTGGAGCGCGGCCGGTGCGGAGCCGCTCGCGGCCCCGGAGGCGCGCCCTGCGCCTGCGCCGGGGTCGCAGCGAGCCAACCTAGGATTGACGGGTCATGATCAGACCCGACCTGAACCTCCCCATCCCCGAGAGCATCGAGGCCGCGCACTTCATCGGCATCGGCGGCTCCGGGATGTCGGGCCTGGCCCGCATGTTCCTCGAGCGCGGCATCCGCGTGTCGGGCTCCGACCGCGCCGACAGCCGCGCCCTGCAGGAGCTCGCCGAGCTCGGCGCGCGGGTGTACGTCGGCCACGACGCCGCGAATCTCGGCGACGACGTCGACACGGTCGTGCACACCGGCGCGATCTGGCCCGAGAACCCCGAGTTCGTCCTCGCCAAGCAGCGCGGACTGCACGTCATCCACCGCTCGCAGGCGCTGTACTGGCTCATCGGCGGCCGTCGCCTCGTCTCGGTCGCCGGCGCCCACGGCAAGACCACCTCGACGGGCATGATCGTGACGGCGCTCAAGAGCCTCGACGCCGATCCGACGTTCGTCAGCGGCGGCGTCGTCGCCGACCTGGGCGTCTCCAGCGGCACCGGCTCCGACGAGCTCTTCGTCATCGAGGCCGACGAGTCCGACGGCACCTTCCTCCTCTACGACACGTCGATCGCGCTCATCACGAACGTCGACCCCGACCACCTCGATCACTGGGGCTCCGACGAGGCGTTCTACGACGGCTTCGCACGGTTCGCGAACGAGGCGCGCGAAGCGGTCGTCATCTCGGCCGACGATCCCGGGGCGCGCCGCGTGGCCGCCGCGATCACCCACCCGCACGTCGTGACCTTCGGGACGACGGATGCCGCGGCCGTCCGGATCTCCGACATCCGCACCGACGGGCCCGTCGCCTTCCGCCTGACGTATCGGGGCGAGTCGGTCGACGCGCAGCTGCAGATCCCGGGGGAGCACAACGCCGTCAACGCGGCGGGGGTCGTCGCCGTGCTCCTCACGCTCGGATTCGGCCTCGCCGAATCCGTGGGCGCCGTGGAGGAGTTCGCCGGCACGGTGCGCCGCTTCGAGCTGCACGGCGTGCAGCGCGGCGTGAGCGTCTACGACGACTACGCGCACCACCCGACCGAGGTCGCCGCGGCCCTGAGCGCCGCGCGCACCGTCGTGGGCGGGGGGCGCCTGATCGCGCTGCACCAGCCGCACACCTACTCGCGCACGCAGCACATGTACCGCGAGTTCGCCGATGTTCTCGAGGGCCTCGCCGACCACACCGTCGTGCTCGACGTCTACGGCGCGCGCGAAGACCCCATCCCGGGAGTCACGGGCGAGCTCGTGAGCGGGGCGTTCCACGATCCGTCGCACGTGCACTACGTGCCCGACTGGCAGTCCGCCGCCGACTACACCGCCTCCGTCGCCCGCGAGGGGGACTTCGTCATCACCCTCGGCTGCGGCAACGTGTACCAGATCATCCCGCAGGTGCTCGAGTCCCTGTCGCGGACCCCCGGGGAGTAGCCGGATGCGCCGGCCCACGCCGCTTCCGCCGACAGCGCCCCCCGCCGCCGCGGAGCGGCCGTCGCGCGGGCGCCCCGTCGACGACACCGCCTCCCGTGCCGACGACGGGCTCCTCGCCCCCGTCATCCCGCTCGGGGCGGCGGCCGACGGCGCCGGTGTCGACGAGGCGCGCCCGGATGCGTATGCCGGCGAGCCGGCGGACGAAGGAGCGGATGCCGCGCCGATCGGCATCCGCGACGTCTGGAAGGCCGCGCACGCCCGGCGCCGGGCCCTGCGCGCCGAGGTCCGCCGTTTCACGGCGCGCCAGCGGCGCCGGCGGATGGTCTGGATCGGGGTCGCGGCATCCCTTCTCCTCCTCGTCCTCACGACCCTCGCGGCGGCCTACAGTCCGCTCTTCGCCGTCGAGAAGGTCCACGTCGTCGGCACGTCGCTCCTCGACGCCGCCGCGGTCGAAGAGGCCCTGCAGAGCCAGGTCGGCACACCGCTGCCGCTCGTCGACGAGAGCGCGGTGAAGGCCGCGCTCATCGCCTTCCCGCTGGTGCAGTCGTACTCGCTCGAGGCGCGACCGCCGCACGAGCTCGTCGTGCGGATCGTGGAGCGGCTGCCCGTGGGGCTCATCGAAACCGCCGCGGGCTACACGCTCGTCGACGCGGCCGGCGTCGCGCTGTCGACGACCGAGAAGCCGGCGGCCGGGCGCCCTCTCCTCGAGATCGCCGGCGGCACGGGCTCGAAGGCGTTCGAGGCGGTCGGCCAGGTCATGCGGGCTCTCCCTGCGACCATCCGGGATCAGGTCACGGCGATCTCGGCCTCCACCCCCGACGACGTCGCGCTCACCCTCGGCGCGACCGACACGCAGGTGATCTGGGGGAGCGCGGACGACTCCGCCATGAAGGCCCTCGTGCTGCAGAAGGTCATGCAGTCGCGGCCGCCCGAGTCGGTCTCGACCTACGACGTCTCGTCTCCGAACGCCGTCGTCGTCCGCTGACCGACGCCTCGGCGCTCCGGTCGGCCCTTTCGGGCACGGATCCGAGCGGGGATGTCGCGACACGCCCACGAGGAGCCGAGTCTCGTCGAGGCGCGCGCATACCTTCGAACTCGAGGAATTGCATACCGGGCAATTCTTTCCACCTCTAGTAGAGGTTTAAGGTTTCAGGTTCACGAACACGGAGGCCGGCATGAGCCAGAACCAGAACTACCTCGCCGTGATCAAGGTCGTCGGCGTCGGCGGCGGCGGCGTCAACGCGGTCAACCGCATGATCGAGCTGGGTCTGCGGGGCGTGGAGTTCATCGCGATCAACACCGACGCGCAGGCGCTGCTGATGAGTGATGCAGACGTCAAGCTCGACGTCGGACGCGAGCTCACCCGCGGTCTCGGCGCGGGCGCAGACCCCGAGGTCGGCCGACGCGCCGCCGAGGATCACGCCGAAGAGATCGAAGAGGCGCTGCGCGGCGCCGACATGGTCTTCGTCACCGCTGGGGAAGGCGGTGGCACGGGCACCGGCGGCGCACCCGTCGTGGCCAAGATCGCGAAGTCGATCGGCGCCCTCACCATCGGTGTCGTGACCAAGCCGTTCTCGTTCGAGGGTCGTCGCCGTCAGAGCCAGGCCGAGACGGGCGTCGCGAAGCTCAAGGAAGAGGTCGACACCCTCATCGTGGTGCCGAACGACCGGCTCCTCGAGATCAGCGACCGCGGCATCTCGATGATCGAGGCGTTCGCGACCGCCGACCAGGTGCTCCTCGCGGGTGTCCAGGGCATCACCGACCTCATCACGACGCCGGGTCTCATCAACCTCGACTTCGCCGACGTCAAGTCGGTCATGCAGGGAGCGGGATCGGCCCTCATGGGCATCGGGTCGGCGCGCGGCGCCGACCGTGCGATCAAGGCCGCCGAGCTCGCGGTCGAGTCGCCGCTGCTGGAAGCCTCGATCGAGGGCGCGCACGGTGTACTCCTCTCGATCCAGGGCGGGTCGAACCTCGGCATCTTCGAGATCAACGACGCCGCACAGCTGGTCAAGGAAGCGGCACACCCCGAAGCCAACATCATCTTCGGAACCGTCATCGACGACACGCTCGGCGACGAGGTGCGCGTCACGGTCATCGCGGCCGGCTTCGACGGCGGCGAGCCGCAGACCCGCATCGAGCCGATCACGAGCGCTCGCGTCGCTCCGATCGCGCCCGCCGTGCCGACGACGCCCGCCGACGAGGTCGCGAAAGACCTCGATAAGGAGCCCGTCTCGGTGAGCGTCGCGGCCGACACGACGTACGACTCGGCGTTCGGCGACGACGACCTCGACATCCCCGACTTCCTGAAGTAACGGTGGGCCTCGGCGAAAGGCTCGCGGAGGTCGACGCCCGGATCGCGGACGCCGCACATGCGGCGGGCCGCGATCCGCGTGCGTTGACGCGCATCGTCGTGACGAAGTTCCACCCCGCGTCGCTCGTCGACGAGCTGTACCGGCTCGGCGTGCGCGACGTGGGTGAGAACCGTCAGCAGGAGCTCACCGAGAAGCAGCGCGAGCTCGGCGGACGCGACGGCCTGCGCTGGCACTTCATCGGGCAGGCGCAGACCAACAAGGCGCGGGCGATCCGCGCCGCGGCATCCGTCGTCCACTCCGTGGATCGCGCGCGTCTGGCCGACGCGCTCGACGCGGCGGGAGAAGGGATGCCGCGCCTCGACGTGCTGCTGCAGGTCAATCTGACCGACGACCCCGGTCGCGGGGGCGTCGCGCCCGAAGCCCTCGAGGAGCTCGCGATGCACACGGCGGCCTGCCCGACGCTGCGCGTGCGCGGCGTCATGGCGGTCGCGCCGCTCGGCGAGCCGCCCGCCCCGGCCTTCGAAAGGCTCGCGGTCTGCAGCGCGCGCCTGCAGACGATCGTGTCCGACGCGACCTGGATCTCGGCCGGCATGACCGCCGACTTCGCCGAGGCGATCGCGGCGGGCGCGACACACCTGCGGATCGGCTCCGCAATCACGGGCCCGAGGCCCGCGCGCGGTTAGCCTCGAAATGGACGAGCCACCGGCGAGCAACACGGAGGATGCGATGTCGAACCCGCTCAAGAAGACCATGGTCTATCTCGGATTGGCAGACGAGGAAGAAGTGTACGACGAGCCTGAACCCGGCCCTGCGGCGCGCAAGAACATCCAGCCTGTCGAGAAGGCGGCCGCTCCCGTGACCCCGCTTCACCGGCCCGCCGTCGTGCGCCAGCCGGCACCGTCGGCGATCAGCGAGATCCTGACCGTGCACCCGAAGCAGTACCGCGACGCGCAGATCATCGCCGAGAACTTCCGCGACGGGATCCCGGTCATCATCAACCTGTCGCAGATGAGCGACGCCGATGCGCGCCGCCTGATCGACTTCGCGAGCGGACTCTCGCTCGGCCTGTACGGGCGCATCGAGCGGGTGACGAGCAAGGTCTTCCTGCTCTCGCCCGAGAGCGTGAACGTGTCGGGCGACGGCGCGCTCGCCCAGGCCGACGCCGAGTCGGTCCCCTTCGCCCAGTAGCGCCGTGGACGTCATCCGCGTCATCGCGGCGGTCCTCAATGCGCTCCTGCTGATCTTCATCCTCTTCCTGCTCATCCGGCTCGTCCTGGACTGGATCCCGTTCTTCAACAGGGAGTGGCGCCCGAAGGGGGCGGGACTGGTGGCAGCGGAGGTCGTCTACACCGTGACCGACCCTCCGTTGAAGCTCTTCCGCCGCTTCATCCCGCCGCTGCGCGTCGGCCAGGTCGCCATCGACTTCGGCTTCGCGCTGACGATGCTGCTCTGCTTCGTGCTGCTCTCGGTCACGCGCTCGCTCGCCAGCTGACGTTCCGCGTGCGCGGAGTGCGGCTCGAGCCGGGCGCTTCGTGCGACTGCGGAGAGCGGCGACTATGCTTTCCTGGGACGGTGCGCCCGACCCGGGGCGGAACCGCCCCCACACGCCGGCGACCTGAGCGCTCGAAAGAGGAATCACAATGGCATTGACCCCCGATGACGTCGTCACCAAGCAGTTCCAGCACGTCCGCTTCAAGGAGGGCTTCGACCCCGACGAGGTCGACGACTTCCTGGACGAGATCGTCGTCGAGTGGCGCAAGACCATCGCCGAGAACGACGAGCTGAAGGCCAAGCTGGCTGCCTACGAGTCCGGCCAGGCGCCCGCCGCCGCGCCGGCTCCCGCCGCCGAGGCCCCCGCCCCGACGCCCGTTCCCGCCCCCACGCCGGCTCCCGCCGCCGAGGCCACCGGCGGTGCCGCCGCCAGCGCGGGCATCATCGAGCTCGCGCAGCGTCTCCACGACGAGCACGTCGCCGAGGGCCAGGCCAAGCGCGACCAGCTCATCGCCGACGCGCAGGCGCAGGCCGCATCGATCGTCGCCGAGGCCGAGGCCAAGGGTCGCGACGAGATGGCCCGTCTCGAGCGCGAGCGTACGACGCTCGAGGCCCGCATCACCGAGCTCCGCCAGTTCGAGCGCGACTACCGCCAGCAGCTGCGCACGTACATCGAGGGCCACCTGCGTGACCTCGACGCATCGGCGAACACCTCGGGTGCGACGCCGGTCTCGGCCATCGGCCTCTAGGCCGGCCTTTGACAGGCCGAGCCCCCCTTCGTCAGGCGGCGGCCG
>Ga0164308_10001516_pt1 | contig 12366 bp, 11 predicted proteins | sample Whisoiple_246_MG_FD_109983 | JGI IMG/M metagenome (GOLD analysis project Ga0164308, IMG submission 109983) | Soil microbial communities amended with fresh organic matter from upstate New York, USA - Whitman soil sample_246_MG | ecosystem: Environmental > Terrestrial > Soil > Unclassified >... | reverse complement strand
GATCGACGCGATCGAAGCGGTGACCAAACATGACGTGATCGCCTTCCTCACCTGGGCGGGCGAAAAGCTCGGACCGGAGCGCCGCTGGCTGCATCAGGGCATGACCAGCTCCGACGTGCTCGACACCGCGCTCGCGGTGCAGCTCAAGCAGGCAGCCGACTTGCTCCTGCACGACATCGACCAGCTGCTCGAGGTGCTGAAGCGCCGCGCGCTGGAGCATAAGCTAACCCCGACCATCGGCCGCAGCCATGGCATCCATGCCGAGCCGACGACCTTTGGCCTCAAGCTGGCGCAAGCCTATGCGGAGTTCGCCCGCAACCGCGAGCGGCTGTCGATTGCGCGCGACCAGATCGCGACCTGCGCCATCTCAGGCGCAGTCGGCACATTCGCGAACATTCCGCCTTCCGTCGAGGAGCATGTCGCCGCGGAACTGGGCCTCACGCCGGAGCCGGTCTCGACGCAGGTCATCCCGCGCGACCGCCACGCCTTTTTCTTCGCGACGCTCGGCGTCATCGCCTCCTCAATCGAGCGCCTCGCGACAGAGATCCGCCATTTGCAGCGCACCGAAGTGCTGGAAGCCGAGGAATATTTCTCGCCCGGCCAAAAGGGCAGCTCGGCCATGCCGCACAAGCGCAATCCGGTGCTGACCGAAAATCTCACCGGCCTTGCGAGGATGGTGCGCAGCTACGCTTTGCCCGCGATGGAGAATGTCGCGCTGTGGCATGAGCGGGACATCTCCCACTCCTCGGTGGAACGATACATCGGGCCCGATGCGACGATCACGCTCGACTTCGCGCTGGCGCGGCTCACCGGCGTGGTCGACAAGCTCGTCGTCTATCCCGACCGAATGCAGAAGAACCTCGATCGGATGGGCGGGCTGGTTCATTCGCAGCGTGTGCTTCTGGCGCTCACCCAGGCCGGGCTCAGCCGCGAGGATTCCTATGCCCTGGTGCAGCGCAACGCGATGAAGGTGTGGGAATCGGACGGCCAGCTCTCGCTGCTTGAGTTGCTCAAGGCCGACCCGGAAGTCTCGCAGCGGCTCTCAGAAGACGAACTCAACGCGCTGTTCAACCTCGATTATCATTTCAAACACGTCGATACCATTTTCGACCGCCTGTTCGCCGCTTCGGCCTAACCGTTTCGCGAAGCACAAAATTTTCTCTCGCACTGCGGGATAAGCGAGCTATTCTCTGCCTAACGGCACGGGGGCCATGGAAACCGTTCACGAGCTTGAACCGAATTCGTCTGCGCAGACGGGGACCGATGAAATGATCGGCGTGCAGTCGGCCGGCTATTTGCTGGAATTGTCGCTCGACTGGATCGTCCTGCGCGCATCGGAAAATATTCAGCGCCTGCTCGGCGAATCGCACGTAACCGTGATCGACGAGCCGCTTGGCCGCTTCGTGCAGAGCCAGGCGCTCCATGACCTTCGCAATCTCTTCTCCCGGCTGAGCGGAACGACCGGCATCGCGCGCGCCTATGGCGTGCGTCTCACGGACGATCCTGATCTGTTCGACATTGCCTTCCAGCTGAGCGACGGGCGCGTGCTCCTGGAAGCTACCCCGTCCAGCGGATCTTATGGCGAAGCATTCGGCAGCGTTGGCGGTCTCATCGCCGGGCTTGCGAACAGTCACGGGCAGTCCCTGCTGGACAGCGCCGCGAGACGCATGCGCGCACTGACCGGCTACGATCGGGTGACTCTGATCTGCGGCGATCACCGGGCCGAGAGCAGCCGCGGCACCTTCGCCGGTGCTGCGGACGTATCTCAGGACTTGCCGGCCATGATCGCCGACACAGATGCCGCCGCCGTCTCGATCTTCCCGCGGCGTTACGAGGACACGTCTGCATCGGACGCGTTGATGTGCTCGTCCACCCCGAACGTGCTGCACTCACTCCGAAGTGCGGGCGTACGCGCTTGTCTGCGCGTCCCGTTCAACGTCGACGAACTGCAAGGTGAATTCCGATGCGATTCTCGCACCGCGCGTCAGCCGAGCTTCGAGATGCATGCGGCCGCGGAGCTATTCGCGCAGCTATTCGCGATGCGTCTTGAGATCGATAGGCTGAAAAACGGCTGATCAGCCGCCCAAGAAATCCCGAACCCGCCCGAAGAAGCTCGTCGCGTTGGGGCATTCGTCGCCCGTCTCCGTCCCACGAAATTCCTCAAGGAGCTTCTTCTGCTCCTTGCTGAGCCGCGTCGGGGTCTCGACGAGGATCCGGGCGACAAGGTCGCCACGGCCACGCCCGTTTAGGACGCTCATCCCGGCGCCACGGTGACGGAGCTGCTCACCTGACTGAATGCCGGGCGGAATCTTGATGTCGACCTTATCGCCATCGACGCCCGGGAGGCTGATCGCTCCGCCAAGAGCTGCGGTGGTGAAGCTGACCGGGCAGTCCGCGACCAAAGTCGTGCCCTCACGCGCGTAGATCGGGTGCCGCTTCATGTGCACGAACAGATAGAGATCGCCGTTCGACGCGCCGCGCACGCCAGCCTCGCCTTCTCCGCTGACACGGATCCGCGTGCCCTCGTCGACACCTGCGGGAATCTTCACCGACAGCTTGCGCGGGGTGAGGGCGCGGCCCTCGCCATCGCAATTCACGCACGGATCGGTGATCACCTCGCCGCTTCCGCGGCACGTGGGGCAGCCACGCTCAACGACGAAGAATCCCTGCTGCGCACGAACCTTGCCCATTCCGCCGCACGTCTGGCAGGTGCGCGCGCAATCATTGGCACTCGTACAGCCTCGGCCGTGACAGACTTCGCACTTCGCATTGGCTTCGATCGTCACAGCTTTCTCAACGCCCGTGAAAGCTTCCTCCAGCGTGAGCTCGAGATCGTAGCGCAAGTCCGCACCGCGCGCCGCGTTCTGGCGTGCGCCGCGCGGATCCATGAACTCGCCAAAGATTGTCGAGAAGATGTCGGAGAATCCGTTGAAGCCGGCCTCACCGAACGGATCGCCGCCGCCCCCGTTCTGGAACGCCGCCTTGCCGAAACGGTCATAGGCGGCCCGCTTCTGCGGGTCCTTCAGGACGTCGTAGGCCTCACTGATCTGCTTGAAGCGCTCAGTCTGCTCGGAACAGCCGTTGTGGCGGTCCGGATGGCATTCCTTGGCGAGCTTACGGTAGGCCGACTTGATCGCAGCATCGTCCGCGCCGCGGGCAATGCCCAGCAGATCATAATAGTCCTGCTCGACCATCAATTATCCCCGCTACGCCGCACAAGACGCGGCGCGGCCCCTGCAAAGGAACCGCGCCGGATCATCACGCCTTGTTCTCGCCTTCGTCGACTTCGGAGAATTCCGCGTCGACGACTTCTTCCTGGCCAGGCTGGTCGCCGCCAGGTTCGCCAGAAGCGCCGGCTTCGCCGGTCTGCTGAGCCTGGGCCTGCTGCTGCTCGTACATCGCCTGACCTAGCTTCATCGCCGCCTGAGTCAGGGCGTTGGTCTTCTCGGTCATTTGGTCCGGATCGTTGCTCTCGACGGCAGTCTTCGCCTCGGCGAGCGCCGTTTCGATCTCGGTCTTCACTTCCGGAGAAACCTTGTCGCCATGCTCCTGGAGCTGCTTCTCGGTCGTGTGGATCAGGCTTTCGGCGTTGTTTTTCGCCTCCGCCGCCGCACGCCGCTTCTTGTCTTCGTCGGCGAACTGCTCCGCTTCCTTGACCATCCGCTCGATGTCGTTGTCGGCGAGACCGCCCGACGCCTGGATGCGGATCTGCTGCTCCTTGCCGGTGCCCTTGTCCTTCGCCGACACGTTTACGATGCCGTTGGCGTCGATATCGAACGTGACCTCGATCTGCGGCACGCCGCGCGGCGCCGGCGGGATCCCAACCAGGTCGAACTGGCCGAGCATCTTGTTGTCCGCCGCCATTTCGCGCTCGCCCTGGAAGACACGGATCGTCACGGCATTCTGATTGTCGTCCGCGGTCGAGAAGACCTGGCTCTTCTTCGTCGGAATCGTCGTGTTGCGATCGATCATCCGCGTGAAGACGCCGCCAAGCGTCTCAATGCCGAGTGACAGTGGGGTGACGTCGAGCAACAGCACGTCCTTGACGTCGCCCTGCAGAACGCCAGCCTGGATCGCCGCGCCCATGGCGACGACTTCGTCCGGATTGACGCCCGTGTGCGGGTCACGGCCGAAGAATTCCTTCACCCGCTCGCGCACGCGCGGCATGCGGGTCTGGCCGCCGACGAGCACGACGTCCGCGATGTCCTTCGCATCGACGCCGGCGTCCTTGAGCGCCTTCTTGCACGGCTCGATCGTCCGCGCGATCAGCTCGTCGACGAGCTTCTCAAGGTCGGCGCGAGTCAGCGTCTCCACGAGGTGGAGCGGAGTGGTTGCCCCGCCTTCCATGCGGGCCGTGATGAACGGCTGGTTGATCTCGGTCGACTGGGCCGACGACAGCTCAATCTTCGCCTTTTCCGCAGCTTCCTTGAGGCGCTGCAGCGCGAGGCGGTCGGTGCGTAGGTCGATGCCTTCCTTCGCCTTGAATTTGTCGGCGAGCCAATTGACGATTTTGGCGTCGAAGTCCTCACCGCCGAGGAAGGTGTCGCCGTTGGTCGACTTCACCTCGAACACGCCGTCGCCGATCTCGAGGATCGAGACGTCGAACGTACCGCCGCCAAGGTCGTATACGGCGATCGTCTTGCCGTCTTCCTTCTCGAGCCCGAAGGCGAGCGCGGCGGCCGTCGGCTCATTGATGATGCGGAGGACTTCAAGACCCGCAATCTGGCCGGCGTCCTTGGTCGCCTGGCGCTGCGCGTCGTTGAAGTAAGCGGGAACGGTGATCACCGCCTGGGTGACGGTCTCGCCGAGATAAGCCTCCGCGGTTTCCTTCATCTTCTGGAGCGTGAAGGCCGAAATTTGCGACGGGCTGTAATCCTTGCCACCTGCCTGGACCCAGGCGTCGCCGTTTGCGCCGCGTACGATCTTGTACGGGACGAGCTCGGTGTCCTTCTTGGTGATCGGATCGTCGAAGCGGCGGCCAATGAGGCGCTTCACCGCAAAGATCGTGTTGTCGGGATTGGTGACCGCCTGCCGCTTCGCGGGCTGGCCGATCAGACGTTCGCCGTCCTTGGTGAACGCGACGACGGACGGCGTCGTGCGCGCGCCTTCGCTATTTTCGATGACCTTGGGCTTGCCGCCTTCCATGACGGCAACGCAGCTGTTGGTTGTGCCCAAGTCGATGCCGATGACCTTGGCCATGATTTCCTGTCCCTCTTCTACAAGCCCCTGTCCTAGCCCCCGTCAGGCAGCCGGACTGTTGATTTCGAAGGCGATATAGGTGGCGTTCAAGCCACGACAAGGATTGCAGAAAGAGAGAGTTGAAGGCGTGGAAGCTGTGACCTTACGGCATCGCCATCCCGCCGTTGACGTGCAGCGTCTGTCCCGTGACGTAACCCGCTTCGCGCGAAGCCAGGTAGACGCAGGCCGCGCCAATGTCTTCGCCGCTGCCCATTTGACCCATCGGGATGCGCGACAGGATGCCTTCGCGCTGCTGGTCGTTCAGCGCGTCGGTCATCGCTGAGGTCATGAAGCCCGGCGCAATGGCGTTCGCGGTGACGTTACGGCTGGCAAGCTCCTGAGCGACGGCCTTCGTCATACCAATCAGGCCGGCTTTTGAGGCGACATAGTTCGCCTGCCCGGGATTCCCGGTCACTCCGACAACCGATGTCACGGAGATGATCCGGCCGAAGCGCGCCTTCATCATCGGCTTCGCCGCTGCACGCATGAGGCGGAATGCCGCTTCAAGGTTGATGCGGATCACCTCCTCGAATTCCTCGTCCTTCATCCGCATGAGAAGGTTGTCGCGGGTAACACCGGCATTGTTGACGAGGATGTCGAGCTTGCCGCCGAGCGCCTCGACCGCCTGCGGGACGAGTTGATCGACTCCCGCGCCGTCGGACAGGTTGCACGGCAGCGCCACATGATCGCCGCCAAGACCGCTTCGGAAGGCCTCCAGCTTATCGACGTTGCTTCCGGACACGGCCAATCGGGCGCCTTGCCCGGCAAGAGCTTTCGCGATCGCGCTTCCGAGCCCTCCGCTCGCGCCGGTGACAAGCGCGGTCATGCCTGAGAGGTCGAACATCTATGCGATCTCCTTCGCCACGGCTTCAATGTCTTCGATCGAGATCACGCTCGTGACCCTAGCTTCCGGCGCGATGCGCTTGACCATCGGGCCGAGCACCTTTCCGCCAATTTCGACGAACTCCTCCACGCCCGCTTCAGCCATGTTCGCGACGCTTTCGCGCCAGCGCACCATTCCGGTGACCTGCTCGACGAGCTGGTTACGGATCGTGTCCGGATCGGTTTCCAGCTCTGCGGTGACATTCGCGAACACCGGCACGGCAGGCGCTTCGAGCACCACGTAACTGAGCGCATCCTGCATCGCCTCCGCGGCGGGTTGCATCAGCGGGCAGTGGAACGGGGCCGACACGGGCAGCGGCACGGCCCGTTTTGCACCCATCTCCTTGGCCATTTCGACCGCGCGATCGATTGCGCCCTTGTGGCCGGAGATCACGACTTGCGACGGGTCATTGTCGTTGGCGACCGCACAAACTTCGCCTTGAGCCGCAGCTGCCGCGATTTTCTCGGCGAGCTCGAGGTCGGCACCGAGCAGCGCGGCCATGCTCCCCTGCCCGACAGGCACCGCCTGCTGCATCGCCTGCCCCCGCAGCTTGAGCAGCTTTGCCGTGGTCGACAGGTCGAACGAGCCCGCCGCGCACAAGGCGGAATATTCGCCGAGGCTATGACCGGCGACGAAAGCGGCGGCTTTGCTCAAATCAACCCCGCCATCGCGCGTCAAAGCACGGAACACCGCGAGCGAATGCGCCATGATTGCGGGCTGCGCATTCTCCGTCAGCTTCAGCTCATCGTCCGGACCTTCGCGCATCAGCCGGAACAGGTTCTGGCCCAACGCCTCGTCAACTTCTTGGAAGACGTCCTGCGCGGTTCGGCTCGCCTGCGCGAGCGCCGCGCCCATGCCGACAGCCTGGCTGCCCTGCCCCGGAAAGATGAACGCGCGCATCGAAGCCCCTGCTGGTGATAGGTTGCGGCGCGGTTAGGCGCGGGCGCGCGGATTGCCAACCCTAACGCAGGGTGCGAAGCCGGCGCATGGCCGAACCCCTTCCCTTCATCGACACGCACCCGGAACCCAGCTCGAGAATGCTTGGCAAGTGGATGAGTGCGGCCATGGTGGTCGGCACCATGGTCGGATCGGGCATCTACCTGCTGCCAACGACTCTGGCGCCCTACGGCTACAATCTGGTCATCGCGTTCCTGGTCACCGGCTTCGGCACGATGTGCCTGGCCTTCGCACTGGCGCGGATGGCAGCGAAGATCCCAGGCGGTCCTTTCGCATACATCGATCGCTCCTTCGGCGAAAAAACCGCGTTCCTCACGCTGTGGTGCTACACTCTCTCGCAAGTAACCGGTGTCGCCGGAGTATGCGTCGCCGTCGCCGGGGCCTTGGGTCACGTCTATCCGCAGGTACAATCCGGAGCGGGACTCATCGCCGTCGCAATCGGAGCGATAGCCATATTAACGCTCGTCAATTTGCGCGGCGCGCGTTCCGCGGGCGTCCTCCAGGTCGTGACCACGCTGATCAAGCTTGCGCCTCTGATCGTCGTTCTATTGCTGGTCGCCGCACGGCTTGGGGGCGGTAAGCCGCTCGAACCGCTTGAATCCGTTCCGGTGACGCTTGCTGGCGTGACAACCGCGGCAGCGCTCATCTTGTTCTCGCTAACGGGCTTCGAGGCAGCCGTGATGACGGCGAACGTTACGCGCAATTCAACGACGACCGTTCCGCGTGCAACCATAGCCGGGACCGGATTTACGGCCGTGATTTACTTGCTCGCGACGCTGGCCACGCTGATGCTCCTCTCCAGCGCAATCGCCGCAAAGAGCGGCGCGCCCTTCGCCGACGCGATTGCTCCGATCTTGGGGCCATCAGCGGGAGTGCTTGTGGCAGTAATCGCCGCCGTCAGTGCCTTCGGGACTGCAAACGCCTTGTTGCTCATCGCGGCCGAAAGCGCACGAACGATGGGCCAGGCGCGTGACCTTCCCCGCATATTCACGCGGTCCAACGGTGTCGGAGCGCCAGTCGGCGCGCTGTTCGTCTGCGGCGCAGCTGCAGCATTGCTAGTCCTGGCCAGCTCGTCGAAGAACTTCGTCAGTGTCTACGTACTGATCACGCTGGTTTCCACGCTGCTTTCGCTCGTGCTTTACATCGTCTGCGCTGCGGCCGCCCTTAAGCTGCGCGTTGCCGGCAAAGCGGCGATCATCGTCGTTATTGGAGTAGCCTATTCGATTGCGATGTTCGTCGGTGCGGGAACGGAGCCTCTCCTGTGGAGCGTCATCCTTGGCGCAGCCGGCCTGCCCGTCCGCGCTATCTCGCGTTGGCTAAACGGCTCCAGCCCGGCGGCGGAGGTGAATCCAGCCGCGCCTCGGGGATGAGCTGCCGCAACTTCCGGGAAAAGCTGCGCAGGCATACCTCACTCGTCCCCAGCGGCCCGGCCACGTAGCGCGACGACTGCATCCCCAGCTGCACCCGCGTGATCAGCTCGGTGTCCTCGGCATTGACCTTGCGGTTGATGCGCCAGTTCAGCTGCCGGGCGACGTTCATCTCCCGCCGGTCGTCGGGAATCGCATAGCTGATCTCGCGAATGACCGTTTCGGTCGCGCTCACCGGCAGGAACTGCATGAAGTCGACCTGGTCGGGGTAAATGTCGAACGCGACATTCGGAAACAGCTTGTAATAAAGCCACTTGCGCTGGTGCGTCTCGGGCAGGTGATCGACCCGCGGCAGCAAGCGCTGGTAGGCCCGCTCCGACGGATTCTCGCTTTCCTGCTCGACTAGGTCCCCTTCCATCTTGTCGACGTGGGCGTTCGCTTCGATGCGATAGTTGCGGCCGAAAAGACGCGTCAGGCCAGGATGGCCGACCGGAATGTGTAGGCCGTCCGAATAATTGTCCGCAATCGTCTTCCAGTTGAGCGCGCGCGGTCGAAGCGTCACTCGTCCGATCGCCCGCAAATCCTCGAAGCGATATGGCGCGACCTCGTCGTCATAGGCCGCCATCATCTCGGCGACCGACGGCGCCCCAGGCTCCAAGGTCACAAACAGGAACCCCCGCCACGTCTCCAGCGCCACCGGAAACAGTCCAAGTCGCTCAGTCTGCAGGCCGGGATATTCACTGCGGTGCGGAACGCCGACCAGCCGCCCGTCCCGCGAATAGCTCCACGCATGATAAGGGCAGGTCAGAACCTTCGCGCAGCCGCCCTCACCATCGACAATCCTTGATCCTCGATGCCGGCAGACGTTGGAGAAGGCACGCACCTGGCCGTCATCCCCGCGAATGACGATCACGCTTTCGCCGAGATATTCGAGAGTCCGCCACTCGCCGGCGTTCGGAATTTCGCTGAGGTGACACACGACCTGGGGCGCGGCGCGCAGGAACGCCTTCTTCTCCGCTTCAAGGAACTCCGGATCGAAATAGAGCCAGCCCGGTAAGCTCATGTCGTCGAGTGGATCAGGCTTCGGCTGGACCGATTTCAGGTGCATCACCATGCCCGAACCCTTGCCATTCCAGCGACTTTGCGGCAATGGCGGCGGCGATGGGGTGCGAGCTTGCTCGTGCCCCAGTGTTTTTGAGAAGACAGCCGGAGGGGCGTCCGCACTGGGCGGCGTCAGCGATCGGCCAAAAGAGAGACGAAGAAACATGCCGCTCTACGAGCATGTTTTCCTCGCGCGTCAGGACCTGGCTCAGGCCCAGGTGGACGCGCTCGCGGAAAACGCAACCAAGATCATCACCGACAATGGCGGCAAAGTCGCCAAGACGGAGACCTGGGGTCTTCGCAGCCTTGCCTATCGCATCGCGAAGAACCGCAAGGCGCATTACGTAGCCCTCGACGTCGACGCGCCAGCCCCGGCGATTGCCGAACTTGAGCGCCAGTCGAACATCAACGAGGACATCATCCGCTTCCTCACCATCCGCGTGGATGAGCATGAGAGCGGCCCGTCCGCGATGATGCGCCGCGGCGAGAAGGAGCGTGAGCGTCGTTCCGAGCGTGGCGACCGCGAAGATCGTCCGAGCTTCCGCGCCCGTGAAGAGGAGGTCGAGTAATGGCCCGCGCATTCTTCCGCCGCCGCAAGTCCTGCCCTTTCTCCGGCAAGGACGCCCCGCGCATCGATTACAAGGACATCCGCCTGCTCCAGGGCTTCGTTTCGGAGCGCGGAAAGATCGTCCCGAGCCGCATCACTGCGGTTTCCTCGAAGAAGCAGCGTGAGCTGGCCCGTGCGATCAAGCGCGCCCGCCACATCGGCCTGCTTCCCTACGTCGTGAAGTAAGGAGAGCGACCCATGGATGTGATCCTGCTTGAGCGCGTCGAGAAGCTCGGCGCCATCGGCGACGTGGTGAAGGTCAAGGACGGCTTCGCCCGCAACTATCTTCTGCCGCGCAAGAAGGCGCTCCGCGCCAACGAAGCGAACCGCAAGGTCTTCGAATCCAATCGCACAAGGATCGAAGAGGACAATGCCAACCGCCGCACGGACGCCGAAAAGGCTTCGAAGGACGTCGACGGCAAGACGGTCAAGCTAATCCGTCAGGCCTCGAACACCGGCCAGCTCTACGGCTCGGTCAGCGCGCGCGACATCGTCGAGGCGCTGGAGGCCGAAGGTGCGCACGTAACCAAGAGCCAGGTCGTCCTTGATCGTCCGATCAAGGCGATCGGCGTGCACGACATCAAGGTCGCGCTTCACCCGGAAGTGTCGGTCACCGTGAAGGTCAACGTCGCCCGCTCGCCTGAAGAGGCGGCCCTGCAGGCGCAGGGAGTCGACATCATGGCCCAGATGTTCGAGCGCGATACCGCGGCGTTCACCGAGGAGTTCGATGCGAACGCCGAGCCGGGCATTCCGGAGGAAGCCGCGGCTGAGGCTCCGGCCGCTGAAGCTCCGACTGCGGAAGCTTCCGCCGCGGAGGGCGAGGCTCAGGAGGGCTAACCCCTTCGTAATCGACGCGAATAAGGCCGCTGGTCCCCTGGGACCGGCGGCCTTTTTCTTTGCGCCAAGCCGTTCGTCGCATCGCTCGTTCGGCCGTCGGAACGGTTTGCCGTGACGCCATGTTTAGCAGCCGGAGCAAAGCGGGGGCCTTGTGAGGAGTATTTCGCAATGGCTGAAGAACGCGACGACGAACAATTCGGACAAAATCAGGAAGAGCGTGGCCAGCAACCCGCTGGTCAGCAGAACCAGCAGCAGCCCGCGGGCCAGCAGGGCGAATTCGGCCAGAAGCAGAGTCAGCAGGCCGGCGGCCTCGGCTCGCAGCAGTCGACGAGCAGCCAAGGCGGCGGTCAGCCGATCGGCGGCAATGACGGCGAAACCGGTTCTGGCTCGACGCTCAGCCAAGGTTCCGACTTCGGCGGCCAGAGCTCGAGCGACCAGACGCAGTCAAGCGGCGGCAGCGACACGATGACGTCCGATCGGAGTGCGGGCGCCGGGCAGCTCGGCAATGCGTCTGACCTGGGCGGCGGTGAAACCGGCCTCGGTGGCGGCAGCAGCGGCAGCTCGGGTGAAGGCTTCATCGGCTCGGAGGGTAACGGCTCCGACGATTACCTGCAGGATCGTGGCAGCCTATCCGGCGGCGCGTCGGGCCAATCGGGCTCGGGCGCCACGGGCGGCTCCGACTTTGCCGAAAAGGGCCAGGGCGCGCTCGATGAAGAAGATGACGAATCCGGCTCCGGCTCGACCGGCGGCGGCGGTGGAATGACCGGCGGCGGTTCTGGCGGATCGGGAAGTTCTGGCGGCGGCGGCTTCTAAGCGCGCTACTGCCCAATGATTGCGCCGCGTTCCTTCTAGGGAGCGCGGCGCTTTCCTTTGTCAGGCTGCCTGCTTGGCCAAATAGTTAGCCTCGCGCTCAATCCACACTGCGAGGCTCGGCCGTGCGAGGATGCGGTCCACGAAAGCGACGGTGCGCGGGTAGCGCTCGGCGCAGACCTTCGTGTTGCAGTGCCGGAAATTCGCGAATGGGCTCGCGACCGCAATATCGGCAAGCGTCAGCCGGTCGCCGACCAGATAGCCGTCATCGCCAGGGACCATCCGCTCGAGATAGTCGAGGATCGGCGGCAGCTCGTTGATCTCGGCTGCATCGGCCGCTTCAAGATCGCCAACCCTGCCCAGGAACCGCGGAGCCACGATCCGATTGAAAAAAATCTTTGTGCCGCACGCGACCAGGATCGTGTCGGCGAACTCTTCGAACCAGATAGTCTTCCCGCGCAGCTGAGGATCGCTCGGAATCAGCTGCGGCTCCGGCTGCTTCCCTTCAAGATAGTGAATGATCGCGCTGGAATCCGATAACGTGAAGTCGCCGTCGCGAAGAGCCG
>Ga0164308_10001510_pt1 | contig 12390 bp, 17 predicted proteins | sample Whisoiple_246_MG_FD_109983 | JGI IMG/M metagenome (GOLD analysis project Ga0164308, IMG submission 109983) | Soil microbial communities amended with fresh organic matter from upstate New York, USA - Whitman soil sample_246_MG | ecosystem: Environmental > Terrestrial > Soil > Unclassified >... | reverse complement strand
TGCCGTCCAAGATGCTGTCGAACGTGGCCTGCCCGTCCACCAGCAGCTCCACCGCATTGCCCATGAGCGCAGGCATCCCCGCCAAGCGCTCCGCCGCATGTCGCGTCTCCAGCGGCAAGACGATGTCGCGAACGTCGCCCCGCAGCTGCTCCATGGCGGCATCGGTCCTGCTGGCGAGCTCCCGACGCTGAATGACGTAGCCCTGAAAGCGACTGCGCCCGAACACCCACCAGGCCGGCACAGCCAACATCGGCACCGTATTGAGCGCCATCAGCCAAGCAATCGTCCCCTGCGGCGTCCGCGTGCGAAGTAGCGCGTGCAAAGACGACAGCGCGCCGAGCACGTAGAAGACGAGGAGGTACCAGGCCACCTAAGCCGCTTTAGCTGCTCACTCGCCCAAAGGCACGCCGCCGGAAGACCCAGCTCCTACGTCTGAATGAACCGGACGTGACGATCGAGACGCTCGACCTCGTCGGGCGGTTGCCAGAGGTCACTGGCCAGCTCGAAAAACTCGAGCGGCACCTCCATCGAAAACGTCTCGCCGCGCTCTTGGTTGCGCTGCATCACCCGCGCGCGCCGAACCTCTCGCGCGGCGTCGACCACGTAGACGACGTGCTCGTAGGCCTGCTCGTCGAGCCTCGCATAGAAGCGTGCTCGCGCCTCACGCTGGATGAGGCCGACCTCCAGTACGACCGGCGTCCCCACGCCGAGGAGCTGCTCGGTGATGCGCCAAATCAGTCCGAGGCAGCGCTCCGTACGCTCCACGTACCATGGGATGCGTCCCTCGACGGGCCGCTCGTCGGCCCCGAACAGCGCCGCCATCCATTCGTCGAGCACCAATCGGACCGCTCCATGCTCCTCGGCCAATCGTCGCACGAGGGTCGACTTGCCGGATCCCACCGGCCCCACCACCAGGTGCACCTGCGTCGGCAGCTCGGCTCTCACTGACCCAGCCAAATGAACTCCAGTCGCACCCCGCTCGGCTCGTAACACATCAGGTGCTTGGCCGGCCCTTTGGCCACGAGCTCCGGTGCAAACTCGATGCGCGTGCCAGCCGCAACGAGCGCAGCGTGCACCTCGCTGAGCGCCGCCTCGCTCTCGACCGTGAAGGCCAAGTGATGGAGCCCCACGTTCTTCTTGCGATCGAACTCCCCCACGGGCTCTTCCTTCGTCTGCCACAAGGTGACCATGAGCTTGCCGTCGCTCACGTAGATGGCCGGGTAGTCGTTCCTGCGCACTTCCTTCCAGCCGAGCACGGAGGTGAAGAACGCCGCCGTCTCTTCGAGCTTGGATACGGTCAGGCCGATGTGGTGCGCGCCGCGCGTCAGGGGGGTCGACATGCACGGGAGTCTAGTCGGCTCCGCCAGCGCCGCAGCAAGGGTCCCGCCCCGGGCCACGGCAACAGTCGTTTGACCTGGCCGGCCCCCGGGGCCCCTTTCGCTCGTTCACCAAAAAACGAACGGTCGTGCTTATTGCGGGCTATCCTGCCGAGACGTGCCCGCCGTAGCACCGCCCGTCGGACCTTCGGCCGCATCCTCCTCTTCCGCCTGGCGCAGTCGACGCCGCTGCGTCCGCACGTACTCGCTGCCCGATTTGCGCGCGAGGTCCGGATAGTCGCGGAACACGAAACGGAAAGCGCGCCGCACGTCCTTCATCTTGCGCACGAGCGCCGCCACCAGCCGATTGCGCAGCGCCATCAGCGCCCGCTGCTCTTCGGCGCCCGGCCCCGCCAGTTTGTCCGCCGAGCGCTGCCGCAAAGCCCGCGCGACGTTGAGCGACTCGTCCAGCATCGCCTGCTCGAACTCGCCGATGCCCTTCACCTCCGCCGCGTACGTCGCGGCGAGCTCCGCGTAGCCTTCGAGCGCAGAGGCAGTAGCGTCGTGTGACAGCGCGCCTCCGAACTCCTCCCGCAAACGCGCCAGCTGCTGCTCTCCCGCTGCGTGCTGCCCATCCTCGAGCACATATGCGAGCAGTGCACGAAATTCCGCCAGGAGCTCCTCCGCGCGCTCCAAGCTCACCGTGTCCGTCTGATCGATCAAGTGCTTGTGCTTGGCATGCACATGCCCGACTGCGAGCTCGAGCTCCCTGAGCTCCGTCGCCGTGGTCGCGCTGATCTCACCGCGCCCCTCCACGCTCACGAGCCCCGGCAACGTGCCACTGCGCGTGACCTGCGGCTGGTAATGCACCTCCACCAGCTGCGCGAGGTCGATGGCCTCGCCGCGGAGGATTTGCAGGGGGAGGGTCGGCGACGCTTCCTCTTCGTCCTGCGTCCGTTCGGTCCAGCGATCCACGAGCTCCTCGAGCAGGTCGCGACTGAGGTTCGATTCCGTTTGCTTTGACTTGGCCATGATGACCCTTCCTTCTTCTTGATTTGCTTGAGTTGTGTGGTTGCTGCGCCGCACGGTCTGCGCGCCGCATGCACCTCCCTTCGGCCGCTCCGACGGGCCGTTGCGTCCCTTCGACAAAAAAATCGACGCTCACGACGAAGTCGCATCGCCCTCAGACGGCCTACTCGCCGGGCCGATGAGGCGGAACTTCGTCCCGCCGCGGACCGAGCAGCTCACCGCCTGGCTGTTTTTAGCCGCTGGACACGCTGCAGCTCACCAGACCGCATCCGTAATGCCTCCCAGACAACTTGGGGTCGTTCCCAGACAACGAAGATGGATTCCCAGACACGTAGGCGCGCTCCCAGACAGGCCAGCACGATTCCCAGACAAGGACGATGAAATCCCCAGATCGGACGCAGTCGTTTGCGGATCCATCGCGGATCGTCCGGCTGAACTCGCCCACGTTTCTGCCGCCTCTCGTAAGCCTGAAAACGAGGTGATAGTCATTCTGTTAGCTCTGGGGGTTACTTCATGAAGTTCGAAGACGCAGTAAGCAAGATCGCCAGCATCACCGACCTTCGCAGAGTCGCGCGGGCGCACGTCGTCGATCACCGACAACTGTCCAACGAGCAGCTCGCCGCGGCGATCATCAAGAGCAAGCCGCAATACATCGACCGCGAGACCATTGCGAAAAGCGTCCACAACCTCCTGCACGTGGACGCTGACGTCGATATCCGCGTTCTGAGCTACGTGTTCATCATCGACGTGCTGCTCCAGCAGTACGACACACAGCTGCCACTCGAGGAAACAGACCAGCGCGTTATCGCGTTCGAGCAGAGCATCGTTGACCGCTCAAACGAAACCGACCTGGCAGCGTTGGCCTGTGGGGACAAGACCACGAAGCGATACCAGGACTTGGATCTCTACAAGTTCGTGCTCAGCGTGGCCTGGGAACATCAGGACTCGGTGTCTCCGGACGAAGCAAATCTGCTCCACAAGCTCCGTACACGTCTACGAATCAACGAAGTGGAGCACCGCATCCTAGAGGCCCACCTCGGACGATATCCTCGCCCAAACAATGAGGTGCACAATCGGGTGCACGTCGCGGACGTCCGGAAACGCCTTCAAGAGGTGGGTCTCTTGCTCCCCATCTGCGGCGACGACGGCGTCGATCGCGACGTGATTCCCGAGGAGATCGCGACGTCGCTGCGGCTCACCCTGGGGGTAGACCTGCGGCGCGATGCGTACCTCGAACTCCTCGATCAGCCTGCCCTCCGGAAGAAGTCCCACCTGATTGAGGTCCTCGAAACGCATCAGGTCACATTCAGTCGGTATGACACCGTCGAGCAGCTCAAGGAGAGAATCCTCGCAAACGTCTTGGCGGCCAATGCGATCGCCTCTTCATCTCCAAGGTTTGGGTTGACGAGTGAGGAGCTCAGTGAGCTCTGCAAGGAGCTTCACCTATCCGCTGGCGGTTCCATGCCTGAGCGGATTGATCGCATTATCCAGCACTACACCAATCTGCGTCCTCGCGTGCAGGCCGACGGCGATGAACGGCTGCTCTGGTTCGAGCACTTCGAGCAGCTTGCCTTCCGCGAATACGACGTCCTTCGCGCACAGCATTTGATCGAGAAGGATCTGGAGATCGAGCACAAGTTCGAGGAAGCCACCCGCTACCTCTTCGACAAGCTCCTCGGCCACACGCCGCTCAAGCAAACTGGGACAGATCACTGCGATGGCCTACTCAGCCTCAAGACCGCGTACTTGATGTGGGACAACAAGTCGAAGGAACGAACGAGTGCTGTAAATCTGCGGGACCACATCGCTCAGTTTCACAGATACATGGAAGTCAGCGACAAGCCTGTTCCCATTTTTCTCGTGATTGCCCCCGCGTTCACCCAAGAATCCGAGGTGGAGGCCACGCGCTACCACGCCGAGCATTTCGACCGGAACCTGGTGCTCATCACAGCGGGAGAGCTCAAGGCCCTTGCCGAGGAATGGACGAGCAAGGACAACAGAAACCGAGAGCAACCGTTCACCCTCGGACTGTTCGCTGCGTCCGGTAGGTTCGATCGCAAGCGCCTCGGCCAGTTATTCTGAGGTCGAACGACCCATGACCTACCTCGTCCCCTTTCACGCCCTCCCCTGGACGTCCCCCATGCCCGGCGTGCGAGAGAAGCGACACCAGGTCGGCGCCCGTGTGCTGCGGCTCGTCGAGTATGCGGACAGCATGGCGCCGCACTGGTGCTCCAAGGGGCACGTCGGGCACATCGTCGAGGGCGTGCTGGAGATCGAGTTCAGGGGGCAGACGGTCACCTTCCGAGCGGGCGATGCACTGTTCATCCCCCCGGGTGATGAGCACGCGCACCGCGCGGTGGCGAAGACGCCGGTGGTGACGGCACTGTTCGTCGAGGATGCGACGTAGGGGAGCGGCTTGCCGCTGTTGCGATGATGCTCAATCCGTTAGGCTCCTAGGGCCAACGGGTGATGCCAAGCCTCAAAGAGATCGTCGAGTCACCCAAAACGCCGGAAGGGCGGCTGTTCGCACTCGTGGTGCAGGCGCTCGTCCTGCTGTCTGTGGCGTCGTTTTCGCTGCAAACGCTGCCGGATCTACCGCCAAAGGTGCACGGCTTCCTGCACGTGGTCGAGATCGTGACCGTGATCCTGTTCACGCTCGAGTACCTCATCCGCTTCGCGGTCGCCGACAAGAAGCTGCACTACGTCTTCAGCTTCTTCGGACTGATCGATCTGTTCGCGATCCTGCCGTTCTACCTAGCGATGGGCGTCGACTTGCGGGCGCTGCGGGCCTTCCGCTTCCTGCGTCTCTTCCGCATCTTCAAGCTGGTTCGCTACAGCCGCGCACTGCACCGTTTTCATGTCGCGGCCAAAATGATGAAGGAGGAGCTGCTCCTGTTCGGGTCGGTCGCTGGCATCCTCCTCTACCTTTCCGCCGTGGGGATTTACTTCTTCGAGAAGGACGCACAGCCGGAAAAGTTCGCATCGATCTTTCACGCGCTCTGGTGGGCCGTCTGCACCATGACGACCGTCGGTTACGGCGACGTCTATCCGATCACCGTGGGCGGGCGCGTCTTCACCTTCTTCGTGCTCCTCTTGGGCCTCGGCATCGTGGCCGTCCCCACGGGGCTTTTCGCGTCCGCACTCGCTAGGGCGAGGCAAGAAGATCCGCCACCGAGCGACGTGGCGCCCGATGAGTCTGAGGACGCGTCCGAGACCAACTAGTCATGCCGGACCGCGTCGCGACCCGCCCCGCTGGCATCGTGCTGGTCGTCGTCACGCTGGCGGGCAGCGCCGTCGCAGGGCTCTTCAGCTTGCCGGTGCGCATCCTCGGCATCGCGCTCGGCGGGCCGCTCGTCATCTGCGGCATGTACCTGTTCTTCGGTATCCCGCTCCGGGAGCTCGTTCGGCGCTACAAGGGCTTTTTGATCGTGTGGGCGGTCGTGTTTGTTGCGGTGCTGGCCTACGCGTGCGGTCTGGGCGACTGACTGCCAACTGGCGGCGGCCCCTTCGGCTCGGTACACTTCCCTGCATGCCTTCGCTCTCGCGTGATGAAGCCATCCAGCGCCTCCAAGCGCTGGAGCCCGAGCTGCGCAGGCTGGGTGTGCGGCGATTGCGCCTTTTTGGCTCGGTGCTGCGGAACGAGGCGCACAGCCAGAGCGACGTGGATCTCCTCGTCGACTTTGCCCCGAACACCAAGACCTTCGATGGCTTCATGACGCTGGCTGATGTACTCGAGTCGACCCTCGGGCTCCCGGTTGAGCTCGTCACGACCGAAGCACTGTCGCCGTTCATTGGGCCTCGCATCCTCGCGGAAGCCGAAGATGTCATTCGGGCCGCATGACTACCTCCGTCACATCCTAACGGAGGTGGACTACCTCTTGGGGGTCAGTGCCGGCATCAACCGGCAGCAGTTCCTCGGCGATGAGTCCCTCCGCAGAGCGTTCGTCCGCAGTATCGAAAGTCATCGGAGAGGCGACCAAGCGTTTGCCCGCGAGTATCACAGGCGATCAATCCATCATCGCTTGGACCAAGATCGCGCGCATGCGTGACCGGCTGATCCATGGGTACTTCGGTGTCGACTACGAGCTCGTCTGGGACGTTGTAGCGACCAACATACCTGCACTTCGTAACGAGATCCTTCGACTCTTGAGCAAACCGGAGTGACCGACCCCGACAAGTCGCCGCTCATTCCGGAAGAGGAGGACTACAAGCGACTGACGCGCGCTGCTTCCTGGCTGGGGAGCGGATACGGCGTGCGAACGTTCGTGCTCCTAGTACCGGTCACGCTCAGCGGACTCTTCGGACTCTGGGACCCACCGTATCGCATCGTCGGCATCGTGGTCGGCGTCGTCCTGCTCATCTCGGCCGCATTTCTGTTCTACGACATCCCGCTTCGCCGCTTTGGGCGTATCTCCAGGGTCGTCGTGTGGACATGGATCGTCCTGTCTTGGATGGCGGTCGCTTACATTCTGGTCGCGCGCTTCCTGTTCTAGATGCCATGAGTCCCGCGACCGAACACCCCACTTGGCGCAACTATCGCCGTCGCCGAGCGATCGTCTTCGGCGGGCTCGTTGTTGGGCCGGCCCTCGTCGGTGCTCTGCACATCGCACACGTCGGCGTGCTGCCCTTGCTCTGCAGCTACATCATCTGCGGGATGCACCTTCTTCTTTCCGTTGGCGTGCTCAAATCCTTTCCCTGCCCCGGGTGCGAGGAGTTTTGGTTTAAGTGGCCGCGCGTCACGGACGCGGATCCCTCGTTGCTCGGCGTCATCTGGCACTACTGGACTCAGAAGCAGTGCAACCACTGCGGCCTGCCAAAGTTCATGAATCCTGAGGGCTGGGACAAGACCGGACTGCACGAGTAGCCCCGCAAAACGAACGGTCGTGCGGAAACGCGGTCGTCGTTGAAGGAACCCTCGGCCGGTGGCCCACGCCTCCCTTCCGCGGTAACCGAGTCCCTGGAGGCCGCTCATGGACTTGGAGCTACAAGGCAAGGTCGCGTTGGTCACGGGCAGCACGGCAGGGATTGGCCTGGCCATCGCCGAGGCGCTGGCGGGCGAAGGGGCAACCGTCATCATCACGGGCCGGACTCAGGCCGCGGTCGATGAGGCGGTGGACGGCGTGAAGAAGCGAACGATGGGGCGCGTGCGCGGCTTCGCCGGCGACTTGGCGAGCGCGGAGGTGGCCGAGCGGCTCGTCAGGGACAACGCGGACATCGACATCTTGGTCAACAGCCTCGGCATCTTCGAGCCAAAGGCGTTCGAGGACATCCCGGATAGTGATTGGCTGCGCTTCTTCGAGATCAACGTGCTCTCGGGCGTGCGGCTGGCGCGCCTGTGCTTGCCGCAAATGCGCCGCGAAAACTGGGGCCGCATCGTGTTCATCTCGAGCGAGAGCGGCGTGCAGATCCCGGAAGAGATGATCCACTACGGCATGACCAAGAGCGCGCAGATCTCGATTGCGCGTGGCCTCGCGGAGTCCTTGGCCGGCACCCGCATCACGGTGAACAGCATCTTGCCGGGGCCCACCAGGTCGCGTGGCGTTGGCGACTTCGTTCAGTCCCTCGCGGACGAGGCGGGCAAGACGTTCGTAGAGTTCGAGCGCGAGTTCTTCGAGAAGGTGCGGCCGACGTCGCTCATCAAGCGCTTCGCTACCCCCGCCGAGGTGGCGCATTTCGTGGCCTACGTGTGTAGCCCGCTGGCGTCGGCGACGACGGGCGCCGCCTTGCGCGTGGACGGCGGCGTGATCAAGAGCGCGTTTTAGTCTCGTCGCTTGCGCCGATCTCGGCCGAAAACAGCGCTTGCGCCGTCGCTCCGACCTGGGTCGTGTCGTAGTACGCATAGGCAGCCACGCCGAGCGAGCCGACCACTGGAAGAAAGCGCGCGGCCGTCTTCGCGATGACCCGCTGCGTGACCTTGATCCCCAGCTTCGCAGCGATCAGCTGCAGCGCCCGCAGCGTCGCTTGGCGAAAGACGACGCGTTCGCCAATGCGAGCTGTCAGGTCGCGCACGACTTGGGCGGCGGCATGTCGGAAGAGGCAGTAGAGCATCTGCTCCTGCCCGAGGCGGCTGCTCTTGCCGAACACGGCGGCAATGTCGGCCACCATCTGGGCCTGGATCCGCCAGACGGCGACGAGGTCCGGCAGGATGGTGATGATCCCGGCTGGACCCGGGGGAAGTGCGAGCGCCCCGGATACGACGGCTGCCTTTCGCGCTGCAGCGACCTGAATGGCGCGTGCACGCTCCGACGGCGTGGCGCTCTGGACCTCCGTCGTGCCGGGAATCGCAGAAACCAGGTCCAAAATGGCCGCAGCAATCGCGCGCGGCGGCTTGTCCGCTTCGCTCCCGGGCTTGCTCGACTCAGGCTCCGTCATCGTCCCTCACCTTGCGTCAAGCGGAGGTCTAGCATAGGCGGCGTCATCCCGGTGTCCGCCCGCCCTACTTGCTACACCTGCTTCCGGCCGAGGTCGGTCTGTATTTGCGCCCTCCTGCGCCCAGTCCAGAACCGGACACGTGTCACCATTCTGCAGCACCCCCGCGAGCGCTTGCATCCACTGAACACCGCGCGCATCGCCGAGGGCAGCCTGACGAACGCTCGGGTCTTACGTGGCAATCTCGAACGTCTCGACCAGCGGCTCGCCGCGGGAGAGATCCCAGCTGACGCGCTCTTGCTTTACCCGGGGCCGGGCGCGGTGGACCTAGAAACCCTGTCGGTCGACCAAAGGCCCCGGGAAATCGTGATTTTGGATGGGACCTGGCACCACGCCAGCACCCTCTTACGCGACTTACCCGTGCTCGGACGCCTGCGCTGCGCGCGCTTCACGCCCGACGAGCCGAGCGAGTACCGCATCCGCAAAGAGCCGCGGGCGGACTACTTGTCCACGATCGAGTCCATCGCCCACGTGCTGTCCATCCTGGAGCCGGAAACGCCGGGCCTCGAGTCCCTGCGCGACTCTTTCCGGGCCATGGTGGACAAGAACGTCGCCGCACGCCGTCCAGAACGGGTGCGGCGCACACGTCAGCGCGAGCGCCGCACCTACGCCTTCCCTGAAGAGCTGTCCCTGCCGCGCGCTCGCTTGGTCCTGGCGTACGCCGAGGGCGCCCTGGTCCACACGCCGGAGCCACGAAGGCAACCGCTCGTGACCTGCCTCCTTCATCCAGACAGTGGCCAGTCGCTCCGTCTCGTGGCGCGCCCTCCGGGCCCCGTGCGAGAGCGCCTGCTGCGCGAGCTTCAGCTCACCCAAGGCGAGCTCGACCGCGAAGGGCTGGACCCGGAGGCCGCACAGGCAAAGCTCGCCGGCTTCCTCGGTGACCGCGTCCTAGCCGCTTGGAACGCATCGACCTTTTCCATGCTGGACGAGCTCGGGGCACGGCCGGCCGGACGACTGCCCCTCAAGGCCACGTATTGTGACCATCGCCGCGCCCTCAATGATCGGCCTGCTACTTGGGGCAGCATGAGCACCATCTTGGCGGCCCGCGGCGTCGGCTGGGAGGCCAGCGGCGGACGAGCCGAGCGACGCTTGGCTCAGACCCGCGCGCTCTACGACTACTTGCAGGAAGTCGCGGGCGCGCGAGCGTAGTACTGCTCGCTCCGGGACTACTGCGCTGCTCCCTCTGGAACTGCTGCGCTGCTCACTCTGGAACTGCTGTGCAGTGGCCCTCGGTACATTCCAGGTGAAGGGCGGCGCATTTGTACGTACAGGCGCCATTCTGCTTCTCGGCCTCGGCAATCAGCGCCTTGGCCTTCGCTTCTGCGTCGGCCGCGTGCTCGGCGCGAACGCCCACGCCGCAGCCGAGCGGACAGCCGGGGCTCAACATCACGCACTCGGACGCCTGAGCGCAGCTGTTGCGCTCACTGACGAAAGCGCCGAACTCTTGCACGATGTCCGCCTTGGATGGCTCGGGCTCTGGCGCCGCGGTCGCTTGGGCAGGTTCAGGCGGAGCTTCCTTGGGTGGAGCCGAACCCTCGCTCGACTCGGTCTTACGCGCGCAGCCGGCGCACAGCAGAAGAACAATCGCGAAGGTGAAACGGCGAAACGCTAGGGATTGACTCATGGCTCACGCTTTATGCCGAGTCCTCACGGCGAAGTCACTCGGGGCTGCTCCTCCTAGACGCGCGCGTCAGCCTCCTGCCAACTGTGCCAGCCGAGCTGACGCGCTCGGACCGCGATTGTTCGAGGATTCTCGCTGGTCGGCCGCGTCCAAACCTAGGCACGCGGCTTGCTTGGTCCGCGGTCGTCATGTCGATTGATTCTCGCATCGTTCGCGCGACGTGCCTCCTAGCGTTTGGGCTGCTGCTACCGCTGTCGTGTGCGCCTGGAGCGGCCACCGATCACACGGCCGCTGGTGGCAGCACGGCCGAAACTGGGGGCGCCGTGGGCACCGGAGGATCCACCCCCATGGGCAGCGGAGGATCCAGCAGCGGCTCCGGGGGCAGCGGGGCCATGGGCGGCGCCGCGGGACCAACGGACATCACCTGCATGCCCTGGGACCGCGTGCCGATCCCAGGCACGGAGACGGTCCTCGTGAACAACACGTGGAACGAAGGTTGGGCGGACGGTCAGGCGTACACGCAATGCCTGAGGCGACGGACGACCGACGAGGGCGAACAGTACGGCTGGCAGTGGTCTTGGCCCGAGTACAAGCCGTACTCCTCCTACGCTGCGCCTGAGGCCGTCTTCGGCTGGAAAGCCTGGGACGGCGGTGCGTCGACGACGACGGCGCTGCCCCGCCGCATCGATGCGCTCGACTCGCTCACGGTCGACTTCTCCGTCGAGCTCACCGCAGAGCCGATGCACGCCCTGAACACGACCATGTGGGTCACGACGACCGACGTCGCCAGCGAGGAGAAGAACCCAGCCGACATCCGCAACGAGATCATGGTCTGGTTCTCGAACCCCGGCGATCTGGGCGGCGGCATCGACTACGACGGCGAGGTCACGCTGGGCGACATTCCCTTCGAGGTCTGGCACCAGATCAACCAGCCCGACGCGTCGGGCGGCACCACTCACACCTGGACCATGATGATCTACGAGGCCCAGGTCGACCTGCACGAAGCCACTCTTGATCTGAAGCTCGTCTTGGACGACGGGGTCAGTCGCGGGTTGATCGACGCCACGCATGCGGTCGGCGGCGTCGAGCTCATCACGGAGATTTTCGGCGGTAGCGGCGAGCTCTGGCTCGAGCGCTTCGAGGTCGAGGCACTGCCGGAGCCGTGACCCAAGGTCGCTATTCGCCCTGACGCGAGCCGCTCGAGAGTTTGGCCCAATCGGTGCGGGCCTGCTCGACCTCGTCGCGGCCGACGCAAAAATACCCGAGTGCCAAAGCCTCGCCGATGACCATTCGCACCCCGGCGCTCGAGTTCCACCACTGCCTATCGGCGTCGGGTTGCGGGATGCTCAGCACGCCAACTCGGGTCGGACGGAGCGCGCGCTCGTAGACCAAGAGGGACCGACGAGCATGTGTCGAAGGACTGACGAGGTCGACCGCAGCCGCGGCTCGGACGTCGAGGTGGCGTCGAACGGCAAGAGCCTTGTGGGCCGTGCGATGGCGATCGAGAGCGGGCACGCGTACGACCTCGACCCGCTCAGGCGGGACCCCTAGCCGCACCAGACGTGCTGCCCACAGATCGGCGTCGGTACCGAAGTGGGCGAAAGGCGAGAGGGGGTCGATGGGCATCGAAACGGGGACGATGCGGGAGTACCGGCCAGTGTCGAGCAATCCCTTGACGTAGTGCACGGCCTCGAGCGACGGACCGGCTTCGATGACGAGCACCCGAGCACCGACGGACGGCTCTACGGGCGCCAAGTAGTCGTACGCGTGGCTCGCACAGAACCAGGTGGTCGCCAGGATCAAGCAGCCCAGGACGACCCACGTCCTCACGGTGGGCAGGATGACCGTGGTCGAGCGAAACCAACGATTCGGAGCAGTGACCAGCGTCAGCCTTCGCTCTCGATGACCTTGATGTGCAGGTCGACGAGCTGCTGATTCGTTACTGCCGTGGGCGCGTCGCTCATCAGATCGACGGCCTTTTGCGTCTTGGGGAAG